>Ga0209066_10008239_pt1 | contig 10141 bp, 6 predicted proteins | sample All_14_2_FD_187198 | JGI IMG/M metagenome (GOLD analysis project Ga0209066, IMG submission 187198) | Freshwater microbial communities in response to fracking from Pennsylvania, USA - Allegheny Zone_MetaG_DW_15 (SPAdes) (version 2) ... | reverse complement strand
GGTGAACCCCGCGCGCAGCACGGCGCCGCCGACGAACAGCGCCGGCGCCGTGCTGCGCGCGGGGTTCACCGATGTATTGGTCACCGGAATGCTCACCAGGTGAATGAGCGTGAGAGCGAGGCCGATCGCAAGGCCCGCCACCGCCGGGCCTCCATATTGAGCAGGAAATCGAGGATGGGGCGCATCACGGGACCGCTTTGAACGCTTCGACCGTCCAGCTGTCGAGTTTCCAGGTCAGGCCCCCGTCATCCCACAGCCAGACCTGCCGGAACGGAGCTGACAGTCGGGTCTCATCCGGACCTTCGGCCTCCATCGAGCCCGTCGTCTCGACCCTCGTCGAGGACGCCCCGTGGACGCGCTCGATATACCCCCGCAGGTTCTCGTGTTGGGCCGTCTGCTGGATCATGAAGTTCGCGACGTTGTTGTTGCGAAAGTCACCATCACCGTTGATCGTCAGACCCGCCCAGTCGAGCCTGACCCTGGTAGAGCCGCCGAAGACTCGTAACCAAGCCGAAGGAGTGTCCGCGCCTCTGTCCGGGACGAATCGCCAGCCGACCTGGTTCGTCAAATCGGCCGCAGCAAAGGTATCCCCCCGCAAGGACAAGCAGATCCTTAGTGTAATTTCCGCACTGCCTTCGTCCTTCAGCTTGGCGCAGGACGGCAGTGAGGAGACGGCAAGTTCGGCCAACCGGTCCACATAGGAAACCACCGGAGAGTTATCACAACTGTGCCCAAGTTTCCGACGCACGGCACGGCGATCACCCCAGTACGCCGGGGCATTCGCCATTTCAGCCATGACGGTCGAGCCGTCAGCACAAACGACCACCTCCTCCGTTTCAAGCCTAGACGACGAGGTTTGCGGCAGCGGCGCGAGGTCGCGATCCGCAAACTGTGCTTCGGTCGCCACTCTCGACCAAACCTCTTCGCCAATCGGTGCCGACATCCTTCCGCCGCCTCTATCATCGACGACGACCATCGGGGGCTGGCCCGGTCTACGCACAAAGCTGACCACCGGTAGAGGTCGGGCCCATGCAGTGAGTTGCCTAGCGCGGTAGATTTCAGCCCCGGACGCCGCCTCTTCATCGATGCTTGTCACGGGCAGATCGCCAAGCGACGCGTCGAACAAGGCCATTCGGCAGGCATCCGAGCGCCACTCGATTTCGCACGACGGGGGGAGCAAATCATCGCCGTTCGCCTCGACCCCGGCCTGTCCTGCAATAGCCAAGCTGAACAACACGACGAAAATCATTTGGGGCCTCCGGTACGGACTTCATTTGCACGCAGCCCCCCCTGCCCGTAAACAGCGCGCGCCTCCCGATAACGAGATTCCGCCATGTCCAGCCTCCAGTCCGCCGCCCTCGCCCGCGTCAAGCCGTCCGCCACCATCGCGGTCAGCGCGAAAGCCCGCGCCCTTGCCGCCGCCGGTCGCGACATCATCGGCCTGGGGGCCGGAGAGCCGGACTTCGACACGCCCGACAATATCAAGGCCGCCGCCATCAAGGCCATCAACGACGGCCAGACCAAATACACCGACGCCGACGGCATGCCCGCGCTCAAGAAGGCCATCGTCGACAAGTTCGCTCGCGAGAACGGCCTCACCTATGACGTGTCCCAGATTCACGTCGCGCCTGGCGGCAAGCCGGTCATCTTCAACGCCCTGGTCGCCACCCTGAACCCCGGCGACGAGGTCGTCATTCCGGCGCCCTACTGGGTCTCCTACCCCGACATGGTCCTTCTGGCCGGGGGCGAGCCCGTGTTCGTGACCGGAGAGGAGGCCGACGGCTTCAAGCTGCGTCCCGAGGTGCTGGAGGCCGCGATCACGCCCCGGACCAAGTGGCTGATCCTCAACTCGCCGTCGAACCCGACGGGGGCCGCCTATTCGCGGGTGGAACTGTACCGGCTGGCCGAGGTGCTGCGCCTGCACCCCCAGGTCTGGATCCTGACCGACGACATGTACGAGCACCTGACCTTTGACGGGTTCGAATACACGACCATCGCCCAGGTCGCGCCCGACCTCTATGACCGCACCCTGACGGTCAACGGCGTGTCCAAGGCCTATGCCATGACCGGCTGGCGCATCGGCTATGCCGGCGGCCCCAAGCCCCTGATCGACCTGATGCGCAAGGTCGCCAGCCAGACGACCTCCAACCCCACCTCGATCAGCCAGTACGCCGCTGTCGAGGCCCTGAACGGCACGCAGGCGTTCCTGAAACCCCGCAACGACGCGTTTCAGGCGCGCCGCGACCTGGTCGTGTCCATGCTGAACCAGGCCACCGGCATCCGCTGCCCCAACCCCGAGGGTGCCTTCTATGTCTATCCGTCGGTCGAGGGCCTGATCGGCAAGACGACGCCGTCGGGCGTGGTCATCACCGACGACGAGGTCTTCACCACCGAACTGCTGGAGGCCGAGGGTGTGGCCGTGGTCCAGGGCTCCGCCTTCGGCCTCAGCCCCTATTTCCGCATCAGCTACGCGACCAGTGAAGCGGTACTGGAAGAGGCCTGCGGGCGCATCCAGCGCTTCGCGGCGAGCCTGAAGTAGAAGCAAGCACCGCTGAATACTGCCGAAAATCAGGATTAAATTGACATTGTTGGGAAATCACGTTTCAGTAGATTTTATGGTCGGAGATGTGCCCGTGTTCGCAGAGCATCAAACCAATATTGCGCCGTCTAAAAAGGATGTCCGCGATCCACATTTTGCCGCTCGGTTGAAGCGAGTTTGCGACGAGCATTCCGGTACGCCCGACCTGCATTACGGACGCCTAGGATGGATACGCCACCAACTGGGCGAACGGTTCGATCAGGCCGTCAGTGCCGAGACCGTTCGTCGGTGGCTTGCGGGAGAGGCGATCCCTCGACGCGACAAGATCGTTAGTTTGGCCTCGCTGTTTGAAGTGAATATCGCCTGGCTTTCTTTGGGAGTTGGCCCGGCCCGTAGTCGGTCGGATGAGACGTCGTTTGTAGGTGAACCTGCAAATGCGTCGTCGGCTGGGCAGTCGAAGCCTCAGAACTGGCTTGACCTTTTGCGCAAGGAATTGGCAGGAACCGTGACCATTCCTGCTGGTGTGGATATTACCGAACCGACGGGTGAGATCTGGGATGCAGAACTTTGAAGGACCGTCCTATCCTTCTCGACACCTGCGCCGCGATTTGGCTGGCAGACGGCAAACTCTCTAAAAGCGCTGAAGCGACCCTTCAGGAAGCGATCGGACAGGCAGTGCCGGTCTTTGTTTCGCCCATCACCGCTTGGGAAGTGGGTATTCTAGTCGCGAGGAACAGGCTCGCTCTCAGTCGCCCGGTGATGCCGTGGTTCAGAGCAGTGCTAACCTTCGGTGTAAGTTTGGCCGAACTTTCACCCGAAGTTTTTGTGGCCTCCACAGAGCTGGGTGCCGATGAGCTGAGAGATCCAGCGGACCGCATCATCGCCGCCACTGCGCGGGCCTTCCAATACCGGGTCATGACAAGAGACCGCCCGCTGATTGCCTACGCGGCACGCGGACAGCTTTCCGCCATCCCCTGCTGAACTACCCCGCCCGACTGACCGCAAAATCCGCCAGCCGCTCCAGCGCATCGCGCCAGTCGCTGCGGGGCACGACAGACAACGCCGCCTTGGCTGCATCGGCATAGTCACCGGCGGCATCCAGCGTCGCCGACACCGCCCCGGTGCCGATGATCAGTTCCCGCGCCCGGCGGAAATCGTCGTCGGTACGCTGGCCCTTGTTGATCGTGCGTTCCCAGAAGGCGTCTTCGCGGCCACGCGTGCGCGCCACCGCCAGCAGCAGCGGCAGGGTCACCTTGCCCTCGCGGAAGTCGTCACCGGCGTTCTTGCCCAGCGCCTCGGACGATCCGCCATAGTCCAGCGCATCATCGGCCAGCTGGAAGGCCAGCCCCAGATTCAGCCCGTAGGACCGCAAGGCCGCCGTCGTGCGGTCATCCGCGCCCGCGCCGACGGCGCCCGCCTCAGCCGAGGCGGCGAACAGTTCGGCGGTCTTGGCCGAGATGATCCTGAGATAGGTCTCCTGTTCCAGGTTCAGGTCGTGGGCGCGGGTCAGTTGCAGCACCTCCCCCTCGGCGATCACGCTGGACGCATTGGCCAGGATGCCCAGGGCCCGCATCTGGCCCGTCTCGACCATCAGCTCGAAGGCGCGAGCGAACAGGAAGTCGCCGACCAGGACGCTGGTGGCATTGCCCCAGATCAGGTGTGCCGCCACCTTGCCCCGCCGCTGTTCCGATCCATCAACGATGTCGTCGTGCAACAGGGTGGCGGTATGGATGAACTCGACCGCCGCCGCCAGCTTCAGCGGATGCTCGATCGATCCACCTGCGGCCCGCGCCGCCGCCACGGTCAGAAGCGGCCGCATCCGCTTGCCACCCGCCGAGACGATATGTTCGGCCAGCAGGGGGATCACCGGCACCTGGGACTGCATCCGGTCCAGGATCAGGGCATCGACAGCCCCCATATCGGACTTGGCCAGGCGCGCCAGGGTCTCGACGTCGCCGTCGGGACGCCGGTGCGATCGGGCGGGGCTCAGGCTGACGGCGTCCACGAGGCGATAACTCTCTAAAAACCGGCGATCCCACGGGAATGCGCCGGATATACGTCGCCGCGCCTTGCTGCGATGCGATCAGGCGGACAATGGTGATCGGGCCATGAAGGGTCAAGCCGCGTGACAGTCGCATCCCCCCAAACCCCGGCAGAAGCCGTGTTCGTCGAGAACGCCCTGCTGGGCGGCCGTGTCCGGTTACGCCAGCCTGCAAAGGGATACCGGGCCGGGATGGACGCCGCCCTGCTGGCCGCCGCCGTCCAGGCGAAACCCGGTGAACGCGTCTTCGAGGCGGGGTGTGGCGCGGGCGCGGTCCTGATGCAGGTCGCCATCCGGTGCCCCGGCGTGACACTTGCCGGACTGGAGCGCGAGCCCCCCGCAGCCGGCCTCGCGCGCGAAAACGCCACACTGAACGGCGTCTGCGATCGCACATCCATCGCGACCGGCGATGTCGCCGAGGGTTTCAGGCCGCTGACCCGCGCTCCGTTCGACTGGGCCCCCTTCGACTGGGCCGTCTCCAACCCGCCCTTTTTCGACGATCAGACCGCTCTGCGCGCCCCGGCCCCCGGAAAGCGCGCCGCCTGGATCGCCGACGATGGCCTCGTCGCCTGGACCGAAATCCTCATGGCCTCGGTGCGTGATGGTGGCCGCATCGTGATCATTCACCGCGCCGACCGGCTGGCCGACCTGCTGACCCTGCTCGGCGAAAAATGCGGCTCCCTGGCCATCCTCCCGATCCAGCCCTTCGCCGACCAGCCCGCCAAACGGGTCCTGGTCCGGGCGATCAAGCGCGGCCGGGCCCCCCTGATCCTGCATCCGGCCCTGGTGCTGCACGACCGGTCGGGGACCAAGCACACCGCCGGGACCGAGGCGATCCTGCGGGGCGAGACGGATCTGACGGTCTGACCCTCCTGCCTTTCGTCATTGCGCGAGAAGGAGAGCGCAGCGATCCACCCGGGATGACGCAAGAGGATGCTGTCCGCTATACAGCCCGACGGTTTTGACCGGTCTTGACAGGAATCGACTATCGGAGATCAGGACTCACGCGGTCCGATGCTCGCCTTGCCCATGAGGCCATACCCCGGTGCCGGACCTCCAGGTCAGAGAAACCAGTCCGGGCGCGCGTCGAAACGCGGCCCGATCTCGGCATAAAGAGGTTCAGCGAAGCGACCCTCGATGCCCGATGCATTGGTCCAGATGTCTCTCGACGCCTGATTCTCGTCGGGGAGCACCTCAGGCCCTGTCGCTTTGACCGTCGGCTCTTCGCCCATTGATCCTGCGGCCCAGAGGATGTCGCTCGCCCTGAGGGTGGTATTCGCCAGCCCAATGACCATGTCGTTGGTCCCATTTCCCCCAAGATCGACGAACAGAAACGATCCCCCCGAAAGATAGGCGATGCCGAAGCTGTCGCTCGCGCCCGTACGGACCGCTCGCAGGTCGATCCGATCCTCGCCGGACACAAAACCGAAGATGCCGTCGGCTGCCGCCTGAGTAGAATCGGAAGCGGCGGCGTAAACGAAGGTGTCGAACCCTGCATCGCCGAACAGCGCGTCAGCGCCGCCGCCGCCTATGATATAGTCATTGCCTGCGCCACCCGAGATCGGATCAGCCAGGGCCGAACCCTGGAGTATCTCGTTCTGGGAGGAGCCGACCAGATAGACGCCGAAACCGTTAGAATAAATGAAGTCGTTGCCGTTGACCGCCCGCCCGGCCGCGGTTGTCAGGAACACTCCGCTCGACGTTTCCGCAAAGACGAAACTGGACCCGTTTTCGGAGCGGATGACGCTGATGGATGTCGCCCCGATCAGGCTGAGATCGATCCGGTCCTCGTTCGTCACGAAGTCATAGAGATTGTCGATTCCCGCTCCCGCATCTTGGTTCGAATCCGCGCGCGACACATAGCGATAGACATCGCGCCCCGCTCCGCCCGCGATGGCATCGGCACCTGCGCCACCCGTCAGGACATCGTCGCCGCCGTTCCCCACCAATGGATCGGCACGGGTCGTTCCGACCATGGTGTCGACCTGGTCGGATCCGATCATATAAACCCCGAACAGTCCTCCGTGCAGAATGTCTGTCCCGTTGACGGCACCATTGGCCTGAACCTGGAACGACCCGGCGGGTGTTTCGGCAAAGATGACACTGATCCCGCCAGCCAGACGGGCGATGCTGATCGATGTGGCAGACAGCGGGGCCAGATCGAACCGATCCCCGACTTGGAAGTCATTGATGACATCAGACGCCGCCGCCGTTGAGTCCGACGTCAGCAGATAACGAAACAGGTCCGAGTCCGCTCCGCCGAAAATCTGGTCCGCGCCAGCACCACCAATGAGGATGTCCGCGCCAGCATCGCCGGCTATCCGGTCTGCCCCTGCGCGCCCGTCAATCGTGTCGGCCCCTGACCCCCCGCGCAGCTGGTTGATGTTGGTGTCGCCGACCAAAGTGTCGCCGCCCGTGCTGCCATCAATGTTCTCGATCGAGGTGGCAAGCACTGAGCCGTTTGGGATGTTCTGCCGAAGGCCCTGAAACTCCAGGCTGAAGACCACGCCCGTGACAGTCCCCGTCGATGAGAACCACAATGTATCGGTCCCGGACCCACCATCGACCGTTTGTGACCCGGCTGAGACCCCGCTTTCCAGGCTGACGATCAGGACGTCGTTGCCGCCTTCTCCAAACAGGGTGTCGTTCCCGCGCCCCAGGCCCCACAGTTGATTGGCCAGGTTATCGCCGCGCAGAGTGTCAGCATAGGAGGTACCATAGACGTTTTCGACGCCGACGAAGGTGTCCATGCCGAAGTTGGTGTTCTGGGCCCCCGGGATCAGTAGCGAGACGTTTGCGCCGACGCCTTGATAGGCGAACAGGACGTTCTGGAAGGTGACGATGTCCACACCGTCCCCCCCATCCAGCAGGTCGTTGCCCGGAAAGCCCAGCAGTATGTCGTTGCCCGAACCGCCAAAGAGGCGATCATCGTTCAACCCTCCGTTCAAGGTGTCGTTTCCACCCTCACCATAGAATGTGTCATTGCCGTTCAGGCCGGTGAAGGTGTCGTTATCGCCGAAACCGTGCAGTACATCGTCAAAATCCGAAGCGCCGGTGATGACGAAGCCACCGGCGTCCTCGAAAATGATCTGGGTGAATGCTGCAAGATTGTTGCTGTTGATTGCGCTGAACAACGCGGCGACCGAGACGTTCAGGCCCCTGACCTGAACCGACTGTCCGGTGGAAGAAACCCACCACATCGACGTGATCGTCCCGGAGGTCGGATAACCGTTGACGATTGTGCTGAATGTCCCCTCGAAGGTAATGCCCGCATTGTTATCGTTGACAATGAACTCACCGCCCGAAAGACGCGGATCGCCATTTCTGAGGTTCTGGAAAATGGCGGCGACACGCGTGGAATCGAGAAATGTGGCGGCAATCGTGGGCATTGTTGAAACTCCTAACCAACTCGCACTGGATGACACCGACAACGGGCGGGAACCTTGGGAATAGCATTGGCGTCTGTCAATCTGCCGGACCATCTGAATGTGGCCATTGATGTGACGCGGCTTCCCGCTCCGTCGTTCACCTGCGACCGCACTCCCCTCTGCTGCCATCCGCCGCGTCGGCTTTCAGCAAGCGCCATGCCCAACTATCAAACCTCACCGCACCCAATCCTAGGGCCCGCCTGGCGACACGACCGATTCTGACGCCGAGAATCTTTTTCAATCCGACCCCCCCTTCGGGCTGAGCCTAGACTGGATGTCCAAAGGTCTTTGACAGGTCCATCCCCCTCTTCGCGTCCCGGTCAGTCGCGCCCATTGCAGGGTGTGCAGGGTGTGCAGGGTGCTTTTTTCGACCGCGCCGGTCGCGGGACTTCCCTTCCGCACACCATCTTGAGCCCACCTGCAACGGAGCGGAGCGTCTGCTTTCCGGCATGATGCCTTTGACGGGTCTCGACCGAGGCCGTGTAAAAACGCGTTTTGAGGCTGAGTGTCAGCGCGACGATTTGTTCGGCATTGAACGAGACAGAGGGCGGACTTACTTCGCTTGATCGTGGAACTCTGAACCAAGTCGTCGAGACAATGTGATCGCGTAAAGGTTGATGATCATCCGAGAAGGTGCGCTATCGAGGTCAAAGTCGCGGAGCGAGAGATCATGCCGACAATCACTGGTACCGACAGCCCCGACACTCTGACGGGTTCAAGCGGCGATGACACCATCACGGGTCTGGCCGGGGCCGACCGTATCGACGGGCGAGAGGGCATCGACACCATTTACGGCGGCGATGGGGACGATGTCATCGAGAGCGGGTATCTGTCCACGGCGGTCTCTCGCGTGTGGCGTATCCGTGGCTATCCGCCGACAAACTACTTGGAAGCTATTGATGTCCGCGGGAACCGCCTGTTTGGCGATGGCGGTAACGACACCCTGAACGGTGGGTCTAATGATTTGTTAGATGGCGGCGCTGGTGATGACCTTCTTCAGGCGACTGCTCTACCAATATTTTCACTCACCCCGGTCTTTCGGTCCTCGATCACCATGATCGGCGGTGACGGCGCGGATCGCATCATCCTAAACGGATTTAACGCCTCGATCGACGGAGGTGCCGGGTCGGACTATATTGAGATCCGGAACGAAAGTGCCCTCGACCCGGCCAATGTGACGATTGCCACAGGCGCAGGTGCCGATCTGGTTTCGATTGTTTACGAAAGCCAGTTTCCGGGTAGTGCAATCACCATATCGGACTTCGCAGCCGGCAACGGGGGCGACACCCTGGCTTTCACAGGTACTGATATCGGTCCTCAGCAGTCGGCCATCGGGTCCATTTATCTGGGTCAGACACTGCGCGTCGCTCAGGATGGCGCAGACACAGTCATCATCGATCTAAGCCGGACCCTTGTCCGATTGACGGGTGTAAATGCCTCCAGCCTAACGAGCGCCAACTTGGCAAGCCTTGTTGATCAAACCTTAGTCTACGTCGATCCGGGGCCCGTCTTTACTCTGGGCGAAACGGCAAACGACGTCTTTGCAGGGACGGTTGGCAATGATGCATTTGACGGACGTGAAGGCGATGATGTCGTTGTCGGCGGCGGAGGCAACGACCGTCTGTACGGAGCGCAGGGATCCGACTTTCTGAGCGGAGGGGACGGGGACGACTATCTGAACGGCGGTGTCACATCATCCTACAATGTGCTGAACGGCGGAGCGGGGGCCGACATCCTAGTTTCCGGCGGGTTCAACGACGTACTGACAGGCGGCAGCGGCGCGGACACCTTCACCTTCGGCTATGTCGTTCAGACCCTGCCTCTTAACAACGTCTACATCTCTGACTTCGAGACCGGCATCGACCGGTTGGACCTGTTGGCGTTGCCAAATGCAATCACGGACTTGATACTGACCCGACAGGGCGACCAGACTCTGGTTTTTGCAGCCTATGGTCCAAACCAGTTCCCCGCTCTTTATCTGACTGTAAACGGCGTCTTGAACCTTTCCGACATTGCCTATCGCGGCACTCCGGCGATAGCTCTCGTTGGGGACAATCTCGCCAACACCCTGACCGGCACGGCGCGCGGCGACGGCCTGCTCGGTGAGGGTGGGGCGGACGTGCTGATCGGCGG
>Ga0209066_10008238_pt1 | contig 10142 bp, 10 predicted proteins | sample All_14_2_FD_187198 | JGI IMG/M metagenome (GOLD analysis project Ga0209066, IMG submission 187198) | Freshwater microbial communities in response to fracking from Pennsylvania, USA - Allegheny Zone_MetaG_DW_15 (SPAdes) (version 2) ... | reverse complement strand
TCCCCGGTTCGGCGCCCTGGACCCGCTGACCCGCGACGCGCTGGGAACCGACGTCCGGACCCTGCACGAGCGGCTGGGCCTGACCACGGTCATGGTCACCCACGACATGGCCGAAGCGGTGCTGCTGGCTGACCGGATCGTGGTCCTGCGCGATGGCGCCGTGGTGGCGGACGGGGCGCCGGAGGATCTGGTCCGCGACGTCGCCGATCCAGGCGTGCGCGATCTGCTCGAGGCTCCGCGACGTCAGGCGCTGCGTCTGGCCGCGCGGCTGGGAGGCGGCGCATGAGCGAGGCCTTCGCCCTGCTGCCCGGCTACCTCGCCTGGCATGTGCTGCTCAGCGCCACGGCCCTGGTCCTGGGCGTCGCGATCAGCCTGCCGCTGGCGGTGGCCGCCAGCCGCAGTCCGCGCCTGCGCTGGCCGCTGCTGGCCTTCGCCGGCCTGATCCAGACCATTCCCAGCCTGGCCCTGCTGGCGCTGTTCTTCCCGCTGCTGCTCGCGGTCTCGAAGCTGACCGAGAGCGTGACCGGTCACGGCTTCTCGGCGCTGGGCTTCCTGCCGTCGCTGCTGGCCCTGACGCTGTACTCGATGCTGCCGATCCTGAGGACAGCGACCACCGGCCTGCTGGGCGTCGATCCGGCTGTACGGGAGGCCGCCGACGGCGTGGGCATGACCCCGCGCCAGAAGCTGTGGCGCGTCGAGCTGCCGCTGGCGCTTCCCGTGATCATGGCCGGGGTCCGCACCGCCGCCGTCTGGACCATCGGCGCGGCGACCCTGTCGACGCCGGTCGGCCAGACGAGCCTTGGCAACTATATCTTCGCCGGCCTGCAGACCGAGAACTGGATCTTCGTGCTGTTCGGCTGCGCGGCGTCAGCCACGCTGGCCATCTGTGCCGACCAGCTTCTGGGCCTGATGGAATCGGGCGCCGCGCGGCGGGACCGGCGGCGCGTGATCGCCGGCGGGGCGGGGCTGCTGATCGGCGTCGCCATCGCCCTGCTGCCGCTGGTCAGCGTCGGCAAGGCAGCCGGCTACACGGTCGGGGCCAAGAACTTCTCCGAGCAGTACATCCTGGCCGAACTGATCGCCGGGCGGCTGGAGCGGGGCGGCGCGCACGTCAGCCGCAAGGAGGACCTGGGCAGCGCGGTGGCCTATCGCGCCCTCGCCGCCGGCGAGATCGACGTTTACGTCGACTACAGCGGCACCCTGTGGACCAACGTCCTGGGTCGGACCGACAATCCCGGCCGTGAGGCCGTGGTGGCCAAACTGACAGAGCAGCTCAAGGCGCGGGATGGCGTCGTGGTGCTGGGCTCGCTGGGGTTCGAGAACGCCTACGCCTTCGCCATGCGCCGGGACCGGGCGGAAGCCTTGGGCGTGACGTCGCTGGCCGATCTCGCCAGCCTGTCGCCCCGGCTGAAGCTGGGCTCCGACATCGAGTTCCTGTCGCGCCCGGAATGGAAGGGCGTCGACGCCGCCTACGGCTTTTCCTTCGCCCGGGAAACCAGTTACCAGCCGACCTTCATGTATCGCGCCCTGGGCAGCGGCGACGTCGACGTCATCTCGGCCTTCTCGAGCGACGGCCGTATCGCCGCCGACGACCTGGTGGTGCTGACCGACCCGAAAGGCGCCCTGCCCCCGTACGACGCCGTGGTGCTGGTCTCGGGCAAGCGGGCGGGCGATCGGCGGCTGATGGCGGCGCTGGAGCCGCTCATCGGCAAGGTCAGCGTCGAGGCCATGCGTACGGCCAACTACAGCGTCGACCGCGACAGCGGGAAGCAGTCGCCAGCGGAAGCGGCGCTGGTCCTGGAAGCAGACCTCAGGCTTAAATAGCTCCGTTTCCCCGGCGAAGGCCGGGGCCCATCGTCCATCCGCCCGAAACGGCTTCCGACGATCCGGGAGCCGCATGGATCCCGGCCTTCGCCGGGAACACGGCGGAGTTGGTCAGGTTCGCGCCTTGTACAGCTCGCCCAGCACCCCGACCGCCAGACCCGGCAGGTCCTCGGCGATCAGGCCGGGGCCGAGGCGGCGCGCGCACTCGGCGTGAATCCAGCTGCCCGCGCAGGCGGCCTCGAAGCTGTCCATGCCCTGGGCGATCAGGCCGGCGATGAAGCCGGCCAGGACATCGCCGCTGCCGGCGGTGGCCAGCCAGGGGGCCGGCGCGACGTTGACGGCGGCGCGGCCGTCCGGCGCGGCGATCACGGTGTCGGCGCCCTTGAGCAGGACGATGGCCCCGGCCCGGGCCGCCGCCTGCCGCGCCGCCTCGATCCGGTGCGGCCCGGCCTTGAGCAGGCCGGGAAACACCCGCTCGAACTCGCCGGGATGGGGGGTCAGGACATCGTCGCGATCCAGCGCCTTGAACAGGTCGGCCGGCTTGTCGCGGAACACCGTCAGGGCGTCGGCGTCCAGCACCAGCGCCGCGCCGGTGCGGGCCAGGGCGGAGACGCGGGCGCGGGTGTGCGGGGTGACGCCGGCGGCCGGGCCAATGACCACCGCGTCGGCGGCGTCTGCCGCTTCGATCAGTTCGGCGTCGCTTTCGAAGGCGCGCAGCATGATGGCCTCGAGATGGGCGGCGTTGACCGCCACGGCCGAGGGCGGCGACAGCACCGTCACCACGCCCGCACCGATGCGCAGACCGCCGCGCGCCGCCAGCCGGGCCGCGCCCGTCGACGTCTGCTCCCCGCTGACCACCGCCAGCCGTCCCCGGGCGTGCTTGTGCGAGGCGGAGTCCGGCCAGGGAAAACGCTCCAGCCACAGGGCCGGGCCGTTCTCCACGAGGGGCGACGGCGTCGCGCCCAGGCCGATGTCGGCGACCACGACCTCGCCGCAGGCGGCGCGGCCGGGCTCCAGCACATGGCCGACCTTCTTGCGATGGAAGGTGACGGTCAGGTCGGCGCGCACCGCCTGCCCGCCGAGGATCGCCCCGCTGTCGCCAGAGACGCCGCTGGGGACGTCGATGGCCACCACCCTGCCCTTCAGGGTCTGCGTGGCCTGGGCGAAGCGCGAGGCTTCGCCCGCCAGGGGCTTGCTGAGCCCGGCGCCGAACAGGGCGTCGACATAGAGCTCGGCCGGACGACCGGCGGCGCCCATCGGCCGGGTCTCGCCGCGCCATTTGCCGGCCATGGCTTTGGCGTCGGGCGTCGTCGGCGACCCGAAGGTCTCGACCCAGACCGTCCAGCCGCGCCGCTTCAGCAGCCGGGCCACGACATAGCCGTCGCCGCCGTTGTTGCCGGGGCCGCAGAGGACAGCGACCTTGCAGGGCTTGAACCGGGCGCGAATGGCCTCCGCCACCGCCGCGCCGGCCCGCTCCATCAGCACCAGGCCGGGGGTTCCGGCCGCGATGGCGGCCTGGTCGGCGGCCGTCATCTCCGCGACGGTCAGAATCTCGGACGCGGCCATGGCGACTCTTGTGACTAGAGGACTTGAGTCGAAGCTTCGCGCCCGCGGGCCACCAGGATCAAGGCGCCATCGCCCCTGATCTCGAAGGTCTGGATCGAGCAGTGGTCGGGACGGAAGCCCATCACCAGGTCATGCCCCTCGGCCGTCGAGACGGCGGCGTTGATGGCGACGTAGTGGCTGAACACGGCGGTCTTGGGATAGCCAGCCACGGCGGCGGCCACGCCGCGCCGCCAGGCGTCGTAGTCGAGGTCGCCGACGATCTCGCCCCAGCGGCCGGCGAAGGCGTTGCGCAGCCAGGCGCCCCGATCGTCGTGACTGACCGTCGAGGGCGTCGGGATCTCGCCGACCATCGGGTCGATGACCAGCTCCACGCCGAGCGCGGCGGCGAAGGGCGCGGCCGTCTCGCGGCAGCGGCGCAGCGGCGAGGACACAACCTTCGTGGGCCGCTCGGGCTCGGGCAGCGCCAGCAGCGCCTCGGCGGCGGCATGCGCCTGCATCCGGCCCACATCGTCCAGGCCGGGATCGCCGTCGTCGTCCGAGTCGCCCCAGGTGGCGGCAGGCTTGCCGTGGCGGATCATGTACGTGCGAGTCATGCGCGGCCTTTCGGGGGCAGTTTAAGGTGTCCCTTGGGACACCTTAAACTGTCCCCTACGCTTTGATCAGTCCGGCGTGAACAGGTTCCGCTTGCCGTCCGGGTGGCGGCTGACCGTCCCCGTCCGGCCGACGCCCTCGCGTTCCTCGAAGCTCTTCAGGATCGCCTCGTCTTCCGGCAGCACGGCCATGAAGCGGTTGTCGTGCGAGTCGCGGCCGACGATGATGCCCATGTGGTAGCCGTCGCGGGTGTGGACGATGGTGTAGGTCTCCACCGTCGCCGGCCCCTGCGGATGCTCCTCGATGGCCGGGTGCGGCAGGGCGTCGATCTGGCGCTGGATGACCGCGGGGTCCTCCCGCTCCCAGACGCCCTCGACCGGCGTGGTCGAGTAGATGCCGGTCGACTGCTTGGTCAGGTACCAGCCATTGGCGGTGCACAGGCCCCAGCCGCCGGGCTGGTGGCGCAGCTTGTCCAGCATCGTGACCACCGAGTGCATGGCGTAGTTGTTCCCCGGGCCGCCGAAGTACGGCAGGCCGCCGGTCACCGTCAGGCCGCGCGGGTCGTCCAGCGACAGGCCCAGCGCCTCGGCGCCGACTTCCACCGCGATGGGGAAGCAGGAGTAGAGGTCGATGAAGTCCAGGTCGGCCGGTCCGATCCGCGCCATCTCGAACGCCCGCTTGCCGGTCAGCTCCATCGCCGGGCTGGAGTGGAAGTTCTGGCGGTCGATCGGGTGCCACAGGTCGCTGGCGTCGGCGCAGCCGTGCAGGAAGACCCACTTGTCCTCGGGTACGCCCAGCTCGCGGGCCTTCTTCACCGAGGCGATCAGCACGCCGGCCGACTGGTCGACCTCCATGATGGCGTTCAGATACTTCGGATAGGGGAAGCTGACCCAACGGTTCTGGCCGGTCACCTCGACCAGCTCGCTTTCGCTGCGCTCGGTCGGGAACCAGGCGTGCGGGTTGGCGGCGGCGACGCGGGTGAAGGGCGCGAACAGCTTGCCCAGCCGCTTCTGGTGATCGGGGATCGAGCGGCCGTCGCGGGCCCGCAGCGCGTTCTCGAACATCGGATAGACGTTGATCGGCCGGTTCAGGCCGTGGGCGTTCTCGTAGTCCGTTGTGCCCGGACGCGGGTCGCCCATGCGTTTGGGCTCATCGGAGATGCCGTAGGGATCGTCCCAGCCGGCGAAGCCCGCCCCGCCCTTGAGCCGCTTCATCAGCGAGCCGAGGAACTCGGCGCCGGCGGCCAGCACCAGGTCGTTTTCGCCCCGGGCGATTCGCTCGCAGGCGGTGTTGATCAGCTGCTGGGGGCTGTTGCCGCCCATGTGGGAATAGATCTCCCACGAAGGCTCCGCCCCGACCGCGCGGGCGAAGCTGGCGGGCGGGTTCTTCAGGCGCGGGAACGGCAGGTTCTGGAAGCCGCCCGGCGCATCGATGGTGAAGCCGACGATGGCCACGCCGTCGAGTTGCGAAAGCGTCGACGGATCCAGCCCGGCGTCGACAGCGGCGCGTTCCGCCGCGACTTTGAGCAGGTCCAGCGGCGAGGGCGATGTGTCGGCCGCGCCCCGGTAGGTGAATTGTCCGCCCCCGATGAGAACCGGCGTGTCGTCGCGCATCGTTCCACTCCCTCGAACCGCGTTTTGACCCTCGCTACCGCCTTCACGCGGCGGCAACCAAGGGGTTTGGGCGCATGCCCTTGTATTGGGCGCCGGGCGCCTGCTTTATAGGCGCCGCAAATCTTTCGCTGCAGCGCAGCGCACATGGCGCGGGTCCGCCCTTGAAGCGGCCACGCGGCGCGTGCTCCGTCCCGCCAACCGCCCGCCCAGAGGCCCGCATGAAGAAGATCGAAGCCATCATCAAGCCGTTCAAGCTCGATGAAGTGAAGGAGGCCCTGCAGGAGCTGGGCGTCCAGGGCATGACCGTGCTCGAGGCCAAGGGCTACGGGCGCCAGAAGGGCCACACCGAGCTCTATCGCGGGGCCGAGTACGTCGTCGACTTCCTGCCCAAGATCAAGATCGAGGTCGTGGTCGGCGACGACCAGCTGGCGGGCGCGCTGGAGGCCATCCAGAACGCCGCCCGCACCGGCCGCATCGGCGACGGCAAGATTTTCGTGTCCGAGATCACCGACGTGATCCGGATCCGCACCGGAGAAAGCGGCGCGCTGGCCGTCTAGGCCGCCGCCTCAACAACAAGCCACCACCAAGCCGAGGGGATAAGGCACATGGGAAAGACCACCGCTAAGGACATCCTGGCGCAGATCAAGGACAAGGACGTCAAGTACGTCGACGTCCGCTTCACCGACGTTCGCGGCAAGATGCAGCACGTCACCTTCGACATCGACCTGGTCGACGAGGACTTCCTCGAGGACGGCACGATGTTCGACGGCTCGTCGATCGCCGGCTGGAAGGCCATCAACGAGTCCGACATGAAACTACGTCCGGACCTGGACAGCGCCTACATCGACCCGTTTTACCAGCAGACCACGCTGTGCCTGTTCTGCGACGTGGTGAACCCCGACGACGGCACCCCCTACAACCGTGACCCGCGCTCCATGGCCAAGACGGCCCTGGCCTATGTGAAGTCCTCGGGCGTGGGCGACACGGTCTTCTTCGGCCCGGAAGCCGAGTTCTTCATCTTCGACGACGTGAAGTGGTCCACCGACCCGCACAACACCGGCTACAGCTACGACTCGATCGAGCTGCCGACCAACACCGGCAAGTCCTATCCGGAAGGCAACATGGGCCACCGACCGGGGCCCAAGGGCGGCTACTTCCCGGTCAACCCGATCGACAGCGGCCAGGACCTGCGCGGCGAAATGCTGGAAGTCATGGGCCAGCTGGGCATGAAGCCGGAAAAGCACCACCACGAGGTGGCGCCCGCCCAGCACGAGCTCGGCCTGAAGTTCGACACCATGATCACCATGGCCGACCGTCTGCAGCTCTATAAGTACGTGATCCACAACGTGGCCCACGCCTACGGCAAGACGGCGACCTTCATGGCCAAGCCGATGTTCGCCGACAACGGCTCGGGCATGCACGTGCACCAGTCGATCTGGAACGACGGCAAGCCGCTGTTCGCCGGCGACCAGTACGCGGGCCTGAGCCAGATGTGCCTGTGGTACATCGGCGGCATCATCAAGCACGCCAAGGCCATCAACGCCTTCGCCAACTCCACCACCAACTCCTACAAGCGTCTGGTGCCCGGCTACGAAGCCCCGGTGAAGCTGGCCTACTCCAGCCGCAACCGCTCGGCCTCGATCCGCATCCCGCACGTCGACAGCCCCAAGGGCAAGCGCATCGAGTGCCGGTTCCCCGATCCCATGGGCAACCCGTACCTGACCTTCACCGCGCTGCTGATGGCCGGCCTCGACGGCATCGAGAACCGCATCGATCCGGGCGCGCCCGCTGACAAGAACCTCTACGATCTGCCGCCCCGCGAGCAGAAGAAGATCCCGGAAGTCTGCGGCTCGCTGCGTGAAGCTCTCGAGAACCTCGACAAGGACCGCGCCTTCCTCAAGAAGGGCGGCGTCATGGATGACGACTTCATCGACAGCTACATCGAGCTGAAGATGGAAGAGGTCATGCGCCTGCAGCTGCACCCGCACCCGGTCGAGTTCGACATGTACTACAAGTGCTAGTCTTGGCGGGGACATGGTCCGGCAAAGCCGGCCCGTGTCCCCGACCCTGAATGCAGAAGGGCCGGAGAGCGATCTCCGGCCCTTTTTCGTTGGCCACAAGACGGTGGCAAGCAGGCTTCATCGCGAGACAGCAAGTCGGACTTCGGTTGCGAGTGCGCGTCGCCGTTTCGGCCCCCCGTTTCGGAGGTTCGCTCGACCTATTTCGCCTCGGGTGCGGCGACGAGGGCGAAGCTGTTGGCCAGATCGACGACCTGCGTCTTCGCGGTCCCGTCGGCGCCCCAGACCCGAAGCACCAGATCGGTCGCCGGACCGGTCTTTCCGCTGTGGACGACCTTGACCCCGCTCGTCTCAAGCTCGGTCTTCCGTTTGACCATCGCCGCCTCGTTGGGGAAGGTCTCCATCAGAAATTCCATGGTCGTCTCCTAGGCAGGCGCGCCGCCACAGCTGGTGATGGTGGCCTCGATTTCGGCGCGGAAGTCGGGGCGGTGGAAGGCGATCAGCCGGGTGAAGTCCGCCTCGGTCCTGGCCTCATCCAGAGCCTTCTGGAAGGCCGGATAGAGGGGCGTCAGCGCCGCGTTGGAGGGTGTCGCTGGGGCGACGGTTGACAGCTTGGCGGGCGCCTTGATCGTGGCGCAGGCCGCCAGTAGGCCACCGTTGGTCTTGTTCTTGTCGGCTTGTTTGATGCCATCGGAGATCGCCTGCGCGATCTCGGGCGACTGAGCCCCGCTCGCTTGCGCCATCGCCACGCCGACCGCCGGCGGTTGGACGCTCAGCGCGTTCGCCACCTGGCTGTTGCTGGCGAGGCGCTGAGCAGCGATGCCGGTGGCGAAGAACTGGGCCAGGCCCACGCTACCGCCCGCGCTATCGCCCTTGATGTTCGCCCCGAAGCTGGCGAACACCGAGTAGGCGTCAGTTCCGACCGGTTTTCCGTCACGGGTTTCGGCCGATCCGACGTACTTCCGAGATTGAAGATCGAAGCTGCAGATCGTCTGGCCGACGCTGCTTTGGCAGATCTGACGGGCCTGGCCGTCGCCTGTGGCGCAGGGTCCAGTCCTTCCGCCGGAATCCACGCAGGCCAGCACCTGGCCCGGCTTTCCCGCCTCGCAGGCAGCCAGCTTGTCATCCTTCACGCAGAGGGGTTGCAGGGGTGCGGTGGCGACACCCGTCCCGTTGACCACGAGCGGCATCCAGACAGCTTCCGCCCGCTTGTAGCCGATGGTCACTTCCGGCGTTCCGCCGCTGGTGGCGCTCGCGCTGACGTCGAGGGCCAATTTGGTGTCGGTGCCGAAGATCAACACGTCGTTGTGCTGGACCCCGTTCAGGCAGCCAGACAGTCCGGCGCCGAAAATCACCACTGCGATCAGTCGTGCAACGCCACGCATAGTTTTCCCCCATCGTCCTCTTCCGCCTTGACCCAGGCGCGTGCCTTTTCCAACTCCGCTTTGCTCGCCACCAGGAACACCACCTGGCAGTCGCTGGAAATCTCCACCCGACGGGTGTCCCGCCAGCCGGCGCCGACGCCGCCATCGAGCCAGACTCCCAAGGTTTCGACCTGCCGCGAAACAGCCGGGCTTTCCGACGAACGGAAGCGCACCAGACCCAAGTAATAGCCATCGACTACGGCCTGACTGCCGACCGTCTGGCACCCGCCCAAGGCGACCGTCAGGGCCAGCGGAAACACCCGGCGCGCTCGCACACTCATCAAGGAAGCCCACCCGCATTAACCTTTATAGGTGCAGAGAAGTATACAGCCTGCAAGGGAAAATTGCCGGGTGATGCGGCCTCGTGTCTGATGCCCCGCCATGCCCATTTCATCTTGATCCCCACCCACAAGGCCCGGCTGCGGCAGACCGGGCGGCGCCCCTTCAGCGGTGTCGATCTGTCCACCTCCGGCCCTTTTCCGTTGGCCCCGGGCTACCTTCGCGCGTTGATCCCCGCATGATCCTCCCTCCTCGCTCGACGATTCTGCGTACCCCTCGCCTGATCCTCCGCCCCAGCGAAGCGGCCGACGCGGCGCGGGCGTTCGAGATCCGGTCGGACCCGGCGGTGTCGAAGATGCTGAGCCTCGCCCGCTTTCCGCCGGCCCGGGAAGAGACCGCCGACTGGTTCGCCGACCATCCCCGGGAGTGGGACGAGGGCCTGGCCTTTCGCTTCACAATCGAGCGCGAACGCCTGATGATCGGCCTCATCGACCTCGATGACGTGTCCGTGGACGGCCAGGAGGCCGAGATCGGCGTCTGGCTGGAGCGGACCTGCTGGGGTCGGGGCTACGCCAGTGAAGCGGCGCGGGCGCTCGTCGACTGGGCGTTCGGACCGCTGGGCCTGCGCCGCATCCGGGCCGGCCACGCCGAGGACAACGCCGGCTCGGCGCGCATGGTCGAGACCTTCGGCTTTCGGCACGTCGGGGACGTCGTCGTTCCGTCGTTGTCGCGCGGCGCGGAGGTCCTGCAACGGCGCTACGTCCTGGAGCGGACCTGAGCCTTGAGGGCAAGCCAGCAGGCCAGGCCGATGACCATGGTGACGCCCA
>Ga0209066_10008235_pt1 | contig 10145 bp, 8 predicted proteins | sample All_14_2_FD_187198 | JGI IMG/M metagenome (GOLD analysis project Ga0209066, IMG submission 187198) | Freshwater microbial communities in response to fracking from Pennsylvania, USA - Allegheny Zone_MetaG_DW_15 (SPAdes) (version 2) ... | reverse complement strand
GTTCTCGGTTCCGGCTTCCTAGAGGCCAATCCCGACCTGCGCGACAAGTTGAAATCGGGCGAGACCAACCTGACCGAGTGGTTCAACGAGCTTCTGCGTCTCGTTTACCGCCTGATCTTCCTGATGGTGGCCGAAGATCGCAACCTCCTGCACCCCGAAAAGGCAAAACCCGACGCTCGCAAGCTTTACGCCGAAGGCTACAGCCTTGGCCAGCTCCGCGCGCAATGCTACCGCGCCGCCTCGTGGGACAAGCATCACGACCGCTACGAAGGCATCAAGATCGTCTTCCACGCGCTGGCCAACGGCCAGGACGCGCTGGCGCTCCCCGCCCTCGGCGGCCTTTTCGCGGGCGACAAGCTGCCCCACGTCGAAACTGCCCGGCTGCGCAACCGCGCCTTCATGGAGGCGCTTTACCGCCTCTCCTGGCTCGACCAGAAAACCGGCATGGTCCCCGTCAACTGGCGCGCGATGGAGACCGAGGAGTTGGGCTCCGTCTACGAAACCCTTCTCGAATTGCAGCCGCAGCTGGGCGATGACGGCAAGACGCTGATCTTCGCCTCCGAGGCCGCCGAGCAAAAGGGCAACCAGCGCAAGACCACCGGCTCCTACTACACGCCCGACAGCCTGGTTCAGGCACTGCTCGACACCGCGCTCGACCCCGTGCTCGACAAGACCGAGGCCGAGGCGGACGATCCCGCCAAGGCGCTGCTGAAACTGTCGGTCATCGACCCCGCCTGCGGATCGGGCCACTTCCTGCTGGCCGCCGCCCGCCGCATCGCCACGCGGCTGGCCCGCATCCGCGCAGATGGCACGCCCTCGCTCGCCGATTTCCGCCATGCCCTACGCGATGTCGCGCGGTCCTGCCTGCACGGGGTGGACCGCAACCCGATGGCGGTGGAACTGACCAAGGTCGCGCTCTGGATCGAGACGGTGGACCCCGGCCTTCCCCTCGGCTTTTTCGACGCGCAGATCCGCTGCGGCGATGCGCTGCTGGGCGTGTTCGACCTGAAGGTGCTGCAGGATGGCATCCCCGATGCCGCCTACAAGCCGCTGACGGGCGATGACAAGGAAACGGCAAAATACTACGCCCGGGCCAACAAGGATGCGAAGGCTGGCCAGGGGCGGCTCGACTTTACCGGTGGTCGCTCGCGTCTGCCCGCGATCCGCCCGATTGCGACCGAGTACACCGGCTTCCGTGCACTCAGCGAAGACACGCTGGATGACATCATCACCAAGGATCGCCGGTTCCGCGCCTTGCGAGACGGTGAAGCGTTCCACAAAGTCGAGATGGCCTGCGATCTTTACGTTGCGGCATTCCTTTCGCCGAAGACCGGTGGGGCTCCGACCTCTCGCGGGTCCAGGACAATCCCGACGACGTCCGACGTCTGGCAGGCGCTGGATGATGGGGAAGTTTGGGGACCACTCATCAGGACATCGCAGGCCGCCCGCCGCGCGCGGGCCTTCCACTGGCCGCTGGAGTTCCCCGATGTGATGCAGCGGGGCGGGTTCGATGTGGTGCTGGGCAATCCACCGTGGGAGCGGATCAAGCTGCAGGAGCAGGAGTTCTTTGCGGCTCTATCACCTGAGATTGCCAATGCGCCCAACAAGGCGGCGCGCGACAGACTCATTAAGGCGCTGGAGATCGCCGCACCGGGCAGTGCGGATAGAGAACTGTTCGAAAACTTCTCCATGGCCAAACGCGAGGCCGAGGCGACAAGCGAATTCGTCCGCGTCGCAGGAGAGAATGGAGGACGCTTTGCCCTGACCGGTCGGGGCGACGTGAACACCTATGCACTGTTCGCCGAAGTGTTCTTGATGCTTGTCGGGCATCATGGGCGGGCAGGAATAATTGTACCTTCAGGCATAGCCACCGACGCAACAAACGCACCGTTTTTTTCACACCTAGTGGAGCAAGAAAAACTTGCTCGGCTAATTTCGTTTGAGAATGAAGAGTTCATCTTTCCTGCGGTTCATCACTCATTCAGATTTTGCCTTATCACTATTTCAAACGACAGAACTCAGGCTCCAGACTTTGCCTTCTTTCTTCGCAGAACAGCTCAGATAGTCGATGAAGACCGAATCTTCAATTTAACATCTCAGCAAATTTACGCAATCAACCCGAACACAATGACAGCACCAGTGTTTCGGTCTAAGGTCGACGCCACGCTTACAGCGAAGCTGTACGAACGCGCCACCATTGTTTTTCGGGAGTCTGATCGCAAGAATGGTAATCCATGGAATGCAAATTTTCATTCCAGGATCTGGCATATGTCAGAAGACTCAGAGTATTTTAGAACCGCCGCGCAGTTGAATTCATTGGGCTATGTCCGTGCGGGGCAGGTGTGGAAGAAGAATTGCGACGCAGAAGACAAATCTGATACTTACGCGCCTCTTTATGAGGCCAAGATGATACATCAATTCGATCATCGTTGGGCAACTTATGATGCATCTGGGAATGTAGTTTCGTCGGATGAAGTTGGATCACCCCGCGATTTCTCCGAGGAGGCGATCCCTCGATATTGGGTTCCGCAGAACGAACTTCAAGCTCGACTGTTGGCGAACGGCTGGGGACGTGGATGGCTTTTAGGATGGCGAGACATCACCAGTGCTCATGTGTACCGCACGCTTATTGCCTCTGTATTTCCGCAGGCAGCAAGTGGCGATACGCTGCTTTTGATTTTTCCGAACCCGCCTCAAGTAAAGCAGATCGCCGGACTTGTAGCAAACCTGTCCGCACTGACATTAGACTACGTCGCAAGGCAGAAGGTTGGCGGCACGCATTTGAAATTCAACGTGTTTTATCAGCTACCCGTGATGCCCCCCGACTTCTACACCGAACCCCGCCTCACCTTCATCACCCCGAAGGTGCTGGAACTCACCTACACCTCGCACAGCCTAGCCCCCTTCGCCCGCGATCTGGGCCATGACGGCCCGCCCTTCGCCTGGGACGAGGACCGCCGCGCCCTCCTGCGCGCCGATCTCGACGCCTTCTACGCCCGCGCCTACGGACTGACCCGCGACGAGCTGCGCTATGTCCTTGACCCGGCCGACGTGAAGGGCCCCGACTACCCCTCGGAAACCTTCCGCGTCCTGAAGGAAAAGGAAATCCGCCAACACGGCGAGTACCGCACGCAACGCCTCGTCCTCGCCGCCTGGGACCGGATGGCGGCGGATGGAACATTTGCCGGTCTTGGCATTAGTGCGGATCAGATCTCGGCCCCAGCGCCAATCGTCCAAGGACCCTGACTGCGATCCTGAAGGCCATCAACGGGCCAACTCGAAAGGAAACCATTCGTTTCGCTGCGGCGCTGGTTCTGGAGCCGCACCTTCTGACGGCGCTGCTACCCATGTCCAAGGCGCAGGAGTGGCGACGGCTCGTAGGGCATGAAGCGGAGCCACGGACAGGCAATGTGGTCGGCTTCGCGGCGCGTACCAACCAGGGCTGGGGCACTTCTGTATCAAGCCATCGTGGCAATGGCCGCCTGATCGAAGACCTTTCGGCCGGGACATGGGCGCCGGGGCCGGGCCTCGACGTATTCGACACCGCAGGCTGGCCAGACGGGCGAGCAACCTTCGCACTGGATGCGCTGCGCTCCCTTGATCTCACTTCGACTGTCTCATCGCTGCCGGATGACGTCCGGGACTGGATTACCCATGTCACAGCAGCATGAGTTGTTCGCCCCCCCGAAACTCAGCCTGACTGCCCCGGCAGGTGTGACAGAGCCGCGCCTCTGGGTGCGTCGCTTGGCGATCTGGGATGCACCGGGCGGCCACAAGATTCGTGACATCCCGCTTCGGCCAGGCCTAAACATCGTCTGGTCACCTGATGGCTTCGACGATGACAACACCAGCGGCACACGCGCCATTGGTCACGGCGCGGGCAAATCGCTATTCTGCCGTCTCCTGCGCTATTGTCTCGGAGAACAGCGCTTTGCCGACGAAGCCCAGCGGGAACGGATCGCGACCGCACTCCCCAACGGCATCGTCGGCGCCGAGATTATGCTCGATGGTGTATGCTGGGCAGTTGTCCGGCCATTGGGGATCCGGCGTCGGCACGTTGCTATCGCAGGTGGCAACCTCGATGAAATCGCCGCGGGCGATGGCGCAACGACAAGCATCGACCCACTCATCGAAGCCATCGAGCAGGCCATAGTCACGCCCTCAGTCGCGAGCTTGGCACGTCTGCAGCCCGGACAGAAGGCTTGGCCGATCGCGCTTGCTTGGCTGACGCGCGACCAGGAGTGCCGCTTCGACGATGTTCTGGCTTGGCGCTCTCCCGCCTCCGGTTCCGATGCACCGATACCGGCGAGCGGTCGTGAAACCGGGCCGCGGCGCGAGGCGCTTCGCGCGTTCCTCTTGGCAATCACAGAAGAGGAGCAGGAGGCTCGGCGCAATGAGGAAACGCTCCGCGTTGATGTCGGCAATGCGGAGCGCGAAATATCCCACATTTCTTGGGATCTCGGCCGGCGTCAGACACGGTTGATCAATCAACTTGGACTTGCTGATCAGCCCCTGCCGGAAATGCCTTTACTCCTAGAAGTGTTTCGTAAGGCGAGCGACGAACGGCTTGCCTCTGCAGCGCAGCTACCCAGCGGCAACACAGCTGACCTAGCAGCGATCAGGAGGGCATTACAGGAGGCTAATAGCGAGTTGAGCCGCGCTGAGGAAGAACGGGTTCGCCTGGATGCGCAGTTGCCCGTCGAGAAACAGGTTCTTACCTTGCTTTCCAGCGAAATCCCCGGTCTTTCAACGGCTGCGGCAAACGCGGCAAGTCAGGTATGCCCGATTTGCGAGGTGCCGATCGACAGAGTCTTGGCGGAGGGATGTGGGCTGTCCCACAAGCTACACAGCGAGGCGGAATGCCGAGCCCGGCTTGACACGAAGCGCCAGGAAGTCGGCGAACAACAAGAGAAAATCGCCGCTCTGGAAGCGCGATTGAAGGCGCTCCAACCAGTCATCGCATTGGCTCAGCAGACCGTTAGGCAGGCGGAGGAACGTGTACAAGCTATCGAGGACGTTCGTGATGCACGCACGTCAGCATGGCAAGCGGCTACCCGGCTCAAGGAAGGCGTCGAGCGATTTGCCGAACTCTCAGCCGAGCGAGATGAACTGCGAAAGCGACTGCGGGGTATTGAGGAAAGGCTGATCAAAGAACGCGACAAGCTCGCCGCCTTCCGTGATAAGCAGGGTCTGACTTTCGGTAGGATTACGGAGAAATTCACGGCCATCATTCGTCGGCTGGTTAATGACAACGCGAAGGGAACGGTTACTCTGAGCGGCAATGGACTCGAAGTCGTCATAGATGTCGATGGTGATCGCCGCACAGCCGCCATCGAGTCCCTGAAAGTGCTAACTTTCGATCTTGCCTGTCTTTGCCTGAGCATCGAGGGCGCAACACGCCTTCCCGCGTTCCTTGTTCACGATAGTCCTCGCGAGGCCGATCTCGGCCTCAGCATCTACGATGAGTTGTTCCGCCTGATGCGTGAGTTGGAGACAATGACGGACGCCGCAGCCTTTCAGTACATCGTGACGACTACGACACGTCCTCCTGATGATGTCCGTTGTGACCCTTGGCTGCGTCTAACCCTGAAAGGTGCGCCAGGTTCGGAACGTCTGATGGCACGCGATTTGTAGGCCGCCGATGGTTGAAGCCCCCCAATCCTTCATTGTTCGAGAAGAATGCGAAAAAGCCGCCTCACATAACGGCTTTCGCCGTGTTCAGGGCGAGGAAGCAGGATGGCGGGCCTTCACCTCAACGACAGCGCAGGGCACCATTTATCTGGCTGGTGAAAGTGGCCATGGGCCGTGGTTTCTCGCCACCGACCATTCCGGCGTCGTCGTGGAACTGGGTTTGCCAGTCGCCGCCATACCCGGCCCCGGCACGGAGCGCTACGCCTTCAATTCGCTGGGCGAACTCTATGCGGCGCTGGATCGCGTCTATGCATTGGCGATAAGCCTTCCTGACGCTCCGCTGCGAGAGTTTGAACGGCGCGTGATTGACCTGCCTCGGGCCACCGAGGTCGAGCGTCTGGTGGTGCAGCGGATCGGACAGGACATCTTTCGCGACCGCCTGATGGATTACTGGCAGAGGCGTTGTCCTCTGACGGGGATCTCCGATCCCGCTCTTCTGCGTGCTTCCCACATCATCTCCTGGGCTGATTGCGAAAACGATGCCGAGCGGCTCGACGTGCACAATGGCCTTTTGCTTTCGGCGCTGTGGGATGCGGCTTTCGACCGGGGGCTTGTGACCTTCAACGATGAAGGGCTTCCGAAATTCTCGCCAAGGCTGAGCGAGAAAGCGCGCGCCGAATTGCGCTGGCAAGCACCCATTCAACTCACCGACAAGCATCGTGCGCGTCTGTCGTGGCATAGAAGGCAGACTTTCCATTCGAACGTTTAGGGGCTTCGTTCGCCGCACAAGATGCTCGGGGATGACTGAAAAATTGTAGGCAGTCACGCCCATAACATGACATAGCATTTGTTTTACATAATCAGAATTATCGGAGTGAGTACCAGGCCCCCCTCCCGGCACCGTTCAGGCTGAGGTGGCCATCCGCGACAAGTGTGCGGAAGTGCTGCTTCAGCGTGTTGCGATTCTGGCCGGTCAGGCGCTCGGCGTCGCCGATTGTTAGGCGACCATGATCGCGCACGAGGTCGAGAAGTTTCGCAGAAACTTCCGGAAGGCTGCCCATCAGCAGCCGCTCACGCTCAACTTTCGAGCGCAATCGAAGCATTTGGCGCTGCAGTGCGGACAAGAAGAAGCCGAGCCAGGGTCCCCAGTCCGGAGTGTCGGACCTGATCGTCCCCTGGGTCTGCCGCAGTGCCAGGTAATAGGCCTCTTTGCTTTGCTCGATCACGCTTTCGAGGGATGAGTATGGGACATAGGCATAGCCTGAGCGCAAAAGCAGCAAGGTGGTCAGGATCCGGCTGAGACGCCCGTTGCCGTCCTGGAACGGATGGATTTCGAGAAAGACCACGACGAAGATTCCGATCAGTAGCAGCGGATGCAGATCATGGTCCTGGGTGGCGGCGTTGTACCAGTCGATCAGTTCAGCAATGCGGCCCGGCGTGTCAAAGGGGCTGGCGGTCTCAAACACCACGCCAAGCTGCTGCCCTGCCTCGTCGAAAGCTGCGATCGAGTTTGGCGCGGTCTTCCAGGCCCCCCTGTGTCGCTGGTCTTTGCTGCTGTACCGCAGGAGGTCCCGGTGCAACTGGCGGATATGGTTCTCGGTCACATCGATGTCGCGCCACGAAGCGAAGACTGTGTCCATGACCTGAGCGTAGCCAGCGACCTCCTCTTCGTCCCGGGTCGAGAAGGTCTGGATGTCGAGATTGGAGAGCAGACGCTGAACCTCCTGATCGGAGAGCCGGCTTCCCTCGATGCGTGTCGAAGAGCCGATGCTCTCGATGGTGGCGACACGGCGTAAGGCGGACAGACGCTCGGGGGCGAGACTTCCGAGTGCGCGCCATGCGCCTTTGAACTCGTCGATCTCGGCGATGATCGAGAGAAAGGTCGGAGTGATGCGGAGCGTATGGGTCTGGATCATATCCAATCTCATACCCAATAACACCCATTTTCTGCAACCCAATTCGGAACCCAATTACACCCATTAGCAGTCGGACCAACGGTCACGCATAGGATCTGGACAGCTGTGACGACAAGGTCGCGGTCGGCCAGTGGGTTCGACTCGAACGTATCAGGCCATGTCTCCGTTGCCGAATCCGGCAACGCGGGCAAGATGAGCTCGAGCTCTTCTTGTTAGGGACTCTCCCCTGCCGATGGGTTCCCAGGCATCAAAGGGAAGAGCGAGGCGCCGCTGCATCTCGCCTTCGACATGCTCATGCCTGAAGTTGAAGGCGGTACCGGTCGGGCTATCACGCTCTTCGTGTTTCATCATCACGACCCCGGCCGGAAGTTCACAGGAAAACCCTAGCCGTTCATTGTCATCGTTCCAACAGTGGACCACACAACCAACGGTCCGAAGGTCTCGGATGAACGATAGACACAAAATCTATAGCTCACGAGGGACGTCCGGCAACAACCCTGGTCGGACGTGTTGTGCAGCGCCGACGGCTATTGCACTTCTTCGCCGATCACAGCGCCGCGCGTTGCCCTTTCGTTTCGCTTCTGGTCCAGTCGTGCGGTACGAAGTTGAGCTGAGGCAGCACCAAGATGAAGACTCCACATGGCGATTTGGACCGTTGGCCGGACCCGGCAAGTTCGAACGCTCGTCGCAGCGTCTTCGCGCAGGACCTTGTCGTCGAAGGCGATGCCACCTCCAGTGGACCGATCGAGGTCCAAGGCAATGTCGTTGGCTCACTGCGGGCGCCGGAGATCACCGTGGCTGGTTCAGGTCGTGTTGAAGGTTCCGTCGTCGCCCACGACCTCGTCGTGCTTGGGGCGGTTTCTGGAATGATCTCGGCGCGAAACGTTCAGCTCGCGTCGAGTGCAGTCGTGCAGGCAGATGTCACCCATGAGCAGATCGCCATCGAGGCAGGAGCCGAGCTGGAAGGCAGGCTTCAGCGCAAGGTCTGACAGATCTCACACCGCAAGGTCTGGCGGCAGCATTTGGCCGGCAGGCAAGTAGCCCCGCCGCATCTTCTCACGGAGCGTCAGAGTCGCGGATATCTCAGCATCTTCCACGGTGGTGCAGGTCTCGAAACTCGTCCGCCCGTGCGTTCCGATCCGGCCCCAGGTTCGCAAGACGCTGACGTCTCCGAACAGCGTCGCCGCGACATCGATGCAGTAGAACCGCGCCATGTTGGCCTGAGGGTCGATGCGGTGCAGATGTGCCAGAGCCAAGGCGGTCCTCCCCTGCACAGACTCCGCCTTGTTACTCTCCAAGTCCAATTGCATTTATGAATCGATCCATGCGCTCCGATTCATAAAGCTGACGGGTCATCGTGACGGATCGCCCGGTGTTTCCTCGACAACCTCGACCCAGAGGACGCCACGCAGGGTTTCTTCCGGGACCAGCCACACGGTCCTGAAACGGCCATTCACGGTGCGATGCCGTTCTGCGACGAGTTCCCGGTCTCCGCGGTCGATCCGCCACAGGCGACGATCGATGGTCGGGCTTTTGGAGCTGCTTCTAGCGACCTCTTCCATACCGGCCTCCTGTCATCCGCTGACGGCTAGTGGTCATGGACAGGGGCGCCGTCAGAACATATCTAACGACATCAGAAGTGGTGCTTTGCTGTCGCCACGCGAACCACGAAAGGCTTTCCTGTCGATGCATGTTCTGTCCCCCGTTCTGGCTGTTTCCGCGTTTGCGGCGATGTCTGTTCCCGTCCACGCGCTTGACGCCTGGACGGTCGGTGTCGAGCGTGGCCTGCCGACCTACGCGCTCACCAGCGAGGCGGGTGAGGTGCGGCTTGTCTGCGATCCGGATCGCGTCTTCGGGCCAACGCCCAACGGCGCGCTCGTGGTTCGCTTCGACAAAGACGCCGCTCCTGACATGGTCGTCGTTCTCGCGAAGTCGGGCGAACAGGCCCGTCTGTCGGTCAAGAACGGCATCGCCGCACAGGCATCGGTTGACGCAGCGGACTGGTCGAAAATGGTGGCAACCTTCCGCACGGGCGGCGAGTTCGCAATGGTCACCAGCGCTGACAGCCTGACCTTCGAGACAGCGCCGCTGCCCGATCTTGCCTGCGAGTAACCGCAGGCAGCTCATCGATTTTTGTTGCATGGGTGAGGTCTACCTGACGCGTCGCGTCTCGATGAGCTGCGACGCGATTGCGGCGAGGAAGGCACCAACGATCGTCGCCCGGGGCTCGATCAGCCATGGGTCATCAAGTGCCGCATGCATAGCCCGGATCGCGGAGCCTTGGGCGTAGACGGTCATCGGCTCGCCGACCGCCATGTCCGATGCTGCCATGGTGAAGATGCGCTTCGCCTCGTCGACATGCGGCGCAAGATCATCTTCCGCCAAGAGCCGCCGCAGTTCGGCCCGCGCTTCCTTGGCAAAGGCGCGCAACATGTAGGCTGGGGTCACGTCGCCCGCGCCCGGGATCTGCTCAAGCTGCTTCTCGGCTGCCAACGGCAGCCGAAAGAGGACAACCAGCTTCTCTTTCCGGGGCTTCGCCAACCCACTGGCAGCACATTCGGGCGGCGAAGCGGGGGACTGCGACTGACGACTCTCCCC
>Ga0209066_10008234_pt1 | contig 10146 bp, 7 predicted proteins | sample All_14_2_FD_187198 | JGI IMG/M metagenome (GOLD analysis project Ga0209066, IMG submission 187198) | Freshwater microbial communities in response to fracking from Pennsylvania, USA - Allegheny Zone_MetaG_DW_15 (SPAdes) (version 2) ... | reverse complement strand
GTAGCGGCTGATTTTCAAACACGTCTGGACCGCTGCAAATGAACGCGCAAAATAACGCCACGCCGACACCGCCATCAGGGGAAGTTTTCCCGATCATCCATCTCGAAGACGAGATGAAAAAATCATACCTCGATTACGCCATGAGCGTGATCGTGAGCCGCGCATTGCCCGATGCGCGCGACGGCCTGAAGCCTGTTCACCGCCGCATTTTATACGCCATGAAAGATGGCGGTTACGATTCAACCAAAGCCTATAAAAAATCCGCCCGTATTGTGGGGGATGTTATGGGTAAGTACCACCCGCACGGCGACAGCGCGATTTACGACGCGATGGTTCGTATGGCGCAAGACTTCTCGATGTCCCTGCCTTTGATCGACGGGCAGGGTAACTTCGGCTCGATGGACGGTGACCCTGCAGCCGCCATGCGTTACACCGAAGCGCGTCTCGGCAAATCCGGCGAAGCCATTCTCGAAGACTACGACAAAGACACGGTCGATTTCCGCGCCAACTACGATGAATCGATACAGGAACCTGTGGTTCTGCCATCGCGCATCCCCAACCTGCTGGTCAACGGCGCGGGCGGTATTGCCGTCGGTATGGCGACAAACATTCCGCCGCATAACCTCTCCGAAGTTGTCGATGGCTGCATTGCGTATGTCGAGAATAACGACATCACGATTGAAGAATTGATGGCCATCATCCCCGGGCCGGATTTCCCGACCGGCGGCCAGATTCTGGGCCGCATCGGCATTCGTTCCGCGTACACAACGGGCAATGGCTCGGTCATGATGCGCGCCAAAACGACGATCGAGGAAATCCGCAAGGACCGCGAAGCGATCATCGTTCATGAAGTGCCGTATCAGGTCAATAAATCCAAACTGCTCGAACGTATTGCCGAGTTGGTGCGCGAAAAACTGGTCGAAGGCATCTCCGATCTGCGCGATGAATCCGACCGCGACGGCGTTCGCATGGTCATTGAACTCAAGCGCGATGCCCAAGGTGATGTGGTGCTCAACCAGCTCTACAAATTTACGCCGCTGCAAACCAGTTTCCCTTGCAACATGCTCGCGCTCAATATGGGCCGCCCGCAAACCTTCAACCTGAAGCAGTTCATCGAAGCCTTCGTAAAATTCCGCGAAGAAGTCATTACCCGCCGCACCATTTACGAACTGGGTAAAGCCCGTGAACGCGGCCACGTATTGGCTGGCTTGGCAGTGGCTGTTGCCAATATCGATGACGTGATCGCGCTCATCCGCAACGCGAAAGACCCATCCATCGCACGCGAACAATTAATGGCCAAAGACTGGCCCGTGCATGACGTGGCCCCGCTGATTGCGCTGATCGATGACCCTGATTATCCGGTCTCCGATAAAGGCACTTACAAAATGTCCGAAATTCAGGTCAAGGCTATCCTTGATCTGCGCCTCCACCGCTTAACCGGCCTCGAGCGCGATAAAATCGGCGGTGAATTGAAAGAAGTCACCGACCAGATCAAGGAATACCTTGAAATTCTGGCCTCCCGCGAAAAAATGCTGACGATTTTGAAAAACGAACTCGTCTCGGTCAAAGCCCAGTTCGGCGTACCCCGCCGCACCGAATTGATCGACGCTTACGGCGAAGTCGATATCGAAGACCTGATTGCCCGTGAAGACATGGTCGTAACCGTATCCAACGTAGGTTACTGCAAACGCGTACCGCTGAGCACCTACCGCGCACAAAAACGCGGCGGCAAGGGCAAGTCCGGTATGACCACGAAGGAAGACGACTTTGTGACCGATTTGTTCGTGGCATCCACGCACACGCCGATCCTGTTCTTCACCTCGCGCGGTATCGTGCATAAAATGAAGGTCTGGCAATTGCCTCTGGCCAACGCGCAATCCCGCGGCAAAGCGCTCATCAATATGATGCCGCTTGAATCGGGCGAGAACGTGAACGTGTACCTCCGCCTGCCGGAAAACGAAGAAGTCTGGTCGAAACTCGACCTGCTGTTCGCAACCAGCCATGGCACCGTGCGCCGTAACAAACTCTCCGACTTCGGCAATATCCGCTCCAACGGCCTCATTGCTATGAAGCTGGAAGAGGGTGAGAAACTTGTTTCCGTTAAAATCTGCCGCGAAGACGAAGATGTCCTGCTGGCCACGCGCGATGGTAAGGCCATCCGCTTCCCTGTCTCCGATATCCGTGTGTTCTCGGGCCGTACATCAACCGGCGTACGCGGTATCAAACTGGGCGCGAATGACGAAGTCATGTCCATGTCCATCGTAAGTCACGTTGATGCTTCGCCAGAAGAACGCGCGGCATACCTCAAACGTGCCAATGCGTTGCGTGGCGCCGAGGGCGGGGCCGATGAAGGCACCGAAGTCGAAACCACAGGCACACTCACCATCGATGAAGACAAATTCAAGATGATGCAGGATGCCGAGCAATTCTTGTTGTGTGTCACCGACAAAGGTTACGGCAAACGTACCTCCGCTTACGACTACCGCGTCACGGGCCGTGGCGGCTCGGGTATCACCAACATGAACCTGACAGCCAAGAACGGCAAAATGGTCGCGACCTTCCCTGTCACGCCCGAACACCAGATCATGCTGGTCACGGACGAAGGGCAGATGATCCGCACACCGGTTAGCGACATCCGCTTCACCGGCCGCGCCACACAAGGCGTGCGCGTGTTCAACGTCGATGGCGGTGCCAAAGTGGTATCCGTTGCGTGGCTGATGAACGATGAAGACGACGTGGAAGCCGACACCACCGATGCCGTAGGCGTTGAGGGTATCGATGCTGACGTGAGCGTTGAGGCGCAAGTCATCGACGACGCGCCAATCAACGAATAAAGAAAAACCCCGCTTCGGCGGGGTTTTTTAAACCGTAAGTGTCCTGAGCACGGCCACGCGCGGAAGGGCTTCAGGCGGCTGCACAATCTGGTTGTTTGTCAGGGATAATTCGGGTGCACTGACGCCATATAGCGCCTCTTGCCCCGTAATCATATGGGGCAGTTTCATAAAACTTTTCTGACTGTCGGCCCGCGCTTCCCACGCCGCAAAATAGGCAGGCGTAATGAGATATAGGGACGGAATGGCAAACCCACCCTGAAACATGGTCGGGTTCATTGGGTCGTACAGGGTCTGCCCGCCTTGTGCCTGCGGAATGAAAATAAAGGCGTGCGGTTCGTTGTATTCCATGAACTCGCCATCGCTCTGCTTCCAGAATACATTGCCCGATACAAATGAGTTATCAACCCCGTGCGCTTTTAAATAAGCGTGGGCGGCCAGTGCCATTTCGGCGCATTGCGCGCATTTGTCGTTGATGACGTTTGAAAGTGTCAGGCTGCCATCAATGTATTTCTGGTAGCGTCGCGCCTCGGTATTCTGGTCAAGTGCGCGCACGCCCGCTTTTTCCGATGCCATCTGAAAAGCGTATAGTCTCGCGAATAACATCGGCTCGGCGGTGATGTTGTTCCGTGCCATTTCGGCTTCCAGCTTGTCGAATTTGATACCGTTGAAAACATCGTCCGCCGCGGTGAACAGCGCACCCAGATTTTCAAAATCAGGCAGAATTTTGAGATCAACTTCCTTGCCTGCTGAAAAAAGGCTGCCACCCATGGGCAGTACCTTATCGGCCGCCACATTGTCTTCGCTGTAGCAGGCTTCGTAATAACGCTTCATGGCGCCCATCATAGGTGAAAGCAGTTAAAAACAGGTTAACGCCTTGTTTTATAAGGGGTTGAAGTACGAAATCCGGAATAGGTATATATTTACATAAGTAAACAACTTGTGCTAGGCTCTGCTCCATAAAAACAAGACGATAATGGGTGTGACCATGAGTATGAATACAGACGCGGTAACATTCTATGACCGCGCCGGCCCCGATACGTACGAATTGATCACGCATCTGAGTGCGTGGCAGGGTCCGTCCGATATGGCGATGATGCTGCGCGACGTCAATTTGCGTGATGCCACTGTGGTTGACGTGGGTATCGGTAACGGCCCGCTGAGTGATCTGTTCAGAAGCGCAGGCGCCGCCCGCATCATCGGTATTGATGGCGCGCAATCCCAGCTTGATTACTGCCTGAAAAACAATAGGGCCGATGAAGTGGTATGCTGCGACCTCAATGAATTTGATATGCCGCTGGAAGACGCATCAGCCGATGTCATTACCTGTTCAGGCCTGTTTTCGTATTTGGCCGAACCATCACTTTTCGTGGCCGACATTGCGCGCGTGCTTAAACCTGAGGGCACCGCCCTCATCAATTTTCACCCGTCCCGTAAACAGCGTGAGCTGGAACGCATTTCAGCCGTAAGCCTGTTTGGCCAGGGCGCATTCGTGAATGTGTATCACCACGCACCGGAAGATCTGGCAACCCATTTCGCCAATGCCGGCATGCGTGTGGCAGCCGTTAAAACCAACCCGCGCGGCATTTACCGCTTCATGACGGATACGCCATTGCCATTAACGACCATGGCTCTTCGTAAACTCTAGGGAATTACTTCTGCCAGCTTTCAAGCGCGGCATAGAGCATGACACCCGTGGCAATTGCAAGGTTGAGGCTGTCGGCACGCCCGTGCATCGGCAGTTTGGCTAGTGTTGGCAGCGCATCGGCCAGCGCCGGGCTTAAACCGGCTTGCTCGTTACCCATCACCAGTAACACAGGGGCTTTGTAATCAACGCTTCTGAAATCGACCGTGCGGTCAGATAGGTGGGTGCCAACAACGGTGCCCTGCCAGCTTTTGCTGAAGGCAATGAAGTCAGCCTGGCTGCATTGCGCAATCGGCACGGCAAACAAACTGCCCATGCTCGCGCGTGTGGCTTCAACACTGAACGGGTCGCAGCACTGGTCAATCAGCACGACGCCGTCAGCGCCGATGCTATCGACCGTGCGTAAAATAGTGCCTAAATTGCCGGGGTCGCGCACCTGCTCAAGTGCCACAATGCATTTTTTGGCTTTCATATCTGAAAGCTGCGTGACGCGCTGTTTGAACACGCCAATAACCTGTTGCGGGTTGTCCTTGTGGCTGAGTTTTTCAAGCACCGTGTCGCTTACTTCAATGCAGCTGCCGCCCATGCCGAAGCAAGCGCGGCGCACGCGGTCGATTTCGTTTTTACGGCTTATTTTCTCGGCATAAATCAGCTTTTCAAGCTGCCATTTGTTCTCGATGCCCTCAATCACATGACGCAAGCCTTCAGCCACAAACAGGCCGGTTTCGCGCCGTTCTTTGCGGCGTTCAAGCGCCCGTATGGCTTTGATTTCATCATTCGATGCCGACGTAATATGCCGGATGATCATATTGTTCATGCAGACCACCGTGCGAAAAGGGATGTAGGCAAAGGCCGCGTCGCGGTCTCGTCACTCAATAGCAATTCGCCGTTATCGACCGCGCCGCGCAAAGGCGCTACATCGCGCATCATGTGGCCGAGCGTGACGGAGGAGAGACGCATGGTGTATGCCGTCAAAATCATGAAGGAAGCGTCGTCTGATAACAGCGCCGCACAATCCTGCATCAGGGGCATAATGTCGGTTTCAAAGCGCCACACTTCGCCGTCAGCCCCGCGCCCGTATTTGGGGGGGTCGAGCAGGATGCCGTCGTATTTATTGCCGCGGCGCAATTCGCGTGCCACGAATTTGCGCGCGTCCTCGCAGATCCAGCGCACGGCTTTCTCGTCGATCTTGGATACGACCTGATTTTCCTTGGCCCACACAATCGCCTTTTTGGACGCATCAACATGCGTGACCTGCGCGCCGGCAGCAGCGGCAATCAAACTGGCAGCACCTGTATAGGCAAACAGGTTCAGCACTTTGAACGGTTTGCCAGCGCCAGTGGCCTTGGCCACACGCTCGCGCATCCATGCCCAGTGCGGGCGCTGTTCGGGGAACAGGCCTAGGTGGCGGAAGGCCATGAAGCGCGCCAGCATGGTTGCGCCTTCAACTTTGATATTCCATGTTTCAGGCGGGTTCTTGATCGCAAAATCCCATTGCCCGCCTTCGTCTTCCTCGCGTTCAGACGCGTTGCGGAAGGCGGCCTGCGCTTCATTCCAGCGGGCAGGGGGCAGGGTTTTGGCCCATAGGGCCTGCGGTTCGGGCCGATCGACAATCACACGGCCGTAACGCTCCAGTTTGCGGCCAGCGCCGCTATCAAGCAGGGCGTAATCCGCCCAGCCGGGCTCGAATAACAAATGGGAGGGGGCATCACTCATCGGGCGTTGTTAGCACAACAGCCCGCCCCGCGCAAAGATAAGGGAATTTGCTATCGAAAAAATCTTATGGTAAACCGCTGCAACAACAAAAACATGGCAGGAAAATCACATGGCTGGTTTAACCAAAAAAGTAGCACTCGCATTGGCACTGGTAACGGCGCAGCCGCAATTCGCACATGCCAGCCTGCCGCCTGCCAACCAAACGCCCGCCAACCTGCTGCCGTTATCCATGCTTGAAACGACGCGGCAACCCGACCCGATTGGTAATCTGATTACCCGCCTTGATACGAAATCACCGGTCGCGCAATCGCTGCTGGATTGGGAGTCATTGAATACCGCCGCCAACATGGATGCTGTTTTATTGGATTCAAACGATTTCATGCCGGACGGTACCGCATACCATGAACTTGATATCAGTGAACAGAAACAAGCTATTGCAAAATTTACAGACTGGCTGAGCCGCAATGTGCCGCAGTTTATGCGCACCCTTGAAAGGAGCCGCATTACTGAGCAAGAAGTGACCGCGCTTTTTGACAATGCCCTGATGACAATGTCGGGTATGCAAGGGCAGGGTGCCTTCAGCATCGGCAATAACCAGCGTTCTTTCTGCTTCCTTGATGTATCAGCCGAAACACAGGAATCACCAACAATAGCCGAAGGCATTGATATATTGCTGCGTGCGGCTGATGGCTGTAACGCCAACCTTCTGCCGTTTAAAATGTTTGGGCATGCCGGTTCCAAACCGACGGTCATTACCCATGCTTTCGGCATCGCCCGCGCCAATGGTGTTACCGAGGCGGCTTTAGGCGAGTATATTACCAATGCCCTGATGCGCCGCCCCGAAGGGCCGGCCATGTTCGTGACGTATTACGCAAGCCTGCTGGGCGTAAACGATTTGGGTGCCAATCCCCGCCTCGCAAAAGCGCTTGAAACCCGCACCCAGCGTGTCCTGAATACGCTGACGAAAACGCCCGAAAATGCCCGCTTCGCGATGATGCTGCGTACAGCCAACGGCCCCAAGGGCATTGAAGCCGCCTTTGCCCATGCATGGCTCGGCAATGTTGTCGAATCTGCCTTCAAGGGTAAGCGCTACGACCGCGCACGCGATATCAGCCGCTTTGTAAATCAGCGCGACGGGTTGGTGCAGTCTGCGCCCGTAACCCCCGCGCGCCTTGCCCCGAAGCGCTAAATATGCTTTATAAGCGGCCATGACGGCTGAAAAACGCATCGGTATTTACCCCGGCACATTCGACCCCATTACTAAGGGGCACCTGCATATCATCAAGCGCTGTGCAGGGCTGGTTGACCATTTGATTGTGGCTGTTGCCACCAATCCCAATAAAAAACCGATGTTCAGGCTCTCCGACCGTATCGAGATGGTCGAAACCGATATTAAGAACATCGAAGGGCTTAAATCGACCGTCACGGTTGAAACATTCGATACTTTGCTGGTTGAATTCGCCCGCCAGAAGGGCGCGACCGTCATTTTCCGTGGTCTGCGCGCGGTCTCGGATTTCGAGTACGAATTCCAGATGACGGGCATGAATGCGCGTCTTGCCCCTGATATTGAGACAGTTTTTTTAATGGCGTCCGACAAGTGGCAGTTCGTTTCTTCGTCGTTTTTGAAGGAAATAGCCCGTCTGGGGGGAGATATCTCCCAATTCGTGACGCCGGCCGCACAGGAAAAAATCCTTGAAGCTGTGAAGTAAAGCGTTTAAGTAGAGGGCGCTTTCGTAAAACAAAGCACTTTTTCGGCACAATGACCGTGTAGCTCAGCCGGTAGAGCAACTGACTTTTAATCAGTAGGTCGCGGGTTCGATCCCCGCCGCGGTCACCAGTTTTATCTTTATCCCGATCTCAGCGTCTGTATCGCCTGATCCTGTGAAAACAGGTACAGCAGCACTTTAAGGGCTTCGCCGCGCGCACTCGTCAGCATCGGGTCTTTGGATGCAATCAGCTTGGCTTCCGTGTGCGCCATATCCATCAAATCGCCATGCGCTTCGATATTCGCAATCCGGAAAGCGGGTAGCCCGCTCTGGCGTGTGCCTAGCAGCTCGCCCGCGCCGCGCAGTTCCAGATCACGCTCGGCGATCAGGAAACCGTCTTCCGTATCGCGCATCACCATTAGGCGCTGCTTGCCCAGTTCCGATAACGGTGCCGTGTATAATAGCAGGCAGGCCGATGCATCCTGCCCGCGCCCGACGCGCCCGCGCAGCTGGTGCAATTGCGCGAGGCCAAACCGCTCGGCATGTTCAATCACCATCACGGTCGCAGCCGGTACGTTGACGCCCACCTCAATAACGGTGGTTGCGACCAGCACATCAAGCTCGCCGCCCGCAAAGGCGGCCATCACTTTATCTTTTTCGGTCGGTTTCATCTGCCCGTGCAACAGGCCCACACGTGCGCCGAAATATTGCTGCAAATCGGCATGGCGTTCGGTGGCTGCGGCTAAATCCAGTTTTTCTGATTCCTCGACCAGCGGGCATACCCAATAGGCCCGCGCCCCTGTTGCAATTTTGCGTTTCAGGCCATCGACAACCTCGCCAATCCGGTCAATCGACAGCAGGCGCGTATCAATTGGTTTGCGGCCCGGGGGTTTTTCATTGAGGCGGCTGACATCCATATCGCCATACATCGTAAGCGTAAGCGTGCGCGGTATGGGCGTGGCCGTCATCACCAGCATGTCAGGGGCGATGCCTTTGTCTGACAATAACAAACGCTGGTGCACGCCAAAGCGGTGCTGCTCGTCGATAATCGCGAGGCCCAAGTCTTTGAACGTCACATCCTCCTGAAACAGGGCATGCGTGCCGATAATAATCTGCGCGTCGCCCGATTTTATTTTCTCCATAAGGGTGTCGCGCGTTTTACCTTTGTCGCGGCCCGTGAGCACAGCCATCGATACGCCCAGCGCACCGCATAGCGGGGCCAGCGTTTCGGCATGCTGACGGGCCAGTATTTCAGTGGGGGCCATGATGGCGGCCTGCGCGCCGGTGGCAACGGCATTGAGCATCGCGGCCAAAGCCACCACGGTTTTACCACTGCCTACATCGCCCTGTAGCAGGCGCAACATGCGCTCGGGCTTTTGCATGTCGGCATCAATCTCCGCAATTGCGAATATTTGCGCGCCGGTTAGCTGGAAGGGCAGCGATTTTAAAAAACGGGTCCTAAGCGCGCTGTCATGTGTAAAGCTGCGACCCTTCAGTTTCTTCTGGCGGCTACGGACCATTTGCATGGCCAGTGCCCGTGCCAGTATTTCGTCATAGGCGAGGCGCTGGCGTGGCAGGGCCGTAGGCTCGAACTCGGCGCCGCTCTGGGGTGTGTGTAGCGCGCGCATGGCATCCGCCCATGTGGGCCAGCCGCGCTGCCTCACCAAGGGGCCATCCAGCCATTCGGGCAGGGTCGGTATCAAGGTCAGCGCCTCGTCCATCGCCTTGGTGATGTGGCGGGGGCCTAAACCAGCCGTCATCGGGTAAATCGGCTCGATTTTGGCGATGCTGGCTAAGTCTTCCGGTTTGGCGGCATAGTCGGGATGCACCATCTGGAGGCGGTTGTTATAAGGCTCAACCCGCCCGCTGATGACCACCTGCGCCCCGATCGGGTAGGTTTTTTCAAGCCAGTCGCGGTGGGCATTGAAAAACACAAGGTCAAGCGTAGCTGTGTCGTCGCTGACCACAATACGGGCCGGCAGGCCGCGCCGCTTGGGTAACTGGTGCTGGAGCACTGTAATGGTGGTTGTCACAACCTGCCCCGGCTTCGCATCTTTGAGTAGCGGGGAATGGCGGCGGTCGATAATGTCGATAGGCGCGTGCCACAAAAGGTCGAGCATACGTTCGCCGCCCGTCAGCTTCTCGAAAAGCTTGAGGTTTTTCGGCCCCACGCCCGATAAAGCGCGGATCGAACGGAACAAAGGGTCAAGGACGAGCGGTCGCATGTTGCTAAGAATATAAAGGCGGT
>Ga0209066_10008233_pt1 | contig 10149 bp, 7 predicted proteins | sample All_14_2_FD_187198 | JGI IMG/M metagenome (GOLD analysis project Ga0209066, IMG submission 187198) | Freshwater microbial communities in response to fracking from Pennsylvania, USA - Allegheny Zone_MetaG_DW_15 (SPAdes) (version 2) ... | reverse complement strand
GTTGTTTGACGACGTCGTCCTTGCGTTTGATCATCGCCGGCACATCGATGGCGAGATCATTCAGCTGGATGCCATGCACCGCGAAATCGTGGCTGGCGTCATGGAATTTATGCGAGCTGTCGAGCAAAGCTTTCGACGGAATGCAGCCGACGTTCAGACAGGTGCCGCCGAAATTCGGTTTGCCGAATTTGTTTTTGCCTTTTTCAATGCACAGTGTTTTAAAACCCAGCTGCGCTGCGCGAATCGCCGCCACATACCCACCGGGGCCTGCGCCGATTACCACTACATCGTATTTCGCCATCTTTTATCGATTCCTGTTTGAGTTTTCTCCTCCATTGGAAGAGAAACAAAAAATCACACTTCGAGGGCTTTTTACACCTCCAACAATATCCGCGCCGGGTCTTCAAGCATTTCCTTGATCGTCACCAGGAATTGCACTGCCTCCTTGCCATCAACCAGACGATGATCGTACGACAGCGCTAGATACATCATCGGCAGGATCACAACCTGGCCGTTGACCGCCATCGGGCGATCCTGAATTTTGTGCATGCCGAGAATTGCGGTCTGAGGCGGGTTCAGAATCGGCGTCGACAGCAGCGAACCGAATACACCGCCGTTGGTGATCGTGAAGGTGCCGCCCTGAATTTCTTCGATGCCCAACTTGCCGTCGCGTGCGCGCAAACCGAAATCGCGAATTTTTTCTTCGACACGGGCGATGCTCATCTGATCGGCATCGCGCAACACCGGCACCACCAGACCTTTTTCCGTGGACACGGCGACGCCAATGTCCTGATAGCCGTGATACACAACATCATTGCCATCGATCGAGGCGTTTACTGCGGCAAAACGTTTCAGCGCCTCGCACGCGGCCTTGACGAAAAAGCCCATGAAACCCAGGCGCACGCCGTGGTGGGCTTTTTCAAACAGATCCTTGTATTGATTGCGCAGATCCATCACCGGCTTCATGTTGACTTCGTTGAACGTCGTCAGCATCGCCGTGGTTTGCGACGCTTCGAGCAGACGCTCGGCAATACGCGCACGCAGGCGGGTCATCGGCACGCGTTTTTCGATGCGCTCGCCGCTCAGCGCGGACACGGCTGCAACTGCAGCAGCGGGTGCAGCGGATTTCTTGGCGACGCCCTGTTGTTTCTCAGAGAAAGCGACCACGTCTTCCTTGGTGACCAGACCACCTTTGCCACTGGCGGGAATGGCGCTGGCATCGAGGCCTTTTTCCTCGGCCATTTTGCGCGCGGCCGGCGCCAGCTTCGCATCCGTTGCCGCCGCGACAGCGGCCACAGCAGCCGGTGCTGCTGCGGGTGCTGCAGCAGCTGCTACCGCACCCTCTTGAATACGAGCAATCAGCTCTTCGCTGAGAACCGTCTCGCCTTCGCCTTTCAGCACTTCTGCCAATACACCGGAAGTGGGCGCAACCACCTCAAGCACAACCTTGTCGGTTTCGATATCCACAATAAGTTCGTCGCGCGCAACGGCCTCGCCCGGCTTTTTATGCCAGGTTGCAATGGTGCCGTCGGCAACGGATTCAGGAAAGGTTGGTGCCTTGATCTCGATAGTCATGCCAGATCCTTATCAGCGGAGCTGTGGATTTTCATTAACAAAATAGGAGCGATGCGCGCTGAATTTCACTCGGAAATTTTCAGCGCATCGCGAATCAGTTTTTCCTGTTGCCGCAGGTGCAGTGCCATGTAGCCGGCTGCCGGCGATGCCGACGCATCGCGCCCCGCGTATTCCAGATAGAGCGAGCGGTTGTGCTGATTGATGACCCGGCGCATATGGTGCTGGCTCGGATACCACGCCCCTTGGTTCATCGGCTCTTCCTGACACCAGACGATTTCCTGAATGTTGGTGTAGGGTTTCATCACCGCCGCCAGCTCTTCTTCCGGGAACGGATACAACTGCTCCAGGCGCACCAGTGCGATATGCGAGAGTCCGCGCTGACGCACGGCATCGCGCAGATCGTAGTAAACCTTGCCGCTGCACATCACCAGACGCGTGACTGCTGCCGGATCTTTTACTTCCGGATCGTTCAGCACATTGAAGAAGCCGCCATTGGCCAGCTCATCCAGTGAGGAAATCGCCTCTTTGTGGCGCAGCAGACTTTTCGGTGTCATCACGATGAGTGGCTTGCGCAGCGGGCGCAGCGCCTGCCGGCGCAGCATGTGAAAAACCTGCGCCGGAGTGGTCGGCACACACACCTGGATGTTGTGCTCCGCGCACAGCTGCAGATAACGCTCGAGTCGCGCCGAGCTGTGCTCCGGACCCTGCCCCTCATAGCCATGCGGCAGCAGCATCGTCAAACCGCACAGGCGCTGCCATTTATGTTCGCCGCTGGTGATGAACTGGTCGATCACCACTTGCGCGCCATTGGCGAAATCGCCGAACTGCGCCTCCCATACCACCAGGCAGTTGGGCATGGTCGAGGCGTAGCCATATTCGAATGCGAGCACGGCCTCCTCGGACAGATAGGAATCCAGGATCGTCAACGGCGCCACGCGCGGATTGACGTTCGCCAGCGGAATCAGCGCCGAACCATCGACCTGGCTATACAACACCGCGTGACGATGCGAGAACGTTCCCCGCCCGACATCCTGACCAGTGATGCGCACCGGATTGCCGGCGTCGAGCAACGTCGCATAAGCCAGCGTTTCCGCAAAACCCCAGTTTACCGGCAGTTCGCCGGCGGCCATTTTCAAGCGATCGTCGTAAACCTTTTCGACCTGCTTCTGCATTTTGAAGTCGGTCGGCACCGTATTGATTTGCCTTGCCAGCGCCTGCAATTTATCCAGTGCAATGCGTGTATCGCAGGGGATATTCCAGGCGTGACCGAGGTACGGCCGCCAGTCGACAAACAAGGTGGGATTGGGCTCATGCACCAGGCTGCGCACGACGTGCTGGCCGCTTTCCAGCAGACGCCGGTACTCATCCACCATGCGCTGATCATCCTGCTCGGACAGAACTCCGGCCTTGATCAGAGCCTTGGCGTAGAGATCGCGCGTTGTCGGCTGCGTGCGAATAGCCTTGTACATCAGAGGCTGCGTCGCCGACGGTTCATCTGCCTCATTGTGGCCGCGACGCCGATAGCAGACCAGATCGATGACTACGTCCTTGCGGAACTGCTGCCGAAAATCGACGGCCAGCTGCGTGACAAACAGCACAGCCTCCGGATCGTCGCCATTCACATGAAAAATCGGCGACTGCACCATTTTCGCGATGGCCGTGCAGTATTCGGTGGAGCGCGCGTCCTCGGGATTGCTGGTGGTAAAGCCGACCTGATTGTTGATGACGATATGAATGGTGCCGCCCGTCTTGTAAGCGCGCGTCTGCGACATCTGGAAAGTTTCCATCACCACGCCCTGACCGGCAAAGGCCGCATCGCCATGCATGATGATCGGAACAACACGCGTGCCGGTCTTGTCTTCGCGACGATCCTGGCGGGCGCGCACAGATCCTTCGACGACGGGCGCAACGATTTCAAGGTGTGACGGGTTGAATGCGAGAGCGAGGTGCACTTCGCCACCCGGCGTGGTGACATTCGACGAAAAACCCTGGTGATATTTCACATCGGCCGAGCCGATGTAAGTCGCCTTGCCTTCAAACTCATCAAACAATTCGGCGGGGTTTTTACCAAGGATGTTTACCAGCACATTGAGGCGGCCACGGTGAGCCATGCCGATGACAATTTCTTTTGCCTCGTAACTGCCGATGCGCTGGATCATCGAATCCAGCATGGGGATCAGGCTTTCGCCGCCCTCCAGCCCGAATCGCTTGACGCCGGGATACTTGGTGGCGAGCGCTTTTTCCAGCCCCTCGCCAGCCGTCAAACGCTCCAGCAGATGCTGACGCTCGGATGCGCTCAGCGGTGGCTGTGAACGCACGGACTCCATACGCTGTTCAATCCAGCGTCGCTCTTCCGATTCCGTGATATGGCGAAATTCCGCGCCGATCGTATTGCAATAGGTTGCCTCTAGTGCGTCGATGATTTCGCGCAGCGTCGCCTGATCCTTGCCTATATAGGGGCGACCAACCTGAAAAACCGTATCCAGATCCGCTTCACGCAGCTGATGAAACTCGAGCTCGAGATCAGGTACTGGCGGGCGCTGCCAAAGCCCCAGTGGGTCCAGGCGCGCTTTCTGGTGGCCGCGCTGGCGGTATGCGCTCATCAGTTGCAGAACGCGCACCTGCTTGCGCTCATGCTCCGACACATTGACGTCGCTGGTGCGCAGGCGCACCGGCGCTTTGGCCAGTTGCTCGAACTGCAGGCGAACGATCGAATGCGGCGTGTCGGTACTTACGCCGTTGACGCGGGGTAGACTGGAAAAATAATCGCGCCAGGCCAGCTCGACATCGTCGGGCGACTTCAGCCATGTCTCGTAGAGGGATTCGACATACGCGGCATTGCCGCCGGAGAGCTGGGAGCTACTCCAGAGCTGCTCCATGGAATTCGAGCCGTTGCCAGTGGAACTGGGGCCATTGGAGCGGTTGGCAGCTGATGCTGCAGGTTTGCCGGTGCTTTCTTGCATCGTTGATTCACCCAGGGCCGGGACCCGTAACTAGGTACACATCCGCTTCCGGCAGGGAAGCAGTGGGCAGGGGTGCGATCACTCGTTGTAAGGCTGGTTCGAAACCGCTGTTGATACCCCGTTGCATCAACGCGCTTGCTGTCCGGCGCGACCCGATCAAAAGATGGAATGCGCCACGGTTCCGTCAGGTCACTCGGGTGTCGCCCGTATTCCCCGCATTCCCTGTTGTCGACATGAAAACAGGGGTGTCGCCGGAATCGTCCCTGTGCCGCCGGTAAGCAGCAGAGGTTTCCGGCTTCGCTTTCGGTACGAGCCTGCGCCACAAGGAACAGGTTCGCGAAAATCAGCGGGTGCCCGGTAGTGTAGACGCTCCCTCGTCACCGAACACTCGCACGCTCATCCTGTTGCGCCAATCAGGTCGCCCGGGTCAGCAGCATGTTGCGGATATGGCCGATAGCCTTGGTCGGATTCAGACCTTTCGGACACACGTTCACGCAATTCTGGATACCGTGGCAGCGGAACACGCTGAACGGATCGTCCAGTTCGGCCAGACGCTGCTCGGTCGCCGTATCGCGGCTGTCGACCAGGAAGCGATACGCCTGCAGCAGGCCGCTCGGGCCGATGAAGCGATCCGGATTCCACCAGAACGACGGACACGCCGTCGAACAGCACGCGCACAGGATGCACTCGTACAGACCATCCAGCTTGGCGCGATCTTCCGGCGATTGCAGACGCTCGATCGCCGGTGCCGGCGTGTTGTTGATCAGGTACGGCTTGATCTTTTCGTACTGTTTGTAGAACAGGCTCATGTCGACGACGAGATCGCGCACGACCGGCAGGCCCGGCAGCGGACGCAGAACCAGCTTGCTGCCGCCCTTCAATGCCTCGGACAGCGGGGTAATGCAGGCGAGGCCATTTTTGCCGTTGATGTTGATGCCGTCGGAGCCGCAGACACCTTCACGGCAAGAGCGACGGAAAGCCATCGTCGGATCGTCGGCCTTCAGCAGCTCGAGCACGTCGAGGACCATCAGATCCTTGCCGCCGGTGTCGACCTGTACGTCGACCATCTTTGGCTCTTGATCGGCTTCCGGGTTGTAACGATAGATACTGACTTGCAACATGATTTCTCTCTACCCTCGATTTATCGACCCAGGCCCGATCAATAGGTACGCACTTTCGGTTCGAACGCTTCGACGGTTTTGGGCTTGAAGTTGACCGCCCGTTTGCCGACACGCTTTTCGCCGGGAAAGTACAGGGAGTGGCACAGCCAGTTGCTGTCGTCGCGATCCGGGAAATCCTCGCGAGCGTGGGCGCCACGGCTCTCTTTGCGCTCTTCCGCCGCAATTGCGGTGGCCTCGGCAACTTCGAACAGGTTGTGCAGTTCCAGTGCTTCGATTCGCGCAGTATTGAAGGTCTGGCTCTTGTCTTCGAGGTTGATGTTCTCGATGCGGCCGCGCAGATCGGCGAGTTCCTTGATGCCCTTCTGCATGAACTCGCCGGTACGGAATACCCCGAAGTAGTTCTGCATGATGGTCTGCAGTTCTTTGCGCAGCTGCGCGGTTTTTTCGCCGCCCTTGCTGTTGTTGAGGCGATCGAGACGCGACAGCGCCTGATCGAGATCGGACTCGCTGGCGTCGCGGTTTTCGATACCGTCGCGCAGCGCTTTCTCAATGAACAGACCCGAGGCGCGACCGAATACGACGAGGTCGAGCAGCGAGTTGCCGCCGAGGCGGTTGGCGCCGTGCACGGATACGCAGGCGACTTCACCGCAGGCGTAGAGGCCGGGGATGACGACGTCGTTGCCGTTGGCATCAACGGTCAACGCCTGGCCGTGAATATTGGTCGGAATACCGCCCATCATGTAATGGCAGGTCGGTACCACCGGTACCGGCTCGATGACCGGATCGGCGTGCGCGAAAGTTTTCGACAGCTCGCAGATACCGGGCAGGCGCGAGTGCAGCACTTCTTCGCCGAGGTGCTCCAGCTTCAGGTAGACATGATCGCCATTGGGGCCACAGCCGCGGCCTTCGATGATTTCGCGAACCATCGAACGCGCGACGACGTCGCGACCGGCGAGGTCTTTGGCGTTCGGCGCATAGCGCTCCATGAAACGCTCGCCATCCTTATTGACGAGGTAACCGCCTTCGCCGCGACAGCCTTCGGTGACCAGCACACCGGCGCCGGCGATACCGGTCGGGTGGAACTGCCACATTTCAATATCTTGTACCGGCACACCGGCGCGCAGGCCCATGCCGACACCATCGCCGGTGTTGATGTGCGCATTGGTCGTCGACGCGTAGATACGACCGGCGCCGCCAGTCGCGAATACGGTGGCTTTCGATTTCACGTAAACCGTTTCACCGGTTTCGATGCAGATCGCGATGACGCCGGTAACGGTACCATCCTGATTCTTGACGATATCGACCGCGTACCACTCGTTGAAGAATACGGTTTCGTTCTTCAGGTTGGCCTGATACAGCGTGTGCAGCAGTGCGTGGCCGGTGCGATCAGCGGCAGCACAGGTACGCGCAGCCTGGCCGCCCTTGCCGAAATCTTTCGACTGGCCGCCGAACGGACGCTGGTAAATTCGGCCCTCCTCGGTGCGCGAGAACGGCAGACCCATGTGGTCGAGTTCGAAAACTGCCTCCGGACCCACGGAGCACATGTACTCGATCGCGTCCTGGTCGCCGATGTAGTCGGAACCCTTGACGGTGTCGTACATATGCCAGCGCCAATCGTCTTGCGGATCGGCAGAGGCGATCGCGCAGGTAATGCCGCCCTGGGCGGATACCGTGTGCGAACGGGTCGGGAATACCTTGGAAATTACCGCGGTCTTGTAACCGGACTGCGACAGTTGCAGCGCAGCGCGCATACCGGCGCCGCCGCCACCGACGATAACGCCGTCAAAAGAAATCGTGCGAATTCTGGCCATGCTCTATCAACCCCACAGGATCTGGATGCCCCAGACGACATAAACAAACAGGACAATGGCAACAACGGCCTGGAACGCCAGACGGATCACATTGCCTTTCGGGCCCATCAGGCGCTCGGTGAAATAATCGGTGGACACCGACCACAGGCCGATCCACGCGTGGGCGGCGATCGACAGCAGTGCAGCCAAGCTGAAGATGCGCACGGAAGTGCAGGAGAACAGCGCCTTCCAGGATTCGTAGGTAATCTCGCCGCCGAAGAACAACTGGGCGCCGAGGAAAATGACATAGGCCAGCAGTACCAGCGCGGTGACGCGTTGCACGACCCAGTCAGAGAGGCCGCTGCGGCCCAGGTTGGTTACTGCCGTTACCATATCCACGCTCCCACCAGAACAATCAGAATCACCGAAATCGCGAAAACAGCTTTAGCGCCCTTGACGCCGCCTTCCATCGTCTCGCCATAACCCAGATCCATGATCAGGTGCTTGACGCCGGCGACAGTGTGATAAATCAGACCGGCGGCAACTGCCCATACGATCAGTTTGCAGATGAAGGAGCTGGTCATCGCCTTCACTTCCGCAAAACTCTCGGGGCTGGCCAATGACGCGTCGAGCAGCCACAACAGCACCGCCACACCGGCGAAAACGAAAACGCCGGAGACACGATGCAGAATGGAGGCGTACGCAGTGATCGGCAGCGCAATGGTGCCGATGTCGAGATTTACAGGTCTTTTCTTGTTCACAACGGTGCACACTGTTAGGGCCCGATGACATCCCGGAAGCGACGCCTCGGACAGTTGAACGAAAGAGAGTTGACTTGCGTGATGCGCGAGAGAAATTCCGAAGCAGTTCAGCCCAGAAGCCGCGAACCCACCCCGAAATCGTCGCGCATTATAGGCAGTCCACTATTGAAACACAAACAGACACCGACACTTGGACGCGGTCGACGGCGAAAAAGCAGTCAACCCGCGCATCGCATCCAAAATATTGATATGACACTGTTAATGTTCCGCAATGACAATGGCCGACGGGTTCACGCCGCCGCGTTTTCATCTATATAATGCCCCGTCGTGCACCACGAGCGCACACAATCCCGTCGAACACTCAAACGTCTGCAGTGCTCAACCCCGCTGCGAACCAGCGCGGCCCACGAGCAAGATGTTTCCTCATGTATCAGGAGCCAGTAATGACCGACAAGAAAGCGCGTCTCGCCATCGACGGCAAAGACCTCGACCTACCCGTGTACTCCGGCACGATTGGCCCTGACGTCGTAGATGTCGGCGCTCTCGTCGGTAAAGGCTATTTCACCTACGATCCGGGCTTCGTCTCGACCGCAGCCTGCGAATCCAAGATCACCTACATCGACGGCGACCAGGGCGTTCTCTTGCACCGCGGTTACCCGATCGAACAGCTGGCAGAAAAATCCGACTACGTCGAAACCTGCTACCTGCTGCTGAAGGGCGAGCTGCCGAACAAGGCCGAAAAAGCCGCCTTTGAAACGCGTATCCGCAAGCACACCATGGTCCACGACCAGCTCAATCGCTTCTTCACCGGCTTCCGCCGCGATGCGCACCCGATGGCAGTGATGTGTGGCGTGGTCGGCGCGCTGTCGGCCTTCTATCACGACTCACTCGACATCAATAACCCGGAACACCGCGAAATCTCCGCGATCCGCCTGATCGCAAAAATGCCGACGCTGGCGGCGATGGCCTACAAATACAACACCGGCATGCCTTTCATGTATCCGCGCAACGACCTCAACTACGCGGAAAATTTCCTGTACATGATGTTTGGCACCCCGTGCGAAGAGTACAAAGTGAATCCGGTACTGGCCCGCGCCATGGACCGCATCTTCCTGCTGCACGCCGACCACGAACAGAATGCATCGACATCGACCGTGCGCCTGACCGGCTCCACTGGCGCCAACCCGTTTGCCTGCGTCTCGGCCGGCATCGCCGCGCTGTGGGGTCCATCGCACGGTGGCGCCAACGAAGCCGTGCTCAATATGCTCAATGAAATCGGCGACGAATCCCGCATCCCCGAATTCATTGCCCGCGCCAAAGACAAGAATGACTCCTTCAAGCTGATGGGCTTTGGTCACCGCGTTTACAAGAACTTCGACCCGCGCGCGAAAGTGATGAAGCAGACCGCCGACGAAGTGTTGAAAGAGCTCGGCCACCTCAACGATCCGTTGCTGAAAATCGCCAAACGCCTGGAGCAGATCGCTCTCGAAGATCCGTATTTCGTCGAGAAGAAGCTGTACCCGAACGTCGACTTCTACTCGGGCATCATCCTCAAGGCAATCGGCATCCCGAGCAGCATGTTCACGGTAATTTTCGCACTCGGCCGCACCCCCGGCTGGATCGCGCACTGGAACGAGATGGTCAGCGGCAGCTACAAGATCGGCCGTCCGCGCCAGCTCTACACCGGATCGCCGAAGCGCGATTACGTGTCGGTCGACAAACGCTGATACGTTTTTGCCAGCAATAAAAAAGGCCGCAAAATTGCGGCCTTTTTTATTGGCAATCTCAACCCGTGCGCGACTAAACCAACGCTGCTCGACGGGCGTCACTCCACAGGAAAGCCAGCGCTCATCAAGCTCACGATATCCACCAGCTCTTCGGCATTGGCGTAGCGCACTTTCTGACGCACCTGCCAGGGACGGGTGCTGTCAGCACCAGC
>Ga0209066_10008232_pt1 | contig 10150 bp, 11 predicted proteins | sample All_14_2_FD_187198 | JGI IMG/M metagenome (GOLD analysis project Ga0209066, IMG submission 187198) | Freshwater microbial communities in response to fracking from Pennsylvania, USA - Allegheny Zone_MetaG_DW_15 (SPAdes) (version 2) ... | reverse complement strand
CCTCGATCACCTGCGGGCCCGAGGCGCCGAGGCCGAGCACGGCGCGCCCGCCCGAGACGGCGTCGAGCCCCGCCGCCGTCTGCAGGAGCGTGCCCGGAGTGCGCGAGTAGATGTTGAGGATGCCCGACGCGATCCGGACGGTCTCGGTCGTCGCGGCGAGGTAGCCCAGCAGCGTCGGGGCGTCGAAGCCGTACGGCTCGGCGACCCAGACGGTGCCGAGCCCCACCTTCTCGAGCTCGGCCACGAGGGCCGCCGATTCGACCGGGTTGCCCGAATAGTCGAGCGGCATCGACACCTTCACGTGTCACATCATCGCGCGATCGCTTCCCGCCACGACACGCGCGCGCCGAGGCGCAGCAGCGAGTTCTCGTAGATCCGCACCCCGAGAGCGATGAGGGCGACCGTCGTCACCGCGAGGATCCCGAGCGAGAGCACGGGCTCCCACCACTCCGCGGTGCCGAGGAAGAGCCGCAGCGGCATCGCCACAGGCGCCGAGAAGGGCACGTACGACATGATCGCGACGACGAGCGGGTTGTCGTTGAGGAAGATCACGAGGAAGTACGGCAGCATCACGAGCATCGTGACGGGCGTCGTCGTCGCGCCCATGTCCTCCAGCCGCGACACCATCGCGCCCGTCGCGGCGAAGAGCGAGGCGAGCAGCACGAACCCGACGATGAAGAACACGACGAACCACACCACGGGGGCGCCGAGGCCGACGAGCAGGTCGTCCTGACCGGTCACGGTGAGTCCGATGATCGCCATCGCGGCGATGAGCGCGATCTGCCCGAAGGCGAGCACCGAGGTGCCGATGACCTTGCCGGTGAACAGCACGCGCGTCGGCACGGCGGCGAGCAGGATCTCGACGACCCGGGTCTGCTTCTCCTCGACGACCGACTGCGCGATCGTCGGCCCGAACGTCATCGCCGCGGTGAAGAACACGATGCCGAAGCCGAAAGCGACGAGATACGCGAGGCCTCCGGGGATGGCGTCCGGGTCGAGCAGCTCGACGGGCGGGGTGACGCTCAGCAGGTTGATCAGGCCGAGCGGGGGGTTGGAGTCGGCGATCACCCGCAGCCCCACGGGGCTCGACTCGTCGGCGACGACCGCGGCATCCACCTCCCCGTCGCGCACGAGAGCCTCGGCCTCCGCGAGGTCGTCGACCGCCACGGCCTCCACCCCGTCGACATCGGCGAGAAGCGCACTGTCGGTGACGGCGACGCGGGTGTCGTCGGAGTTGGCGGCCGTGATCGAGCCGAAGATGATGCCGCCCAGCACGAGCAGCAGCAGGATGCCGGTCGAGATGAGGAACGACTTGCTGCGCAGGCGCGTGGTGATCTCGCGCTCCGCGACGAGCAGGGCGAGCCGGCCCGAGCCGGTGCGCAGATCGGGCTTCGAAGCCGTGGGCGTCGTGGTCACTGGACGACCTCCTTGAAGATCTGGGCGAGCGAGGGATGCTGCCGCGCGAACGAGAGCACGGCGCCGCGCGAGGTGGCCTCGTGCAGAACCGCTTGGACGGCGGCCTCATCGGTCGCGTCGAAGAGTGCGTAGTCACCGTCGAACTCGACGACGTCGATGCCCGGCTGGTCGCGGAGCCACGCGGTGTCGGCGGACGTGAGCAGCTCGTAGCGCAGGGTGCTGTGCTGTTCGCGCAGCGCGACACGGGACCCGGCGACCCGGATGCGGCCGTCGGCGATGATGACGAGGTCGTCGCACAGCCGCTCGACGATGTCGAGCTGGTGGCTCGAGAACAGCACCGGGATGCCGGACGCCGCCCGTTCGGAGAGCACGCCGACGACCGTCTCGACGGCCATCGGGTCGAGCCCCGAGAACGGCTCGTCGAGAACGAGCACCTCGGGGTCGTGCACGAGCGCGGCGGCGATCTGCGCGCGCTGCTGGTTGCCGAGCGAGAGCTTCTCGATGGGTTCGTCGGCTCGTTCGCCGAGCCCGAGGCGTTCGATGAGCCCGCGCGCGTTCGCCGTGGCCGTGGCCGAACTGAGGCCATGGAGTCGGGCCAGGTAGACGAGCTGCTCCTGCAGCTTCATCTTCGGGTACAGCCCGCGCTCCTCGGGCATGTAGCCGAACCGGCGGCGCCCCTCCGGGCCGAGCACGGAGCCGTCCAGGCTCACGGTGCCGCCGTCGGCGCCGAGAACTCCCAGAATGATGCGCATCGTCGTCGTCTTGCCGGCGCCGTTGCCGCCGACGAAGCCCGTCATGCGGGCCGGGTGCACGTCGAAGCTGACGTCGTCGAGCACCTGTCGTGTGCCGTACCGCTTGTCGAGGTTGCGGATCTCGAGCATGGGACCTCCCTGGTTCGGGCTCCACGCTACGGATCGGCACGGGCGACCGCCTCCCGCGCAGGGTGGGGCGTGCCCTCCCCCTCCCGGGGGAGAGCGGTCAGCCGCCGGGAATGGCGAAGCCGGTCTCGTAGGCCCGCACGACCGCCTGCACCCGATCGCGCACGCCGAGCTTGAGCAGCACGTTGGAGACGTGCGTCTTGACCGTCGCCTCGCCGACCGTCAGCTCGGCGGCGATCTCGGCGTTCGAGAGCCCGCGCGCGACGAGGCGCAGCACGTCGGCCTCGCGCTCGGTGAGTTCGCGCAACTCGGTGGGCACGGCCGGCCGCCCGCCGAAGCGCTCGATCACCCGCCGCGTCACCTCGGGCGCGAGCAGCGCGTCGCCCGCGGCGAGCACGCGCACCGCGTCCACGAGCTGCTCGGGCGTCGCGGTCTTGAGCAGGAACCCGCTCGCCCCCGCGTCGAGCGCCCGGAAGAGCGAGTCGTCGTCGTCGAACGTCGTCAGCACGAGCACCGTGCCCGTCGCGTCGGCGTCGGCGACGATGCGACGGGTGGCGTCGAGACCGTCGAGCCCGGGCATCTGCACGTCCATGCAGATGACGTCGGGACGCAGCGACCGGGCCTGCTCGAGCGCCGCGTAGCCGTCCGCGGCCTCGCCGACGACCTCGAGGTCGGGCCGGCTCGACAGGATGACCCGGAAGCCCGCGCGTACGAGCTCCTGATCGTCGACGAGCAGCACGCGGATCATGAGTTCACCCCGAGTGGCAGACGCGCGCGCACGAGATACCCGCCGCGCGAGCGCGGGCCCACCTCGAGCGAACCTCCCGATGCCGTGACGCGTTCCCGCATCCCGAGCTGGCCGAGGCCGCCGACCGCGCGGCGTCCGCGGGCGGCACCGGTGTTGGCGACCTCGAGCTCGATCGCGTCGGCGAGGTAACGCAGCCGCACGTCGGCCGTCGCGTCGGGGCCGGCGTGCTTGCGCACATTCGTGAGGGCCTCTTGGGCGATCCGGTAGAGGTTGAGCCCCACGGTCGGCGGGAGCGACCGAGGGTTTCCGACGATTTCGAGCGTCGTCGGCAATCCGGCCGCCCGCGACTCCTCGACGAGACGCGGCAGTTCGGCGACCCCGAGCGTCGAAGGTGCCTGCGCGTCGGGGCCGGCGTCGGCATCCCGCAGCGTCGTGAGCAGCCCGTGCAGCTCATCGATCGCCGACCGGGCCGTCGCTTCGACGTTGAGCAGTGCGGTGCGCGCCACCTCGAGGTCGGTGTCGAGTGTCGAGCGGGCCGCCCCCGCCTGGACGCCCATGACCGAGACGTGGTGGGCGACCGAGTCGTGCAGTTCGCGCGCGATGCGCACCCGGTCGAGCGCGACCGCCTGCTCGGCGAGCCGTTCGCGTTCGAACTCGAGCTCGGCGGTGCGGGACTCCAGGGCGCTCCGCTCCGCCGCCGCCGCCCAGGCGCGCTCGCCGTAGTAGTACGCGCCCGCGAAGTAGAGCACGTTCGTGATGACCTGGATGAGGGTGAACGCGACGAAGGGCGAGAACGGAGCGCCCGACATCTCCTCGTCGTCGCTCCCCGACGTGGCGCTCACGTAGACCGACACGATGAGCCACACCGCCATCGCGAGGATGATGCCGCTGCGCACGAGGTGCGCGCGCAGCCGGCTGGTCTCCCACGGGCCCACCGAGTAGAAGGCGAGGAAGAGGGCGATGTTGCCCACGAGCACTTCGGGAACGGGAATGGATCCGCACACGATGACCGTCGCCGCGACGAGGATCGCCGACAGGCTCGGGAAGCGTCGCCGCCAGATGAGCGGCAACGAGACGCCGAGCGCGTACGGCAGCGCCGCCCACGCGGGGGCGGGGTCCTCGAAGACGCCGGCGACGCGGTAGAGCACCGAACTCAGCAGCGCCGCGACCGCGAACGACACCGCGACGACGAGGTCGATGCGCAGCTCACGTGCGGAGGGCGCGGAACGCCGCTCGGGGGCGGTCATCCTGCGAGCCTACGGATGCCTCGCGACCGCCGCCTCCTCCGTCAGGCGGAGGTCCCCGTGAGGCCGCGCGTCGACTCGATGACGTCGACCATCTTCTTGCTCAGCGCCTCGTAGAACATCGAGAGCGGGAACTCGTCGTCGAGCACCGCATCCGTCATGCCCTTCGGGGGACCGGCGAGGATCTCGTCGGGCAGCCCGCGGGCCCACTTCGACGCGGGATGCGGGTCGAGCACGCCGCGCACGAGGTCGTACGCGGCGAGCCAGTGGGCGGTCTTCGGGCGGTCGATGCTGCGCCAGTAGAGGTCGTCGATCGCGTCCGAGAGGGCGACCACGGCATCCGGCACGTCGGCCCAGTCGAACGCGAGGGCCGTGTCGGTCCAGTGCAGCACGTCGCGCCGATGCAGCCACGCGAAGAGCAGCTGCCCGCCGAGCCCGTCGTAGTTGCGCACCCGGTCGCCCGTGAGTGGGAACCGGAACAGGCGGTCGAAGAGGATCGCGTACTGCGCGAGTTGCGCGCGGTCGCGAGTGACGTCGTCGGTGTCGTCGGCCCGCACCAGCCGCACCGCCTCGCGGAACGCCGTGAGGTCGCAGCGCAGCTCCTCGAGCGAGTAGAGGAAGTACGGCATGCGCTGCTTGATCATGAACGGGTCGAACGGCAGGTCGCCGCGCATGTGGGTGCGGTCGTGGATGAGGTCCCACAGCACGAAGGTCTCTTCGGCGAGCCGCTGGTCGTCGAGCAGCCGCTGTGCGTCGGCGGGCAGCTCGAGTCGGGTGATCGTCGCCGCCTCGCGGGTGACTCGGCGGAAGCGCGCGGCCTCCCGGTCGGCGAAGATCGCCCCCCACGTGAAGGGCGGGATCTCGCGCATGCTGACGGTTTCCGGAAACAGCACCGCCGAGTTGGTGTCGTACCCGGAGGTGAAGTCGAGGAACCGGATCGGCACGAAGAGCCCGTTCGTGTACGTCTGCTCGAGCGTCGCGATGAACTCGGGCCAGACCACCTCGACGAGCACCGCCTCGAGGTGCCGGTCGGGGCTGCCGTTCTGGGTGTACATCGGGAAGACGACGAGGTGCCGCAGGCCGTCGACGCGGTACTGCTCGGGGTGGAACGCGACGAGCGAGTCGAGGAAGTCGGGAACGCCGAACCCGTCAGCCTCCCAGCGTTCGAGGTCGGCCTGCACGCAACTCAGGTAGTCCGCGTCGTGGGGGAACATCGGGGCGAGATCGGCGACGGATCTCCTGAGTTGCGCGCACAGAGCGGCAGCCGCGGGGTGGTCGGAGGACTCCGGGATGCTGCCGTCGTGCGCCTGCAGGGGCTGGAGTTCGGCGACGGCGGCCTTGAGGTCGAGCCAGGCGGGGGAGGTCGCGAGGTCCTCGGGCGCGCTGACGGTTCTCATGCCTCGAGCCTAGGAAGACGGCTTCCGGAAAGAGTTGCGAACGGCGCATGATCGTTGCGTGGAATCCGATGCGACCGCCGACGACGTGCGTGCAGCCCTCGCGGCGCTCGCGAATCCGGCGGATGCCGCCCAGGCCCGACGCTTCTTCAAGACGGGGCCGGGCGAGTACGGCGAGGGGGATGTGTTCCTCGGTGTGCGGGTTCCCGCGACGCGGGCGGTCGTGACCCGGTTCCGCGGGCTGCCGTTCGACGAGATCGACGACCTCCTCGACGACCCCGTGCACGAGCACCGGCTCGCCGGGCTGCTGCTGCTCGTCGCCGCGTACCCGAGCGACCCGGAGGCGGCCGTCGACCGCTACCTCGCGGCCGTGCGGCGCGGGCGGGTCAACAACTGGGACCTCGTCGACTCCTCCGCCGAGCACGTGCTCGGGGCCTGGTTGCTCGACCGCGACCGCTCCCTGCTCGACGTGCTCGCGGCATCCCCCGTGCTGTGGGAACGTCGCGTCGCCGTGCTGAGCACTTTCGCGTTCCTCAAGCGCGGCGACGTGTCGACGACGTTCGCGCTCGCCGAGCGGCTGCTCGACGACCCCGAGGACCTCATGCACAAAGCGGTGGGCTGGATGCTGCGCGAGGCCGGCAAACGCGTGTCGCGCGACCTGCTGCGCGGCTTCCTCGACGCGCACGCCGCCCGCATGCCCCGCACGATGCTCGCGTACGCGACCGAGCACCTCGATCCCGACGAACGCCGCCGCTACCGCGCCCTACGCTGAAGGGCATGGTCGGCGTCCTCATCGGATTCGCGATCATCGGATTCGTCATCGCCGTCGGCTACGCCGTCGGGCGCGCGGGGCTCCTGGGGGCGCACGCCGACTACGTGCTCAGCCGCCTCGCGTTCTTCGTGCTCTCCCCGGCGCTGCTGTTCACGGTGCTCGCCGAGGCCGACCTCGAGAGCCTGTTCTCGAACCTGCTGCCGGTCGCGGCGATCGCGGCGGGCGTCAACCTCGTGGTCTACGCGAGTCTCGCGCTCGCCGTGTGGCGCCGACCGATCGCCGACGCGACGATCGGATCGCTCGCCTCGGCCTACGCGAACGCCAACAACATCGGGCTGCCGGTCTCGGTCTTCGTGCTCGGCGACGCGTCGACGTCGGCCCCCGTCATCCTGCTGCAGCTCATCGTGTTCGCGCCGATCGGGCTCACGATCCTCGACCTCGCGACGAGCGGTCGCCCGTCGGTGCGGCGCATCGTGCTGCAGCCGGTGCGCAACCCGCTCATCATCGCGTCGGCGCTCGGCGTCGTCATCGCGGTGTCGCAGGTCGAGATCCCGCCGGAGGTGTTCCGCCCGTTCGAGATCATCGGCGGCGCGGCGATCCCCGTCGTGCTGCTGACCTTCGGGATGTCGCTGCACGGCAGTCGCGTGCTCGCCCCGGGCACCGACCGGGTGGGCGTCGTCGTCGCCACGGCGCTCAAGGTCGTGCTCATGCCGCTCACGGCGTGGATCGTCGCGCGCTTCGTGTTCGGGCTCGAGGGCCATGCCCTTTTCGCCGCCGTCACCCTCGCGGCGCTCCCGACCGGGCAGAACGTCTTCAACTACGCGCAGCGCTACGACCGCGGCGTCGTGCTCGCGCGCGACGTCGTGCTCATCACCACGGCGCTGTCGTTCCCGGTGCTGCTCGTCGTCGCCGCGCTGCTCGCGCCGACCTAGGCGCCGTGGTCGGGTCCCGGCACCTGGCCGGTGTACATCCCGAAGGTGGCGTCGGCCGCGGCCTTCGCGACCGCCGGGTCGGCCCCGTCGGCTTCATGGGCGGCGGCCCAGGCGTCGGCCGAGCCGCGGAGGAAGCCCATCCCCTCCTCGCTCATCGTCCACGCGGCCGGGTCCTCGGGCCGCTCGTCGGGAGCGGTGAGGTGCAGGGCGAGGCCGAGCAGCCCGGAGTCCCAGCCCATCCCCGTTCCGGCGGGCCCGAACTGCTCCCACATGCCGGGCGGCAGGGTGTCGACGCCCGCGACATGCTCGAGCTCGACGCGCGTGCTCTCGGGGCCCTCCGCGCGGAGGAACACGGTGAGGTACGTGTCGGCCCCGCCGCCGAAGACCCACGAGACGCGATACGACGCGCGACCGTCGGCCGGCGGGTCGCACGCGAGCACCTCGCCGCCCGCGTTGCCCTCGAGCTGGTAGCGGCCGCCGAGGCGCAGGTCGCCGGAGATCGGCAGGAACCAGCGCCCGATGCGGTCGGCCGTCGTGAGCGCCTCCCACACGTCGTCGATCGGCGACGGGTAGGTCTGCGCGAGGGACTGCACGTACGAGGCCACGCCGTCGACGTCGGCGGTGCGGATGCCGCGGTCGACGGCTCCGAGTTGAGCGGCGGTGTCCACCATGGTCAGGTCTCCTTCTCATCGTTGTCGTGGTCGCCCGGGACGGGCGGGAGGTCGTCGGCGGGCGCGGCGAGTCGCCGGGTGCGGCGCCCGCGCGCGAGCTCGGTGCCGAGGGCGTCGAGGCGCGGCTGCCAGAACCGGCGGAACGCGGCGAACCACGCGTCGGCTTCGGCGAGCGGCGTCGGGTCGATCGCGTAGAGCCGACGCGTGCCGTCGGGTCGCACCGTCGCGAACCCCGAGTCGCGCAGCACGCGCAGGTGCTGCGACACGGCGGGCTGCGAGATGCCGAATTCCGCCTGCACGACGCGCCCGAGGTCGCCGGCCGCCGCTTCACCGTCGGCGAGCAGCTCGAGGAGCCGCCGGCGAACCGGGTCTCCCAGGACGTCGAGCGCGTGCATGTAGTCAGTACATCACTGTCTACTTATATAAGTCAACCGTTATTCAGTGAGACAACGCTGGTTTGCTCCGCCACCTGCGTGCTCCTCCGCCGGACGCGCGCGGAGCAACCCGCAGACGGCGGAGCAGCCGATCGGATGGGTCAGAAGATCATCGGCCGGTCGTCATCGTCGAGCGGGTCGAGGTCGAGGTCGACGACGACCGGTACGTGGTCGCTCGGGGCGTCGCCCTTGCGCTCGTCGCGATGGATCGCCGCCCCGGTCACGGCATCCGCGAACGCCGGCGAGCCGAGCACGAAGTCGATGCGCAGCCCCTCGTTGCGCGGGAACCGCAGCTGCTTGTAATCCCAATACGTGTACCCGGTCGGCACGAGGGGACGCACGACGTCGCTGAGTCCGGCCGCGAGCAGCGCCTCGAACGCGGCGCGCTCGGCCGGCGAGATGTGCGTCGACAGCCCCGGGATGAGCGTGGGGTCGCCGACATCCCCGTCGGTCGGCGCGATGTTGAAGTCGCCGGTCAACGCGAAGGGAGTGTCGGATGCCGCCCAGGTCCGCGTCGCCTCGGTGAGCTTCGCGAGCCAGTCGAGCTTGTACGCGTAGTGCGGGTCGTCGAGCGCCCGGCCGTTCGGCACGTAGAGCGACCACACCCGCACGCCGCCGGTCGTCGCGCCGATCGCGCGCGCCTCCTGCGGCAGATCCGGTCCCTCTTCGCCCTTGAGGAACCCCGGCATGCCGGGGAAGCCGATCTCGACGTCCTCGAGCGGATGCCGACTCGCGATCGCAACGCCGTTCCACTGATTGAGCCCGTGCAGTGCGACCTCGTAGCCGGCATCCTCGAACGCCTGCAGCGGGAACTGCGCGGGCGTGCACTTGATCTCCTGCATCGCGAGCACGTCGACGCTCTCCCGCACGAGCCAGTCGGTGATGCGGGCCGATCGGGAGCGGACGGAGTTCACGTTCCAGGTCGCGAGGCGCATGACCATAGTCTTATGGGTGTGACCGACGCCCGGGCCCAGCTCATCCAGTACATCAAGGACGACGCGGTCTTCCACGGCGACTTCACCCTCACGAGCGGCAAGAAGGCGACCTACTACATCGACCTGCGCAAGGTCAGCCTCGACGGGCGGGTCGCGCCGCTCATCGGCGAGGTCATGACCGACCTGATCGCCGACATCCCGGATGTCGCCGCCGTCGGCGGACTCACGATGGGTGCCGACCCGATCGCCGCGGCCGTCCTGCACCGTGGCGCGGCCATCGGTCGGCGCTACGACGCGTTCGTCGTGCGGAAGGAGCCGAAGGACCACGGTCGTGGCCGCCAGGTCGAGGGCCCCGAGCTCGAAGGCAAGCGCGTCGTCGTGCTCGAAGACACCTCGACGACCGGAGGTTCTCCCCTGAAGGCGATCGAGGCGCTGCGCAAGGTCGGCGCCGAGATCGCCGCCGTCGCCGTCGTCGTCGACCGCGACACCGGCGCGCAGCAGATCATCGAAGCGGCCGGCTACCCGTACTACGCGGCGATCTCGCTGCAGGATCTCGGCCTCGCGAAGCAATGAATCCGGATGCCGGCGACGACGCCGAAGACTGGTTCGCCAAGTTCGAGCGCGAGGCCCGCGAGGCGGCCCAGAAGCGTGAGCAGACGGAGGCCGCCCCGCCTCCGTCGGCCGCCCCGATGCATCCCGCGCCGCAGCTGACCAACCCCTTCGACG
>Ga0209066_10008228_pt1 | contig 10156 bp, 11 predicted proteins | sample All_14_2_FD_187198 | JGI IMG/M metagenome (GOLD analysis project Ga0209066, IMG submission 187198) | Freshwater microbial communities in response to fracking from Pennsylvania, USA - Allegheny Zone_MetaG_DW_15 (SPAdes) (version 2) ... | reverse complement strand
GGTTTGGCAGCGGGCATGGGGCGGGTGAAGGGGCTTCGTGGGCGGGGAAAGGGCGCTCTCTACAATCAGCGGCTTGATTGTGTCTCCCCGGACTGCTGCATGAGCGCCAACCAACTCGACAAGAAATCACAAGCCTGGTCTGCCCTGTTCTCTGAGCCGATGAGCGAGCTGGTGAAGCGCTACACCGCCAGCGTCGACTTCGACAAGCGCCTCTGGCAGGCCGACATCGACGGCAGCCTGGCCCACGCCGAGATGCTGGCCGCCCAGGGCATCATCCCTGCGGATGACCTGACCGCCATCCAGCGCGGCATGGCCGAGATCCGTGCCGAGATCGAAGCCGGCACGTTCGAGTGGAAGCTCGACCTCGAAGACGTGCACCTCAACATCGAAGCCGCGCTGACCCGCCGCATTGGTGATGCCGGCAAGCGCCTGCACACCGGCCGCTCGCGCAACGACCAGGTGGCCACCGACGTGCGCCTGTGGCTGCGCGGCGAGATCGACGCCATCGCCCTGCTGCTGGCCGACATGCAGCGCTCGCTGGTGCACATCGCCGATCAAAACGTCGACGCCATCCTGCCCGGCTTCACCCACCTGCAAGTGGCTCAACCCGTGAGCTTTGCCCACCACCTGCTGGCCTATGTGGAGATGTTTGCCCGCGACGCCGAGCGCCTGGCCGACCTGCGCAAACGCGTGAACCGCCTGCCGCTGGGCAGCGCCGCGCTGGCCGGCACCAGCTACCCGCTGGACCGCGAGCGCGTGGCCCGCACGCTGGGCTTTGAAGCGGTGTGCCAGAACAGCCTGGACGCCGTGAGCGACCGCGACTTCGCCATCGAATTCACCGCCTTCGCCACGCTGGTGATGGTGCACGTGTCGCGCATGGCCGAAGAGATCGTGATCTGGATGAACCAGAACTTCGGCTTCATTGACCTCTCCGACCGCTACTGCACCGGCTCCAGCATCATGCCGCAGAAGCGCAACCCCGACGTGGCCGAACTGGCGCGCGGCAAGAGTGGCCGCGTGGTGGGTCACCTGATGAGCCTGATCACCCTGATGAAGGGCCAGCCGCTGGCCTACAACAAGGACAACCAGGAAGACAAGGAACCGTTGTTCGACACGGTGGACACCGTGAAGGACACGCTGCGCATCATGGCCGAGATGATTGGCGGCGAAGTGGCCGCCGACGGCTCGCGCAGCGGCGGCCTGAAGGTCAAGGCCGAGGCGATGGAGCGCGCCGCGCTGCGCGGCTACGCCACCGCAACAGATCTCGCCGACTACCTGGTCAAGAAAGGCCTGCCCTTCCGCGATGCCCACGAGGTGGTGGCCCACGCGGTGAAGACCGCGATCGGCCAGGGCAAGGACCTGAGCGAGCTGCCACTGGCCACGCTGCAGGGCTTCAACGCCACCATCACCGACGACGTGTTTGCGGTGCTTTCGCTGCAGGGCTCGCTGAACGCGCGCAACACGCTGGGCGGCACGGCGCCGGCCCAGGTGCGGGCGCAGATTGCGCGGCACCAGGGGCGGCTGGGCTGAGTTCGCCTTGAGCGACAACCCCTGCCTGACCTGCGGCGCCTGCTGCGCCAGCTTTCGCGTCGACTTCGCGCGTGAGGAGCTGCAAGCCGAAGGCGGCTGCGTGCCCGATGGCCTGGCCGTCGAGCTGAACGACACCCTCGCCCGCCTGCGCGGCACCGACCACGCCCGCCCCCGCTGCGCCGCCTTGGTGGGCACCGTGGGCGTGAAGGCCTCGTGCGGCATCTACGAATGGCGGCCGGGGCCGTGCCGGGAGTTCGGCGCGCTGGCGCCGCTGGGGCGTGGGGATGAGGCTTGCAACCGGGCGCGCGTGCGCCACGGCTTGCCACCGCTGCCGTCTTGAGCCACACCCCACCTGGCGCAAGGAAAATTTCAGCCAGCCAAGGCAAGATGGGCCCATCGTGCCCACTGCCTTCAACTTCACCGCTTCCCCCTTCGACTGCCTCGGCACCGAAGAACGCCAGCTTGTACGCGATCACCTGGACATCGCGTACTTCAAGGAAGGCGCCACCATCCTCGACCCAGGCACGCCCCCGACGCACCTCTACATCGTCATCAAGGGCTACGTCCACCAGTTCGAGGCGGATGAGCAGACGGCCACCTACGGCCCGGAAGACAGCTTTGATGGCCGCTCGCTGGTGGCGGGCAAGGTCACCAGCCGCTTCGTCGCCGCCGAGGAAGTGCTGGCCTACCAGCTCAAGCGCGAGGCCGTCACCGAGCTGATCTCGCGCAATGCCACCTTTGGCGCGTTGCTGTTTGCCGATCTGAGCAAAAAGCTCTCGGCGCTGTCCGAGCGCGGCAGCCAGCAGGAGATGCAGTCGATCACCATGGCCCGCGTGGCGCAGGCCGTGGTGCGGCCGGTGCAGACGGTGGCCGCCAGCACCGACATCGTCTCGGTGGTGCGCCTGTTCACCGAGCACCGCACCGACAACGTGCTGGTGAACGACGACGCCAGCACACCGCCGCGCCTGGGCATCTTCACCACCACCGGGCTGCAGCGCGCCATCCTGCACGGCACGCCGCTCGATCAGTTGGCCGTGGGCGAGTTGGCCACGTTCAAGCTGGTCACCATCGGCCCGGATGCGTATCTGTTTGACGCGCTGGCCACGATGATTCGCCACAAGGTGCGGCGCCTGGTGGTGGCAGAAGGTGAGCGCCTCCTCGGCACGCTGGACCAGCTGGATCTGCTGGGCTTCCTGTCGAACCATTCCACGCTGATCACGCGTCAGATCGGCGAGGCGCACAACCTGCCCGACCTGAATGCAGCCGCGCAGCAGATCAGCGAACTCATCGGCCTGCTGCAGCGCGGCGGCACCAAGGTGCACTTGATCGCCCGGCTGGTGCAGGAACTCAATGCCCAACTCTTCGAGCGCGCCTGGCAATTGATCGCCCCGCCTGAGCTGGTGGCCAACAGCTGCCTGTTCGTGATGGGCAGCGAAGGCCGCGGCGAGCAGCTGCTGAAGACCGATCAGGACAACGGTCTGGTGCTGCGCGATGGCTACCAACCGCCCGATGATCTGGGGGCCCTGTGCGATCGCTTCTCGCAGGCCCTGGCTGATTTCGGCTACCCCGAATGCCCCGGCCGCATCATGGTGAGCAACCCGGCCTGGCGCCACCCCTGCGCCGAGTTCGGCGAGACCGTGCGGCGCTGGCTGCTGATCCCCTCACCCGAATCGTTGATGGACCTGGCCATCTTCATCGACGCGCATGCGGTGTGCGGCGACCCATCGCTGCTGGAAGCCGTGCGCGGCGAAGTCTTCAAGCTCACGCTGGACAACGACGTGCTGCTGGCCCGCTTTGCAGCCGCCATCAACGCCTTTGACGAAGGCCAGGCCTGGTGGAACCGGCTGCTCAACCTGGGCGACAGCCAACAACTGTTGAACCTGAAGAAGGCCGGCACCTTCCCGCTGGTGCACGGCGTGCGCGCGCTGGCGCTGGCGCACCGCATCCCCGCCACCGGCACCGTGGCCCGCATCGAAGCGCTGGCCGCCGATCACCGCCTGCCGCCCGACTTGGCCACCGACCTGATCGACAGCCTGCACTTCTTCATGGGCCTGAAGCTCAAGACCGGCCTGGCCGCGCAGGCCACCGGCAAGGCCAGCGAAGGCATCGCCATCGACAAGCTCAGCCCGCTTGACCGTGACTTGCTGAAGGACACGTTGGGCGTGGTCAAGCGCTTTCGCAACGTGCTGTTCCAGCGCTTCCGGCTGGATCTGGTGTGATGGCCTTGAGCTTGTGGTCGGCCCTCAAGCGCCAATGGCTGCTCTACCACCTGGGCGACCAGCGGCTGCGTTACCTCTACGACAAGCCACCGGCCGATGAATGGGTGTCGGTCGACTGCGAAACCACCGGCCTGAACCCGCGCAAGGACGACATCATCGCCATCGGCGCCGTGCGCATCGTAGGCAACCGCGTGATGACGAGCGAGGCACTGCAGTTGCTGGTGAAACCCAGCCGCGCCATCTCGGCCGACGCGGTGAAGGTGCACGGCCTGCGCGAGCGCGACGTGGCCCAAGGCCTGGACATTGACGACGCCATGCGCCAACTGCTGGCCTTCATCGGCCCGCGCCCGCTGGTGGGCTACTACCTCGAATTCGACGTGGCGCTGATCAACCGCGCCATCTTCCCGATGCTGGGCGTGCCGCTGCCGCAACCCAAGATTGAGATCTCGGCGATGTACTACGACTGGAAGCAGCGCGGCCTGCCGCCTTATCAACACGGCGCCAGCATTGACCTGCGCCTGGCCACGCTGATGAAGGACCTGGCCTTGCCGACGCGGCCAGCGCACGACGCGCTCAACGACGCCATCATGGCGGCGTTGGCATTTCTGAAGCTGCGCGCGCTGCTGAAGCAGGGCTGATCAAACAAAAAACCCGGGCCGAAGCCCGGGTTGAATCGCTCTGAGTTGCTTGCTGATCATGCAGATCAGTGGCCCGAAGCACCCGAGGCCCCGAGGCCAGTTTCCGAGCGCACTTGCTGCGCTTCGAAAGCTTCGCGTTCCTTGGCCGCCTGCGGGCTGCGGTCGAGGATGGAGAACAGCCAGATGCCCACAAAACCAATGGTCATCGAGAACAGCGCTGGCGAGGTGTAGGGGAACCAGGCCGAGCCCTTGGGGTTGCCCAGCGTGACTTCCCACACCGAGGGCGACACGACGGTGAGCGCCACCGACGAGAACAGGCCCAGGAAGCCGCCGATCACGGCGCCCTTGGTGGTGCAGTCCTTCCACAGCACGCTCATGAAGAGCACAGGGAAGTTGGCCGACGCAGCGATGGCGAAGGCCAGGCTCACCATGAAAGCGATGTTCTGCTTCTCGAAGGCGATGCCCAATACCACCGCGATCACGCCCAGGGCGATGGTGGTCATGCGCGACACTTTCAACTCCTTCGCACTGTCTGCCTTGCCGCCCTTAAAGACGGTGGCATACAGATCATGCGAGACGGCCGAAGCGCCCGACAGCGTGAGGCCTGCCACCACCGCCAGGATGGTGGCAAAGGCCACCGCCGAGATGAAGCCGTAGAACACATCGCCGCCCACGCTCTTGGCCACCAGCACCGCAGCCATGTTGGCCGTGCCCGCGCCGCCCTTGATCACGCCCTTGGCGGTATCGGCGAACTCGGGGTTGGTGAGCACCAGGGTGATGGCCCCGAAGCCGATGATGAAGATCAGGATGTAGAAGTAGCCGATCCACGTCGTCGCCCAGAAAACGCTCTTGCGGGCTTGCTTGGCATCAGGCACCGTGAAGAAGCGCATCAGGATGTGCGGCAGGCCGGCGGTGCCGAACATCAGCGCCATGCCGAAGCTGATGGCCGATATCGGGTCCTTGATGAAACCGCCGGGGGCCATGATGGACAGGCCGATCTTGGCCGGGTCCATGGCCTGCGCCTTCGCCAGGGCGGCGGCTGCTGATGCCGCCGCCTCAGGCGATGACGCTGCCGCCGCACCGGCTGCCGCGGCGGCCAGCGCCGCCTCTTTCGCGTTGGACGCGAGCATCGCCTTCACGGCCACGCCCTTGGCAAAGAGCGCCTCAGGCGAGAAGCCGAACTGGGCCATCACCATGAAGGCCATGAAGGTGACCCCTGCCAGCAGCAGGCAGGCCTTGATGATCTGCACCCAGGTGGTGGCCGTCATGCCACCGAAGAGCACGTACACCATCATCAGCGCGCCGACGATGGCCACCGCCATCCAGTACTCCAGCCCGAACAGCAGCTTGATCAGCTGGCCTGCGCCCACCATCTGCGCGATCAGGTAGAACGCCACCACCACCAGCGTGCCGCTGGCGGCGAAGGCGCGGATGGGCGTCTGCTTGAAGCGGTAGCCGGCCACGTCGGCAAAGGTGAACTTGCCCAGGTTGCGCAGCCGCTCGGCCATCAGGAAGGTGATCACCGGCCAGCCCACGAGGAAGCCGATCGAGTAGATCAGGCCATCGTAGCCGCTGGCCATCACTGCGGCCGAGATGCCCAGGAACGACGCCGCCGACATGTAGTCACCCGCGATCGCCAGGCCGTTCTGGAAGCCGGTGATGCCGCCACCGGCGGTGTAGAAATCAGCGGCCGAGCGGGTCTTGGCCGCGGCCTTCTTGGTGATCCACAACGTGAGCAGCACGAAGCCGCCAAACATCGCGATGGCCGTCCAGTTGGTGGCCTGCTTGGCGGCCTGGCCCACATCGCCGCCGGCGGCAAGCACGGGCAGCGCCACCATCAGCAAGGCGGTGGTCAACAACGATCGAAGCTGGCGGTTCATTTCACTTCCTCCGCCAGGATCTGGCGCGTCAGCTCGTCGAACTCACCATTGGCGCGGCGCACGTAGATGCCGGTGATGACGATGGTGAACACGATCACGCCCATGCCGATGGGCACACCCAACGTGGTCACGCCATCGCCCAGCGGCTTGGCAAGGAACTCCTTGTTGAAGGCAATCAGCGCGATGTAGCCGTAATACACGACCATCATCAGCAGCGTGAGCCACCAGCCGAAGGACGCGCGCTTGGACTTGAGCGCCTGGTACTTCGGGTTCGCGCGAATGCGCGCCACCACAGGGTCTGTCATCTGTCTCTTCCTTTACGTTCGACTCGATGCGCGCACCACGATGAAGCCATGCACGCCAGTCAGACCAGTGTGCAGACGCACACTGACCGATTCCTGACCTTCCTCACATTTGGGCCAGCCATCGACCCGGTTGTTGCGCAAGGTCAGCGCGGCGCATGGCCTACGGGTCTTCCGGGTTGACAAGCCCAAGGCAACCAAATCACACGCACGTGAAGCGCTGGCTATACTCAAATCGCCCTCCGCTGACCCGACCCCCATGAAATTCACCGGCTCCGACAGCTACGTCGCCACGCAAGACCTCAAGCTCGCGGTCAACGCTGCCCTCACCCTGCAACGCCCGCTGCTCATCAAAGGCGAGCCCGGCACCGGCAAGACGATGCTGGCCGAAGAGGTGGCCAAGGCCCTGAACATGCCGCTACTGCAGTGGCACATCAAGAGCACCACCAAGGCGCAGCAGGGCCTGTATGAATACGACGCGGTGAGCCGGTTGCGCGACAGCCAGCTGTCGGACATCGATGGCGCCGAGCGCGTGCGCAACATCCACAACTACATCGTCAAAGGTGTGCTGTGGCAGGCCTTCGAAGCCGACCAGACGGTGGCCCTGCTGATCGACGAGATCGACAAGGCCGACATCGAATTCCCCAACGACCTGTTGCGCGAGATCGACCGCATGGAGTTCCATGTGTACGAGACGCGGCAGATGATCCGCGCCAAGCACCGGCCGCTGGTGATCATCACGTCGAACAACGAGAAGGAACTGCCGGATGCCTTTTTGCGCCGCTGCTTCTTCCACTACATCAAGTTCCCCGAGGCCGAGACGATGCGCGCCATCGTCGATGTGCACTTCCCTGGCCTGAAGGGCGAGCTGCTGGCTGCGGCCATCAAGAGCTTCTACGAAGTGCGCAACCTGCCGGGCCTGAAGAAGAAGCCCAGCACCTCGGAGCTGCTCGACTGGCTGCGCTTGCTGCTGGCCGAAGACGTGCCCGCTGATGCCCTCAAGACCAGCGGCAATGATGTGAAGATCCCGCCGCTGGTGGGGGCGCTGTTGAAGAACGAGCAAGACTTGAGCTTGTTCGAGAAGCTCGTTTACATGCAGCGCAACCACCGCTGAGTTGGCCATGGCTGCGCGCTTCATCGAACCGGTGCGCCTGGAAGGCCCACGCTTTGCGGTGATCGAGCCGCTGCAGCGTGAGCACGTACCGGGTCTGATCGACGCGGCCCGCGACGGCGCGCTGTGGCAGCTCTGGTACACCTTCGTGCCATCGCCCGACGAGATGGCCGCCCAGGTGGAACAACTGCTGCAAGAGCGCGAACACGCGCACGCGATGCCGTTCGTGGTGCGGGCCAAAGCCGACGGCCGCATCCTCGGTGCCACGCGCTACATGCGGGTGGAGCCCGCCCACCGCCGGCTCGAGATCGGCGGCACCTGGTACGCCGCCAGCACCCAACGCAGCGGCCTGAACACCGAATGCAAGTGGCTGCTGCTGCAACACGCCTTTGAACAGCTCGACTGCATCGCCGTCGAACTGCGCACCCATGTGCTCAACGCCCGCAGCCGCCGCGCCATCGAACGCATCGGCGCCCGCCTCGACGGCATCCTGCGCAACCACATGATCATGCCGGGCGGCACGCTGCGCGACACCGCGCTCTACAGCATCACCAGCCACGATTGGCCCACGGTGAAGGTGCACTTGCAGTGGCTGATGGATCAACCGCGCTGAGTAGGAGGCCCGACATGCCCGTCCTGTCGATGTTCTACGGCATCATCATCTACATGTATGCCTTCGACAACCGGCAGCACAACCGCCCGCACTTCCACGCGCGATACGCTGAGTTCGAGGCGGTCATCGACATCGAAACCGGTGACGTGCTCGGCGGCGACCTCCCCAGAGCCAAGATGAAACTGGTGCAAGCCTGGCTGGAGATTCACCGCGAGGACTTGCAGGCCGACTGGAGCCTGGCCGTGCAAGGCTTGCCCACGCAACGCATCAAGCCGCTGGAGTAACGCGAAATGACCCGTCTTGCTGTCACCGAAGCCCAGGTGCTCGAAGGCACGCGCATCAAGATCACCCTCAACGACGGACGCCAGGGCGTGCTGGACATGCAGCCCTTCATGCGGTCCGACTACTTCATGGAACTGGCTCAACCGGGCTACTTCGCCCAGGTGCACCTGTTCTTCGATGGCATTGGGTGGCCGAACGGCCAAGACCTCGGGCCGGACACCATCGCCGCGGAGCTGCAGCCCTTGCCGCAACCCGCGAACAGCCACTGACTCCCATGCTGATCAGCTTCTTCTACACCCTGCGCGCGCACAAGCTGCCGGTCTCGATCAAGGAATTCCTCACCTTGCTTGAAGCGCTCAAGAGCGGGCTCATCGGGCCGTCGGTGGATGAGTTCTACCTGCTGGCCCGTACCACGCTGGTGAAGGACGAAGCCAACTTCGACAAGTTCGACAAAGCCTTTGGCGCCTACGTGGGCGGCGTGGAGCAGATCACCGAGTTGATGAAGGAGCTGCCGGAAGACTGGTTCAAGAAGCTGCTCGACAAGGAACTGACCGACGAGCAGAAGGCCGCCGCACCCAAGATGGATTGGGACGAGCTGATGGAGACGCTGAAGAAGCGCCTCGAAGAGCAGAAGGAAAAGCACGAAGGCGGCAGCAAGTGGATCGGCACCGGCGGCACCTCGCCCTTCGGCCACGGCGGCGTGAACCCGCAGGGCATCCGCATCGGCGGGCCGGGCAAGAACCGCAGCGCCGTGAAGGTGTGGGAGAAGCGCGAGTTCAAGGATTACGACGACAGCATCGAGCTCGGCACCCGCAACATCAAGGTGGCGCTGCGCCGGTTGCGCCGCTTTGCCCGCGAAGGCGCGGCTGAAGAGCTCGATCTGCCCGACACCATCCGCGCCACCGCCGCCAATGCCGGCTACCTGGACATCAAGATGGTGCCCGAGCGCCACAACCAGGTGAAGGTGCTGCTGCTGATGGACGTGGGCGGCAGCATGGACGATCACATTCACCGCGTGGAAGAGTTGTTCTCGGCCGCCAAGAGCGAGTTCAAGCACCTGGAGTTCTACTACTTCCACAACTGCGTCTACGACTTCCTGTGGAAGAACAACCACCGCCGCTATGCCGAGAAACACCCCACGTGGGAGGTGATCCGCAAGTACAACAAGGACTACAAGCTGATCTTCGTGGGCGATGCCACCATGAGCCCGTACGAGGTCACCCAGCCCGGCGGTAGCGTCGAATACAACAACGCCGAGCCGGGGGCCGAATGGCTGCAGCGGCTCACCCACGCCTTCCCGCATTACGCCTGGATCAACCCCGAGCCGCCGGGGGTGTGGGAATACCGCCAGAGCGTCGGGCTGATCCGCCAGTTGATGGCGCAGCGCATGTTTCCACTGTCGCTGGCCGGGCTTGAATCGGCGATGCGGTTGCTGTCGAAGTGACGCGCCGCAAAGGCGCGGCACGCGGCAAGGCCCCAGGCACGCGGCGGTCGGCAACGCGGGGTGACAATGCGCCGGTCGTGTGATCGCCCCCAGGGCCGGGCAGCGCCCAGCCCGCCCCCCACGGGGGTCAACAAAAC
>Ga0209066_10008226_pt1 | contig 10157 bp, 10 predicted proteins | sample All_14_2_FD_187198 | JGI IMG/M metagenome (GOLD analysis project Ga0209066, IMG submission 187198) | Freshwater microbial communities in response to fracking from Pennsylvania, USA - Allegheny Zone_MetaG_DW_15 (SPAdes) (version 2) ... | reverse complement strand
ATTTTGAGGGTTTTGAAAAACTCAGCCCCAAGTTCCTCATCGTCGCACCCAGCAAACGCCTTTCATGGCAGTACCACCACCGCAGATCCGAAATCTGGCGCTTGATTCACGGCGTAGCTGGCGTAATCACCAGTCCCACCGATGAACAAAGCGAAGTGAAAAAACTGGAAATGGGCGAAATCGTCCGGCTGGAATGTGGCGAACGCCACCGCCTCGTGGGCTTGGACGGTTGGGGCGTGCTCGCTGAAATCTGGCAACACACCGACCCTAGCCACCCCTCCGACGAAGACGACATTGTGCGGGTGCAGGACGATTTTGGGCGGTGATTCACTTCAGCAAGTGGCCCATCAGTTCCCGCTTGGTGCGCAGGTAGGCGGCATTTTCCTTTTTCGGTTCGATGATTAGCGGCTCCCGGCTCACCACTTCGATGCCGGAATGGCCCAGTGCCTCGATTTTCAGTGGATTGTTCGTCAGCAGGCGGATGCGCTGGATGCCGAGGTCGTGCAGGATTTCCACGGCGAGGCCGTACTGCCGGGCGTCCACCTCGAAGCCGAGGTGGGTATTGGCGGTGGCTGTGTCAAAACCCTTGTCTTGCAGGTTGTAAGCTTTCAGTTTGTTGATGAGGCCGATGCCCCGACCCTCTTGGCGCAGGTAGATGACCACGCCACCTTGTTCCGCAGCAAGCTCAAGCGCACGGTCGAGCTGCTCGCCGCAGTCGCAGCGGCGGGAGTGAAACACATCCCCAGTCATGCATTCAGAGTGGATTCGGACAAGCACGGGCTTGGAAGTATCCAGATTTTCATGCACCAGCGCCACGTGCGGCGTCAGGTCGTCGGGCGACGAGGCGTAGGCGATAATGTTAAAATTTCCCCAATCCGTTGGCAAAAAAGCCTTTACTTGTCGTTGCATAAAAAGCCAGATGCAGCTTTGGATTTTCGCCGTTGGCAAAAAAGCCAAGCCGCTCAATGAACACCCGCTTGGGGTTTAAGTTCGCAAAAGTACGCACACCGACCAACCCATTTGCGATGACAACAAAAATACTGTTGGTAGAAGACGATGAAACATTGGGTTTCTTGCTCAGCGAGTTCCTACAGAGCCGTGGTTTCGAGGTCGTTTGGGCCAAAGACGGCGTGGACGGCCTCCGCCAGTTCAATGCCTACGACCACCAGTTCGACCTCTGCCTCCTCGATGTGATGATGCCGGGCCTCGACGGCTTCACCGTTGCCGAATTGCTCCGCAACCCGAAAGGCCCAGCTGGCCGCCCAGGCACCCTGCCTATCATTTTCCTGACGGCAAAATCCCTCCACGCCGATGTGGTGCGTGGCTTCAAGGCAGGCGCTGACGATTACATCAAAAAACCTGTGGACGAAGAGGAACTGGTGGCCCGCATCGAAGCAGTACTAAAACGTACTACTGCCAACGAGGCTGGGCCGGGCAGTGACGAGCACACTGTTTTTCAATTGGGAAGCTATGTTTTCGATAGTGTAAAATGCCAATTGCAACTGGCGGGAAAAATGACCAGCCTCACGGAGATGGAGGCCCGGTTGCTTAAAATATTTTGTGAGAAAACTGGACAGCTCGTTCAACGAGACTGGGTGTTGGAGAAAATCTGGGGTCGCAACGATTTCCTCGCCCGAAAGAGCATGGACGTGTTCATCTCACGGCTGCGCAAATACTTGGCGGACGACCCCCGCATCCACATCACCAACCTGCACGGAAGTGGCTTCGTGCTGGAAGTGGACTAATTCAATGTCCCACTTCTTTTCTTTTTGATGTAATGCACACCAGCACCGTACACCCAGCCCACGGTTCCCCGCTTGGTCTTGATTTTCACGTAAGGCTCCTTGGCCATTTCCCGGCCCAGGTTCACTTCGTAGAGCGAATCCGTTGTTTCGTTCATGTAGTACACCTCGTCGAAGAGTTTCAATTCTCCCAGCGATTCGCCTTTCAGACCGGGGGTTTTGCGCACTTTCAGTTTGTCAATGGTGACGTACAGCCTTGATAGCCCGGCCCCAGCCGCATCCTTGGCATTGGCTTCAGGTTGCGTGGTTTGTGCAGTTCCGGGTTGTGCTGTACCAGCTTGTGGCTGTGCGGGTTGGCTGCCGTTGCCAGTGCTCGGTGCGGCTGGCTGCTCCCCATTGATGGGTTGGTACACCCCAGGGTTCGAAGCTTGCGCCGGAGGCGTAGCTTGCGTTTGCTGCGGAATGGGTGGCAGTGTGTTCGCTGGCTTGTTTGCCGCTTGCGCAATGCTGTCCTCAGCTACTTCAACGGTTTGTGCATCTTGCGCTTGCTCCTTGTGGGCGTTGCATTTGGAGGCCGTCCAAATCAAAAAAATGAGGGCAAGCACGCCGATAACGATATATTCAAATTTGGATAACAGTCCTTTCATCTTATTGAAGGGTTTGAAGTAAGTTTGCAGTTCGTCCAGTGCTGTTTTTTGCAAAGTGCAAATTGCAAAAAAGTCACCAAAACTATGAGAAACACGGATTTCCCGCAAATGTAATGAATGACCTCCTTTACAAAGTCGCATTGACCAAAATCCCGCTTGTAGGAGCCGTGACGGCCAAAGTTTTGGTCAGTTATTGTGGTGGGGCAAGGGAGGTTTTTGAGGCCAAGAAGACCGACCTGCTCAAGATTCCAAATATCGGCGAGGCCACCGCCACCAATATCATGGACAAAAAAGTGCTGGCGGATGCAGAGGCCGAACTGAGGTTTTTGGAACAAAACAATGTTCGCCCCCTTTTCTATTTGCACAAGGACTTTCCCCAGCGCTTGCGCAACCTGAGTGATGCGCCCATCATGCTATACTTGCGGGGCAATGCAGAACTGAACGCCCAGCGTACCATCGGCATCATTGGTACCCGCACTCCTTCCCCGCAGGGGCTTAGCATTTGTGATGAACTGGTGACTGGCCTCGCACATTACAATCCATTGATTATCAGTGGCTTGGCTTATGGAATTGACGTTGCTGCGCATAAAAAAAGCCTTGAAGTCGGCTTGGATACCGTGGCAGTCTTGGGGCATGGCCTAGCCCGGATTTACCCGCCACAGCATAAAAAAGTAGCCTTGGAAATGCTGGAAAAGGGCGGTTTGCTAACGGAGTTTGCCAGTCACGTAGGCCCGGAGCGTGAAAATTTTCCGATGCGAAACCGAATAGTGGCAGGGCTTTGCGATGCAATCATCGTAGTGGAAACGGCGCTCAAAGGCGGCTCCATCATCACCGTGCAGCAAGCGAACGGCTACAGCCGGGACGTTTTCGCTGTGCCCGGCCGGGTGAAGGACAAGTTTTCGCAGGGCTGCAATTTTTTAATAAAAAAAAGCTTGGCATCGCTCATCGAAAATGCGGAAGATGTGGCGGCCACACTACGCTGGAGCCTTAGCGGTGACGACCCGGAGCCTGCCCCAGTGCAAGCCAAGCTGTTCGAAGATTTGACGGATGCTGAAAAACAAGTGGTGGATTTGATTCATTCTGCTGAGGAAATTGGGGTGGATGAACTGAGCTATTCCACCAAGATTGGGCAAGGCGACCTAGCTTCGCTGCTGTTGAATTTGGAGTTCAAAGGCTTGGTGCGCTCATTGCCCGGCAAGCGTTACGTGCTCTGCTAGTAAAAATGATGAGTATGAAAAAGACCTTTTTGTTTTTGGCAATTTTTGCCGTGCTGCTCTCTTGCCACCCCAAGGAGGCCATGGAAGCTGGTGGGCCACCTTCAACCGTGATGCCCGACGACACGGTGAATTTTACTCCCCCGAAGAATATCATCCTCATGGTTGCTGATGGGATGGGGCTTACAGCGATTTCGGCGGGAATGTATCTCAACGGCAACAAATTGAACCTGGAAGAATTCGAATACATCGGCCTTCAAAAAACCTATGCCTCCGACAACATCGTGACGGACGATGCCGCAGCGCTGACGGCCATTGCCTGTGGTAAAAAGACTTACAACGAAGCAATAGGGGTAGATAAAAAGGGGAAACAACTGAAAAGCATTTTGGAAGAAGCCAAGGAAAAGGGACTGGCAACGGGCTTTGTGGTAAAATCCTCTATTACCCAGCCTTTGCCCGCTTGCTTTTTTTCCCACCAAAAAAATAAGGGGATGGTAGCCCAGATTGCCAGCGATATGGTCAAGTCGGATATTGATTTTTTCGTTGGTGGCGGCAAGAAGGATTTTGACAAAAGGTTGGACGCACAAAATCTCATCAACGAATTGAAAGAAAAGGGCTACGCTATTTCGACTTATCTGGATGGTGGGTTCACGAATGTAAAAATTGACGCAGCGAAGAAATTTGGCTACTTCACTGCAGAGGGGGAGCCATCGGCCACTGGCGATATGCAGGATTACCTAGTGCCAGCTTGCAGTTTGGGAATGGATTACCTGTCCAAAAAACAAGAAAAAGGTTTTTTCCTGCTTGTTGGTTCCAGTCAAATAGCCAAAGGCGGCCTGCTCCATGATTCAAAGCTGATTACCAACGAGATGATAGCGTTTGACCAAGCCATCGGAGCCGTATTGAATTTTGCGAAAAACGATGGCCAAACCCTCATTATAGTTACGGCTGATTGTGAGACGGGGGGATATGCCATCAACCCCACTTCCACCATGGACACCATCGTGGCAGCATTTACTGCTGACGGAAACACTGCCCAGATGATACCAGTATTCGCATGGGGGCCAGGGGAGGAGCTGTTTGGGGGAGTGTACGAGAACGTTTCGATTTACGACAAGATGCGCAGGGCCTTTGGCTTCAAGAATACGGTACAATAAAAAAGGGAGGCGGCCAACTTGACCGCCTCCCCTTTTTGAAGTGCTTCAGCATTTATTCTTTGTCAAACCTCAATTCCTGAATGACACTCTTGCCACCACTTACCTTCATGTAAATGTACACTCGGTACGTGCCAGAAGTTGCGGTCATGTTACCAATGCAATACTGGGAGTCCTGGCCCTTGGATGCACCTTGGTGTACCTGTTTGAAGCTGGAAGGTTTGTTCTTGGCAAAAAAATCTTTGACGACCTTAATGGCCTCCGCCTTAGCATAGGTTTCCTCTTTGTCCATCACTGCGACCTCCACGTTGGCATCGAAGTATTGGCCAAGTGCATCTGCGTTGCCACTGCTGATGGCTTTCGTGATGGCGTCAAGGTTTTGTTCCTCAACGTCCACAAAAGCGACTATTGGAGCAAGAAGCAGGAAAAACAGCAATTTTTTCATGGTTTGAAAATTTGTGGAACAAAAGCCCAAGATTAGATGAATTTTGTTCTAGTACATTGAGCCACTAAAGTTCCTGATTTCATATCAAACGGCAGGTTTTTGTAAAACCGCTTGACAAAATTTGGACGTGAAATGATAGAAGGGTAACGGCGTACTTTAGTTAAGAATTTCAAAAAGACATTGCAAATTCAATGACAAATTAACGCTCTCGGACAGGCACTTCGTATTTCCCCAACATTTAATTCCAAGTTTTCAAAAAACAATCTCTATAATGGAAGCCTTTTCAAAAGTGACATGGCGGACAATTTTATTTTTGCGCCGCAATCAATACCGCCATTTTATGGAAAGTTGATTATTTCAAAACGAAAATATAAAAATTTTGACATGAATACAAATCGTGTGATGCTTATTATACTGGATGGCTGGGGAAAGGGTAGGATTCCGTCTGCCGATGCCATCGCTCAAGCCAATACCCCTGTGATGGATAGCCTGCTCCAAACCTGCCCAAATTCAGAGTTGGTTACCTTCGGTGAAGAGGTCGGCTTGCCCGAAGGACAAATGGGCAACTCGGAAGTGGGGCACCTCAACATCGGAGCTGGCCGCATCGTTTACCAAGAACTTGCCCGCATAAACAAAGCTGTGCGGGATGGCGAGTTGCAGCAACATCCGGTTTTGTTGGAAGCGATGAAATATGCTAAGGAGAATGACAAAGCCCTTCATTTTATTGGCCTCTTATCGGATGGTGGCGTCCATTCCCACACTAGTCACCTCCGTGCACTCTGCGATGCAACCCGAGTAGCAGGTCTGGACAAAGTTTTTGTACACGCCTTCATGGATGGGAGGGATACCGACCCAAAATCGGGAGTAGGTTATTTGCAAAATTTATTACAATATGTTGATAATCAGCAAGTTAAGCTTGCTTCGGTAATTGGGCGCTATTATTCAATGGATAGGGACAAGCGGTGGGAGCGGGTTAAGCTCGCCTACGACTTACTGGTGAATGGTATTGGTGAGAAAACGACAGATCCGGTTTCGGCCGTTGAACAGCGCTACGCAAATGGTGAAACGGATGAATTCTTAAAGCCTATTGTCTGCGTGAATGACTTTGGAGAACCCATTGCAAACATTCAGGAAGACGATGTAGTGGTATGTTTCAATTTCCGCACCGACCGTCCCCGTGAAATTACCACGGTACTGACGCAAAAGGACATGCCGGAATTTGGCATGCAGAAGCGAAATCTCTACTATGTGACCATGACTCGCTACGATGAAACTTTCCAACACGTGCATGTGATTTTTGAGAAAGACAATCTAAACAACACCATCGGCGAAGTGCTGTCTAAAGCAGGCTTGACACAAGTCCGAATTGCAGAAACCGAAAAATACCCCCACGTCACCTTTTTCTTTTCAGGTGGACGAGAAGAACCATTTGAAGGTGAACGTCGCCTTTTAGTGCCTTCTCCCAAAGTCGCAACCTACGACCTCCAGCCAGAGATGAGCGCCCTTGGAATCACTGATGCTATCATTTCAGACATCGAAACCCACCAGCCTAATTTCATCTGTTTGAATTATGCCAATACGGATATGGTAGGACATACGGGTGTTTTTTCAGCAGCCATAAAGGCAGCCGAAACAGTGGATAGCTGTTTGGGCCGTTTACTGGAATGCGGGAAAAAGTATGGCTATGATGCCATCGTCATCGCCGATCATGGAAATTCGGATTTCATGGTTAACGAAGATGGCTCTCCCAATACCGCACATACAATGAATCCTGTACCCTGTGTCTATGTCGGCACAGCTGAAACAAAAATTGCTAACGGTAAATTGGCGGATGTGGCACCTACTATATTGGGTTTATTGGGAGTTGAACTTCCCATTGAAATGAATGGCAATAACTTGCTTTTCAATTGATGATTCGATGCGTATGAAATTTGTAGCATTTATCACTATCTCGTTTTTGTCCTTGTGCCTTCTGGTTTCTGCTTGCCAGCCAACGAGCGATTCTGCTATTTTGCTAGAGTCTCGGTTTTTTGATTTAAAAGGTTATTTTGAACAAGAAATCCAGAGATTGGGCGAAAAGGGGAAGGCGCAAAAACAAGTTATGGTAGATGGCAAGAAGGAAGAAAGGGGCGTAGATAGTGTTGACTTTAGGAAGGAATTAAATGTTTTTGCGAGTTCGGATATTAATCGCCCAGCTTGGTCTGACGCCTACAAAGTAGATAGTGTTTTCAATAAAAGCGGAGAAGTCTTACGATTGGGTATCAGTGCGCTAGACAAAAATTTGAAGGCTCAACAAATTACCATTGATTATTTTGATAGAAACGTCTCAAAAATATTCATCGAAAACGTTTCTAAAAATCCAATTACAACCGCTATTCAACGGCTAACCTATATGCCATCAGCTGGCTACATTATTGAAAGCCATCAAGACATCCATGTTGGCGGTGAGCATGATTTCAAGGTTGAGGTTCACTTCATAAGGTAGAGCATTCATTTGGTGGATTCGACAAAACAAGAAAGCCATAAAGCAATTACTGCTTTATGGCTTTCTTGTTGTTCCACGTGGAACGTTTTGGGCTTCGAGTCAATAGTTGCTTAAGAGCCATTGCTTGAATGGCTCGAAGGCTGAAGTCATGCTCACAGCATTTTTCGGCCTATCGGCCAATTGAGCCAACCTTTCTGGCACATAAATTTTCTTACCCAATATCCTTTCTACGTCGGGTAAGAACTTGGCGGGATGTGCAGTTTCCAAGATGATGCCTTTTGTGTTTTTATTCTCTTTTTGAAATGATTGCCATGCTAGCGTTCCAACAGCACCGTGAGGGTCAATCGTGTAACCATAGTCTTTGTAAACCCGCTTCATTTCTGCTTCTGTTTGGCGGTCGTTGAATGAGAATCCCTGAATGTCCATTTTTAAGTTGTTCCACGTGGAACTATACAGGTCGAGCATACGGGCAAAGTTGGAAGGGTTGCCCACATCCATGGCGTTTGAAAGCGTAGGGACGGACGCACGAGGTGTGTAATTTCCAGATGCTAGATAAGCGGGTACTACGTCATTGGCATTCGTGGCCGCAACGAATTGATGGGCAGGGAGGCCCATTTTCCTTGCAAACAAACCAGCTGTGAGGTTGCCAAAATTGCCACTTGGTATCACAAAAACAGTTGGTTTGCCATCATCTGGCAACTGCTTGTAGGCCTCGAAATAGTAGAACGACTGTGGTATAAGGCGAGCTATATTGATGGAATTTGCAGAGCTTAGCCGGATACTGTTGGTCAGCGATTTGTCCAGAAAAGCCTGCTTGACCATGGCTTGGCAGTCATCAAAATTGCCATCCACTTCGATAGCAGTCACGTTTTCCCCAAGTGTCGTCAACTGTTTTTCCTGCAAATGACTGACCTTGCCGGAAGGGTAGAGTATCACTACTTGAATGCCGGGAGTCTGGTAGAACCCGGCAGCCACAGCACCACCAGTATCGCCGGAAGTGGCCACCAGTATGACCAACTCCTGTTCGTTGCCGCGGTTAAAATAACTCATGAGTTGCGCCATGAACCGAGCGCCGAAGTCCTTGAATGCCAGCGAAGGGCCGTGGAACAGCTCCAAAACATAAGTGACTTCGTCAAGACGAACAACTGGGGCGCTGAAATTGATAGACTTTTCAATGATTTCCCGAAGGTCGTCATCTGGGATTTCACCCTGAAAAAGGTGGCTGCAAATCTCAAAACCTATTTCCTGGAAGGAAAAATCCTTCAAGTTTTTGATAAAAGCCGATGGTAGGGCTGGAATGTTTTCTGGCATGTAAAGCCCATTATCCGGCGGCAATCCTTTGAATACTGCTTTTTCTAGGCTGACAAATTGAGAAGTATTTTTAGTGCTGTAAAGGCGCATATTGATTTGATTTTTCTAGCATTTGATAGCTCCCTCTTGGTTGATGGGAGACAAGTAAAGGTCGTGCTCGATGCCTGCTTTTGCATAAACCCGTTTCATGGCCTCGCCTACTTCCTCTGCAATAAGGCTATTGGCGCTCATGGCGAAGATGGACGGCCCTGCCCCTGAAATGCTACAGCCAAGTGCCCCCGCATTCATAACTGCTTCTTTTACTTCGTAGAAATGGGGTATCAACCTGGCCCGCTGTGGTTCGATGACTACATCCTGCAATGCCCGACCGATGAGTGCTATATCTGAATTATAAAGCCCGATGATAAATGCACCCAGGTTTGCATTCTGCTGGATGAATTTTTTCAACGGAACTGCGTCGCTGAGGATACTCCTGGCATCCTTGGTGAGAACTTCCACATGTGGGTAAACAACCGTTACGTAAATCCCTTTCGGCATCGGGAGGCGGTGAAAGTCCATCGTCTCATTATCCCGTATCAGCACCAACCCTCCCATAAGAGAAGGAGCGACGTTATCGGCATGGAAGCCGCCGGAAGCCAAGTATTCCCCTTGAAGTGCAAAGGGTAGCAAATCCCTTTTTTCCAAGGGGCGTTTTAGCAGTTCGTTGATTGCCATCACACCCGCAACAGCGCTTGCTGCACTGCTACCTAAGCCACTACCTATCGGCATTTTTTTATGCAGTTCCATCTCGATGCCACGGCCTGTTTCGCCAAGATGTTCAAGCAGTTTGAGGGCGGCAAAACCTGCAGTGTTTTTCAAGGGGTCGTAAGGTAGCTTGCCCTGTGCCCCTGAGATAAGGGCAATTCGAAGCCCCGGCTTGTCGCTGAACCTTACCACGATTTCATCGCCGGGCTGTTCCAACGCAAACCCCATCACATCAAAGCCGACAGCAGCATTTCCAACTGAAGCGGGAGCAAAAACTTTAATTCCTGGTTGCATATTTTGGATTGGTATAATTTCAAAACAAGCGCCAAAAGTAAGACTTATAGTAACAAGATTTGATTCGATGTTTGGCTATATACTGGGAGTTTTTGAAATCATATTAATAAATAAATAATTC
>Ga0209066_10008224_pt1 | contig 10158 bp, 9 predicted proteins | sample All_14_2_FD_187198 | JGI IMG/M metagenome (GOLD analysis project Ga0209066, IMG submission 187198) | Freshwater microbial communities in response to fracking from Pennsylvania, USA - Allegheny Zone_MetaG_DW_15 (SPAdes) (version 2) ... | reverse complement strand
GGCCAGCCGAAGCGACGCCCTCTGAAAAGGCGGCGCGAGAGAAGCCCCAAGAAGCCCCCGGCATCCCCGGCACCCCCTGAATCATTGCAACGGCCGGGGGCTTCTTGGGGCTTCTCTCGCGCCGCCTTTTCAGAGGGCGTCGCTTCGGCTGGCCTGCGGCCACCGGGCCTCGCACGCTCGCCCGGCTCCGGCAGGGGGAACTGCGGCGGCCGCTGATCCTTTCCGGCGGCCGCCCTTCGGGCAGAGCGGGACACAAGCCGCCTTGTCGCTTTCTCCTCAAGGCCTCGCCTGGTCCGGCCGGAGCCAGCCGCGCCGCGCTTCGCGCTCCCCCTCGGCTGTCTCTCCGCCCGGCCCGCTCGCCGCGGGCGAAGATTTGCCTGCGGCAGCTTTAGGCAGGGTACGCCTTGATATTCATTTGACCTGCCCACCCGCACCCTTCTCATTCATTGCCGGGCTATCCCCAATCCCTCACCAGTCGCTTATCTCCTTTTCAGAAGCCAAAGCATGACACCCGCACCTGTCAGTCCAGAAACCGCAAGACCGCCAAGAACCACGAAGGCTCTTTTTTGGGCCTCGATCAGTATCCACTTCCTGCCGATCTCTTCATCTGACATGTCAAGGGTTGACGGATCAACGAGGCAATGAGGATATCGATTTCGAATTAGGCCTGCCTCTGTGCCTCCGAGCCCCATTGGCGGTCTGATCAGGGGCATGAGTGCCCAGCATCCGCCAAGCACAGCCATTGCGAGGAAAGCAAAAAAGAAAGTTGTCCGAACCATGCTCTTCATGTCTTTCGCGCTGAAAGTGCTTCTGTGCTGCCACACCCCCGTCGACCACCCGGCCAACGTTGCAGTAGCGTTTCACAATCCTCCTCACCGTTCAATCACTTTCGCCGCATTGTGGGCCGCGCGAGTGGCGGTCTCTGCGCAGCCGCTGCTTGCGCACCTTGCGCGGAAACAGCGCGCCCAGCACCGGATTCTTCTCCAGCACCCGCTCGTGCCGCTTCTCCACCGCGTCCACGCTCTTGCCCATCAGCCGCGCGATCTCCGCGTACGGCAGCCCGCCGTACCGCAGACGCACCACCTCCAGCGCGTCCTTGGGCAGCGACAGCAGCAGACGCACCGCGTCCGCCATGACGCTCACCGGCAGCACGTCGCCGCAGGCCGGTGTTTCAGCGGCCTCGACCTCGTCGGCCGGCGACGGCCCGCGCTCAGCCTCTTCGCTCCCGAGCCGGCCCTCGTCGTACGCCAGCGTCCCCGCCGACACCTCGCTCAGCGTGCACGCCGCGCACGGCGTGTCCTCGAACCTCACGCCCTCGTATTCCCATTGCTTGATCTTGGCCGCCCACTCGCACTTGTGACACTCCATGTTCCACCTCCGGTCCCTCAAAACTTCAGCCTTGTACGTTGGACGTTGGGCGGTCAGCGTTCTCCCCCTCGCCCGTTGCATCCGCCGTGTCCGATCCCGTCTGACCTCCGGCCTCCGCCCTCGGATCTCCGTCTTCCGCTACGCGCGCCCGGCACGCGTCCACCACGTCCAGCAGCCGGATCAGATCGTCGGCATACAAGATCACCACCCACGGCTTCCTGTTCGTGCGGTGCATCACCGCCGGCACCTCGCCGGTGCCCGCGTCCCGCGCCGCCTGCTCCAGGCTCGGATAGAGCCGCAGCGCCTCCACCCGCTTCACCTCCAGGTGCAGCCCCGGCAGATCACCCGCCACGTCCGGCGACTCCGGCCCGCCGCAGTACTGCCGGCCGCGCCTCAGGTGCGTGCCCAGAACCTCGTTCAGTTTCGCGGCGGCCTCGCGCTCGCCCGCCGCCCCTTTTCTGCGTGACATCATCCCCATCTTCAACTCCTTTCCGTTTCTGCCGTTTCAAATCGCCGCTGCCCATGCCCACGCCCACGGTGCGCCGCAGGGGCCGTGGGCAGGGGTGCCCATCGTGCCCGTATACATAGTATGTATTCTCATACTATGTAGGGCTGTGGGCACCCCGCCCTGCCGCACCCCTGCCCATTGGGGGTGCCCACGCCCAATGGGCACCCCCCCCTTAAAGGGGACAACTGTCGAGCTTCTGACGCCCCTTTTCAGTCACGTCATACCGGTTGCCAGACGCCGTTCTGCCCACCGTAAGCCAGCCCGCCTCGACCCCCTGCTTGAGCAACCGCTGGACCGTCGACCGCGACATCTCCAGCGGCTTCTCCCCAAGGCCATCGCACAGTTTCTTCTCGCTCAGGCCCGGGTGGCAGTCCACATAGCTGAGCACCGTCACCGGGCTGTAGACCGTCTGGTCCGGCGGTTTCCCGCCGCTGCCGTCGCCGCCGACCGCGCCGCGGCGCCCCGCCTTCTGCTGCCGCGCCTCCCTGAGCGCCTCCTCGTCCGCGGGCGTGCCCTCGCGCCAGAAGATCCACCCGTCATCGGCGTGTTTCACCAGCCGGCAGTACACCGGCTTCCCGTTCACATCCACCCAGCCGAGCCGCCGCCCGCGCTTGCCCGCGATCAGCCGGTACAGCCCCTGGATCTGCGAGGGCATGATCGACAGGATGCACCTTGCCCAGTTCACGATCTCGGCGCCGCCCGCCCCGATGTAAGCCGCGAACATGTCCAGCCCCCAGTTCTCGCGCTCGTCCCGCTCGTTCGGCGGCTTGTTCGTGTGGTGAACGAAGATCACCCCCGCGCGGTCGCCGCCGAACCCCGCCCCGGACTCGGGGTCTTTGATCACCGGGTCGACCCACCCCCTGAAGAACTGCGACAACTCGGCGTTCTTCGAGCAGTCCCCGCCGAAATACGACTGGAACGGGTTCACCAGCACGAGGTCAACGCCGGCGATGTCGTTCAGGCAGCCCTCGAGATCCCACACGAACTCCTCCCCGAACTTGCCCACCGCCTTGTAGAAGATCACGCGCGCCGTCGCCGGATCGTCCCACCCCAGCGCCAGCCGGATCTCCGCCTCGCTGAAGCCGAAATCGCTCACCAGCCCGCGCGTGATGCAGTTGCGGAACTCCGACACCTCCTCATTGTCATCCTCGGCCTGGATCACCAGGATCTTGAGCGGCCGCACCGGCTCCACCCCGAATGCCGCCCGCCCCAGCGACCAGCAGATCGCGCACTGCATCGTGAACACGCTCTTGCCCACGCCCGACGGCGCGATGATGAACCCGCCGCCGCCCTTGCGCAGCCAGCCGCGCCGGAACAGCGCGTTCGGGTTCGAGTGTTCCGGCCGCGGGTCGGGGAACTGACCCAGCGGCACGGCCTTGCCGGACATGTGCCGCCGCCCCGGCAGCACCGTAATGGCCTGCTCGACGGCCGCCGCCTGCTCCGGCAGAAACGCTTTGACCAGCGCCAAGGGGGTGCTATCCATACCCGCCCTCCAGACCCACTTCGGCGTCGAGCGTTCTGCCTGGCTGCTCATGCCCCATTGCCGATTGCCCATTGCCGCCAGTCCGTCCTCCGACTTCCGCCCTCTGGCCTCCGACTTCAGCATCCCAGTACACCACCCGCTGCCTGACCGCCGCCCCGCCTTCCCTGCGCCGCACGCCGCCCGGCATGCGCACCCAGCCGCACGGGTCCCAGCGCGTGCGGTCGGCGCCGAGCGCGACCGCCGCCCAGAAGAACCGCGCCGCCTCCCGCTCGTCCAGCCCTTCACACGCATACCAGCAGTGCAGGCTTTTGCCTCCAGAATCCACCACCATCTTGAGCGGCAGACCACGCGCCAGCACGCTGGCCAGTTTGGCCTGTTTATCCCTGTTAAAATCAGGCGCGTCGAATTCCGCCACCAGCCACCGCCGCAACGCCACGTTCGCCTGGCAGCGGGCCGACGGCTTGCCCTCCTTGGTCAGCCCCGACGCGCCCCGCATCGGATTCGACACCACGAACTGCGCCGACCCAGCGCTCGCCGCCCAGCGTTCCACCGGCTGCACCACCGGCTGCTCGCAATCCCAGCCGCCGCACACCAGCTCGCCCGGACCGAACAGTCCGCAGAGCGCATCCCGCGCCTCAACGCCCGTGTCGCCCGCCGGGTCGAACAGCGGAGCCACGTCCTCACGCTCCAGGCATGACTCGACCGCAGCGCGGTTCATCTCCGGCCACTCAGCCGTCGTGCGCGGCCCCCGCCCGGCATCCGCCTCATAAGCCAGCGCCACCGCCGCGAGGATCTCGCGTTCGGGCACCGCACGGTGACTCACCCAGCGCCGGCACACCTCGCGCAGGAACTCCGCGCACCGCTCGCGCGGCAGCGCGTTCCGCAATCCGCTCGCGGCCTTCGCCAGCCACAGGTGCGTCCCGCCCGCATCCGGCGGCTTCGAGAGCAGCTCCACCGTTCTCTGTGAAAATGGCCACACTCCCGCCATAGGCCCTCCAAACTAATGAACTTTCGAACTCTCGCACTAACGAACTTCTCATTTGCCGTACCGGCTCATCAGCTTCCCGTCGACCTTCAGCGGCAGCCTCGGTGCCCATGCGAGCGGCCTTTCCATGATCGTTGTGATCTTCCGCAGATCATCATGCGCGGACGCTTCCGGCACCTCGAAGACCAGCTCGTCATGCACCGACAGCACCGGCCTGAAACCCGCAGCCGCGCAACGCAGCCAGGCCGAGGCCAACACATCCCGCGCCGTGCCCTGTGTCCAGTTCTCCGCAATGATGCCGCCATGCAGCGGCACGCGCTCGCCGCCCACGACCGCCTGCAGGCCGCGCCCGCACGGGTGCCGGCGCACATCGCGGTAGAACAGATAGCGCCCGCAGCGCGGGTCATGTCGCGTGCAGGGGAACGGCAGCACGTATTCGTAAGGCTCCCTGCCCGCGCACATCTCCGCCTCCGCCTCCAGCGCGTTCCACAGATGCACGATCCGCGGATTCGACTCGCGATACTCGTCGACGATCCGTCTGGCCTCGGAATACCCGACCTTCAGCCCCGCCATCACCCGCGCCACGCGGATGAAGGTCTCCGCCCCGCACCGGAACCCCAGCCCCAATACGCGCGCCTTGGCGAGCTGCCGCAACCCGCTCCCCGTCCGGTCGCAGTAATCCTTGAGGCTCTCTTCCTTCTCCACTTCAGCGTTGAGCGTTGGGCGCTCAGAGTTCGGCGTTTCGAACTCAGCCCTCCGTCCTCCGACCGCTGGCCTCCATCCCATTGTGTTTCTCGCGTGCAGCTCATACATGTCCCACTCCGGATGCTCCGCCAGCAGCTTGAGCGCAGCCTCATCCCCCGCGAGAAAGAGCAGCACACGCGCCTCGATCTGCGAGTAGTCCGCCACCGCCAGCACATGGCCAGGCGCGGCCATGATGCACCGGCGCACGTCGATCCCCTCAGTCTCCTTGCGGTTGAAGTTCTGCACGTTCAGCCCGCCGCCGCCCGCCCACCGCCCCGGCGACGCACCGAAATATTTCAGCTCATACGCCATTCGATCACCACCAGGTGATCGACCCGCCGTAGCCTTGGCGAAGGCTGGGGCGCTACCATTCCACAGCCGCCGCGCCTCCATCGACTCCAACACCCCAGCCAGCCGGCCGCAGCGACGGATCGCCGCCATGTCGGCCGCCCACCGGCCAGGTTCGGTTCCCGCGTGCTCATCGGCCCACTCCCCGAACCCCTCGTCCCCTGCCGCCAGCGAGCGCGGCGGCTCGACGCCCTTCTCGCGACACGCCGCCGCAAACTTCTTGGCCGACAGCGCCGGGGTCCAGGGCAACCCGCGCATCAGCGCCTCCACGCGCCTGTTGAGCTCCTGCCGCTTCTCCGCCACAGTCCCCCAGTCGACGCACAGCCCGCGCCGCCCCATGTCGCACGTCAGCTCGAACAGCCTACGCTCGTGCTCCGGCCACCTGTGTCCGAGCTCTAGCCACAGCGCCAGACACGCCACCGCATCCTTCACGGCGTACTCGGCTTCGGCCGCGCACAGGTCCAATTCGAAGAGCGTCCCTTGCGCCGCGTCCGCCCCTCGCACTCCCTTACTCATGTCCCGCACCCCCTTGTCGAGCTCGACGCCGAACACCGCCCGGCACGCCCCCGCCAGATCGCGTGGCAACTGGAGGAATGCGCACGCCGCCGCCGAGCAGCGCCACGCCGAAGGCTCGACGTACGGCTGGATCGCGAACGACTCCTGCAGCCGGTTGAACACCGCGCGGTCGAACTCCCGGTTGTGGCTCACCCACTCGCGCCCGTCGATCCGGTCCCAAGGAAACGCCGACGGCTCGCACACGCACGCCGTCGCGCCGTCCGTCACGGCCACAGCCCACGCCTTGAACCGCGGATGATGCACATAGGCCCAGTTGCCCAGATCGCGCACCGAGTACAAACCGTCATAGAACGTCTCGAAGTCAACGCCGATCACCGCGCCCGGCACCGGCCGAAACTTCCCCTGCGCAACCATCTTCACTTTCATGGATTCTCTCCAGCCCTCGAAGTTGAGCGTTCTATCCCTGCGTGATAATCAGCACCCTCTCATACCACCGCGCACGGCCTTCCCCGCTTCCGCTTGACACGCGTCCCCCATGACTCGCTGACCGCGCTTCTCATCTCCTTTCTCTTCACCTTCAGCTCCTCCGAGATCGCCTTGAACTGCGGGCTCTCCAGATACGCAAGCACCTCGCTCACGCGGAAGCGCCTGCGCCCGCCCAGCTCGTGCCCGGGCACCTTCCAGCGCCACAGGCTGATCGCGCTCACACCGAGCATTTTGACCAGCTCGCGCTGCGTCACGAACCGCTCCGGCAGCGCGTTCTTCTTTTCGCCGCCGCCGACGCTGTCCTCACCGCGCAGCACCCGCAGCGCGGCCGATTTCCGGTCCGGCGTCGCCGCCAGCACCGCCGCCAACAGATCGCTTGTCACATCCGACATTTGCTCATCTCTCTTTCTCCGCGTCTTCGCGCTCTGCGGGAGATTTCCAACTAACTCACACACGCGCTCATGCACTATCGAACTAATGCACTATCGAACTAACGAACTAATGAACTAACGAACTAATGAACTCTCCAAACACCTTGGGTCATAGTTTTTAGAGTATCTCCACAGGCTCGCCAGCAGCTTGAACGCCTGCCAGTCGCGCGTCAGATCCCCGTGCGTCACGAACTCCACGCGCCCGGGTTCGGTGGTCGAAACGAACACGTTGATCGCGCGAACCCGCCCGATGGTCGCGTCGCCGTATTCGGTCGCCGCGTACGCCGCGAGCTGCAGACGGTGCTCGTCGTACGCCGCCACCTTTTCGCCCGGTTTGGTCTTCTTGGTCTTGTAGTCCAGGATGCCCGGCAGCCCGTCGCCGTACGTGAAGAGCAGGTCGGTCGTGCCCGCGAAACCGTGGTCCGTGTTCACCACACGCTTCTCGCGCGCAGTCACCGTCAGGCCCTCGCGGGCGATCAGGTCCAGCACCGGCTGGACGTACACGCCCCACGCCGCCGCGTCGTAAGGCTCGCCCGCCACCGCCGCCTCCAGCGCCGCATGCACCTTCGTGCCCGTGTCCGCCGCGTCCTCCACCTGCTCGAAAGCCGCGTCCCGCACGCGCTGGCACCAGTAGTCCGGCGTCTCCGCCGCGTCCTTCGGCGTGCGCAGCGTAGCCAGCGCCACCTGGTTCATCTTCCATGTCTCCAGCGCCGGCTTCGCCAGAATCCCGATCACCGACGTCACCGACGGCAGCAGCTTCAGCCGCTTCGCGTCGTTGATCGTGGTCGCCCGGTCGCCCGAGCCGTCCGCCTTCATGACCCGGTGCATCGGCTCGCCCTCGCGCGTGTACCAATGCGAACTCTTCACCGCGTTCCTTGTCAGAATAGCCATGTCCTTATCCCTCCATATCGATTCGCTCGATTCAGTCGAGTCTTTCGACTCCCTCGAAAAACCCGCGCAGGTACGGCCGTTGCCGACCGCCCCGCGCGGCCGTGCTCAGAACGGCAACGGCTCATCATCCGCCGCCGCGTACACCGGCGCAGCCGGAGCAGGAGCGGGCGCGGCCGGCACAGGCGCAGGCTGCGGCGCGACCGCCGCCGGCACACCGCCAACCGGACCCACTCCCATCCCCGCGGGAACGGGGCAAAGCGCCGCGATCGTCGGATAAATCCCCTGACCGTTGCGCTTCTGCTCGTGGGCCACCGTGATCAGGCACTTTTTGCCCTTCATCTCGCAGTAGTCCCAGCCGTACTTCGGCGCGCTGCCCAGCGCCGCCTTCAGGAAGCCGAACAGCGTCGACTTCTCGTTGCCGCTGATGCGCATCGTTTTCGACGCGATCCGGTGCGGCTGCCCCGCCTGGTCGCGGAACCCGAACAGGAACGTGGTCAGGTCGACCACCTCCGTGACCTGCGGGTTGTCAAAACTCGGACGCACGACGCCGAACTGATCGCGGATGTCGATGATCGTCGCCACCCACGTGCCCGCGGGAGCCACGTCATCCTTGACCTGGTCCAGAAACGGGTTGTTGCTCTTGCCGCTCTGCTCTTGCAGGACTGCCATTTGCTCATCTCACTTTCTTGGCGCTTCGCGCCTCTGCGGGAGATCGCTCTCCCCTTTTTACCCTCTCGATTGCGGTCACTTCGTGGCCGCAATACCCAACCCCAACGGCTCCTCGATCTTCACGCGCCGCTCCGCCAGCCGCGCCGGATAGCCGATCTGCATCAGCGCCTTGCGCACGCTCTTGGCATCCGCGACGCGGTCTGCCTGCCACGCCGACTTGTATTCATCGAGATGCGTCCAGGCAGACGAGGCCGGGCGCGAGCCGAAAAAATCCCACCAAACGAGGCACGCCGCGTGAACGCGGACAGTCCTGCCGCCGATCCCGTCAATCGCCTCACGCCACGCTTCCGGCGTACGCACCTTGGCGGCCGCCATCCATGCCGTCTCAGCCGCTTGCGCCACCTTCCACGCCTCATCCGCGCGAGCCCTTGCAAGGACAACCTGGTCAACCTCACCCGCACCCCTCACCGACGCTCTCTTCTTCATTCTTTCCCCTCCGATTTCATAGCCGCCTGCTTCCTTTGCGCTTCGGAGCCTCAGCATAGTAAGCCGCCGCCCCGACCTTGCCGCCACCTTGGGCCGCCGTGTCAGATCCGCTTTCACGCATCTGCCTGCGTTTGCACGGCCCGCTATATTTCCGGCAGGGACAAATAAAAAAGGCGGCTGCTTTCGCAACCGCCTTCATTTCAACGACTTAACCGCGTCAACCCCGTCAATTGACGCCTATGTCCGGCTACCGCCCCGGCTCATAGCACATGTCGACGCCGGCTTTTCTCCGGCCGCTCGGGGACATTTCCGAAAACAGGTCGGGATGGGGAGGGTTCCTGTAGTTTTCCACGAAGCACCACACCGGCTTCCGGTTCCTTTGCCACCGCGCATAGGCTGCGCTCACCGCCTGCTTGCTCACCGGCTTGCTCAACCTCTTGCCGATCTCCTCATAAGAGAGAAACTGCCCGTTGTCATCCTTGCTCATCAGCAGGATCAGCAGATCCATCTCTTTCGCGCTGAGCTGGACGCGCATGCCGGTGATCACCTTGACCGCCTCATCGCCCATGTCGCGAATGATCGCCGCAAGCCGTTCATTCTCGTCCCACAGTCCCGCCCGCTCTTCCTGCGAGGCCGTGATCGCCGGCATCAGCGCCTCGAACGTCTCGCGGTTCGAAAGGTCCCGCTTCACCCCCCGGCATTTTTTCCCGCAGGAGCCCTTCAGCCCGCCCTCGTGGAATTTGAAACAGCTCCCCATCGGAATCACCGCCACGCTCTCGCCGCGCGCGAAATTCGACACCCCTTCGTCCAGCGTCGGCACCATGACGCACCCCACGTCGCCGCGGCCGCCGAGCACGTTGGCCAACGGCCGCAACGCGTCCTCGATGGCGCCGAAGTAGCCGTACACGGGCCGGTTCTCGCAAACGCCGAGCCGCCAAAGGCCGCCCTCCGGCTGGAAATTCGCCGTCATGTCGCAACTCGCGCACATTTGCCGCCCGACCGTCTCGAGATCGAACGTGTAGGCCGTCGCCTCCTCGCGCGACAGCACTTTCGGCCCGCGCCACTCCCGCTCGTCGCCCTCCTCGTTGCTCACCGCGCGGATGCCCTCCTCGTCCTCCACGATCACCAGCGGGAAACCACCGTGCGGATGGGGATACTCCCTCGCCAGTTCTTCGGTCTTCACCAGATACCGCCTCGCGTTCTCGAACGAATCCCCGAAATGCACGCGCCAGGTCGCCAGACA
>Ga0209066_10008223_pt1 | contig 10161 bp, 9 predicted proteins | sample All_14_2_FD_187198 | JGI IMG/M metagenome (GOLD analysis project Ga0209066, IMG submission 187198) | Freshwater microbial communities in response to fracking from Pennsylvania, USA - Allegheny Zone_MetaG_DW_15 (SPAdes) (version 2) ... | reverse complement strand
TCCCGCCCCGTATCGGCAAGCATCACCCGACAGCTCAAATACTCGTCTCGTGTCATCCAAAGCGCGCATTCGAAGCGACGTGTCAACCATCCCGCCATGCCCACATGATCCGGGTGCATGTGCGTCACCATCACACGGGAGACGGGACGGCCGGCTAACGGCCCCCGCGGAGCGAGCAAGGCGAGCCACGCGTTCATTACGTCCACGCTACGAATTCCCGTGTCCACGACCGCCCAACCAGGACCGTCGCTCAATGCCCAGAGGTTGATGTGATCCAGGGAAAACGGCAGCGGCATGCGCAGCCACAGCACACCTGGCTTGATTTCCGTGGCCTGGCCAGGGAGCGGGAGATCCGAGAACGGATACGAGAGTGCCGGGGCTGCGTCGGTCATGATGCTTGGTTTACATTCTGGCAATGCCGCTTCAAATGGCGCACGGCCATCACTCTTATGCTGTGCGAGATCATTTTTAGCTTAGGGTCAGCCCCGACAGGTGGCAATGACGAATGACCTCGATAGGCTGATGGAAAACGTCTGCTTCCTGGCACAGCCTGTCGCTGCGCTGCCGTCGGTGCAACTGCCCCAACGGCGGCAAACAGTCTCTTGAGCGCACGAGAGCCTCGCTCGAGGTAGGCCAGGGCCCCGGCAGCTATGAAGGCACCGATCTTCTCGGTGGCCGGCTACAGCCTCGTGGCCGAGCCGGAATCCGTCGAATGCCTCTATGTAGGGTTCTACCTGCTGCGCGAGCGGGCACGGTAGGCTCCCGGCGCGCTGCCGGTCCAGACCTTGAAGGCGCGCTGGAAGGCGGTGCTGTCGGTGAAGCCCAGGTCGGCGGCGATGGCGACGAGCGAGGCTTCGCTGCTGGTCAGGCGCACGATCGCCATGTCGCGCCGCAACTGGTCCTTTAGCGCCTGGAAGGAAGTGCCCTCGGAGGCCAGGTGCCGTTGCAACGCGCTCACCGACAAGTGCAGGCGCTGCGCGGTGACGACCAGGTCGGGCCATTCCGGGCTGGCCCGCTGCAGCACCATGCGGACCCGCGCGCTGGCGCTGCGCTCGTTCAGGTAAGGCCCCACCACGTTGCCCGGCGTGGCGCGCAGGAAGGACTGCAGCGCGTCCCGATCGCGCCGCACCGGCTGTTTAAAGGCATCGGCGTCGAACCAGGCGGCCGTGCGCGGCTGCCCGAAGCACAGCGTGCCGGAAAAGATGCGCCCGTAGCTCATCGCATGGAGCGGCAGCGCAAAATTGAAGTCGAATCGCTGCGGCACCAGCCGGCCGCCGTGCAGCCACAGCAACAAGCGCCAGAACACGCGCAGCAGATGTGCATGAAGGAATTCGGCATGTGCGCCCGGGCCGCCGCGCATCTCCAGCGCGAAGCCCCCCAGCGCGCCCTCGGTCACGGGCACCAGCGTCACGTCGTCCTGCAGCAGGGCGAAGGATTCGCTCAGGCGACGCAGGGCGCATGACAACGAATGGGCAGTGAACGCGCTGCGCACCATTAGCGCGAAGCTGCCCGGGCGCATGGGTCGCTCATGTAGGTAGCCCAGGCACTCGTCGTTCAGGCTGTCCTTGACAGCGATAAATAGCGCGTTGAACTGCTCCACGGTTACGCGCGAATCCTTGAGCTCCAGCAGCGATTCGCTGATGCCGGCGCGCCCCAGCACGCCCTTCAGCCATTCTTGCGTGGCCAGCCCCTTGCCGCGCGCGCCGTCCAGCAGGCCATGCACGGCAAAGATAGGAGCGGTGAAGACGGGTTGCAGCATTGCGTGTGATCGAAGGAGCCAACGCCGGTCGCGCGGGCCAAAAGAAGTTATTTGTCAGTTGATTGAGGCAATCCGCTATCGCCCTCGCAGGGGCCAATTACTACGATTGTCGCATCCCCAAAAACACTTCGGCAGTGGCGCTGTGCGGAACGCCCGGTGCGGGGTCAGAAGCCAACATACAAGGAGACATGCCCATGCTGCCACAGCTGTATCGCCACGCCTGGATGGACCACGAGATCGACGCTTTTCGCGAGCAGGTGCGTCGCTACGTTGCCGCCGAATTCACTCCCCGGCTCGACGAATGGCGCCGCCAGGGCTACATCCCGCGCGAGGTCTGGCGTCCGTTCGGCGGGATGAGCTTTCTGCTGCCCGAGATGCCCGAGACCTATGGTGGTGCCGGCGCCAGCCTCGCCTACCAGCTGGTGGTGCAGGACGAACTGGCCAAGGCCGAGATGCCGGTCAATATCGCGGTGCACACCATCGCTTCGCATTACATCCTGGACTTTGGCACCGAAGCGCAAAAGCAGCGCTGGCTGCCCAAGGTGACGAACGGCGAGATGCTGGCCGCCATCGCGATGACCGAGCCGGGCTGCGGCTCGGATCTGAAGGCCATCTCCACCCGGGCCCGGCGCGACGGCGACTACTACGTGATCGACGGCGCCAAGACCTTCATCACCAACGGCTTCACCGGAAACCTGCTGATCGTCGCGGCGCGCACCAGTGGCGCGGGCAGCAAAGGGGTGTCGCTGTTCGTACTGGAGACCGAGAACCTGCCAGGCTTTCGTGTGGGCCGCCTGCTTGAAAAGATCGGCATGCAGGCCTCGGACACGGCGGAGCTCTTCTTCGACAGCGTGCGCGTTCCAGCCGACCAACTGCTGGGGAGCGTTGAAGGCCAAGGCTTTGGGCAACTGATGGGCGCGCTGCCCTACGAGCGCATGGTCATTGCAGTGCCGGCGGCGGCCGTCATCGACCGGGCGTTGGAGCTCACCATCGAATACACGAAGCAGCGCAAGATATTCGGTGCGCCTCTGTTCGACATGCAGACAACGCGCCAAAAGCTGGCCGAGATGGCGACCATCGCGCATGTGGTGCGCAGCTTCGTCAACGACTGTACACAGAGACTGCTGGACGGCACACTCGACAACGAGGCCGCCTACATGGCCAAGTGGTGGTGCACCGAACAGCAGTGCCGCGTGGTGGACGAGTGTCTCCAATTGTTCGGCGGCTACGGCTACATGGCCGAGTATCCGATCGCGCGGATGTATGCCGCTTCGCGAGTGCAGAAGATCTACGGCGGCGCCAACGAGGTCCTGAAAGACCTGGTTTCGAGGAAGCTGTGAACATGCCGCACACGCTGCAGTTGCCTCTGCACGGCGTCCGTGTGGTAGAGTTTGAGGGCATCGGTCCAGGCCCTCTGGCCGCCAGGATGCTGGTCGACATGGGCGCCGAGGTGATCGCGCTGGCACGGGCCGAGCAGGCTGCTGGGGCGCAGCGGCTGGGCGGGGCGGTGGAGAACCCGCTGCACCGCGGCAAGAAGGTCGAGGTCATCGACCTGAAGTCGCCCGGTGGCAAAGCGCGCGCACTGGAGCTGATTGCCCAGGCCGACGCCCTGATCGAAGGCTTTCGCCCCGGTGTGATGGAACGGCTGGGCTTCGGCCCCGCTGAATGCGCGGCGCGCAATCCACGGCTGGTTTACGGCCGGATGACGGGCTGGGGCCAGGACGGCCCGCTCGCCCAGGCCGCAGGCCACGACCTGAACTACGTCGCGCTGACAGGCCTGCTGTCGCTGTCGGCGCACAGGGGGCAGGCGCCCATCGTGCCGCCCTCGGTACTCGGGGATGGGGCCGGGGCGCTGGGCATGGCCTTCGGCGTCGCCTGCGCGCTGGTCGATGCGCGCGCCACCGGCCACGGCCGGGTCGTGGACGCCGCGATCATTGACATCGTGGCCATGCTGGGCACGCTGGTGCATTGGATTCGCGCCAATGGGCAAATTGACGGCGCGCAGCCGAGCCCGTTTCACGATTCGCCGTTCTATGACGTATACGCTTGCGCTGACGGCGGCTTCATCAGCCTCGCAGCAGTGGAGCCAGCGTTCCACGCGCTTCTGCTGTCGAAGCTGGGCCTTGCTGACGTGAACCCCGCCGAGCAGTACGACGCGGCGACGTGGCCAGCGCTGAAAGAGCGGATCGCAGCCTTTATCCGCAGCCAACCCAGGGCGCACTGGTGCGCGCTGCTCGAAGGCAGCGACGCCTGCTTTGCGCCCGTGCTCAGCCTCGCCGAGGCGGTGCGGCATCCGCATAACGCAGCACGGGGCATTTACCAGATCACCCCATCCGGCGCCATCGAAGCGGCCCCGGCCCCACGGTTCCAGGCACTCGACACAACTACCTAGGAGACAAGCACATGACCGACACCATCCAGCCCACCAAGCCTGTCCGCGGCTGCCCGTCCACCACGGGCAACGAGCGCCAACTGAACACCACAACGCTGATCCGGCACGCTGCGCGCACCCACGGGGACCAGGAGATCGTCTACCGCACACCCGATGGCGGCTGGGATCGCTACACCTATGCCGATTGCTACGCGCGCGTCTGCCGCAGCGCCAATGCACTGCGCGCTCTCGGCGTCGAGCCGGGCGACCGGGTCGGCATCCTGGACTGGAACAGCCGACGCCACTTCGAGCTGTACTGGTCCATTCCCGGCCTGGCCGCGGTCATGCTGCAGATGAACTTGCGCCTGGGCGCCGAGGATCTGGGTTACGTGGTTGGCCACAGCGAGGTGTCCTACGTTTGCGTGGACGAAACATTGCTGCCCATTGCCGAATCCATCGCGGCGAATTCGCCCCAGATCAAGGGCTGGATCGTCATGACCGACAAGCCGCTGGACCAGATCAAGACCACGCTGAAACCGCTGCTGCACTACGAAGACCTGCTGGCCGCCGCCGACACGAAGATCGACTGGCCCGAGATCGACGAAACCTCGGCCTACAGCGCCTGCTACACCACCGGCACCACGGGCAAGCCCAAGGGCGTGTACTACTCGCACCGCGGCATCTACCTGCACTCCACGGCCATGGCCACCAATCTGGGCATGACGCTGGACGACTGCGTCATGCTCATCACGCCCATGTTCCACGGGCAATGCTGGGGCCTGCCGCAGGCCGCCACGCTGCTCGCCGACAAGATCGTGCTGCCGGGCCGCTACGTTGCCGAAGACACCAAGCCGCTGGTCGATGCCATGATCGCCGAGGGCGTGACCATCGCCAATGGCGCACCGGCCATCTTCCAGCCCATGCTGCAGTACATCGAGACGATGCCGGTCAAGCCGGACTTCAGCCGCATGCGCATGCTGTCTGGCGCCACGGAGCCGCCGCTGTCGATGATGATCGGTTTCTACGACCTCACGGGTGCTGAGGTGGTGCACGCCTACGGCGCCACCGAAGCCACGACGCTGGTGACGATGAACCGCCTCAAGTCCACGCTCAAGAAGCGCTTGACCGAGGAAGAGAAGTGGAACCTCAAGCGCAAGCAGGGTCTGGTGCTGACCGGGGTGGATATTCGCATCCTCGATGCCGACGACAAGGACTTGCCGCACGACGGAAAGTCAGCGGGCGAGATTTGCCTGCGCGGCCCCTGGATAACGGCCAGATACCACGACATGCCTGATTCCGCAGACCGTTTCCTGGAAGGCGGATGGTGGCGCTCGGGCGATGTCGGCACGGTGGACGAGAACGGCTACCTCAAAGTCACCGACCGCATCAAGGACGTGATCAAGAGCGGTGGTGAATGGATTTCTTCCATCGACATGGAAAACCTGCTCATGGGCCACCCGGCCGTGCGCGACGCCGCGGTGGTCGGCATTCCCCATGCGAAGTGGCAGGAACGGCCGCTGGCCCTGGTGGTGCTGAGGCCCGGCCAGCAGGCGACTCAGGAGCAATTGCAGGAACACCTGACCAGCGCCTTCGCCAAGTGGCAGTTGCCAGATCAGGTCCTGTTCGTCGAAGCCATCCCCAAGACCAGCGTCGGCAAGCTCGACAAGAAGCGCATCCGCGCCGAGCATGCGGGCCGCTACGCCGAGTGAGCCAACCTTTTTGCACCAGGAGAAGAACATGAATGACCATGAACCCGTCATCGTCGGTGCGTTGCGCACCCCCGTGGGCAAGCGCGGCGGGCGCCTGCAGAAATGGCACCCCGTCGATCTGCTGGGCGAGACGCTGCGCCAGCTGGTCGAGCGCTCCGGCATCAACCCCGCCGATCTGGACGATGTGATCGTCGGCTGCGTGCTGCAATGGGACCAACAGCACGGCAACCTGGGCCGTCATGCCGTATTGGCGGCGGGGCTGCCCGAATCCGTCCCGGCGGTGACGGTTGACCGGCAATGCGGCTCCGGCCAGCAGGCGGTGAGCTTTGCCGTGCATGGCATCCAGGCGGGCGCTTACCAACTGGTCATCGGCGCCGGGGTGGAATCGATGTCGCAGGCCCCCATGCCGCCGTCATTCAAACCCGGCGCGCCGCTGGGCTCGCAATACAGCCCGCGCGAACTGGCGCGCTACCAGGACAACCCGCTGCTGGCGCAAGGCGCTTCGTCGGAGTTGATGAACAAGCGCTTCGGCCTCACGCGCGAGGCCCTGGACGCTTTCGCCGTGCGCAGCCATCGGCGCGCCACCGAGGCTTTGCAGGCTGGCCGAGTCCAAGACCAACTGGTGCGACTGAACGAAGACCCAGCCGACCCAGACAGCCCGCTCGTCACTGCCGACGAAGGCGTGCGTGCCGACCCGAACCCCGAGAAGATGGCCACGCTCAAGCCCGTGTTTGCCGCCGACGGTGCCACCACGGCCGCCAACTCGTCGCAGATCAGCGATGGCGCCGCCGCGCTGCTGATCGCCAGCCGCGCCTATGCCAAGCAGCATGGCCTGAAGCCGCGCGCGCGCTTCGTCAGCACCGCCGTGGCGGCAGCCGACCCGGTGATCCAGTTCACCGCTGTTCTCGATGCCACCCGCAAGGCGCTGACGGAATCGGGTCTGACCCCGGCCGACATTGACCTGTTTGAAGTCAACGAGGCCTTTGGCGGCGTGCCGCTGATGTTCCAGCAGGAATTCGGCATTCCGGACGATCGCCTCAACGTCAACGGCGGCTCGGTGGCCATCGGCCATCCGCTGGGTTCCACCGGCGCGCGCATGCTCACCGACCTGCTGTGCGAGCTGGAGCGGCGGGGCGGCCGCTATGGCCTGCAGACCATCTGCGAGGCTTCGGGCACGGCCAATACCACCATCATCGAGCGGCTTGGATGAGCGGAGCCACCATGAGCGAAGCCAGCGAAGTGCTCGTCAGCCGCGATGGCGCCATCGCCACCTTGACCATCAACCGCCCGCGCGCGAAGAACAGCTTGAACCGCGCGGTATTCGATGGCCTGCGTGCGCAGCTTGTGCAACTGCGCGACGACGATACCGTGCGCGCGGTCATCATCACCGGCGCCGAGGGCGTGTTCTGCGCCGGGGCCGACATCACGGCCTTCGATGCGCTGCGCGCCGAGCCACTGCTGGGCGATCGTGCGGCAGCAGGCGGCCACTTTTGGTCGGAACTGGAGCGCTTCCCCAAGCCCGTCATCGCAGCGGTGGAAAAGCTCGCGCTGGGCGGCGGCACAGAATTAGCGCTGGCCTGCGACATCGCGATCGCTGGCGAGTCTGCCAATTTTGGTGTGCCGGAAGTCAAGCTGGGCGCCATTCCGGGTGCCGGGGGCACGCAGCGCCTGATCCACGCTATCGGTAAGTCCAAGGCCATGGCCCTGTTGCTGACCGGCGATTTCATCGACGCCCGCAAGGCTTGCGATGCAGGCATGGTCGCCGAAGTGACGGCTGATGGCCAGGCCCTGCCGACGGCGTTGGCGATGGCCAACCGGATTGCAGCCAATTCGCCGCTGGCCGTGGCGCTGGCGAAAGATGCGGCACTGGCCAGCTTTGAGACTCCGCTCGCGCAAGGCCTGGAGCATGAGAAGCGTAATTTCCTCGTCGCTTTGCGTTCGGCCGACAACCTGGAAGGGCAAGCGGCATTCCTGGGCAAGCGCACCCCCCACTTCACGGGCCAATAACGCCTGTCTATCTGTCATCCATCGAGGAAAAACCATGCAACTGAACTCCGACATCTCGGCCATCATCACCGGGGGCGCTTCCGGCCTGGGAGCCGCCACGACCCGGCGTTTGGCCAGCCGTGGCGTCAAAGTCGCCATCTTCGACATGAACGAAACCGTCGGCCAGGCGTTGGCCAGCGAACTCGGCGGCGTTTACTGCAATGTGGACGTGACATCTGAGGAGCAGGTGGACACCGCCTTCGCCAAGGCCCGTGCGGCCATCGGGCAGGAGCGCATTCTGGTCAACTGCGCCGGTACTGCCGATGCCGTCAAGACTGTCAGCCGCGACAAGAAAACCGGCGAAATCCGCCCATGCGCGGCAGATCGCTTCAATCGCATCATTCAGATCAACCTGGTGGGCACCTTCCGTTGCATCGCCAAGTCAGCCGCGGGTATGTTGACGCTCGCGCCGCTGACCGATGGCGAGCGCGGCGTCATCGTCAACACCGCTTCGGCCGCCGCGCAGGACGGCCAGGTCGGGCAGGCCAGCTATGCGGCCAGCAAGGCAGCCATCGTGGGCATGACCTTGCCGGTCGCGCGCGACATGATGGACGAAGGGATCCGGGTCAACACCATCATGCCGGGGATCTTCGGTACACCGTTGCTGCTGGGCCTGCCGGACAACGTCAAGCAGGCGTTGGCGGCCAGCGTGCCCTTTCCCAAGCGGTTGGGCGACCCCGATGAATTTGCCCAGGCCGTCGAGTTTCTCGTCACCTGCGGCTACATGAACGCCGAGTACATTCGGGTGGATGGCGCTATTCGCATGGCGCCGCGCTGACGCCTGAAATCTTGACCAATCAGGAAGCGTCATGTCTGGAAATCCGGTCATTCTCGAAAAGCATGGTGCTGTTGCCACCATCACACTCAATGCGCCCCAGAAAAAGAATGCGCTGAGCACGTCTGTCGTCAACGTGCTCGCTGGCGTCATTGCAGACGTCGAACGTGACGACTCGATTCGCGCTTTGCTGCTGCGCGGCGAGGGCCGGATGTTCAGTTGTGGCGGCGACATCGACGAAATGGTTGCCGCAGGCGATGCGTTGTCTACCTTGGTCGATGACGAATTGAGGGTGGCCGAACGCATGATTCCTCAATTTGCCAGCCTGCCGTTCCCGGTGGTCTGCGCCGTGCAAGGCGCGGTCGCCGGAGGCGGCCTCGGGCTTGCCTTGGCCTCTGACTACCTGATTGCCGCAAGTGGGACGAAATTCGTGGCGGCCCACACCGGCCTTGGATACGCGGGGGATTTCGGCATCAGCTGGCTCCTGCCGCGCGCAGTGGGCGGACGGCGCGCACGCGACATGATCTTGACCAACCGCGTGGTCAGTTCGGATGAAGCCTTGGCCTGGGGATTGGTCGAGAAAGTGGTTCCGGGCGAGAGCCTGCTGGACGAAGCGCGGCGCCGGGCGGTGCAATTCTCGACCGGTCCGACGCAGGGTTATGCGGGTGCCAAGCGCCTGCAACTCGCTGCTTTCGAGAGCGATCTGGCGACCTCATTGAGGTTGGAGGCGGCCGAAATGAACCGGGCCTCGAAAACCACGGATTCGCTGGAAGCGGTCCGCGCGTTCGTCGCAAAGCGAGTCCCGCAGTTTGCCGGACGCTGAACGGTTGTAGACGCATCCGGTCAGTGGGGACTCAATTGCTGCTGGCGTCAGGTAACGGATAAACCCAGCTGCCGTCGAATTTGCCAGGATACGGTGCCACCATGTACCTGCGCAGAAATCAGCATGCCGAGTCGTTGTTTGATGACCGGCGTCCATGGTACCAAGCTGAACCGCATACCATCATCGAGCTTGACAAAGCGGCCACTGGCGAGCATGAGGCTGCGCCGATAGATGCCGGTGACGCGCTAGCCATCGGCCGCCAGACGGTGTTCCAGCCCGGTTTCGGTGGCAATATCCTTGGCAGCCCGAATCACATCCCGATCGCGTAGTGTCACCAATAGATTGCGCGCCAGGATCACGCGCTTCCAGTGCCGCTCTGCCAGCCCCTGTTCGGCCAGGAAGTCGGCGCGCTGCTGCATCGCCTGCTTGGCTTCGCCGCTAAAGCCCAGGTCGCCCAGGCCCGCGCCGCCGCCGATCAGTTGCTGGTCGAGCCAAGTGGCACCGATCACGCTGGCCTGCCGCTCGATGCGGCAAGTGCGATTTCAGCTCCACGGCGACGCCGCCCAGGCGCTGCGCTTCGTAGGGGTCTCCTCGTTTTCAGTGCAATAAGTGACGGTACGAAAAGCTAGCACTGGCGCGGAGGTGGTGTTGGTAGATCGTTGATTTCATTGACTTTCC
>Ga0209066_10008222_pt1 | contig 10163 bp, 10 predicted proteins | sample All_14_2_FD_187198 | JGI IMG/M metagenome (GOLD analysis project Ga0209066, IMG submission 187198) | Freshwater microbial communities in response to fracking from Pennsylvania, USA - Allegheny Zone_MetaG_DW_15 (SPAdes) (version 2) ... | reverse complement strand
TGGACATCTTCTCGTTGTCCACGTTCAAGAAGCCGTTGTGCAACCAGTAGTTGGCCAGCGGCTTGCCATTGGCACCTTCGCTTTGCGCGATTTCGTTCTCGTGATGAGGGAACTGCAGGTCCAGCCCCCCGCCGTGGATATCGAATTGTTCGCCCAGCAAGCTGCAGCTCATGGCCGAGCACTCGATGTGCCAGCCGGGTCGCCCGACGCCAAACGGCGAATCGTATTTGGCGTCTGCAGGCTCTTGCGGCTTGGCCGCCTTCCAGAGCACAAAGTCCAACGGGTCCTGCTTGCCATCGGCCGCAAGGTTGCCCGCGCCGTTCAGCTCGCGCTCGCCCGCACGAAGCTGGTCCAGTGACTTGCCTGACAACTTGCCATAGCCTTCGAACTTGCGAACTGCATAGTTCACGTCGCCATTGGTGGCCCGATAGGCCAGACCCTTGTCTTCCAGCTTGCCAATGAGGGCCAGCATCTGCCCCACATACTCCGTGGCACGCGGCTCATGCGTGGGCGGCTCGATGCCCAGCGCGGCAATGTCCTGGTGCATGGCCTGCGTCATCTCATCGGTCAACTGCCGGATGGTGATGCCGCGCTCGACAGCACGGCGGATGATCTTGTCATCGATGTCCGTGATGTTGCGCACATAGGTCACCGCATAGCCAGCGGCCTTGAGCCAGCGCTGGACCACGTCGAACGACATCATCATGCGGGCATGCCCCACGTGACAGAAATCGTAAATCGTCATGCCGCACACGTACATGCGGACCTGACCGGGCGTCATGGGAACAAAAGGCTCGACCTGACGCGACAGGCTATTGAATAGACGCACACTCATTGGAAACAGACTGGGGATCGGCGGTGGATGATTCTGATCCGGGAGGACAAGCCCAGCCCTGATACAAGTCGTTAAGCGACCACACCGCTCAGATACAATTCGAAGAGTATAGCGGGCTGCCCCCGTGCGAGGGTGACTGACCAGTCACACAAGCACCTCGGACTGCTATCCTTTTGGAGGTTTGCGCCGGGCTGTTGTCTCCACCGCCAGAGACAATGGTTTGACGGCTTCGTAGCGCTCGCGTAGCGCCCAATCACAAACAAACTGGTACACCACTCCATGCAAGTTGTTGCGCCTCAAGTTGGACTCCGCCTGACGGCACTGGCCGCCAAATGTCTGGTCGTCGCCGCCCTGTCCGTGACCGCCCTGAGCGTTCGCGCCGATGACATTGGCGACGTGCAAAAATTGCTCGCCTCGGGCAAGAACGTTGAAGCACTTCAAAAGGCCGACCAGTTCCTGGCCAGCAAGCCGCGCGACCCGATGATGCGGTTCCTGCGAGGCATCAGCCTGTCTCAGGCCGGACGTGCTCCAGAAGCAATCACGGCCTTTACCAAACTGACCGAAGACTTCCCGGAGTTACCCGAGCCGTTCAACAACCTGGCAGTGCTGTATGCACAACAAGGTCAGTACGACAAGGCGCGCACAGCCCTGGAAATGGCCATCCGCACCAACCCCAGTTACGCCACGGCGTACGAAAACCTGGGTGATGTGTACGCCAAGCTTGCCAGCCAGGCCTATTCCAAGGCGCTGCAAATCGACACGCGCTCGGCTGTTGCGCCCAAGCTGGCCATGATCAGGGACCTGTTCCCCAAAGAGCGCAATTCGATTGCTGTAGCCGCTGCCCCTGCCCCTGTCGTGACACCTGTGCCAGTCGCCCCGACCAAGCCTGCACCCGCACCTGTTGTGGCGCAAGCGCCAGCCCCGGCGCCAACGCCTGCCCCGGTCGCCAAACCAGCGCCTGTGGTCACGCCTGCACCCGTCGCGTCCGAGACCAAGGAAGCCAAGCCTGATACGGCAACTCAGGAACGTGAAGTGGAATCCGCGCTCAAGGCCTGGGCTGCCGCCTGGAGCAAGAAGGACCTGGATGGCTACTTTGCAGCCTACGCCCGTGACTTCAACGCTGGCAAACCACGCAAGGTCTGGGAGCAAGAGCGCCGCGACCGCATCCTGGGCAAGCGCAGCATCGCCGTGAAACTGTCCAACGTCAAAGTCGACATCAACGGCAACAAGGCTTCCGTGCGCTTCTACCAGGACTACAAGGCCGACAGCCTCAGCGTGAGCAGCGGCAAGCGTGTCGAGCTGGTCCGCAGTGGCAACAACTGGTTGATCGTCAAGGAAAACGCGGGCTCCTGACGCCTGTTGATCCCTGATCAACCCCACTTGGGCATCGCCCACCTCACTGGCTTTGGCACAAAAAGGCTGAGAACAAAAATCATCGCCCAAGGAGTACGAAGATGATGCGACAACACCCCCAGCCTGGACGCGCCCTTTCCCACGGACTGCTGATGGCCTCCTTGGCAGTGGTATCGATGCAGATGGCCATTGCCAAAGAGGTGAAGATCCCGACCAGCAATGGCTTTCTGACCGTCAACATTCCAGATGAGCCACCCCTCACCGAGACCAAGCCTGCCAAGGTCAGCGCAACAAAACAGCCCGCAACTGCGCCTCAGGCGACCAAGGCCGATTCCGCCACTTTGCAGCGCAATGTGGAAGCTGCCCTGAAGGCCTGGGCTGCGGCCTGGAGTAAAAAGGACCTGAATGCCTACATTGCGGCGTATACACCCGACTTCACCGGTGGCAAGACACGCACAATATGGGAGCAGGAGCGGCGCGCTCGCATCCAAAGCAAGCGCAACATTGAAGTCACGCTCTCCGGAATCAAGATCGAGACGCAGGGAGACAAGGCCCTGGCAGTCTTTTCACAAGCCTACAAGGCAGACAACTTCAGCGAGACAAGCAGCAAACGGGTTGATTTGGTGCGCAGCGGCAACAACTGGCTGATTGCAAAGGAAAGTACCGGTTCGTGATGATGGAAGTGTTCTGCCTTTCCCTGATTGCAGATGCGCCAGGGAAACGGCTTCAGGTTTGGCCGCGCTTGCCGCGCATGCTTTCGGCTTCGGCCGTCTGCATGCTGATGCTCGCCAGCGGCCCTGGTTGGGCGCGGCCGTCCACGGTCAAAGCGGAACCTGAACAATCGGCGCCCAGATTGCCGGCGCTGCAAACCCAATCCGCCCCGGCTGAAGCACGACTGCTCGACATCTATCGACTCATCGGCGCCGGACAGTCCCGGCGAGCCTTGAGCCAGGCTCAAGCCCTGGTCAAGGACGTCCCCAACTTTCAACTCGCCCAACTGGTGTATGGTGACCTGTTGATGGCACAAGCCCGTGCACTGCCTGCCATGGGCAACGCACCGATCGACCTGGCGGCCAAGGCACCTCAACGACTGGACCAGTTGCGCATGGAGGCAGATCGCCGCTTGCATGCGCTGCGCGAGCGCCCTCCTGCCGGTGCGCTACCCACGCAGTTCATCGAGTTGCCCCCCACAACCAAACACGCCATCGCCGTTGACGCCAGCCGCTCCAGGCTCTACCTGTTTGAGAACGGCCCCAATGGCCTTCAATTGGTGGCCGATCACTACGCATCCATCGGCCGCCTTGGTGCCGAAAAGAGCTTTGAAGGCGACCAGCGCACGCCCCTGGGCGTGTACTACATCACCAGCCGACTGGACGCGAAGCAACTGGCAGACTTCTACGGCATCGGCGCGCTGCCGCTGAACTACCCCAATGAATACGATCGGCGACTGGGCCGTACGGGCGGCGGCATCTGGTTGCACGGGGTCCCTAGCGACAGCTATGCACGAAGCCCCAACAGCACCGATGGCTGCGTGGTGCTGGCCAATGAAGAGTTGCAGACCATTCTGGACAGGGTCCAACCCAGGTCAACGCCTGTGGTCATCGCGCGCTCGCTTCAATGGGCCACACCCAACAACACCGCACAGCAGCGGCGCAACCTGCACAACCTCATCGAGGGCTGGCGTGTCGCGCGAGCCAGCGGCGACCTCAACCGCCTGATGTCGTTTTACTCGCCGCAGTTTGCCAATGGCACGCGCGATCTGACACAGTGGCGCCTGATGCTGGAAAAGGAAGTCACCCAGCAGCGCGGCCGTGCCTTGCAACTCAAGGATGTTGCCATCCTTGGCTGGAAGGACAAGAGCGACATCCTGGTCGTGACCTTCGGCGAAGTCTCAGATGGTCAACGCACAGGTGCCGTCAAGCGTCAATACTGGGGCAAGGAGGGTGGATTGTGGAAAATCTTCTACGAAGGAGTGATCGGATGACGACTCAAGAACACACACAGCCGTGGTTGCAACTTTGCAGGCATGCCCTGATTGCAGGCATGGCCCTGGCATCAGCACAGATGACACTCGCACAGACCGTCAAGTTGGCCACCAGCCAGGGAGACATTGTCATCCAGCTGGACGCAGCCAAGGCCCCCAAGACCGTTGAAAACTTCATTCAATACGTCAAGGCTGGCCACTACAACGGCACCATCTTTCACCGCGTGATCGACGGCTTCATGATCCAGGGTGGCGGCATGACCCCGAACATGAAAGAAAAGCCCACGCGTGCGCCGATCCCGCTGGAAAGCCGCAATGGCCTGAGCAACCTGCGCGGCACCGTCGCCATGGCCCGCACCAATGTGCCCGACTCGGCCACAGCCCAGTTCTTCATCAATGTGAAGGACAATGAGTTCCTGGACGCCGCCCGCTCACCGGACGGCAACGGATATGCCGTATTTGGCAAAGTCGTGCAGGGTCTGGAAACAGTAGACAAGATCCGCAAGGTTGAAACCGGCCAGAGAGGCCCCCACGGCGACGTCCCCGTTCAAGCCGTCACCATCAAACAAGTCACCATCGAGAAATAAGCCATGACCAAGACCGTCGAACTCCACACAACCGCCGGCGTGATTCGCCTTGAACTCGATGAAGTCAAGGCCCCTGTCACCGTCGCGAACTTTCTGGAATACGTCAAAAGCGGCCACTATGACGGCACGGTGTTCCACCGCGTCATCAAGAGCTTCATGATCCAGGGCGGCGGTTTTGAGCCAGGCCTGAAGCAAAAAGCCACCAAGGGCGAGATCACCAACGAAGCCAACAACGGCCTGAAGAACGACCGCTACACCGTTGCAATGGCACGCACCAGCGCACCACACTCGGCCAGCGCCCAGTTCTTCATCAATGGCACCAACAACGACTTTCTGAACTTCAAGTCCGAGACGCCACAAGGCTGGGGTTATGCCGTGTTTGGCAAGGTTGTGGCTGGCACCGAGGTGGTTGACCAGATCGAAAAGGTCAAGACTGGCCGCAAGGGTTTCCATGATGACGTGCCGCTTGAAGACGTCGTGATCACCAAGGCTGTCGAAGTCTGATGGCGATGGGGAAGCCCCCCTTCCCCACCCCGGATACCCTGTGTGCACCGCCCTCGTGGCGGTGTATTGACTTCATATCCGACCTGCACCTGCACGAAGGCCTGCCTCGCACGACTCAGGCCCTGTCAACCTACCTCCACACCACCACGGCAGACGCCGTCCTGGTTCTGGGTGACATCTTCGAGGCCTGGGTTGGCGACGACATGCGCACGCAGCCCTTTGAGGCCGAATGCGTGCGCCTTTTTGCTGAAGCAGGGTCGCGCCTGTACCTGTCCATGATGGTGGGCAACCGCGATTTTCTGCTGTGCTCTGAGATGCTCAAGGCTTGTCATGCGCACCCCCTGGCCGATCCCACGGTGCTCAGCGCCTGGGGGCAAACCGCGCTGCTGACCCATGGCGACGCCCTGTGCTTGGATGACACAGCCTACCTCCGCTTCAGGGATCAGGTCAGGCAAGCCAGCTGGCAGCAGGCATTTTTAAGCAGCCCACTTGATGCACGCCTGGCACAGGCCCGGCAGATGCGCGAAGCCAGTCAGGCACATCAGCAAGGCCAGTCAGAGATGACCTGGGCCGATGTGGATGAAGTGGCTGCAGCGGCATGGATGACCTCCGCAGGGGCCCAACATCTGATTCATGGACACACACACCGGCCAGTCGACCAGGCCTTTGGCCCGGCCGGTGGCGTGCGACACGTGTTGAGCGACTGGGACCTGGACCATGGCAGCCCGAGGGCCGAGGTGCTGCGCTGGACCCCTGATGGTTTCACCCGCGTACCGTTGAGCTGAAAACCCCAATGAAAAAGGCCGATGTCCCCATCGGCCTTTTGCTTTACGCCACAGAGAGCCGTTTATTCGGCTGTTGCGGCCTCAGGCTTGGTCTTGTCGCTCTTCTTGTTGGGCTGGATGTCAAGCTTGACCTCCTGCTCACCTTGAGCGTTGTTCACCACGTCGACAGTCAACCTGCCGCCATCGACCAGACTACCGAACAGCAATTCGTCTGCCAGGGCACGGCGAATCGTGTCCTGAATCAAACGCTGCATCGGACGTGCGCCCATGAGCGGATCGAAGCCGCGCTTGCCCAGGTACTGCCGCAAAGCATCCGTGAAGGTGACCTCGACCTTCTTCTCACCCAACTGGCTTTCCAGTTGCAGCAGGAACTTGTCGACCACCCGCAAGATGATTTCTTCGTCGAGCGACTTGAACCCGACGATGGCATCCAGACGGTTGCGGAACTCTGGTGTGAACAGGCGCTTGATGTCGACCATTTCGTCACCCAGCTCGCGAGAGTTGGTGAAACCGATCGTCGATTTCTGCAAGGTCTCGGCACCCGCGTTGGTCGTCATGATGATCAGCACATTGCGGAAATCAGCCTTGCGCCCGTTGTTGTCTGTCAGCGTACCGTGGTCCATTACCTGCAACAGGATGTTGAACACATCAGGATGGGCCTTCTCGATTTCATCGAGCAGCAGCACAGCATGCGGCTTCTTGGAGACAGCCTCGGTCAGCAGGCCACCCTGATCAAAGCCGACATACCCCGGAGGCGCGCCGATCAGCCGGCTCACCGCATGGCGCTCCATGTACTCGGACATGTCAAAGCGAATCAGCTCGATACCCAGGATGTAGGCCAACTGCTTGGCCACCTCGGTCTTGCCGACGCCTGTGGGCCCGCTGAACAGGAAGGAGCCAATCGGCTTGTCGGGCTTGCCCAGGCCTGAGCGCGCCATCTTGATGGCAGACGCCAGCGCATCGATGGCTGCGTCCTGACCAAACACCACGCTCTTGAGGTCACGGTCGAGGTTCTTGAGCTTGGAGCGGTCGTCGTTGGAAACGCTGGTCGGGGGAATGCGGGCAATCTTGGCCACGATTTCCTCGACCTCGGCACGGGTGATGGTCTTCTTTTGCTTGCTCTTGGGCAGGATCCGTTGCGCTGCACCAGCCTCATCAATCACGTCAATGGCCTTGTCGGGCAGATGGCGGTCGTTGATGAACTTGGCAGACAACTCGGCCGCAGCCTGCAGTGCACCCAGCGCGTACTTGACGCTATGGTGCTCTTCAAAGCGCGACTTCAGGCCCTTGAGGATCTCGATGGTTTGCTCGACCGATGGCTCAGCGACTTCCACCTTCTGGAAACGACGCGACAGGGCCGCATCCTTTTCAAAGATGCCGCGGAACTCGGTGAAGGTCGTGGCACCAATGCACTTCAACTGACCCGAACTGAGAGCGGGCTTGAGCAGGTTGCTGGCGTCCAGCGTGCCGCCTGATGCCGCACCAGCGCCAATCAAGGTGTGGATTTCGTCTATGAACAACACCGATCCTGGCTGCTCCTTGAGCTGCTTGATCACGGCCTTGAGACGTTGCTCGAAATCGCCACGGTATTTGGTACCGGCCAGCAAAGCGCCCATGTCCAGAGAGAACACCTCAGCGTCTGCCAGCACATCAGGCACATCATTCTGGGTGATGCGCCATGCCAGACCCTCGGCGATGGCGGTCTTGCCCACCCCGGCCTCGCCCACCAGCAGCGGGTTGTTCTTGCGGCGGCGGCAGAGAACCTGGATCACGCGCTCGACTTCCGAATCGCGGCCGATCAAGGGGTCAATCTTGCCTTCACGGGCCAGTTGATTGAGATTCTGCGTGTACTGCTCAAGCGGCGAAGCTTTGCCTTCTGCTTCTTCCTTTTCAGCCTCAACCTGGCCGGGCTCTGAAGCCGACTTGGCCGCTTCTGGCGGATCTGCCTTGCGGATGCCATGGGCGATGAAATTCACCACATCAAGCCGCGTGACGCCCTGCTGATGCAGGTAGTAGACAGCATGCGAGTCCTTCTCGCCAAAGATCGCCACAAGCACATTGGCGCCAGTGACCTCTTTCTTGCCGCTACCAGAGGACTGGACGTGCATGATGGCGCGCTGGATCACGCGCTGAAAGCCCAGGGTGGGCTGGGTATCGACTTCGTCCGTGCCACCAACGGTGGGGGTGTTGTCCCTCACGAATTGGTCCAGGTTCTTGCGCAGCTCGTCCAGATTGGCGGCGCAGGCTTTCAACACCTCGGAAGCAGAGGGGTTGTCCGTCAGGGCCAGCAGCAGGTGCTCCACGGTGATGAACTCATGGCGTTGCTGACGGGCCTCGACGAAGGCCATGTGCAAACTCACTTCCAACTCTTGCGCAATCATGCGGTCTCCAGAATGCACTGCAGGGGGTGCCCGGCTTGGCGGGCGGCGGCAAGAACGAGTTCGACCTTGGTGGCCGCGACATCTTTTGTATAGACACCGCACACACCACGACCTTCGTGGTGGATTTTTAGCATGATTTGCGTCGCCGATTCGATATCGTGACGGAAATGCTCCTGCAATACGAGGACAACGAACTCCATTGGCGTGAAATCGTCGTTGAGCATCACGACCTGGTACAGCTTCGGGGGCTCCAGCGCCGTGTCCTGCTTCTCGACAACGGCGGCGCCCTGCCCATCCTCTGCAGGCTCATTCGGCTGCGCAGACCACAGGGGTTGAAACGGTTTGGTCATGAAAATGATTCTACGAGAGGGTGCGCCGTCATGTCTTGTCATCTTGGGGTGTCCGACCCCGGTTCAAGGGTAGGAAATTCACATCAGACACCAGACTATTTTTGAGACCACAATGCGGCATTACCCATTGCATGCCGCACGAGGTGCCTGCATGGCAATGGTGACTGACCCCATTGGTTTTTCACAACAAGAAAAATCCGCACACATTTGGCAATCATTTTGGTAGTGCCCGCGGCTTGACAGGTCCTGCCAGCACTCCGAAAATGACAACAAATTAACAGGAGGGGCAGTATGGCTACAGGCACTGTCAAATGGTTCAACGACGCCAAGGGTTTTGGTTTCATTGAGCCCGACCAAGGTGGGGGCGATGTTTTCGCTCACTTTTCGGCCATTCAAATGGACGGCTTTCGTACGCTCAAGCAGGGCTCCAAGGTGCAGTATGACCTTGTTGCCGGCCCGAAAGGCATGCTTGCGCAGAACATCCAGCAGGTGGACGGTGGCGCGGGAGCAGACACCACGCCTGACGCGCTCAACGATCTTCACTTCAGGGACCACAGCAGTTCAGGGCATAGCTTGCCGCACTGATGTAGTCAAACCACTCACCCAGGCAGCCAAGGTACACACGGCTGACAAGCCCTCAGCCCGCACCTGCGGGCTGTTTTCATTGTTGTACCGCCATGCTGCTTGACCAAACGCGATGCATCCTGATTTTGATCGACTACCAGGCACGGCTGATGCCGGTCATTCATGACAGCACGCGCGTCACGCAAGCAGCGGCGTTCATCGGTAGCCTTGCACAAGAACTGGGTGTGCCGGTTATCGGCACGGAACAGAACAGACGCCAACTGGGCGCCAACGATCCACGCCTGGCTGCCTTGTGCAAACAGGTCTTGCTCAAAACCCACTTCAGCGCCGTCACGGATGGCTTGCTGACAGCCATTCAGCAACACGCACCTCAAGTCGAACAAGTGGTCCTGGCAGGTTGTGAAGCCCATGTCTGCCTGATGCAGACAGCCCTGGACACCTTGCAGGCGGGATACCAGACCTTCGTCGTGCCGCAGGCATGTGGCAGCCGACGCCCCCGGGACAAGGACCTGGCGCTAAAGCGCCTTGAGCAAGCTGGGGTCACCCTGGTGAGCCCGGAGATGCTGGCCTTTGAATGGCTGCGTTCCTGTGAACATGCCCGCTTCAAGGCCGTGCTTGCCCAAATCAAGGCGCAACCGCTGGATTGAACTGCGCGACGTGCGCCCGGGCACAAAAAAGCCCTTGACCTCCACGAGGGAGCAAGGGCTTTGTCACCATCTGCGGGGCGCAACCCCCGCGCTGTTGACAGATCACATGTGGTCGATCATCACATGTAAATCTGGCTGCAGCCCGCGCCGCA
>Ga0209066_10008220_pt1 | contig 10165 bp, 8 predicted proteins | sample All_14_2_FD_187198 | JGI IMG/M metagenome (GOLD analysis project Ga0209066, IMG submission 187198) | Freshwater microbial communities in response to fracking from Pennsylvania, USA - Allegheny Zone_MetaG_DW_15 (SPAdes) (version 2) ... | reverse complement strand
CAGCGCGGCGGGGTCACGCGGCCGGATATCCAGCGCCTCCATGTAGCGGGCCACCAGATCGTCCTTGGCCTGCTTCCTCAGCGGGCGGGCGAATCCACGGCGCGCCTGCAGGGCGAGGATCATGTTGTCCCGGACCGAGAGCTCGCCGATGATGCCCTCGGCCTTGCGATCCTCCGAGGAGAAGGCCAGTCCACGGGCGATCGCAGCGCGCGGCGAACGTATCGATACCGGTTGGCCGTTGACGAACATCCGGCCGCTGCTGGCGTGGTCGGCACCGAAGAGTAGCCGTGCCAGCTCCGTGCGCCCCGACCCCAACAGCCCGGCAAGGCCGATCACTTCGCCGCGGTGCACGTCGAGATCCGTCGGATGGATCGCCGGAGCCCGTCCGAGCTCACGCGCGCTGAGCACGGTGTGATCGGGATCGACGGTGTCACCGGCCGCCACGGCCCCTTCGAGTTCTTCGAGCACGTCGAGCTCGTGCCCGAGCATGGCCGCGATCAACCTGACCTTGTCGAGGTCGGCGGTACGGTACTCGCCGACGAGACGTCCGTTGCGCAGTACGGTCATTCGGTCCGAGATCTCATAGATCTGGTCGAGGAAGTGTGAGACGAACAGGATCGCCACGCCGCCGTCACGCAGGTGGCGCATCACCCGGAACAGCTCACCAACCTCGTCGGCGTCCAGACTCGAGGTCGGCTCGTCGAGAATCAGGACCCGCGCCGACACCGCGGTGGCGCGCGCGATGGCCACCAGTTGCTGCACAGCGATCGGGTGCGCACTCAGCGTCGACGCCGGATCGATGCGGACGTCGAGTTCGCCGAGCAGTTCCTGCGCGCGGCGATTCATCGCGCGAAAATCGATCCGCCCGAGTCGCCGCGGTTCTCGACCCAGCAAGATGTTTTCTGCCACAGTCAGATTCGTGCAGAGATTCACCTCTTGGTACACGGTGCTGATACCGGCGTCCTGGGCCTGGCGCGGAGTGGTGAACCGCCGGTCGGCGCCGTCGACGGTGATCGTGCCGGCGGCGATGTCGTGGATGCCGGTGAGAGCCTTGATCAACGTCGATTTCCCGGCGCCGTTCTCGCCCATCAGTGCGTGAATCTCACCGGGCAACAACCGGAAATCGACGCCGTCGAGCGCTTTCACTCCCGGGAACTCCACGCTGACGTCGCTGAGTTCGATCACCGGTGCCACCGTGGTGTGCGCCACCGCAGCGGCCATCAGTACTCGCGGTCCGGCAGCGCCGCGGCGGCCTGCTGCTGGTCGAACGCCTCGTCCGGGGTGACCACCCGCTCGGGCACGGACTCGCCGGCGGCGACCTTCTCGGCGAGATCCATCAGTTGCGGCCCGAGCAGCGGGTTGCACTCGACGATGTAGTTGAACTTGCCGTCCGCGAGCGCCTGCATGCCGTCATGGGTGGCATCGATGGTGACGATCTTGATGTCCTGTCCCGGTTTCAGGCCGGCCGCCTCGATGGCCTCCATCGCCCCGAGACCCATATCGTCGTTCTGGGAGAACACCATGTCGATCTTCGGGTTGGCCTTCAGGAAGGCCTCCATCACCTGCTTGCCACCGGAGCGGGTGAAATCCCCACTCTGCGAGGCGATCACCCGCAGGTTCGGATTGGCGGCGATGGCCTCGGCAAAGCCCGAGTTCCGGTCGATGGCGGGATCGGCGCCCGTCGTGCCCTCGAGTTGGACGATGTTCACCGGTCCGGGTGCCGAGGCGTACTCTCCGACGACCCAGTCACCGGCGCGGCGGCCTTCGTCGACGAAGTCGGCGCCGAGGAAGGTCTTGTAGACATCGGTTTCCTGGGTATCGACGGCGCGGTCGGTGAGGATCACCGGGATGCCGGCGTTCTTGGCTTCCAGCAGCACCGCGTCCCAGCCGGTCCGCACCACCGGACTGAACGCGATGACGTCGACCCCCTGCTGCACGAAGGACCGGATCGCCGAGATCTGATTCTCCTGCTCGCCGTTGGCATCGGAGAACTTCAGGTCGACACCGGCTTGTTCCGCGGCGTCCTGGATGGATTTGGTGTTGGCGGTGCGCCAACCGCTCTCGGCGCCGACCTGGGAGAAGCCCATGGTGAGTGCTCCCCCGTCACCGCCGGAGCCCGACCCACCCGCGGGCGCAGGGCCGCTTCCACAGCCGGCCAGCAGAGCGGCCGCCGCCGCGGCCACGAACACAGTGCGGATTCTCATGACGATTACTCCTCTGATGTGACTGTTCGACGAGGTCAGGCCGCATGTCGCGGGTAGATGAACGGTGTGCCGGAGCCGGGATCTCGGTGTGACCGGCGTTACACCGACCGAATGTTAACGCTCACATTGATGGCTTGTCAACGGAAATGTGAACGTTCACAAGGGCGCCATCGGAGGCTTGACAAAGCCGTGAGCCGCGTCACAGACTCATCGATGTTAGCGCTCACATCACCGTGTGGCCGGTCGGCCGGCAGCGCGTGCTGAGCAGAAACCGTTCGGAGGATTTCATGCGTAAGAGTCTTGCTCGCGCCGTCGGCGCACTCGCCGTCGTGGCGGCACTGACCAGCGCCGGTTGCGGCCGGCCGGACGCGCCGGACGCCGCCGGTAGCGGCGGCGAGCGCACCGGCACCGTGGGCATTTCGATGCCCACCAAATCGTCCGAACGGTGGGTGGCCGACGGTGACAACATCGCCGCGCAGTTCCAGGAACTCGGCTATCAGACCGACCTGCAGTACGGCGATGACGTGGTGCAGAACCAGGTGTCGCAGATCGAGAACATGATCACCAAGGGCGTCAAGGCACTGGTCATCGCCCCGATCGACAGCTCCTCTTTGACCGACATCCTGCAGCGCGCCGCCGATGCCGACATTCCGGTGGTCAGCTATGACCGGCTGATCCGCGGCACCGAAAACGTGGACTACTACGCAACATTCGACAACTTCAAGGTCGGCGTGCTGCAGGCCACCTACATCGTGGACACGCTCGGCGTCGAAGACGGCAAGGGCCCCTTCAATATCGAGGTCTTCGCCGGTTCACCCGACGACAACAACGCGACGTTCTTCTTCGACGGTGCGATGAGCGTGCTGCAGCCCTATATCGACAACGGAAAGCTCGTGGTCAAGAGCGGGCAGACATCGTTCGACCAGGTGGCGACGTTGCGCTGGGACGGCGGGCTGGCACAGTCACGCATGGACAACCTGCTGAGCAGGGCCTACACCAGTGGGCGGGTCGACGCCGTGCTCTCCCCGTATGACGACATGTCCCTGGGCATCATCTCGGCGCTGAAAAGCGCCGGATACGGCACGCCGGCCAATCCGCTGCCCATCGTCACCGGCCAAGATGCCGAGCTGGCATCGGTGAAGTCGATCATCGCCGGCGAGCAGACCCAAACCGTGTTCAAAGACACTCGCGAGCTGGCCAGTGCCGCTGTGCAGATGGTGGATTCGCTGCTGACCGGCGGCACACCCGAGGTCAATGACACCACCACCTACGACAACGGACTCAAGGTGGTCCCGGCGTTCCTCCTCGAACCGGTCAGCTCGACAAGTCCAACTACGAGAAGGTGCTCGTCGATTCCGGGTACTACACCACGGCACAACTCGCGTGATGGGGGCGACGGCGGCGCCGCTGTTGGAGATGCGGGACATCACCAAGCATTTCGGCAACGTCACCGCGCTGAGCGGGGTCAACCTCGCGGTGCGACACGGTGAGATCCACGCCATTTGCGGGGAGAACGGCGCCGGGAAGTCCACCTTGATGAAGGTGCTCAGCGGCATCTATCCGCATGGCAGCTACCAGGGCGAGATCATCTTCGACGGCGAGCCCGGCGAGTTCAAGGACATCCGCAGCAGTGAGCGCCGCGGCATCGGGATCATCCACCAGGAACTCGCCCTGGTGCCCGTGCTGTCCATTGCAGAGAACATCTTCCTCGGCAACGAGCACGCCTCGGGCGGGATCATCAGCTGGCACGAGACCACCCGCCACGCCCAGCAGCTGCTCGCCCGCGTGGGTCTGCGCGAGAGCCCGCAGACCAAGATCTCGGATATCGGGGTCGGCAAGCAGCAGCTCGTCGAGATCGCCAAGGCGCTGTCGAAGAAGGTGAAGCTGCTCATCCTCGACGAACCGACCGCGGCGCTCAACGACGAGGACAGCAGGCACCTGCTCGATCTCATCGTCGAGCTGGCCGGTCAGGGACTCACCTGCATCATCATCTCGCACAAGCTCAACGAGGTGATGCGGGTGGCCGACACCATCACCATCCTGCGCGACGGACAGACCATCGAGACCCGTCCCGTCGAGTCCGGTCTCACCGAGGAGCACATCATCCGGGGCATGGTCGGCCGCGATATGGTCGACCGCTTCCCACCCCGCACCGCGCATCCCATCGGAGAGGTCACCTTCGCGATCGAAGACTGGACCGTTTTTCATCCGCTCGACCAGGAGCGCAAGGTCGTCGACGGGGTGTCGATCAACGTGCGCCGCGGCGAAGTCGTGGGCCTGGCCGGACTGATGGGCGCCGGCCGCACAGAACTGGCGATGAGCGTCTTCGGGCGCAGCTACGGAAAGAAGGGCGGTGGCGCGGTCTTCAAGAACGGCAGCGAGATTCGCACCCGCACCGTCTCCGAGGCGATCGATCACGGGATCGCCTATGCCACCGAGGATCGTAAGCACTACGGCCTCAACCTGATGGATGACATCACCCGCAGTGTCACCCTGGCATCACTGCCGAAGGTCAGCAAGGCGACCGTCATCAACGAACACGAGGAAACCGTGGTCGCCGAACGCTTCCGCAAGGACATGCACATCAAGGCCCCCTCGGTCCGCGCGACCACCGGCAACCTCTCGGGTGGCAACCAGCAGAAGGTGGTGCTGAGCAAGTGGATCTTCGCCGACCCCGATGTGTTGATACTTGACGAGCCCACCCGGGGAATCGATGTGGGTGCCAAATACGAGATCTACACGATCATCAATTCGCTGGCCTCGCAGGGAAAATCGGTGATCGTCATCTCCTCCGAGCTGCCGGAGCTGATCGGTCTGTGCGACCGCATCTACACCCTCAACGAGGGCAGGCTGACCGGCGAGGTGGCCCGCGAGGATGCCGCCCAAGAAACACTGATGCACTACATGATGAAGGGATCGACCTCATGACCACCAGCTCCACGGTGGATGCCGCCTCGAGCGCGCCCGCGCCGCCGCCGGACTCGGGTGCGGCACGACTGATGACGGCGGTCCGAAAGAACTTCCGTCAGTACGGCATGGTCGTCGCGCTGGTCCTCATCGTCATCCTGTTCCAGCTGTGGACCAGTGGGATCCTGCTCAAGCCCCTCAATGTCACCAATATCGTCCAACAGAACGGGTACATCCTGATCCTGGCGATCGGGATGGTCATCGTCATCATCTCCGGCCACATCGACCTTTCGGTCGGCTCCATCGCCGGCTTCATCGGCGCCATGTCAGCGGTGTTGATGATCCGGGGCGACATGCCGTGGCCGGTGGCGGTCGGACTGTGTCTGCTGCTGGGCGCGCTGATCGGTGCATGGCAAGGGTTCTGGATCGCCTACGTCGGGATTCCGTCCTTCATCGTCACCCTGGCCGGCATGCTGGTGTTCCGCGGCGCCACCCAGTACCTGCTGGAAGGCCAATCGATCGCCCCGTTCCCCCGCAGTTTCAGCCAGGTCAGCAGCGGCTTCCTGCCCGAGCTCGGCGGCAGCAGTCTCTACCACTGGCCCACGGTGATTCTCGGCGCCCTCGTGATGGTCGCGGCCGTGTGGCAGCAGGTCCGCCAGCGAAACACTCAGACTCGCTACGGCTTTGACGTCCTACCGATGGGATGGTTCGTCTTCAAGTGCGCAGCGATCGTCGCCGCGCTGGCCGCCTTCACCCTGCTGCTCGCGAGTTACCGCGGCGTACCGGTGGTCGGGATCATCCTGGCGGTGGCCTTCGTCATCTACGCCTTCGTCATGCGCAGCACCGTCTTCGGCCGGCAGGTCTACGCCGTCGGCGGCAACGTGGCCGCCGCCCGGCTTTCCGGGGTCAAGACCAAACGCGTCACCTTCCTGGTGTTCGTCAACATGGGTCTGCTCTCGGCGCTGGCCGGCCTGCTCTTCGCGGCGCGGCTCAACTCGGCCACCCCGCAAGCGGGAATCGGCATGGAGTTGGAGGCGATCGCCGCGGCATTCATCGGCGGCGCGTCGGCCAACGGTGGTGTGGGCACCGTCTTCGGCGCCATCATCGGCGGTTTCGTCCTCGGCGTGCTGAACAACGGGATGTCGTTGATCGGTATCGGCAGCGATGTCCAGCAGGTCATCAAGGGTCTCGTGCTGCTGGCCGCGGTGGGCTTCGACGTCTACAACAAGAAGAAGGGTGGTTCCTAGCGCCATGGACCGGTTCGACCGCGAGATCCTCGACTACGTGCGCAGTTGGTCGCCCTACGGCGGCCCACCGGCGGACGAGGTACTCGCGGAGTTCGGACTGACACCGGGCCAGCTCGCCGCGCGGGTCGATCAACTCATCGCCGCCGAGAACGCCCGTTTCGCCGACGAACTCGCGCAACCCTGGCGGCGCGTGCAGGCATCGCGCGAACGCGCCCGGATGATCGGAACATGACGATCGAACCGCTGAGATGGCCGTTGGCCGACGGACGCGAACTGCTCTTCTTCTCGCTGCCTGGTCGCGCCGCCGCCCCACTTCCCGACCGTCGCGTTCTGCCGGGCCGGACCGGCCCGCACACCGAGCTGCGGCTGGACCGGCAGACCGGGGAATGGGTGGTCATCGCGGCGCTGCGGCAGCACCGCACCTACAAACCGGCGCCCGACCAGTGCCCGTTGTGCCCGGGGCCATCAGGGGTCTCCAGCGAGGTGCCGGCACCCGACTACGACGTGGTGGTGTTCGAGAACAGGTTTCCCAGTCTGGCCGGCGACAGCTCCTACGGGCTTCCCGACGCCCTCGACGGATTCACCTCCGCACCGGGCACCGGTCACTGCGAGGTCATCGCCTTCTCCAGCGATCACACCGGCCGGTTCGCCGACCTCGACGTCGCCCACGCCCTGCTGGTCGTGCAGGCGTGGCGACACCGCACCGCGGAGTTGATGGCGCGGCCGGGCATCGCAGAGGTCTTCTGTTTCGAGAACCGCGGCGAGGAGATCGGGGTGACGCTGACGCATCCGCACGGTCAGATCTACGCCTACCCGTACCTGACACCGCGCACCGCCACCATGCTGCAGCAGGCCCGACTGCACCGAGAACGCCACGGCACCAACCTGTTCGGCCGCATCCTCGCCGACGAAGTCGAGGACGGCAGGAGGATCGTCGTCCGGAACGACGCGTTCACCGCGTTCGTCCCGTTCGCGTCGCGCTGGCCGCTGGAGGTGCACATCTATCCGAACAGGTTCGTGCGCAACCTGTCCGAACTGGATCACGGCGAACTGGAGAGCTTCGCGCGGATCTACCTGGACGTGCTCGGACGGCTCGACCGGCTCTATGACGCGCCGCTGCCCTACATGTCCGCACTGCACCAGTACACCGCCGACGACGCGCAACGCGAGGGGTACTTTCACGTCGAGTTGCTCTCGATCCGGCGCACCGCCACCAAGATCAAGTATCTGGCCAGCTCGGAATCGGCGATGGGCGCGTTCATCAACGACACCACACCCGAGGTGGTCTCGGGCAGGCTGCGCGACGTATGACCGCACCCGTCGAATACAGCGCGCCGGGCCGAATCAACCTCATCGGCGAACACACCGATTACAACCACGGATTCGCACTGCCCATCGCGCTACCGCAACGCACCAACGTCACCCTCGCGCCCGACAGCAGCGACACCCTCCTGGTGCGCAGCGACCGGGAGCCGGGGCCGGTTCGGGTGGCCCTGGACACGGTGCCCGGTGACGTGAGCGGCTGGGCGGCGTACGTGGCCGGGGTGGTGTGGGCATTGCGCAGCGGCGGGCATCACGTGCCCGGAGGTGCGTTGACCATCACCGGCGGTGTCGAGACCGGTTCCGGCCTGGCGTCATCGGCGGCGCTGGAGTGTGCGGTGCTGGGCGCGATCCTGGCCGCCACCGGGGAGCGACTGGACCGCCTGGCGCAGGCCCGGATCGCGCAGCGCGCGGAGAACAGCTATGTGGGTGCCCCCACGGGCCTGTTGGACCAGCTCGCGATTCTGTTCGCCGAGCAACGGCACGCGCAGCTGATCGATTTCCGCGATCTGACCGTGCGCTCCGTGCCGTTCGAGCCCGAGGCCCATGGTGTCTCGCTGCTGTTGATCAATTCCCATGCCGCACATCGGCACGCCGGCGGCGAATATGCCGAACGCCGCGCATCGTGCGAGCGGACCGCCGCGGCGCTGGGAGCAGTGTCGCTGCGCGACCTCCAGGACCGGGGAACACAGGTTCTCGACGCGGTGCCGAACCGCGCCGATGCCCGGCGCGCCCGGCACATCCTCACCGAGAACCAGCGTGTCCTGGACACCGTCGAGGCACTCCACCGATCCGACTTCGTCGCGGTCGGCCTGCTGCTGACCGCGTCGCAGGAATCGATGCGCGACGATTTCCAGATCACCACCGCCCATATCGATCTGATCGCCGATACGGCCGTGCAGGCCGGCGCCTTGGGCGCACGCATGACCGGAGGAGGTTTCGGGGGCTGTGTGATCGCGCTGGTGCGCGACGCGCACGTCGGCGCGGTCGGCGGTGCGGTGCGCGCGGCGATGCGCGGCCACGGTCACGGTGAACCCACGATCGAGGTGACCCATGCCGGCCACGGCGCCGGCGGGTAGCCCGGTGGCGGGCGCCGCGCATGAGCTGGTGCTGCACATCGGCGACCGCACCGTGCACGCGGTCATCACCGAAATGGCTGCGGCAGTTCGGCAGTTACGCATCGACGATGTGGACCTCATACCCGGGTCCGAGGATTGCACGACCGCTCCCTTCAGCTGCGGTGCCGTCCTGGTTCCGTGGCCCAATCGGGTGCGCGACGGTCGATGGCACCACGACGGACGCACCCACCAACTCGAGATCAATGATGTGGTCCACGGCAGTGCGCTGCACGGCTTGCTGAGCGACGTCGTTCATCAGGTGCTGGCCCGCACGGCGTCGTCCATCACCCTGGGCGCGCAGGTGAGCCCGAGCCCCGGATACCCGTTCCTGCTCCGCGCGCAAGTGTGTTACCGACTGGTGGCTGACGGTCTGGTCGCGACGCACACCGTGCGCAACATCGGGTCCGAGCCTGCCCCGGTGGCCGTCGGTGCGCATCCCTTCCTGATGATCGGTGACGTGCCCACCGAGACGCTGACGCTCACCCTGAACGCGTCCCATCACATCGACGTCGATGACCGGCTCATACCGACCGGCGTCACCGCGGTGGGCGGAACCGGATGGGACCTGCGCGGCGGGCGCCGCATCGCCGATCTCGAACTCGACGACGCGTGGTCAGGTCCGGCACCCGGGGGCACCCACACCCTGCGCGCCCCCGACGGCCGCACCGTATCCCTCTGGGCCGACGAGAGTTTCGGTTTCGTTCACGTGTTCATCACCCGCGCGTTCCCCCACGGAGAACAGTTCGTCACCGCGGTCGCACTCGAACCGATGACCGCCCCGGCGAACGCGTTGAACAGCGGTGTCGGCCTACGCTGGCTGGCACCAGGAGAATCGATGTCCGCCTCGTGGGGTGTCGACTACACCGAGGCGGGCGCCCTGCGGCGCGGTCCGGGTGCGGGTAGAGTCGGGCCCGATAGCGTCTAGGGTTCCGGCGGTCACCCGCGACTGGTCCGAGCGACGCCACCGGGAGTTCGGAACACTCGCGGTCATCTGAACGGATAAAAGCCTGGAGGATCTTGCGGTGGCGCGCGCGTGCCACCGGGAAGGTCCTGGGATGACGCCGACCATTGCGCTGACCGTGTTGTGCTCGGCGCTGCTGCATGCCGTCTGGAACTCGCTGGCGCACAATGCCAACGATCGACTGGTGGGTTTCGCGCTCATCGGTGTGGTCGACATGCTCGGCGGTGGGGCGCTGGCGTTGATGGCCGAGATTCCGCCCGCCGGCGCGTGGCCGTTCATCATCGCCTCCGCGGCGCTGCACGTGGCCTACAACCTGCTGCTGCTCGCGAGCTACCAACTCGGCGAGTTCAGCCAGATGTATCCGCTGGCACGCGGCACCTCACCGTGGATGGTGGCGCTGGTGTCGGT
>Ga0209066_10008217_pt1 | contig 10168 bp, 9 predicted proteins | sample All_14_2_FD_187198 | JGI IMG/M metagenome (GOLD analysis project Ga0209066, IMG submission 187198) | Freshwater microbial communities in response to fracking from Pennsylvania, USA - Allegheny Zone_MetaG_DW_15 (SPAdes) (version 2) ... | reverse complement strand
ACTGTTAGTATCCTGATTGTGACCAAACTTAATGTTGATAACTTCAGGTGCTTTAGGAGCTTGAGTAGGAGCGGGCTTAGCAGCACCACAACCAGCTAGGGCAACAACAAAAATTGTGATAAGACACACAGCAATAAGTTTTTTCCAGATGTTATTCATAACATACCTCCTCATATTTTCTGTAGAAATAGGCAAATCCGAATCTCCTTAATTTTTATTATGGGATGCTCCACCTCCTTTGCTAATACTTGTTAATGTGCTGCTCCTACGAGTGAATTGACGTCAACAATACCATTTTTATCGAGGTATTCCCTAAGTCCGCTAATTATTTTAGGAGCTGCCAGTGGGTCATGAAAATTAACCACTCCCAGCGCAACGGCCCGAGCCCCGGCTAGGAGAAATTCTATCACATCCCGCACTTCAGAGACTCCACCCATCCCAATGATGGGGATTTTAATAGCTTCATATGCCTCCCAGATTAAAGCCACGGCTATAGGCCGAATAGCTGGGCCAGAAAGCGCACCCATCTTATTCCCTAGGAAGGGCTTGCGTTTTTCTATATCAATCATCATGGCCTTGGGCGAATTTATCATAGCAATAGCATTAGCTCCTGCCAATTCAACGGCTTGGGCGATCTGGGCTATCTGGGGATGGGGAGGAAGCTTGGGAATTATCGGCAGCTGAGTAGCTTCACGACATTTCAGCATTGTGTCATAAGCATAATCGGGATTAGCCCCAAACTGGAGACCGCCGGCTTTGATATTAGGGCAGGAAAAGTTAAGTTCCAGCCCAGCCACAAAGCCAAGTTCCGAGCTACGCTTGACTATGTCCACATATTCCTCATCAGTCCTGCCTACTACGCTGAGTATGACTGGTATCTGTAGTTTCTTCAACCAAGGTGCATCTTCCTGTAAGAAATATTCCCAACCCTTACTTGGGATGCCGATTGATGAAAGAACGCCCGAGGGAGTTTCCGTAATTCGGGGTGGTGGATTTCCCGGCCAAGGGTAAGCACGTAGTGTTTTGGGAATGTAGGCACCCAAGATATTAGGAGAATACAACCGTTCATAATCGGGACTGTAACAACCCGAACCCACTAATATAGGATTATGCATTGTGATGCCCGCCACCTGCACAGACAGCTCAGCCATTTTTTACCACCTCCCAGCTCAGGAATACTGGACCGTCCTTGCAGACCTTGCGATAATCTACCTGCTCCTGCTCAGGTCCAGTAAAAGTAGGTATAACACAACCCAGGCAGGCTCCAACGGCACAAGACATATATTGTTCTCTGGAGATCTGGGCGGGAATACTGGTGGCCCGAGCGTACTGATGGACAAATTTTTCTACGCCACAGGAAGCACAGAAGCTGCACAGTCCTCCAGTATACAGACTGCTAATCCTCTCTTGCCCTAGGACTTGGGCCATCTTCTTAGTAAGATGGATACCACAGCCCCATATCCCATTATCGGGATAAAGTAGTAGCTCACATTTTCGATTATTAAGAGATTTGGTTATCTTGAACAGTCCACTATCCGCTGCGCTGAAAAAGGCGTAAACCTTGTGTTCTTGCAGTAAAGCCTCCTCAGCCAAGGCCACCAGGGGTGCAATGCCAGTATTCCTACCAACAAGGGCTATTGCTTCCCCATTCTCCGGCAGCTGGAAACCGTTACCGAGAGGCCCAAGGACATCCAACGTCTCCTCAGCTGTCATAGCCGATAATAACTCTGTACCCTTGCCTACAACCTGATAGATTATGGATATTGACCCTTCCTCAGAGTGAACGCGATAGATAGTAAAAGGGCGTCTGAACAGGGGGTCTGTCTGTCTAGTTAGCCTGATGCTGACAAATTGACCGGGTTTAATAGAGATAGCAATTTCCGGGCAGTAAAGTTTTAGTAGCCAATGCTTGCCTGAAATCTGATTATTTACTAAAACCTTCCCTGTTATATCGTAGATTCGCTCCACAATAACACCTCCCTTTGGTTATTGTATACCCAGGTAGGACAGCGCTGTTAGGGCATAAATACGAGCCGCATCCACAACTTGGTTTACAGGCACGACCTCCTCTGCTGTATGGGCAAACTTGACATCGCCCGGTCCAAACATCAAGGCCTCAATCCCCTGTCTATTTAAGAGCCCTGCGTCCAGTGCACTATTAAAGTACGTATAGACAACCGCTCTGCCACAGACACTCTCCACAGCCTCAGCCACCAGTTGGGCAATAATAGACTCCCTAGCTATCTCCGAGGGATACATGAATGGCCCTCTCTCTACCTGGATCTGGTATCCCTTAATCCCACTTAGCACCTCTCTAATCTCATCCAGAGCCTGGTCGGGCGATTCACCGGGAACAAGCCTCCGATCGTAAGATATAATGCAGCGGTCTTGAATGGTATGGGTAGCCCGGGGGAAGCTCTCGATATACATCGGCGCCAAAGTCGAACTCCCCAAGGAGGGGTGAATAACTTGAGGCTTTAAATTGTTAAGGGCTTGAATGACCTCCGCTGCTCCTGTGACGGCGTTGATCCCTTGCTGAGGAACACTACTGTGACACGCTCTCCCGTTAACAGTTACTTTAACGTCCACGCGACCTTTATTACCCAGACATACCTCATTATTAGTACCCAGCCCTAATATAGCTTTACCAGCTTGGAGGCCCTGCCTCTCAACAATAAATTCCAGAGAATCATGCCGTCCAGTCTCACCTGCGGTACTGCAAATAAACACTAACTCTCCGCCAAGTCGGTCTCTGAATTCGGCAACAGCTGCCAGAGCTACCAGCATAGCACCCAAAGCACCTTTTTGTTCACAGGAGCCCCGCCCTCGCAAACATTCTTCCTGATAGCCATAGGGTTCACCAGCTACCACTTGACCCAGATAACCCTCTGCCATGGCTCCCTCCTGGGGAGTCATAGCATAACCCACCAGCATAAGTGTCCTGCTACCAGGACTACCCAAACGAGCGGTAAGATTACCCCTCTCGTCCAGGTCTACCTGAATTCCTAGTCCTTCCAGATATGGTCGAACTGTTCCTGCAATAAACTCCAGGACCTGAGGTTCAGCTTCAAATAACTCAGTCTGAGGGCTAGGCTCGCTAAGAATTTCCCGTGTTATAGCGACAACCCGTTCTCGGCTGCATATTTCGTTAACCCGTGTTTTTAACTCCATAACTGTCCCTCCCCGTAGTATTACTACTAGTCCAGGGCATCCTGGGTAAAATCAAGGCCTAGACGAGCCAGAGTTCCGCTGGTGGGATGGCCCTTAGCCACGTCCCAGCCTCGGGCTAGATAGTATTTATCTAGTAGCGCGTCCAACTCAAAAATCTCACCTTTGGCGATACCCTCCTTAAGAGGCTCTGAATATCTGCCGGGGAGCTTATCATCCTTCTTCCCCAAACCAAGCCGCACATTGTACATCCTTTCCAGATTAACAATCCGCTCTCCGATCTGGAGCAATTCCGCCTCGCTGACTCTCCAACCAGTCACTGTCCAAAGTGCCTGTGCAGTCATCTCCAGCGGTATAGTCAAGGCCATCTGACTGAACTTGCAGATAACCAAGGAGTCGGTAACCGCACTGACTTCCTCCGACCACTTCACCAGTTTCTCTTTATCCTCATAGGACAGACGATCGACAATCTTATCTGAGCCGAAGGCTCTAATGGCATCTTCCTTGGTCCAGGTAGTTTCTGCTAAGGGAAAAGCCCGCAAATGATCGGCACCCCTGTTGGAAACAGCCCAGCCTAGGCCCCAGGCTTTCATGCCTCTAGGCTCCTGTTCGGCAGGCTCCATCCCTTTAACGTGTATGGCAAAACTTTCTGAACCAGGAATATCTTCCGAAATTTTGCGCACGCCTTCTGCCAACCAGCTACCACAGCCTTCCCGAAAAGCAATCTTGTGGACCAACGCCATAATTGTCTCCACATTACCCCAGCTTAGTTCAAGTCCATCCAACCGTTCACGGCCGATTAGACCTCGCTGGTAGCACTCCATGATAAAGGAAATTACTCCGCCGGTGGATATGGAGTCCAGTCCATACTGATTAAGAACCTGATTGAATTTTAAAACAGACTGCAGATCATAGTTACCGCAACGGGGACCCATGGCCACGATAGTCTCATACTCCGGACCTTCGCCCTGGGACTTGCCGAACTCCCCTTCCCCCTCTACCTTGTAGAAACGACTGCAGTGGATGGGGCAGGCAAAACAGCCCTTAAGCCCTGTTACATGACCAGCAATCTTATCGGAGGTCAAGTTTTTAACCTGGTCATTGTATGACATCTGGGCATTATTGATTGGGACAGTGCCGTTACGCATGTAAATGTCGGTAATTGCCGTGGTGCCAACCGTAGAACGAACAGGATAACCGGGAGCACTATAAATATGCTGTAGCATTTCATCTACCACCTTGAGGTGCTCCTTAGGGTGGGCTACTTCTACAGACTGGGTGCCCCTAACGGCCACAGCCTTAAGCCTCTTGGAACCCATTACAGCTCCCATGCCACAGCGTCCCACTGCTCGTTTAAGATTATTAATGATGGCAGCGTAGCGGACTTGATTCTCCCCTGACTGGCCGATTGCAGCGACCTGTACTCGATCGCCATGTGTATTCTGCAAAGCTGCAGTTGCTTGCCAAACATCTCTTCCCCAGAGGTGTGTAGCATCCCTGATTTCTACCTGCCCATTGTGGACATATAGATAAACTGGTTTTTTGGCCACCCCTGTGATAATTAGGACATCGAATCCTGCAAATTTTAACTCAGGACCCCAGAAACCAGCAGCATTTCCATCTCCAAATATCCCCGTTAGCGGAGACTTAGCCGTCACAGCATAGCGCCCGTTGGTTGGAATTAGTGTACCAGTAAGAGGGCCCGTACTGAAGATGAGAGGATTATCAGGACCCAAAGGATCAGTATCCTTACCCGTTAAATCGTAAAGCAGTTTGCCATTAAGCCCACGGCCACCTAGGTACTGCTTGAGTAAGCTTTCCGGAACACTGGTATAAGATACTTCCCCACTTGTCAGGTCGACAACAGCTTTTTTGCCTTTCCAGCCATACATTTACAGTACCTCCTTATCGAACTAAAGTTAGGGACTTGGTAGGACAATACTTAACGCAGGCTGGGTCTCCAGCACAAAGTTCACACTTAATGATGGCTCCATTCTCCCGGTGAAGGCGGATGGCTTTGAAACGGCAGGCATCAACACAGGCCAGGCATAGGTAGCACTTGTCCAAGTCATAGTGGACTACACCTGTCTCTGCATCTTTCTCTAATGCTCCAAAAACGCAAGCCTGAACACACTCAGGATTTCTGCATTGTAAGCAGACAACTGGCTTTTCGAGCCCGTTTTCCTCATCCTTGTTAATTACAATCCTGCTACTAGCAGGGTTACAACGTGCTTCCTTATTAAAGCTGCAGATTGCTTCACAGTAACGGCAACCTGTGCAGGTTTTCTTATTGGCTCTGATAAAACCCATATTATCACCTTTTATTCAGACTTATTTACTGAGAAGCTCTGTGAGGTACTTACTCTGTTGCTCAACATCAGTAGTAAGCTTTTGATATTTCTCCACAACCAGAGCTGCGCGACGGTTTGCTTCACCATACAGCTTCTCCTCATCGACTAGGGTTAATTTACCACCTTGTACCACTACCCTACCTTCGACCAGTACCGTATCAACTCCTGCGCCCCACTCACTATTAACTAGCTGCCAAAGAGGATTCTGAATAGGCTGAAGGGCGGTAGAATTACGAGGATTCAGAATTACAATATCTGCCCGACGCCCTGCTTCAAGCTTTCCTATCTCCTTATGACGGAGGGATACTTTGGCACTATTTATTGTGGCCATCTCCAACGTTTCCGCAGCAGTTATCCAATTAGTGGGATCTGGATTGGAGAATTTATGCAACATAGCTGCAAGCTTCATTACTTCCAGGAGATTTAGGCTACCGCCGCAATTGGCTCCGTCTGTACCCAAGCCTACTGTTAATCCCAGCTCCCTGTACATGTTAACAGGAGCAATACCACTACCCAGAATAAGGTTGCTGGCTGGGTTATGGACAATGATCGAACCCCTAGCCGCAGCTAGTTTGGCCTCTTCCCTGGTAAGCCAGACGGCATGAACAAGTGAGGTCCGCTCATTAAGGCAACCGATCTCATCTAGGTGAACTACCATGGGCTTACCATACAGGAAATGTGCGGTTTGCTCCTGAACCTTACTCTCCAAGACATGACTATGCCAGGCTGTGTCATACTCGATAGCCAGTCGCATGCACTCTTTCATAAGCTCATCTGTGCAACGCTGGGGACCGGAAGGACCAAAGGCAACTCCCAGGCGATTGTCCTTCCCTTGCCACTTTTTCAGCAGGGTAACAGTGGTATCGATGAGGGTTTTCACTGCAGGTGGCTGAGCTGTTTTTAATTCACTGGGGACCAGCGATTGGTCCACAGGCATTGTCTCAAAATAAGTCTTATCACCAATCATGGGGGCGATGGTAGCACGCATCCCAATATCCTCGTATGCTCGCATAGCAGCTTCGAGACCGTCCAGCCCCTGAGCAAGGTGATCCATACAGCAGGTAGTTCCTGTTTTTAGCATTTCGGCTGCGCCTAACATAGCATTCCAGTAAAGGTCCTCGGGCTCTAAGCAGCGTCCCTGTGCCATAATATGCAGCATCCAGGCTTCCAGGGGGATATTCTCCGTTGTGGCTTTAACAAAATTGGCATAAGAATGCATATGTCCGTTAACCAAACCAGGCATCAGGAATTTGCCTTCGGCGTCAATAATCTGATTAAACTGATCCGAGTCGGAAATATCTCTACTGGTTATTTCCCGGATCAATCCATCTTCAATAACAATATTAACCTTTTCCGGAACTGCTCCCAACTGAGAGCTGAGAAGCCAACCGTTCTTAAGCAAAGTACGCATGCTTATCCCCCTTTAACCTATTTTACAGGATTATTACTAATTGAGTTTAATCCCGCCCACTATTTCATTAATATCCTTAACACCTTCTTTGGCGCACCACTCCTGGAGTCCATTAATTACATTAACAGCGCACATAGGGTCATAGAAATTGCCAGCCCCAATGGAAATAGCCTTAGAACCAGCTAGCATAAATTCCACAGCATCTTCAGCACAGGTGATTCCGCCCATTCCGAAGATGGGAATCTTCACTGCCTGGTAAACCTGCCAGACCATTCTCACTGCAATAGGTTTTACTGCTGGGCCGGACAGACCACCCATTATATTAGCCAGCATTGGACGGCGGGTCTTTACATCAATAGCCATCCCCAATACAGTGTTGATTAGAGAAACCGCATCCGCCCCTGCCGCTTCTACTGCTTTAGCGATAACAGTTATATCCGTGACATTAGGCGATAGCTTAACGATGATGGGAAGCTTGGTCCGCTCCCGAACCAATTTCGTAACTCGACTGGCCATATCCGGACAGGTGCCGAAGAACATCCCCCCATCTTTGACGTTTGGACAGGAGATATTTACCTCCAGGGCTGCTATTCCTTCCACTCCATCTAGGCGCTCGGCCAGGATGGCAAAATCATCAAAGGAATGTCCATTAATATTGGCGATGATGGGTACATCATACTTCTGTAGCCATGGCAGCTCTTCTACTATAACATGATCAACACCAGGGTTCTGCAGACCAACACTGTTAAGCATTCCGGCTGGTGTCTCCGCAATCCGAGGTGGAGCATTGCCAATACGGGAATGCACAGTTATGCCCTTTACACTAATTGCCCCCAGTAAGCTGAGATCATAGAACTTACTAAATTCTTGACCGAAATTAAAGCAACCAGATGCCACTGTTACTGGGTTCTTCATTTTAATTCCTGCAACATCTACCGATAAATTAATCATTCAAAAATCACCTCACAGCTGGTGAATACTGGCCCGTCCTGACAGACCTTCTTATACGTGATAGTACCATACTCATCTCTCACTTTACAGGCACAACCAATGCAAGCCCCAAAACCACAGCCCATTCGTTCCTCCAAAGAGACCTCACAGGGAATAAACAATTCCTTGGTCATTTTGACCACAGCTTTGGTCATGGGCAGAGGCCCGCAACAAAAGACCTTATCAATCTTAGTTTCTTGGCTCAACTCTTCTAAGAGACGGGTTACAAACCCCTTTTCTCCAGAAGAACCGTCATCGGTAGCAATTCGGACTTTGGCTCCTAGGGCTGCAAAAGCTTCTACCTCTAATAGTTTATCCTTGGTTTGCGCTCCAAGCAGGGCATAAACCTCTTTACCCTGCTTGATCAGTTCCTCGGCTAAGGCTACTAGTGGGGCAATCCCTGCCCCACCCCCAACCACGGCGGTGGTGCGATCTTCCTCATTCCAGCCAAATCCCTTGCCCAACGGACCCACTAACTCAATCTCCGCACTCTTTTCCAAGCCTGTTAACAGATTAGTACCTCTACCAACAACGTGATAAATCAAAGTAATCGTTCCTTTGTCCCGGTCAATGCCACTAAGACTAATAGGCCTTTTCAGGAAAGGGTCCAGTCCAGTTGATGTTCTAAGCATAACGAACTGCCCTGGGGTAGCTTCATTAGCGATTTGGGGAACTGCAATTATCATTTTGTAGAAATCAGGTAGTATTCTCTCGTTTGAAGTAATAATTCCTTTAAGTGATACTGGCATTAGTGATACCTCCTACCTCATTGTTTTCGGACCAGACGACTTTACCTGCAACCATTGTCAGAACTGGTTTACCAATAAGCTCCCAGCCATTAAATGCAGTGTTCCTTGCTTTAGAATAAAATTTCCCTGAATCTACCGTCCATTTATCCGCTAGATTAATAAGGGTAATATCCGCGTCATAACCTGCTAGTAGACGACCTTTATGCTTGAGAGCAAAAATTTCAGCAGGTTTATAGGTCCAGGCGGCAATAGCATCTTCCAGTCTGATAATGCCTGGTCTAACAAGGTGAGTGAGGATGAGCCCAACTGCTGTTTCTAGCCCGATAATACCATTAGCCGCGTAGGCAATGTCAATCTCTTTCTCCTCGATTGAATGGGGCGCATGGTCTGTAGCAATACAATCAATAGTCCCATCTGCTAGAGCCTGTCTTAACGCCTCAACGTCCCTCTTTGTCCGCAAAGGTGGACGCATCTTGCCATAAGCCCTGAGCTTGACCACATCCTCTTCGGTAAGGATAAGGTGGTGAGGAGCTACTTCAGCTGTGACGTGAATCCCCTGCTTACGGGCTACACGAATTAATTCTACTGCTGCGGCTGTACTCACATGCTCTACGTGGACGTGCCCTCCTGTATAGGATGCCAGGGTTATATCTCGTCCCACGGTAATTGCTTCAGATATGATCAAATCACCTTTTACTCCTAGGCGCCGGGCGATTTCCCCTTCATTAATCACCGTTCCTCCGGAAAGATACTGGTCTTCAGCATGCTGGCTAAGGGGTAACCCCAGATCCTTAGTCGCAAGTAAGGCCCTGTACATCAATTCAGTATTCTGGACTACTTTTCCATCGTCAGAAAATCCTACAACACCGGCTGCTGCCAGAGAATGGAAATCCGTTAGCATTCTACCTTCCGAAGACTGAGTTGCCGCACCCAAAGGGAATACGTTAACACAAGCTTCAGTGCTGCAGCGATTAAGCAGTTGCTGGATTATCTGGGAGTTATCAAGTACTGGGGCAGTATTAGGCATACAAACTATACTAGTAAAACCACCATGCGCAGCAGCCTTAGTTCCTGTGGTCAGGTCTTCCTTGTAGGTGTGGCCGGGATCGCGTAGGTGAACATGGACATCTATAAGTCCGGGGACAACTAGCTGGCCTCTAGCATCGATAATGGTGAATTCACCTGCTATATCGGGTGCTATGGCTAAGATTCGACCGTTTTCAATAAGTATATCGGCTATTTGGTGGAAATTGCTGCCCGGATCAAGAACAGTACCACCTTTAATCAAAGTCTTGATGACTACCACCCCCTCTAGCTATGTTGGGAAGCTATTATGCAGTCTGCCCACCTGCGGTCAATTCCTCACGGCAGGCAAGCCTTTTTACAATTTCATAAAATACGGTGCAACCAGTAACGATATCCTCTGGCTCAACCCACTCCTGAGGATTATGGCTGACTCCGCTGACATTGCGGATGAAAAGCAGTCCCGCTGGAACTAC
>Ga0209066_10008216_pt1 | contig 10169 bp, 5 predicted proteins | sample All_14_2_FD_187198 | JGI IMG/M metagenome (GOLD analysis project Ga0209066, IMG submission 187198) | Freshwater microbial communities in response to fracking from Pennsylvania, USA - Allegheny Zone_MetaG_DW_15 (SPAdes) (version 2) ... | reverse complement strand
CGGCCACACAGTTCACCGCGGGGGCCGGCGCCGAAACCACGCTCACCGATTTCACCGCGTTTGCGGAAGCCTTCATCACGCGCGACGTGGCCGACACGACGACCGTCAAGATCCTCACCATTCACCGCAGCAAGGGGCTCGGCTTTGATTTCGTGCTGCTGCCCGTGATCGAGAAGGCCGGCATCGACGCCATCCGCAGTGGCGACGTCCTCTTCGCCCCCGACGACGCCTGGCTGCTGACCTCGCCCGGAAAAACGATCATCCAGTCGGACGCCGTGCTGGCGGCCGCCTGCGAGCGCACCACGAACGACGGCGTCTTCGAGGCGCTCTGCGTCTACTATGTGGCCATGACCCGCGCAAAGCACGCGCTCGTGCTGCTGCTCAACCCGGCACCGAAGGCGGCCTCCGACGCCCTCTACTTCAGCAATCACGTCGAGGCCGCGCTCGGCGCCGCCCTGCCGTGGTCGGAGGGCGACCCGGAGTGGTCCGCACGCCATGTGCCCAGTGACAAAGCCCCCGAGGCGCCGCACGACGTGCCTGAGGCCGCCGTCACCCGGCCGAAGCGGCACGCCATCCGGCGCGTGACGCCCTCCTCCTCAACCTACCATGGCCGGGCGGCCAGCGAGCTGTTCAGCGCGCGCGACGACCTCGCACGGCAGCGCGGCACGCGGCTGCACGAGGCGCTGAGCCGCATCCGGTGGCTCGACGCGGCAGCCCCGCAACCGGCCGACATCCCCCGCGAGGACCTCGACCTGACCGTGCCTTCCGCTTTCCGAGACAAGCTGCTCCAGCCGCCGCAGGTGGTCGAGCTCTGGCGCGAGCGCGCCTTTGAGCTGGTCTCTGAAGGCCAGTGGGTTTCAGGGACGTTCGACCGCGTCGTCTTTGATGAGGCGCAGGGGCAACGCCGGGCTGAGATCATCGACTTCAAATCCAACCGCCGCCACAGCGGCGAATCGGAGTCCGCCTTCGGCACACGAATGCGGGACACCTACGCGGAGCAGATGCGCAGTTACCGCCACGCGCTGGCGCAGCTTTCGGGCCTTCCCGCAGAGCAGATCCGCTGCACGCTGTTGCTGACGGAAACCTGCGAGGCCGTGCCGGTCTGACCGGCCGCGACAGCGGCCGGGGCTCCTAGAAAAAGACCTTCACAAAGCGCAGGATGCCCTGCTTCCACGGCACGCGGTGCGAGACGCCCGAGGCATTCTTGAAGCTGGCGAGATTCGCCACATACCAGCGGTAATTGCGCACCAGCGCGTCTTTGTTCGAGTACTTCGGCGCGTAGCCCAGCACGCGCTCCGCCTTCTCGATGCTCACGAACGAGTCCTCGCACGCGGTTTCGTAGACCCACTTGTAGAGCGGCGAAAGGTGCAGCATCTCCAAGAAGCGCAGCGCCCAGATCATCGGCGCGGCCGGGAACCCGCGGATCTTCTTGCCGTGGCCCGCGTCGTCGAGCACCGCCTGATAGTCCTCGCGCATCGTCGTGAACACCTTGGCGCCGATGTTGAAGGTGTCGTTCACTTTGGAGGCGTCGAGCGTCAGGGTCAGCCAGATCGCCTCGCACAGGTCCGCCACGTCGAGCAACTGATAACGGTTCTTGCCGCTGCCGATCATCGGGAAGCCGTGTCCCGTGTAGGCCCAGTCGTAAAAGAGCGCGAAGACGCCGAGGCGCTCCGGACCGATAAACGATTTCGGGCGGATGATGGGCACGCAGAGCCCCTGCCTGCGGGCTTCCAGGCAGACCTCCTCGGCCATGATCTTGGCCTTGCCGTACGGCCCCACGCCGATCAGCTTGTCACTCTCCAGCAGCGGATGATGGTCGGGAATGCCGTAAACCGCGGTGGAGGAGATCATCACGGCACGCTGGACGCCCGCCTCGCGGGCCAAGGACATCACGTTGCGCGAGCCGTCCACGTCGGTCGTCATGATGTCGTGCTCAGAGTACAGCGGCAGCGCCGCAGCCGTGTGGATCACCCAGGTGACGCCCTCCATCACCTTCTTGAGCGCGGCCACGTCGCGTATGTCGCCGACGAGGGCATCGACCTCGCCCCGCTCCGGGTAGTCGAACGGCACGAGGTCGATCGACCGGATGTCGGTGATCCCTTTGCTCCGCAGATGCCGGATGAGGTTGATGCCCAGAAACCCGCTGCCGCCTGTGACCAAAACTTTCTGACTCATGTGCTACCTTCCGCTTGTGTCCCAAAGGGCCGTCCGACGCTCATGCGGCACCGGACACCCTGCCTCACTCACGCACGCCCGCACGAGTGCGCGAACGAACTTTTCACCCATCTTACACGTCTTGCGGATCGATCTCAAGTGTGGTACAAATCTTTCATGCATGCCCCGACGCCCGAAACGCTCGCGAACGCCGCCCGCCTGCTCTGCGCAGGCGGCGTAGCGGTGATTCCCACCGACACGGTCTACGGCATCGCCGCACATCCGGGCTGCCCCTCCGCCGTGAGCCGCATCTGCACGATCAAAGGCCGGCCCACGGGCAAGCCCATCGCCCTGCTCGCCTCCGGCTCGGACGCGGTCCGCGCGTTCGGCGCGGTCTTCCCTCCGGCCGCGCAGCGCCTCGCCGACGCCTACTGGCCGGGCGCGCTCACGCTCGTGCTGCCGTGCGGCTCAGGCACGGAAGGCTTTCGCGTGCCGGCCCATGACGCGGCGCGCTCCCTGATCGCCGCCTGCGGCGGCACCCTGCGCGTCACCAGCGCCAACCTCAGCGGCGCGATGCCCGCCGTCAGCGCGGTGGAGGCCTTGAAAGACGTGGGGCTCGAAGCCGACCTCGTCATCGACGGCGGCGTCTCCCCCGGAGGCGTTCCCAGCACCGTGGTGAAAGTCGGCGCCGACAACACCGTGACGACCCTGCGCGAAGGCGCGATCCCCGCGGCCGAGATCCTGCGCGTCGCCGGCTCGTAAAGAGCCCGCGTCACGCGAGCGCATTTTTTGCGCATTTTTTGTTTAAGATGAGGTTGACAGAAGAGCGAGGATTCTCTAAAGTAGCGGCCGTTTTTCACCCAGTAAAGGGTGCATCTTTTTTTTGTGGCGAGGTAGCTCAGTTGGTAGAGCAGCGGACTGAAAATCCGCGTGTCGCCGGTTCGATCCCGGCCCTTGCCACCAATTTTTTGCCCTGAAATATACAGTCCGCTCCCACCTTGTCTCCACCGCCAAAACCTTCAGAGAAAACGACGGGCAGACAGGGCAGGGGGTGCCGCGTCGGCACCGGGCACTTGCCTCGCACCCAGTTTCGCGCTTTTCGCGTCTTTCTTAGTGTCTCCCGCAACCCCTAACTGCCCATGGCCGCCCCAACATAAAACAATGGAGAACCGGCGGCGCATCCGCTACAATGAAATCTGTTTTTGGCGACAATGGGTTTAAAGAACGTCGTCCGCAGCGTTCAGAAGGTGAAAGGTGCTTCACTATGAGCCCCTATGCGTATCTGCCCGCGTCTCTTGCCGTCATCTGCCTCACTCTCTGCCTCGCGCCCCTCTCAAGCCACGCCCAGATTCAAGCCCCAATCCCCCAGCAACCGCTTCTCACGCCCCCAGTTTTAGCACAAAGATCAGCAACCCCGCTTAGACGCCTGGCACCTCTCGGCAGGAGACTTGGCTACAAACACCAAGGCGACTACTTTTACACCACCAACACCAACGGACAGGCCTCCATCGGAAGATTCGACCAAGCCTACGCCGGCGCGCTATCGATCACGAACACCTTGGGCGGCTGCCCTGTCACCTCCATCGGCGACAACGCGTTCTCTAGTTGCACCAACCTGACATCCGTTACGATCCCCTCCGGCGTCACCAACATCAGCCATAGAGCGTTCTCCGACTGTTCTGCTCTGACAAACATCACTGTCGATGCCGGCAACCCCGAATACGCCAGCGCGGACGGGGTTCTGCTCAACAAGAATTCAACAACCCTTATCCTTTGCCCCGCTGGCAAGACCGGAGCCTATTCCATCCCCTCCGGCGTCACATCCATTTGCACCCGCGCGTTCCAATCCTGCACCAACCTGACCTCCGTCACGATCCCCGAAAGCGTTACCCGAATACCCCGAGATGCATTCTGGCGATGCGAGAACCTGTCCCCGGAAACCCGTTCACGCATTTCAGCGCTTTTGTCCGTACAGCTCAAGAAAACCGACAATCCCATTCCCCGCGCCCCCATGCGCAGCAGCTACTTCAGTCTAACGAACCGCCTCACACGAGGCGACTACACCTACACCTCCAACGCCGCCGGACGGGCCACCATCACCGGATTCAACAAAGCTTACGTCGGCGCGTTGACGATCACGAACACCTTGGGCGGCTGCCCTGTCACCTCCATCAGTCCCCGCGCGTTCGAATCCTGCACCAACCTGACCTCCGTCACGATCCCCAACTCCGTCACCACCATCGGCCACCAGGCGTTCAATAAGTGTTACCGCCTGACCTCCGTCACGATCCCCAACTCCGTCACCGGCATCGGCTATATGGCGTTTTCTGAGTGTTACCGCCTGACCACCGTCACCATCGGCAACAGCGTCACCGCTATCGACGGCAGCGCGTTTTCCTTCTGTTTCGGTCTGACCTCCATCACGATCCCCAACTCCGTCACCTCCATCGGTGGCCAAGCGTTCTCTAGTTGCACCGGCCTGACCTCTGTCACGATCCCCGCCGGCGTGATCTCCATCGGCCCCGGTGCGTTCTCCGGCTGCTCTGGACTGACTAACATCACTGTCGATGCCAGTAACCCCGAATACGCCATCGCGGACGGGGTTCTGTTCAACAAGAATTCAACAGCCCTTATCCTTTGCCCCGCTGGCAAGGCCAACGCCTATTCCATCCCCTCCGGCGTCACCTCCATCAGTCCCCGCGCGTTCGAATCCTGCACCAACCTGACCTCCGTCACGATCCCCGCCAGCGTCACCAACATCAACGATTGGGCGTTCTCCGGCTGCTCCGGACTTACAAACATCACTGTCGATGCCGGTAACCCCGAATACGACAGCGCGGACGGGGTTCTGTTCAACAAGAATTCAACAGCCCTTATTCTTTGCCCCGCTGGCAAGGCCGGCGCCTATTCCATCCCCTCCGGTGTCACCAACATCGTCAGTTATTCGTTCCTATCCTGTGCCGGCCTGACCTCCGTTACCATCGGCAGGAGAGTCACCGCCATCGGAAAAAACGCGTTCTCTAGTTGCACCGGCCTGACCTCTGTCACGATCCCCACCGACATCACCTCTATCAGCCCCGGCACGTTCTTCCGTTGCCGAAGCCTGACCTCCGTCACGATCCCCTCCGGCGTCACCAACATCGGCCCCGGTGCGTTCTCCGGCTGCTCTGGGCTGACTAACATCACTGTCGATACCGGCAACCCCGAATACGCCAGCGCGGACGGGGTTCTGCTCAACAAGAATTCAACAGCCATTATCCTTTGCCCCGCTGGCAAGGCCGGTGCCTATTCCATCCCCTCCGGCGTCACATCCATCGGCACCCGCGCGTTCGAATCCTGCACCAACCTGACCTCCGTCACGATCCCCGCCGGCGTCACCAACATCAGTGATTGGGCGTTCTCCGGCTGTTCCGGTCTGACCTCCGTCACGATCCCCGCCGGCGTCACCAACATCACCGATGGGACGTTCTACGGCTGTTCCGGTCTGACCTCCGTCATGATCCCCTCCGGCGTCACCTCCATCGGTGGCCAAGCGTTCTCTAGTTGCACCAGCCTGGCCTCCGTCACGATCCCCTCCGGCGTCACCTTTATTGGTTTCCACGCGTTCTCCGACTGTATCGGACTGACCTCCGTCACGATTCCAGACAGCGTCATGGCCATCGATCCCAGCGATTTCCACAACTGCACGAATCTACCCACTGAAACTTTATCCCGCATAGCCGCGCTCTCACGCGACCATCAGCCTTCACCGCGACAGGCCGCTAAAAAGAAGCGGCAGCAACAGAACGAGTCATTAATTGAGAACGTCCGGAGTTTATTCATAAGGAGAACGGAAGAAGCGGCGGCCGCCAAAGCCAGACAGCAAAACAAGCTTTAAACCGTCTGGGCAAATGCGACATCATATTGCCAATCATCCGTAACCGGTCGCGTGAGTCGCCGGCCCCGAAGGGGCGGGTCGTACTTGACCCGCTTGATGTGTAGCGCTTGCGCGGCGCATCAAGCGGGGGGGTCACCCGAACGACTCCGCCGAACCACCAGCGTGCCGCTCCCGCTCTCGGCCAGCATCGTCAGAAGACCGCCCGTCCCGAGCAGCGTGATCTGCCTGTCCAGATAATCCAGGTGATCGCGGAAGGGCGCCCTGCCCGTGCCGCCGCCGTCCACGTATTTCACGTCCGTGCCGTTGGGCAGATAACCGGCCGTTTGCCATCACTTCATCTTGGACTGCCGTTCGGCTTCGCGTCGGCGAGCCTCTCCGACAGGCGTCAGGGTCCGTTGCCATTCAGCCTGCATCAGCGCAGTGAACCGTTCGATGGCCGGATGCGGAGGCACAAGCGGATCGTCTCGACGGATCTTGCCGAACGCATTCTCGTACTCCCACAGGATATCGATGTAATCGCCACGCCGCTCCAGGGGAACGGTGACGGGCGGATAGCCGGCGCGCAACACCGGGATATTGGCGACAAGCCTCGCCACGCGTCCGTTGCCGTCGAAGAACGGGTGGATCCGCACGAAGCCCAAATGCGCCCGTACAAAGGCGCCGATGGCCTCTGCCGGCTGACGGGCCTCGCCCAACGAGGCATTGAAATCTCCGAGCCAGCGCCTCATGAGATGCGGCACGTCCAACGGGTCAGCGTACTCCATGAAGGCGACCTGTCCATTCACCACGCCGGTGGTGCCGTTATACGACTGCTTCCAGTCGCCCACCGGGTTCAGGGCGTCTACCGCCGAAAGCTGCATCACGGCGCGGTGCAGAGAGAACAGGTCCTCTTCAGTGACGCCCGGCTGGCGGAGCATCCGGTAGACCAGGTCGATCGCGCGGGCGTGCCCGTAAACCTCCTGATGCTCGCGCAGGCTTTTGCCGCTGATGGTCAGCCCCAGTTCCAGCACCTTGACCGTGTCACCCAACGTCAGCGTGTTGCCCTCGATGGCGGTGGAGTCGTGCGTCCAGACGGCGGCGATCTGTTTTAACATCTGGTCGCGGATGTCGGGAGAGAGGCCCTCGAAGAAGAGACGGGCCCCGCGCCGCTTGCGGCGGCTCTTCACGAATGAGAACACCGCGTTGTGCGTCACCCCGAGACCGTGGGCGCGGTTCAACTGCTCGGCGACTTGTCTGAAACTCCGGCCGGCGTCCAGCAGGGCGAAGATCTCATCCTCGTGAGGGCTCAGTTTCGACTGGAAAGGTTTTCCGGGCATTGTAACCTCTTTCTCGCCTGTTCAACCCCATAGTGTAACGACTTTTTGGCGGTTATCAATCGCGAAGTCGTTACATTTGTGGCTGCCGCCGGAGCCATTGATCCGCTGTCCCGCTTTCCGGAGAACCCTGTCATCACCGGATTCTTCGTCATGTGGGCTTTAGACCGTGCCACATAAAATAGCCACTATTTGTGACCATTATCGTCGGGCCGTTCAACTGCGAATAACGCGGATTTATTCTGGACTTCGGGGTTGACTCTTTTCGCCCTCCCCTCGCATAATGGGGCTCAATCATGGGGGCCGGTTCATGACCGGCCAACCCGAGGGGGGTGTTCGTAAAAGACTCTTCTTTTCGCTCACCCGAAAGACGGACCTTGGTTGAATGCGGGCTTACGGGGAACCGCATTTTTCCATTAAGCGGGGGATCACAACATGCAGGGGAGGATGGAAGTGGGAAACAAAACTTATTTTCTGGGCGTTTTCGGGAGTCTCGCCACGGCGGCCTTGGTTCACGCGGGCCAGGTGGTCGTCGCACCTGACGGCATGACGCCGAAGGCCGCGCTGGAGAGCATCCGCGCGTCCAAGGCGAAAGGGAACCAAGAGGCGTGGACGGTGGTCGTGAAGCCCGGCCTCTACGCGCTCACGGAGACGCTCACGTTCACGCCGGCCGATTCCGGCACGCCGCAGGCTCCGGTCACCTGGGTGGGCGAGGGCGAAGGCGCGACGATTTCCGGCGGCGGCGTGATCAAGGGCTGGGCGGCCGAGGCGGACGGGACGTGGTCCGCGCCGATTCCCACGGCGCCGGACGGGAAGCCCGCCTATTTCGAGCAGCTGTGGATCAACGGGCGGCGCGCGGACCGAGCGCGCCTGCCGGACGGCGGCCAGGGGACGGCGAGTTATTTCAAACTCACCAAGCCGAACATCACCGCGGCGACGAACGCGGCAGGAAAGGTCACGTACGTCGAGCGCGCCACGCTGACAAACAGCCTCGCCGCGGCGCTCGCGAAGATTCCGGCCGACGAGTTTCCGTACGCGCAGATGTGTGTGGTGCACAAGTGGAGCACGGCACGCCGCATTTTGCGCAACTTCGATCCCGCCACGATGACGGTCGAGACCTGGTCGCCGCAGAATTGGAGCGGGTGGGTGACGTGGAACGAGCGCGAGACGCTCGTGTCGTTCGAGAACGTGCGGAGCGCGTTCGACGCGCCGGGCGAATGGTTCTACGACGTGAAGGCGGGCCGCGTGCGGTACCGCCCTCTGGCGGGCGAGTCCGTCGAGACGGCGGCCGTGATCGCTCCGAGCGCCAAGCTGAGCCAGCTGATCGCGTTTCAGGGCAATCCGGACAAGGGCGAATTCGTGCACGACATCGCGTTCCGCAACCTGACGTTCGCGTACAGCGACGTCCCGCCGACGGCGGGGGCCGCCGTGAACGGCCCGACGGAAAGCTGGCAGCACCAGGCGGCCAGCGGGTCGGACGGCCTCGTGACGGCCGAGGGCGCGCACCGCCTTTCGTGGGACACGTGCGCGATCGCTCACACGGGCAACTACGCGTTCCGTTTCAACGACGGGTGCGTGTCCAACCGGATCACGAACTGCACGATCGAGGACCTGGGTGCGGGCGGCATCTGGATGGGCGCCTCCAGCGGTTATGTCGCGAAGGGCGAGTCCCTCAAGCGCCGGGTGATCAAGACGCTTACGCCGCGCTCGACCGCGTTCAACGTGATCGACAACTGTGTGATCCGCAAAGGCGGACTGTTCAATCCCGAGGGCACGGGCGTGGCGTTCACGCACGTGTCGGACTCGAAGGTGACGCACTGCGAGATCCACGACTTCTATTACACGGGCGTCTCCGTCGGCTGGACATGGGGCTTCCACGGCAGCGTGGCGCAGCGCAACCAGGTCGCGTTCAACAGGATCTACGACCTCGGCAAGGGCATCATGAGCGACATGGGCGGCGTCTACACGCTCGGCACGAGCTACGGCACGACGGTGCACGACAACGTGATCCATGACGTGTGGGCCTATTCCTACGGCGGTTGGGCGCTGTACACGGACGAGGGGTCCGAGGGCATCGTGATGGAACGCAACCTGTGCTGGAACACGACGGACGGCGGCTTCCACCAGCACTACGGCGCAGGCTGCATCATCCGCAACAACGTGTTCGCATGGAACAGGAAACTCGGCGCGGTGCGCACGGCCCGCCAGGTGGTGCAGGACATCCCGTGCACGCTGCACTTTGTGAACAACCTTGTCGTGGTGCGCGAGGGGCCGCTCGTCGGGCGCGGCCCGCGCGGCGTGGGCGGCATCTGGGCCGGCAACCTGTGGTTCGATTACACGGGCAAGCCGGAGCTCGACGGCCTCGCGTGGGACGCGTGGCAGGCGTGCGGCAAGGAGGTCGGCGGCAAGTACGCCGATCCGCTCTTCGAGAACGCCGACGCGTGCGACTTCCGCCTCAAGCCCGAATCCCCCGCGTTTGCGCTCGGGTTCAAGGCGTGGGATTACACGCAGGCTGGCCTCCGCAAGTGAAGGGGCCGCTGCGCTCCGGCTGAAAGGGCGGCGTCAGGCCGGGACGTTTCCACGAACCGTCAGAGGACGCCTCGGGGAGGCGTCCCTGCCGGAAACGGCTGCGCGTTGAACCCAACCGCCTTAAACCGTCTGATGCCTTCTGCGGTACGCGAGCGGAGAGCAGCCGACCGCACCGGAGAACGCGCGGCTGAAATGCGCCTGATCGTAAAACCCGCACGTCTGCGCCACCTCGGCCATGCTCGCGTGAGACTCCCGCAACAGCCGGCTCGCCTGCTCGATCCGGATATGCAGCAGGC
>Ga0209066_10008215_pt1 | contig 10169 bp, 8 predicted proteins | sample All_14_2_FD_187198 | JGI IMG/M metagenome (GOLD analysis project Ga0209066, IMG submission 187198) | Freshwater microbial communities in response to fracking from Pennsylvania, USA - Allegheny Zone_MetaG_DW_15 (SPAdes) (version 2) ... | reverse complement strand
TTCTCGGGTCCCCGGTGCATTTCTCGGCGATCGGCGGGACGATGAAATCGTTCCTCGACCGGGCCTTCTACGTCAACGGGGTCAACGGCAACCTGCTGCGGCACAAGGTCGGCGCGGCGGTCGTCGCAGTCCGGCGATCCGGCGGCCTGCCGGCCTTCAACCAGCTCAACAATTTCCTGTGCTACTCCGAGATGCTGCTGCCGACCTCCAACTATTGGAACGTCATCCATGGCACCCGGCCGGGCGAGGCGACCAGGGACGAGGAAGGACGGCAGATCATGCAGGTCCTCGGCCGCAACATGGCCTGGCTGCTGCGGTTGGTGGAACACGGCCGCGATGCGGTCCCGGCCCCGGGGCGGGAGAACAAGATCTACATGAACTTTATCCGCTGAGCCGGGGTACACTCCTCAATCGGCCGCGGAACGATCCCCGTGGCCGGCGGCATCTCCGGCGTTGAGCAACTGCGCCGGAGATCCGTCCGCTGCATCACGCTGCCCCGTCCCCTACCCCTGCTTCACGACTTCAAACACCGCCGCGAGATCGTCATCCCCTCGGCCGGCGGCGCAGGCGCGCTTGAAGGTCTCGTTGGCGATCGCGACGCTCGGCAGCGGCTGCCGCAGGTCGTCGCCGAGCAGCAGGGCCAGGCGCAGGTCCTTCTGCATGTACTTGAGCGGAAAACTGACCGGGTACTCCTCCTGCAGCAGCATCGGCCCCTTGACCCGGAACATCGGATTGGCCATCGCCCCCTCGTCGAGGACCTCGAGGATCCGCTCACCCGCGAGACCGGCCTTGCGACCGAGGGCCAGGCCCTCGCAGAAGGCCGTCATCATCCCGCCCATGATCATGTTGACCACCAGCTTCATCCGAGCCCCCTGGCCGACCGCCCCGAGATAGTGGCTCTTCCTGCCCATGACCTCAAGCGCCGGGAGGGCCTCGTCGTAGAGGCTGCGGTCACCACCGGCGAGGAAGATCAGGTTCCCGTCCTCGGCCGGTTTTTTGGTCCCCGACACCGGGGCCTCGACAAACCGGCCGCCGCGTTCGCCCACCGCCGCAGCGATCCGGCGGGAGGTATGATCGTCGACCGTCGACACATCGACATAACCGCGACCGCCGCCGATCCCTTCCAGCACCCCCTCGGCGCCGAAGCACACCTCTATCGAGGCGGCCGGGTCGGAGAGCATGGCGAAGGTGATGTCGCATGCGGCCGCGACCGCGGCCGGGTTCCGGCCCTGCCTGGCCCCCAGCGCCAGAAGGGGGGCGCACCGCTCGGGGTTGCGGTTCCAGACCACGACCTCGAACCCCGCCCGCACCAGGTTGGCGGCCATCGGCCCGCCCATGATGCCGAGGCCGAGAAAACCGTATTTTGCCATTGTGAACCTCCTCTGATCTCAATAATGGTTGATGGGCGCGTCCGCTTCACGGCGCCCGGCGACAAGATAGTCATGAATCAGCGTGGCGCCCGGAACAAATTTACCCTGGTCCTCTTTCCCCTCCCGCCGCCTCCGGCATCCCGATCATTCCAAACTTGCGTTGAAGCTCCAAGTTATGTAGTTTCTCCGTGGACAACCCCTATGGCAAGCAAACCCATCCATCTCGCATTACAGCAGAGGCAGACAACCATGAACGAACGCAACTTCCTTCACCAGGCCGACCAGCTGTTCGACCAGATCAAACGCGGGGCCTTTCTCACCGTCAAGGCCGGTGATGTTGTCAACACCATGACCATCGGTTGGGCCACGATCGGCTTGATCTGGCAGCGGCCGATCATGATGGTCGCGGTCCGCGATTCCCGCCACACCTTCACCCTGCTTGAAACGACCGACAATTTCACCGTCACGGTGCCGACGGGAAGCGAAAGCGCCAAGGCCCTGACGCTCTGCGGCACAAAATCGGGAAGGGATATCGACAAGTTCGCCGCCTGCGGTCTGGAGCTCAAGCAGGCCCGCACCACCGCATCGCCGGTCATCGATGTCGCCGGGGTCCACTACGAGTGCCGCATCGTCTACAAATCGGCGATGGACAAAGCCTTCGTCCACCCGGAGCTCGACAAGCTCTATCCGCAGCAGGATTTTCACACCCTCTACTTCGGTGAAATCCTCAGCTGTTACGAAACAGAATGAATGTATCCACCCGGTTTTCCGTGATTTCCAGCCACAGCCAACCGGCCGCCGGCCCTTGTGCAGCATCGGTGCAGCCATGAAACGACTGGTTTTCCTTGTCCTGACCCTCCTCGCCGCGATCCCGGTCGCGGCCGCAGAGCCGCTGAAACTCGGCATGCTGCAGATCGAGGATTCGGCGCCCTTCTATGTCGCCGAGCAGCAGCAGCTCTATGCCCGTGAGGGGCTGGAGGTCGAGCTGATTCCCTTTCTGAGCGCCATTGAACGTGACAGCGCCCTGGCCGCGGGGGCGATCGACGGGGCGATCGATGACCCGGTCGGCGCCATCCTCTTCGACCGGGGGCGGGGCCGGCTGAAGATCACCTCCCTCTGCCTCGGCGACCAGCCGGCCGAGGGGGTCTTCGCCATCCTTGCCGCCCCCGGCTCCGGCCTGCAGACCGTCGCCGATCTGAAAGGGGTCGAGATCGCCGTCTCCAACTCGACGATCATCGAATACGTCACCGACCGGATGCTGGAGCAGCAGGGATTCACGCCCGCCGAGATCAAAAAGATCGAGGTCGCGAAGATGCCGATCCGGATGCAGATGCTGCTGTCCGCTGCGGTCAAGGCCGCCACCCTGCCCGAGCCGCTGGCCTCGATCGCCGCCGGCAAGGGGGCGAAGGTGCTGCTGACCGATGCCGACGGTACAGAGAGCCTGTCGCAGACGGTCATCGTCTTCCGTCCCGAGGTCCTGACCGGACGGCGGGCCGAGGTCGCCGCCTTCTTCCGGGCCTATGCCGGGGCGGTGGCCGCGATCAACGCCGCGCCGGAGCAATACCGGGCGCTGGTGGTCGAAAAGGGCCGCATCCCGCCGGATCTCGCCCCGACCTACCCGATTCCTCGCTATCCCGAGCCGGCCCCGTTCAGCCCGGCGCTCTACACCCCGATCGTGAACTGGCTGGTCGCCAAGGGGCTGACGGCGCCGATCCCGTATGCGGACATGGTCGCCACCGATTTCATGGACCAAAAGAACTGAAGATGATCAGGGTCGACGCGGTCAGCCTCTCCTTCACCCATGAGGGGGAGGTCAACCAGGTGCTGCAGGGGATCTCCTTTGCGGTGAAGGCAGAGGGGAGCTGCGCCGTCATCGGTCCCTCCGGCTGCGGCAAGACCTCCTTGCTGTTTCTGCTCGCCGGACTGCTGCAACCGGACAGGGGCACCATCACAATCGAGGGCAACCCCCGTACCGGCACGATCCTGCAGCATTACGGTCTCTTCCCGTGGAAGAATGTGGTCGAGAACATCGGCCTCGGTCTCCAGCTCAAGGGTGAGCCGAAGGACCGCATCCGTACCAGGGTCGAGGGCCTGCTGGCGGAGATGGGGCTTGCCGGTTTCGGCCGCCACTACCCGGCCCAGCTCTCCGGCGGCATGCAGCAGCGGGTCGCGATGGCCCGGGCCCTGGCGATCGACCCCCAGATCCTGTTCATGGACGAACCGCTGTCGTCGCTTGATGCCCTGAGCCGGGAGCGGTTGCAGAACCTGATCCTTCAGATCTGGCGGGACAAGCATATCACCACGGTCCTCGTCACCCACTCGATCGAGGAGGCGGTCTTCCTCGGGCGCCGGATCATCGTCCTCAGTCACCGCCCCGGCCGGATCCTGCAGATCGTCGACAACCCCAGGGCCGGCTCCCGGGAATACCGACAGACAGAGCAATTTTTTCACCACTGCAACCAGTTACGTAGAATACTGAAGGAAGAAGATGATGGGCCGGAAACGTGATATCCTGATCGCCGCCCTGATCCTTCTCGGGCTGTGGCAGGTTGCGGCCCTGCTGCTCGACTCGATGGCCCTGCCGCAGCCATGGATGGTCATTGTCGATACGGCGACCAGGATCGCCGACGGCAGCCTCCTTCATGATCTCGCCATCAGCACCTTCCGGGCCCTGAGCGGGATCATCCTCGCCCTGGCCGCCGCCGTACCGCTCGGCCTCGCCGTCGGGGCCGAGGATTCGCTGCGCCGGCGGCTGTCGCCGTTCATCTACCTGCTCTACCCGATCCCGCACGTCGTGCTGCTGCCGCTGATCATCATCCTCTTCGGGATCGGCAATTTCTCCAAGATCTTCCTCATCGCCCTGATCGTCTTTTTCCAGATCCTGGTGACGACCCGCGATGCCGCCCGCACCATCCACCGCAACTACTTCCATTCGATGCAGACGCTGGGGGCGACCCGGCTGCAGATCTACCGCCACGTCATCCTCCCCGCCTCGCTGCCGAAGATCCTGACGGCGATGCGGATATCGATCGGCACGGCGGTGGCGATCCTTTTCTTCGTCGAATCCTTCGCTACCACCACCGGTCTCGGCTATATCATCATGGATTCCTGGGGCCGGGCCGACTATGTCGCCCTCTACACCGGCATCTCCTGCATGGCCCTGCTCGGCTTCTCCCTCTACCTCCTCCTCGACCGCCTCGAACGCCGGATCTGCGCCTGGACCAGGAGCAGTTGACGTCAATTCCCGAAATTTTTTATTTATCGCAATGGGCCGCAGGCAACCTAACGACAGGATCCGATGTAGCGTCGTCCCCGCAGAGTTCAGTCCAGGAGGGTTGCAAGGTCTTCAGCAATGCGCTTGAAGAGCGCTTCCCGTGTTTTCATTTCCTCATCCAGCATCTTTTTTTCGTCATGCAGCGAGGTTTTAAGATTTTTGGCTAATTCTGTCGCCTCGGGCGACTTTTTTATTGCCTCGGCGACCTCCCCTCTCTTCAGGATTTGTTCCTGATTGTCCAGTTCTTCCCTTCTCTCCTTGCTCCCCTGCAACAGGATGGCCTGATACTCCTGCAGAGCTTCGCTGAGTTGTTCCATCACGCCGGCGACAGGGTCGTCGGATGCCGAACCAGGTTTTAACGTCACGTCGGGCAGATCGGGAAGCCGCACCAGGATGCCAGGCTTGAAGGCATTGGCCTCGGCCAGGTGCGGATTTGCCTTGAGGAGAGCCATTTCGACCCGCTTCCGTCCGTTTTCGTTCAGGTTCGGATACAGACGGTGTGCCAAGGCGCTCAAATCGGATTCGTTGCTCTTGACCGTGGTGATGCGCATAATCGACTCCTGCTCAAATCTTGACATTAAGGGTATTCCAGGGCGACGGCAGCGATGGGTCCGGGGTGCCGTTGACCATGATGGGTGCCGTCCGGAGATTCCCGAGTACCGAGTACTTTTCCTCGTCGGTGAACAACTCGAATACGGCCTTCTTAGACTGCCCTGCCAGGCGGTTGTTGGCAACGCTGGCATGTCTTCCCTGAATGCGGCCGGCTAGCTCGCCGAGGTCGTTCCGGCCGAGAACCCGGACATCGTTCTGATCGAACAGGCATCCTGCCACTGCCAGAATTTCGGCTACCGGCAACGGGGAATCCTGGCTGGTCAGGCGGTTGCCGCGTACCATAGCGCTGCCCAGCAAGGTGTCCAATAAGACGATCCGCGTCGCAGTGAGATAGATAAAACCGGACTTGGTCATGAACATCACCGCTCCGGGGACAGCCATATTGGCCGCACCAGTCGCCTCTCCCCAGGAACCAAGGACCAGAATAGCCTGCCAGTTTGCGGCACCGGTCTTCTCGGTGTCGACATTGACCCGGGAAACAGTATTGCCATCCAGGGCCGCATCGCTGAATCCAGGCGCGATGCCGATGCCGACGGTGCGAAGATTGAAGCTGTCCGTCGGCCCGATACCATACAGGCGATTCCCGGCCACGTTTACCTCACGGGTAGCCAGGGTCATGATCCCTACTCGCAGTGGGCTGATCAGGGCTTGACGGGCAACATTGACAAACAGATTGCCGGTAACGTCGACCCGTTGCGTGGCCAACAGCAGAACGCCGATGAACGGTAGTGCCTTGTCGTTGAAGTCGACACCGATGTTGACGAACTGATTGTCTTTGATGGCAAGGTAATCGGCCGCCGCGTCGGGCAACATCACCAACGCCCCCCCGGCGGTATCTTCGATCGTGTTGTTCTGGAACGTTGCCCGCACGACGCGATGGGCGATGGTGATGCCGTGGCCGCGTTGACCGAGCAAACGATTGCCGGTCACGAGTACATGATTGAGAGGGCCTTTGTCGAAACCGGGCAGCAGATGGATGCCATGGCCTGCTGTCTTGCCGGCCAGGGCAACGATCTCATTCCCGGTGATACGGACCTGATTACTCCCGGCAACAATTCCCGTACCCGAGACCTGCAGGACATTGCCATCGACCATCAATCTGGCCGTGGGCAGGGCGCCACCTTTCATGATGATACCGGCCTGGGAGCAGCCCAGGATCAGGCTGTCAGCAAGCCGCAACTGCCCATAATGCAGACAGGTTCCTTCCAGGCTGATACCGCAGTGCTGGCAGAAGAACACGTTGTCAGTCAGGTTCAGATTGGCTGTCAGCAGATAATTCTTTTTTCCGGGCATCGCCGCCACACCCAATTGACCCACCAGCACGCAGTCACGGATGGTAGTTGCCATAAGAATGCCGGACAGTCCGACGGCGGCTGACGCAGCCCCTTTTTCGGCAACAGCCGCGACGGTTAGGCGGGAGAGATGAATATCCACGCTATGGGCTATATCGATCATTGCCGTCGTCATCTCCCCGCCGACTATGCCGACGACGGAAAGGTTCTCGACGGTGACGCCGATGCCGCGCCTGACTTCGATCGCCCCTCCCGCCGTAGTCGGCTGCAACACGGTGCGCCAGCCCTGGCCACGCATGCGGAGCGAACGAACGTCCGTCATGTCGAGCGGGGAACGCAGCTGGTAGGTACCAACGTCCAAGCAGATGGTGCCACCGCCGCGCTCCCGCACAAGGTCGATGGCCTGCTGGATGGTCGCGGTGCCCGCGTTGTGCGCCTCGGCGCAAACGCAGATTGTGCAGTCACAGCTTTCACCAGATACTTCTGGCGGCCAGAGCACGCGGCAGTCGTGCTCCTCATCCGGCAGGGTTACAATGGCCAGCCGGGCATAGTGGTGATGGATACCGCGCGGCGGCGCCTGGTTCAGTGGTTCAATGCTGCCGTCACTGGTGCGGGCGGCGAAAACCCAATGATCGCCGGCATGGAAGGCACCACCGGCGACCAGGCTGAAGTCGACCAGGATGCCGTTTTCCAGCGCCAGCCTGGTGCCGGCGACGGGGACCGGTATGCCGTCGGAAACGGTCGCCGCGTCGAGGTTGTGATAGTCGCTCCCGTCGGCGCGGCGCACCACGCCGGACTGGTCCCAGCGGCGCACGCGGGTATGCCGGTCCGGATCGGTCCTGCCCTGGCCATCGACCGGGAACAGGCCGGCCGGCAGCGCCGTTTCGAGAAAGATCGATCGGGTGGCGGCATTGATACCGTCCTCGCCCGGTCGAATGCGGTGCAGGCGTCCCGGCAGACCGTGCAGCTCGTGCCAGTCGTCGAGTATCTCGATCCACTCGCCGGCATGGAAACCGAGCACATCGTCACGGCCCAGGCTTTCCACGACCAAACGGTTGCCACCCTGAATTTCCAGCACACCGGTGGCCACCGTGGCATTGTCGCGCGACCACTTGAAGGTGGCGCTGGCCTGCGGCCCACCGCGATGGATTTCGACCCGGTAAAGCTGGTTTTCCAGCCCCTTGTAGCCGGCCGAGGGTGGCGCCAGACAGGGATTCACCTCCCCGGTCACGGTCCCGGTCGAGTTGCTCAGACGGGCGCCGGACGGACGGATCAGCGCGGCCCAGGCGGGCAGTTCGGTATCGGGAGTGAAACAGCCGGCATCGCCGATATTGTGGAGCAGCTTCACCTGCCAGACCGTTTGCAGGCGTCCGGTAGTGTCGATGCCGACCGCCTTCTCGACCAGGTCCGGCGCTTGTAAATGGGTCAGCTCGCGCTGCCAGACATCGAGATACACCAGATGCGGACCGCCGCTCAACACGGGCCGATTGAAGATGTTCGCCGGTGCCGGCTGGTTGGTGTCGTTGAACGGCAGATACGGCTGGTCGAGGAACGGCATGGGCGCGGAGCCGCTGAACTCGGCCAGGCCGGCATCCCAGGCCAGCGGCGGTTTACCGTGATTCTCGGCAAGCAGGCCGTCGACATACATACGCCCGAGTCCGATGCTCAGCATGCCGCCGGTGGCGAGGATGTGGAAGCCTTCCGGCGTGGTGCGCGGGACGACGGCGCGGCCGACCGTATCCATCGTTCCGGCTTGCAGGCGGCGGCCGAGTTCGGCCACCCACTCATTCCAGTCGGCGTCGAGCTGCACCCGCCCCTGCTGCATCACCACACCGAAATAGTCATTCCACGGATGGAAACTGAAACGGCTCGTATCGAAGCTCATGTCACACTCCTCAGGTTTCGTAGAAGATGCCGGCGGCGAGACTCACGCGCAGGAATTCGCGCAGCCGGATCTGGAGATTGGCTTCCCGCTGAGCCGGAAACAGGCAATGAAAGGCGCCCATTTCGCTCTCGTCGTCGGCGCCGCGCCGGATTGCCTCGGCGGTCGTCCGGGTAAGCTGGCAGTATGCAGCCACACCATACCGCAGCGAAGTGAAGCGCGGCGTGACGTCGACTTCGCCCGCCTCGGTCTCGGGCTGGCAGCGATAGCGACGCGGCGTCAGCGCGTCGAACGGCAGATAGCTGAAACGCACACAGCCGCTCTGCCGGCGCACCACGTAAACGGCCGGCAGGGTATCGCCTATCGCCGGCCTGGCCAGCAGCAGGCTGTTGGAAATCGTGCCGACCTCGGTGGCGCGGATACGGCCGATCACCGTGCAGGCGGCGAGCGCAAGTTTGCCGCCCGGCGCGACGCCGTCGGGCGCGGCGCAGGCCATGCGGTCCGCCGAGGTGGCATCGATGATGCTGTCATTGGCAGCCATGCTCGCACCCTCGTCCAGGCGCAAGGCGCCGACGACGGCGTGGTCGATCTCGACGGCGACATCGGCGATCTCCACGACCAGGCTTTCGCCATCCGGCGTGGTCGGATCACCGACTGCGTCAAGCGCCCGGCCGGGCACCAGGGTGGCGTGGGCAATGTGCAGGCGAGCCAGTTCGTTGCCTGCGATATTCCCCACACACAAGCGGCCGCCGGCAACCAGCAGACCTTCAAGACTGAACGCACTGTCAGTGCCGCCGCTCAGAGTCATCTCGCCGCCCAGGATCAGGGTCGGCCGGCATTGCTCGGCGGCGCGCAGGATCACATGACCGCCGGGGGCGACGGCGACCGCAAGGGTTTCCGCGTAGCGACCGCTGTCGGCAATTTCGACCACGCCGTCGCCGCCCAGGGCCGCCAGGGCACCGCCGATGGTGGCGTGGTCGGTCGGCACCCGCAGCACAGTGACACCGGTCGCATCGGCCGACCGCTGGCGCGGGTATTCACCGCCGCCCATGTCGGCGGAGAAGCCGTAGTGATAGCTGACCTGGATTGATTCCGGCACGTCGAGATCAGCGGCCACCGCGATGCGTCCAAGCACCGGATCGATGGCGTAATGGCTGGCCGGCGCCTCGTGCGCCCAGACGGCGCCATCGTCATCCAGATTGCAGACCACGATGTCATCGCGCTGCACCTCCTTGCCGTTGACATGCAGGATCAGACTGGGATCCTTGTTGTCGAAGACCTGCTCGTCGGGCGGTATCGCCTCTGTCTGGTAGTGGCCGTAATACAGCGGCAGCCGGTCGGCCATCACGCGCCGCCGGATCGGATCGGGTACGTTGATCGGGTCGGCCAGGTGGGTGATTTCGTCCTCGGTCTGCGGGTTGGTGAATAATTGCAGAGGATGCCCGAGCGGGCTGATCAGATAGCGCCGGTCGTCCACCCGTATCGCCGTGCTGCGGGTATGCGGGCAGGAATTGAGGCGCCACAGGTAAAGGCCTATGTTGGGAATATTGAAGCGCCCGCGCCCGTTTTCGATGCGCCGCACATCGACAGTGTGCGCGACCGAGTCGAAGGCGCCGCCGATGCGCGCCAGCGGTTCCCAGCGTCGCAGGTCCGGGGCGTAACGGCTGTGCGGGCGCAGGTGGTTCATGTACTGGGTGGTGCCGAGCAGCTGGAAGAATTCCACCGCGCGGGCGCTTCAA
>Ga0209066_10008214_pt1 | contig 10169 bp, 9 predicted proteins | sample All_14_2_FD_187198 | JGI IMG/M metagenome (GOLD analysis project Ga0209066, IMG submission 187198) | Freshwater microbial communities in response to fracking from Pennsylvania, USA - Allegheny Zone_MetaG_DW_15 (SPAdes) (version 2) ... | reverse complement strand
TCAATGAGGCTGATTGCCTCGGTTGCCGCCGCCGCCACGGTGCGCCCCAGCAGTCCGGCTAGTTCGCCAGCAGCGTCCGTGACCTTCACGAACGCCGGGGCCAGCCGCAACAGCGTGACGTAGGCCTGCCGCCCGGCCTCGGTGTTGAGGTCTTGCGCCTCCACCAGCGCCCTGTATGCGTCCCGCGTAGCAGGGAGCGTCATACCCATACCTGCAAGGGTTTCGGTAAGCTGGCGCGTGGCCGTGGCAGTGCGTTCGGCCTCGGTGTAAAACGCATCGTAAAACGCGCTTGTGGCCTGCACAAATGCCTCGGCACCGCCGAAAGCATCCAGCAGTTTGCTCGCCGCATCGCCGCCGGCCAAGCTCGTCGCCATCAGCGTGCCGTTGAGCGTGTCGAGCACTTGGTTAACCGTGGCAAGGCTGCTGCCCAGCCGGGCCAGTGCTGCGCCAGCGGTTTCGCCAGCGCGCACGAATGGGTTGGCGTAGGCTTGAGCCAAGCGGTCGGCAAAGCCTTGCATGGCCGCCATGATCGCCTGCTGCTGCTGCTCGGCGTTAAGCCCCTGCAGGCTGATGCGCACGGTTTGCGTGATGCCGTTGATCGCATCGGCGTTGAGGCCCAAAATGCCCGCGTAGGCGCGCGTGGCACCGGCGATCTGCTGCACGGCGCCATCTAAAAACCGATCTAGCTCTGACGATACTGCGCTGTAGTTGGTGCCACCACGGTCGCTGCGGAACCAGCCTCCCTCTTGGTGCCAATCTTGGTAGGCCCGCACATCGGCGCCGGTGGTGCTCAAGGTGCCGCTGATGCCTGTGCCTGTGGTCTGCACCGGGCCGCGCCCAAATGCCCTGTTGACTAGGCCGCCGATTGCACCGCCAATGGCCGCCCCAATCGGGCCGCCGAATATGGCGCCAATGGCCGTGCCGGCTACCGTGCTCACATTGGCGTTGCCAAAAGCGGCGAACTGTCCCGATATGAGGTTGCCCAAGCCCAGCCCGGCACCAATGCCGGCCAAGCTCGACGCCACGGCGCCCAGCGAACTTGCGGACTGCATGAGGGTGCCGCCGGCGCTGTTGAGCACGCCCGTGGTGTGGTGCACCAGCCAGTTGCCTATGTCGTGCGCGGCAAAAGCCACGCGGTTGCCCAGCGCCGTGAATCCACCCATGATCGTGTCGTACACGCCCCTGATGCCGCTGGCCATGCCGATGGCGTCGCTGGCCTGCCCAGCCGCGTGCGCCGCGCCACCAAAGCCCAGCGCGCCCGTGACCACGGCGGCCACCGGGGCCACCACGGCTTGGATGATCGGGCGCAGCACCATGGTGCGGAACATGTTGACTACCGTGTCGCGCAGGTTGCGGGCAAAGCCTTTGCCGCTCTCGAAGCCACGCATGAGGGCGTCGGTCAGGCTCTCTTCGATGATGCCTGTGGTGCGCTCCCACTGCTGGGCCGCCTCTTGGGCTGCGCGCGCGTTGGCTTCGCGGGCTTCGCGCTGGTTGGTGACGGCGATCAAGTCGCGCCGGGCACTGATCTCGCGCTCGATGGCCACCACGTCGCCGCTGTGCTCGCCGGCGCGCTGCAGGGCCGCTTGGCGCTCGCGCAGCCGGGCAATGGCCACCTCTTCGATTGCCTCGGCCAGGCCGATGTTTTGCTGCGCGGCCATAGCGGCGGCGCGCTCTTCGTCGCGCATCCTGTCGAGCGCCTGCTCTACCTGCTGCGCGCTGCTCTCTAGTGCCGCGATGCGATCTTGATCGGCACGGGCCAAGGCGGACTGCGCTTCGGCCTGCTCTTTGATGGCGGCTGCAAGCTGCTGCGCCTGCTCGCGCGCCACGGGCTGCTGTTGCAGCAGGTGCGCCAGCGCCGCGCCGCGCTGCTCCATGGTGACGAGGCCCCGCGCCACGGCTCGGTCGAGGTCTGCCAGCTGGGTGACGTACTGCGAGGTGATGCCGCTTTGCTGCGCAGTCATGTCGGACACGATGCGCAAGCCGCGCTCGGCGCTGCGGGCTACCTCGTCAACGGCCTGCTTGGCAGCGCCTGCTGCCCGCTGCGCACCTGCAGCGCCGCCTTGTGCGCGCGCCAGAGCTTCGCGGGCCTGCGCACCAGACGCTGCCGCCTCTGCCGCACGGTCGCGGGTTTGCTTTTGCTGCGCCGCCCGCGCCTGCTCTGCTGCCGCGGCAGAGTTGGCCAGCCGGGCCGTGAGGGCGTCAACTTCGGCGCGGGCCTCCCGTGCATCAGCAAGCCGCATTTGCCGGATTTCCATCATGCGCGTCCAAGCGCCTTGCAGCGAGCCGTTGATGCCCGCATGGATCATGGCCATGCTCGCGCCAAAGTCCTGCCCAATCGTGCGAAAAACGAAGGCCACATTGGCCCCGATGATCGCCAGCGTCTCAAACACCACGCGCAAGGCATCGCCCAGCAGGCTCACTGGCCTGCCAGCGCTCTCTACGTCGCGGAAGGCCATCGCCACATCGCCCAGCGCATCGGCTGCGCCCTGCAGTTCCACCGCCATCTGGCTGCTCATGCCGGTAACGCGGTCAATTTCTCCCAGCAGCAGGGTGGCGCTGTTCATGGTCTGGGTGAACGCTTGGCCTATCGTGACCACGCCGTTTTCTACCTCACGGGCCAGCACCTCGGCCTGTGAAGTGAGCGCAGCGATCACCACATCTGCCGTGAGCTTGCCCTGCTCGCCCAGCGCCCGCAGCGCGCCAATGGGCACGCCCAATCCGTCGGCCAGAGCGCGCGCCACCCGTGGCGTTTGCTCCATGATCGAGTTAAGCTCTTCACCCCGCAGCACGCCGCTGGCCAAACCCTGCCCGAGCTGCATCAGGGCGGCCTGCGCGGCCTGCGCCGATGCACCGCTGATCGTCACCGCGTTGGCAATGGACTCGGTAACAGTCAGCATTTGCTGCTGCGTCAGGCCCAGCGATTCGCTGGCCCGCGATATGCTCGCAAAGGTGGTGCCCAACTCCACAAAGCCCACGCGGCTGCGCTGCGCGATCTCGAACAGGGCGTAGTAGGCCTGGGTGGCTTTTTCGGCGCTGCCACTGGCCAGCATGAGGTTGTTGCGCAGCAGAGTAACCGCGTCGGCGGTGCGCACAAACGCGGCCACACTCACCACGCCGGCCAGCGCACCAGCGGCCTGCATGGCCGCGCCCTTGAGCCCGCCCATGGCGCCGCGAATCGAGTTTGCCTCTTCGCCCATGCGCGCCATGCGCTGGGTAGCGCCGTCAAAAGACCGCCCCACTTGGCCCGAGGTCTGCCCTGCGGACCGGCCTACCGACTCGAATTTGCGCTGCACATCGCTGATGTCAGCCAAGATTTTGATCGTTGCCGCACTGATGCCGGTCATGGCTGCGCCCCTTGCGCGGGCTTGGCGCGGCCACCGAAGATGCTGCGCGCCGCGTCGGCCAAGGCGGGGCGCTGGTCGGCCACAGTGGCGGCGTCGATCCAGTACGGGGGGCAGTCTGGCGCTTGGGCGGCTTGGCTGGCCGCCACGTAGTCGCCGCTCAAGCGGCGCAGCGCTTGCGCCTCCCACGCCGCCAGCTCAATGCCGCTATTGCTCTGCCACGCGGCCAGCTCGAGGTGCGATAGCGGCACCGGCCCCATGGCGCCGTAGCACGCCGGCCCAGCGTCGAACAGATACTGCGTCAGGTAGGCGGCAGGCCCCGCAGGCGGCAGCGGTAGCGGCAGCCCCTGTAAGTCCATGCGTTCCAGTCTGCTCATCTGCTTTTCTGCCTTGATTTTGGGGGCCGTTCGGCCTTTGGGCTCGGGGGCGTTTGGCACGGCCTGCAGCCATGCCAACTGCTTTACATACAGGCTTGCTTCATCGATCAAGCCCTGATAAAGTTTCCCCAGTTCTCGATGGCTTTCTCAACCTGCCTACTGATGAAGCCAATGGTCGGATCAAGGTAGGCGGCCTCGAAGGCGGTGGCGTCGCCCTTGTACGCCCAGCCGTTGAAAGACACGGTGCAGGCGGCCAAAAAGGCGGCGGTTTCGCGCTGCTGTTCTTCGGCGCTCATCTTGACCTTGCCGCGCTTGACCATCGAGTCAATCACGCGCTGCTGCCGTGCGGCGCTTACGCGCTGGTAGGCTTTACTTCCGGGGCCGTAAACGGTCACGCTCAGGGGCTTGCCGTCGGCGTCGCGCAGCGGCTCTTCGTTGCCGTCGAGCAGCTCGAGTGTGAAGGTGTCTTTGGCGGCTATGTTGGTGATTTCAAACATGTTTTTTTCCTTTTGCGGGGAGGTAAAAATGGCCCTTACCGCGCCGGGCCGCTACCCGCAAAAGCAGCGAACCCGGCGCAGCAGGTGCCCTTAAGATCAGGGGGCCAGAACCTCAACCACGCCCACGCCGCCGGCGCTGGTGGTGATTTCGAGCGTGGCTGCGGCGGTGGTGATTTGGTCAACCGAGCCAACACCCAAGCGGAACGACATCACCGCAGCTTGGAAGTAGTACACGTCGCCGTTTTGGGTGGTCACGCGGCACGAGTGGGATGCGTCAGAAAGCAGGGCCGACTTCATGAGGATTTGCCCAGCGTCGTCGGTGTTGAGCGCGAGCTGGATGTTCAGCGCCCCCTCGTTGAACGAGCCCTTGAATTTCTGCGTCGAGCGGTTGCCCAGCGGCTGATGCGTGACCAGCGCGTATTCGCGGCCAAACTCACCCAAATCGGTGATCTCGCCCACAGTGGTGTAAATCATGCCCACGGCTGCATAGCCGGCGGCGTCGAAGGTGGCGGGCCGCGTTGCAGTGAGTGCAAACGTGGTGCCAGCGGATGTGCGTACAGTCATTTCGGTGCCTCTTTGACAGGTTAGGATCGGATCAATTTCAGGGTGCAAATGCCAGTGCCGTCGTGCTCGGCGTTGCCCACGCGGTAGGTGCCCGCACCGGGGCCGGTGGTCACGGCCAGCAGCAGGCCCTCGGGCTTGGCCGGCACCACAGCCGACGGCAGCACAAAGGTTGGCGAGGTGCCAGCCCCCATGCCGTAGCCGTCAAGCGCAGCGTCGTCGAACCCGCTGCCCAAAACGCCGCGCACGCTCGCCGCCCCTAGGGTGGCTTGCGCCCCAAAGTCGCGGAAAAACACGCTGAGGTCTTCGGCAAACATGGTGCAGGCGCCGGCTAGGGTTACTGTGTGATGGCGTCAACCATGCGGCTGAACGACTCGACGTGACGCACGGCCACATCAACGTCCTGCAACACGCGCACGCGCACGGTGCCGGCAGCGCCGCCGGTGTACGGATCGACCATCAGGTCAAGCCCGCCCCACATGCCGATCAGCAGGTCGGCAAAATTCCCGAACAAAATGGCCGCGAGGTTGGTGCCGGTGCCCTTGCTCAGGTTCGACGGCACGGCGTTGGTCACGCCCACGCGGTAGCCATTGACAGGGGTGCCGCCGTCCTCCCAAATGAAGCCGTTTTGGCCGGTCACTTTGGAGGTCGATTTCAGACGGCCACGCACGCGGGCATTGGTGAGGTAGCCCATACTGCCTACGTCGGCGTTGGCCACAGCCACAGCGGTCTCGAGGTCGATCATGTGCTGCCAAGTGGGCGCACCCCCGTTGGCGCCGCCCACGGCGGCATTGGATGTGACCAGCGTCAAGATGCCAGAGGGCTGGTTGCTCACACCGGTGCCGTTGATGGCGGCCTGCTGGATCGCCAAGCCCAGCACGGTGGCCAAATCGCGCTGCACCATGCTTTCCACGTCGAGCGAGGTTTGCAGGATCAGGCGGCGCGAAATGTCCGTGAAGGCACCCACGGTTTTGGGCGTCATGGGCACTTGGCCAATGGTCTGCTGGCTCTCGGTCGGGGCGGCATCTTCAGCCACCCAAAACGAAGTGGCAGCGCCGGTCTGCTTGGGGATGGCGATGTTGCCCACCAAGCCTGTGAGGGTCTGCGCGCCCATGCCGTTGATCACCATGGCGTTGCGCAGGATGTCGATGAACGAGCCCGTCAGCAGGTCGGTGGCCACGAGGTTGCCGCCAGCGGTGGGTGTGCCGGCCACCATGGAGCGCTTTTGCACATCAAACGGCACCAGCAGACCGCCGGGCTGGCGCTTGAGCTTGGCGGCGGCGGCGTCCGAGCACTCGCGCTCGAAAGCGGCGGCGCACTGGGCCGCTGCGTCGCCGGGGTTGGCCAACGCGTTGAGGGCGCGCAGAAAGCTGTACTGCCGCACCTCTTTTTTGTCCATGCCAATGTCGGCGGTGGGCACGGGGGCAGATGCCAGTTTGTCGAGCGCCTCGCGCTGGAATTGCTCGACCGTGAGGCCGCGCTGGATCGCGCTCATGGCCAGATCGGCGCCACCGGGGAACGATGCGGCGATTTTGCTGATTTCGGCAGCGTGGTTGCGCTGCTCTGCGACTTCGATAGTCATGGCTTTTTCCTTGATGGGGGTGTGGGTTTGGGTTTGGGTTTCGGCTTGCGCAGCCGGGGTGGCGTCTGGCGCGCCTGGGTCAACGTCGCGCGCGTCGTTTTCCAAGCTGCGGCCTACGCCTACGGTGGCATCGGCTGGCACGGACACCAGCGACACCTCGAACGGCTCCCAATCGGTGATGCGATAGGTTTCCAGCCCATCATCCTCCCCGATCAGTCGCGCCTTGTGCACCACGTAGCCGACGCTCACATTGCGGCGGATGCCGTCGCGCACGTCTTGCCACACTTCTTCTGCTCTTGCGCTTTTGCCAAAGCGCACCACGGCCCGACCTACCCGGTCGGCCCCGATCTCGACAGACTCGATGACGCCCACGACGTCTTTATGGTCGTGATCCATCAAAAGGTTGGCACCAGAGCGCAGCCGGCCCTGGCGCATAGACGTGGCGGTCACGTCCAAAATCTCGATGCCCCACCAGCGCTCATAGGGCAGCTCTGACGCAAAGGCCAGCACGGCGGTGCGGGCCTCGTCGTTGATGGCCTGGCGCTCTACCAAAAGCGCGCGCTCGGCGCGGCCCTTGCTCAGGTGGCGCTCGAGGCCGTGCAGCGGTGTGGATTGCTTGCTCATGCGAGCATTTGACCTCCGACCATGTTTCGCAAACAAGGCAAATTGCGAAAAAGTCGGGGGGCGGCTGTGGCCCAAAAAGATCAGATCGCGGGCGGCGCTTGGCGCGCTGTGGCCAGCACCAAGGCATGCAGGGCGCGGATCTGTTGCTCGATCTGCCGGCCTTCTGCGGGCGCGTCGGCTGGAGCGGGGGCTGGCGCGGCAGCGCTTGCAGGCTGGGCGGCACCCGGCAATCCATCGTAGGCCGTGAGGTGCACCCCGTACTCGGCGGCCAAGTCCTGCGCGGCCTTGATGCTCTTGAGCGTGTCCTCGAAGTCGTAGCCCATGGCGGCGCTCAGGTCTTGCGGGCTCATCAGGCCGGCCTTGACCTTCAAAATGTTGGCCTCGGTGTCGGCCTTGGGGTCCACCCAGTCCCAACGCCGGGGCTGCCACTCGTGGCGGACAAACTTTTCGTGCTTGGCTGCGGGCAAAGCGCTACCGTTGGGCATGGTGATGGTGCCCATGAGCAGGCCCCACGCCAGCCAACGGCGGAAAACCGGCTCCAGCAGCACCTGCACAAACCATTCTTGGTCGGCCATCCAGCGGTCGCGCTCCTCGAGCGTGCCACTGCGGATGCTCGAAAAGCTCACGCCCTCGAGGTCGTTGGCCAGCGAATGGTAGGCCACGCCCCAGCCGCTCGAGATGCGCTGCAGCGTGGTCTTGACAAACGGCCCGAAGCTGGCCTCGGGGTATTTGCTGTCGTAGGCCTGGAAGCTCACGCCCTGCGGCAGCGTGTCGAAAGTGCCAGGCTGGCTCACGGTCACCGCCTCGCCGTCGGCGCTCAGGCCGCCAATGGGCGCTTGCCCGTCGGGCGTCGTGAAAAATCCGTAGTGGTTGGCGCCATGCTCGGCGGCCAGCAGCGCAGCGAGCTTGAAATTGCCCAAGTGGTGCAGGCTCAGCATACCCGGCGCCATCCAAGGGATGCCGCGCAGCTGCTCGGGGCGCTCGACCTTGTAGGCGTGGATCACGTCTGCCATGGGCAGGCGCACGCGCTGGCGGTTGCTGTTGACGCCGTCGTTTGGGTGGGCCGCGAATAGGTGCAGGGCCACGGGGCGGCGGTGGGTGTTGACCTCTACGCCCATGATTACAGCGTTGTCGCCCCAGCGTCCGTTGTACGTGGTGTCGATGCGGTCAACGTCGATAGCCTGCAGCGCAAAATGCCAGCGGTTGCCAGCCTGTGGGCCGCGCACCACGGCCACCAAAAATTCACCGTCCGACGGCAGCCCGCCCACCAGCGTGGCGCACAGGTCGCGGAAGTGCTGCCGGCCCTGCGCGTCGGCCTCGCGCTGCCACGCTTGCCAAGCCGACTCAATTGCGGCGCAAGCCAAGCGGTCGGGCACGCCGGGGCGGTCTTCCACGCGGCTCTGCAGGCGCACGCCAGACGGGCCGACGATGTTGTCCTGCACCATTGTGCGGAATTTTCTGGCGTAGTCGTTGTTGTTGACCAGATCGCGGCCCCGCCGGCGCAGCAGATCGAGGTCGCCGCGCAGCTCCTCGTTGAGGCTCTGCTGGGTCGATAGCCAGTCGGCGCTAAGCCGGTCGATGCGCGCGGCTTGAAAGCGGCGCACCTGCACCGGCTTCTGAGGGCCGCGCAGCGCCTGCCAAGCCCGAGAAAAAACGTTCATGCGCCAAACCTCACTTGGATGCGGCCACGGCCCGGCAGGCCTGCGCCGGTGGCGGCCTCTTCGCGGGCCACCTCGACCTTGAGCCGGTCGCGGTGGCTCCAGAGCTCGGGCAAGGGGAAGCGGTCAAGGCTGCGCCCCGCGATGCTGTACTTGGCCGCGGCGAGGTTGCCGGGGTCGGCCAGATAGGCCTCGACCGCCTCGAGCGCGCGGCGGGTGGCGGTGCGGGTGTCGAGCGTGGCGGCCCCAAAGCTGGGCCGGATGGTCATGCGCCCCTCGGCAACAGTAAACACCTGCCCAGCAAGCGCCACCTGAGCGCGCCACGCGTAGTCACCAGCAGCCCAAAGGCTGGTCGCGCTGGCCGCCACCTCGACCAAGTGATCGGCGCCCTGCGCCGTGGCGGCGATGGTGATGCGGCCCGCAGCGTTGAGCAGCGTGTACGTCAGCTGCCAGCCGCTGCTGGCCGGGTATTGCGCCAGCGAGCGGCGCCAGCGCACGGTGTCCCCAGCGTTGACGCCTGCGGGCTCTGCGGTTGGAATTTCGGCCATGGTGATGCGACTCTAGGCGCGCGCGTGTTTCGCAAACAAGGCAAGTTGCGAAAAACTAGGGGTGGCGGGCGCGGTCGGCGGCGTGGCAGGCGCGCAACACGCAAAAAAATTTTTTGCGCGGCTGCAAAAACCGCTTGACATACGCGTTTAAGCGCGTATAGTACGCGTCATGGGCAGCAAGATCGCAAGCCCACCGACCTGGCGGTACCGGGCAGGAGTAGGATCATGGAATACTACATAATCGACCACCCCAGCGGGGTGCAAAGCCGCCGCGAGGCAGTGTCCCCCGTAGAGGCTTTGGCGAAGGAATGGGCTGATGCCGGCTGTGCGCCGGTGGAATGGGTGGAGACCTGGTCTGGTGGAGGCTGGAACTTTATGGTGACGGATGATGCCACCGGGCACGCCGTCTACCTCAAGGAAGTGACACCTGATGGAGGGTGATGCGACCACCCTAACCGGCGAGCAGTTCGCTGCTCTCTCGGAGCTACTTAGGCTGCGGGATGGTCCGGCCCAAGCGGCGGCCGAGCTGGTGCTCGTGGGGGGGTCAAGCGTGGCCGATGCTGCACGGATCGCAGGCCTGACCTACCCGCGCGCATGGCAGGCTGTGCAGCGGGCGCAGCGCGGGCTCAAGCTGGCCCACTCGGTCTGCGGTAGTCGCGACGATCCAGCCTAGCGGTTTGGCACGTCGTTGATGATGCGCCAGAGCTGCACGCGGCCTAGACCATAGCGGCGCTCGAGCAGCTCGAGGCGCTCGCCGGCGCGGTAGTCGCGGCGGATGGCGGCGTTGCGGGTGGCGGCGCCTTCGCCGGCGCGCTTGCCCACGTACACCCGAGCGCCGCCAAAAGTGCCGCGCACTTGGGCCTCGATCTGGCGCGCAAGGCAGGCTTGGAAGCTGGGCGCAAGGGCCAGCACACAGCGCAGTGTGTACTCGACCACATCGTCGGTGTATTGGACGGCCTGCAGGGCGTCCAATACACCGAC
>Ga0209066_10008212_pt1 | contig 10172 bp, 8 predicted proteins | sample All_14_2_FD_187198 | JGI IMG/M metagenome (GOLD analysis project Ga0209066, IMG submission 187198) | Freshwater microbial communities in response to fracking from Pennsylvania, USA - Allegheny Zone_MetaG_DW_15 (SPAdes) (version 2) ... | reverse complement strand
CGACCGCCGAGGGCTGGTTCCAGTTGGACTCGACCGAGGTTGACATGCCCGGCCGCATCGACCAGCACATCAACCCCTACATGACCATGGCCCAGCAGGCCGAGGCCCAGGGCGAGACCTGTGCGCGCGAAGAAGAAGGCGCTTTCGACCCGCTCAAGAACACCAGCAAGGTGGCGCTCGGCGGCGCCAATGCCGCGCAGGCCGATTTGAAAGACGGCGCCAAGCCGATCAAGCTGGTGCCCAACCCGGCGCTGGCGGCCAAGTCGGCCCAGGCCGCAGCCGCCAAGACCATCGCAGCGGCCTCGACCTTGCCCGCACGCAGCGGCAAGATCGCCATGCCGCCACGTGATCGCACCGTGATCCGCCTGCCGTCTTACGAACAGGTCAAGAGCGACCCGGTGCTCTACGCCCACGCCAACCGCGTGCTGCATCTGGAGACCAACCCCGGCAACGCCCGCGCCCTGGTCCAGGCCCATGCCCACCGCGATGTGTGGATCAACCCGCCGCCCATCCCGCTGACCATGGCCGAGATGGACTACGTCTTCGGCCTGGACTACGCGCGCAGCCCGCACCCGGCCTATGCCGACGAAAACGGCAGCCACGACCACGCCACCAAGATCCCCGCGTGGGAGATGATCCGCTTCAGTGTGAACATCATGCGTGGCTGCTTCGGGGGCTGCACCTTCTGCTCCATCACCGAGCACGAAGGCCGCATCATCCAGAGCCGCTCTGAAGACTCGGTCATCCACGAGATCGAAGAGATCCGCGACAAGGTCAAGGGCTTCACCGGCGTCATCTCCGACCTGGGCGGGCCCACCGCCAACATGTACCGCATCGGCTGCCGCTCGCCCGAGATCGAGGCCGCCTGCCGCAAGCCATCATGCGTCTACCCCGGCATCTGCCCGAACCTGAACACGCACCACGGCCCGCTCATCAAGATGTACCGCCGTGCGCGCGAGCTGCGAGGCGTCAAGAAGATCCTGATCAGCTCGGGCCTGCGCTACGACCTGGCCATCAAGTCGCCCGAGTACATCAAGGAGCTGGTCACGCACCATGTGGGCGGCTACCTGAAGATCGCGCCCGAGCACACCGAGGGCGGGCCGCTGTCCAAGATGATGAAACCGGGCATTGGCACCTACGACAAGTTCAAACAGCTGTTCGAGCAATACAGTGCCGAAGCGGGCAAGAAGCAGTACCTCATCCCCTACTTCATCGCGGCCCACCCCGGCACGAGCGACGAAGACATGATGAACCTGGCGGTGTGGCTCAAGCGCAATGGCTTCAAGGCCGACCAGGTGCAGACCTTCTACCCCAGCCCCATGGCCACGGCCACGGCGATGTACCACACGGGCCGCAACCCGCTCAAGGGCATCAGCCGCGTTGAGGGCAAGGGCGAGCGGGTGGACATCGTCAAGGGTGACAAGCGCCGCCGCCTGCACAAGGCCTTCCTGCGCTACCACGACCCGAACAACTGGCCGCTTTTGCGCGAGGCCTTGAAGGCCATGGGCCGCGCCGACCTGATCGGCAATGGTCAGCACCATTTGATTCCGTTCTACCAGCCGCAAACGGATGGCACTTACCAAAGTGCGCGGCGCAAGAACTCGACTGGCACGGGCGTCAAGACGTCGGTGGTGACCACGGGGCGCGCAAAGCGCTCGGACGAAGTGCAGCACGATCCGCGCGACTTGCCCAAGATGCAGCCGCGTGTGCAGCCGCGCAAAGGCGTGATCCTGACCCAGCACACTGGCCTGCCGCCACGCGCCACGGGTGCACGCACCGCCTCGGGCAAGCCGGGTGGTCGGTCCTCCGGCAGCACGGCGACACCGGCACGCGGCAGCAAGAAGCCGCGCTGAAGCACCACCCGTGCGGCGTGCGCATCACGCCTGTATGGCCACGCGTCCTCGCCGCTGCACCAGGCTTTGCAAGTGGCGGCGCAGCACGCGGTTCATGTCGCGCGGCACAAAGGGCTTGCTGATGTAGTCGTTCATACCCACTTCGAGGCAATGCCGATGGTCATCGATCTGGTCGCCGGCGCTCATGGCCACGATCGGCATGGGCATCCAGCCCCGCTGCACCTCCAGCTCCCGGATGCGCCGCGTAGCTTCGATGCCGCCCATCTCCGGCATGTGAAAGTCCATCAACACCAGATCCGGCTCATGTGCCCGCAGCCATTCGAGCGCACGCAGACCGTTTTCCGCCACGGCTACCTCCAGACCCAGACTTTCAAGCGTGGCCTGCGCGACCAGGGCATTGACCGGGTTGTCCTCGACGACCAGCACATGCCCGGCCAGCCGCAGATCGCTTTCCTCGTCAATGGCAAGAGGCCCCGGCATGCCAGCATCGGATAGCTCATCCGATGGGCGATGCGCTCGGGGCAGGGCCAGGGTGAATGAGAAGGTGGTGCCAATGCCCACGCGGCTCTCGCAGCGCAGCTTGCCACCCATGGCCATGCAAATTTGCTGAGAAATGCTCAGGCCCAGCCCTGTGCCGCCCACCAGGTAATCGTCGCGGGCCTCTACCTGGTGAAAGGCATCAAAGATGCTCTCGATGTGCGCTTCGGGTATCCCTCTGCCCGTGTCCTGCACTTAGAAGACAACCCGACAAGCGCCATCGTCGTGCGCCACGCTGTCCTTGTCTTCCAGCTTGATCAGGACAATGACATGCCCTCGCTCCGTGAACTTGACGGCATTGCCCACCAGGTTCGTGAGGATCTGGCGCAAGCGGTCCGGGTCGAGCTGAAGCCAGATGTCATCGGGCAGACCAGAGCGCAGCATCACCACCAGCCCCTTGTCCCGCGCCGTGACCTGGGACAGTTCGCACACATGGCGCGCCAGTTCATTGAGCAGCACGGGCCTGGCGTTCAGCCGCAACCCGTGGTCCTTGAGCCGGGAGAAGTCCAGCACGTCGTTGATGACGCCGAGCAGGTGCTCGCCCGCGTTGTGGAGCAGATCGATCTGGGACAGGTCATCGGGCTGCCTCAACCGAGCCCGCAGCATGCGCGACAGGCCGAGGATGCCGTGCAGCGGCGTGCGCATCTCGTGGCTCATGGTGGCCAGGAAGCGGCCCTTGGCAGCGCCGAGTGACTCGGCCTCGTGTAGCGCCTGGGCACGGGCGTGCGCCAGCTCCTCGCTCTCGAAGCGCAAACGCAGCATCTCGCTGATGCGACGATGCGCGCGGTCCGCCTCCAGCCACAAGATCACCAGGAAACCCGCGATGCTGATGAACCCAAACCACCCCAACGGCCCGCCGATATTCGCGCAGTAAACGGCCGAAGACACCAGAATGGGCACCGTCCAGGCCCGCACGTTGGCACGGTCACTGCTGATCTGTGCAGCGCCCGTAGCCGCCATGCCGATCATCACACCGATGATGGCGGTCGCCAGTTGCTGATCACGGCCGATGGGCAATGTCCACGGCAGCGCACTCCAACACATGCTGAACACCATCGTCAGCCAGTAGTAGCTGTGCTGCCAGAACGGGGCCTGGCGGTCGGCTGAACGAAAGTACGACTGCGCATGCAACGCTCGGGTGACGGCCAACACCAGGGCGACAATCAACCAGGCCAGCGTCGGCAAGGTCGGCGGCGCTGGCTGAGTGAAGTGGATCAATCCACCGATCACGATGATGAAGCCCCCCAGCGTCCAGGCAGTGACCGGCATGTGCCCATAGAGCATCCGGATCCGCGCATGGGTGATGCGTGCGCCCATTGCCTCAGCAAGCGACGTATCGGTGTGGGAAGAAGAGGCAGCGGAGGTGCTGGAGGGAAAGACGGCCATCGAGTTGCGGGATGTGGACTACGGGCCAGTGCTCTCCCGCGTACATCAGTATGGCGTCAGCGGCATGCTTCGACATGGCCTTATCCATCGCCACGGACGGCCGAACCGTGAACTCCGGATCAATGTCGGCATTTCCAACGCAGGTGCAGACAGATTGGTCGCGGAGCCGATCACTCACCACGTGAGCGAAACCGCTTCAAGCAAGACAAATGCGCTCGGGCCGCATAAATCACTCCAGAGCAAGCGCCGGAAGTCGATATCTCCGGCTAGGCCGGGGGCGCCCAGTTGGCAAACAACGCCCGGCACTTGTCTTCAATGGAGTTGTACTGATGAAAATGCGTCACATCTTGCTGAGCCTGGGCGTGCTCGGCGTGGTTTTCACTTCCACCGTTGGTGGTGTGGGCTGGTGGGGGCTGCAGTCCCTGGGTGCCAGCATGGACAACACAGTCACCGACACACAGGCAACACAGGCAGCCACCATGGGCGACATGATGCACGAGGGCCTGCGTGGTGATGTCTTTCAAGCATTGATGTATGCGCAGTCTGGCGACGCGGCAGGCGCGGGCAAGGCATTCAAGGAAGCCCAAGCACATGGTGACGAGTTCATCGCTCGCGTCCACGCCCTGCAGACCCTGCCCTTGTCTGCCGAGATCAAGTCTGGCGTGGACGCATTGGTCCCGCTTGTAGAGCGGTATGCCGCGACCGGCAAGGAGATCACGCAACTGGCCACGCAAGACGGCCAGGCCGCCATGGCCAGGCTACCTGATTTCATCGCGCTGTTTGAGCAGTTGGCCGTCGATCAGGACAAGGTCATCGAGGCCATTGAAGCAGGCGCCAAAGTAACCCAGACAAGGGGCAATGAGTCCCGGGCACAGACCCAGTGGATCTTGCTCGTCACCGCGCTGCTGGGCGCATTGCTGATGTTCACGACCACGGCCATGGTGGGTCGCCACCTGCTGCAGACACTGGGCGGCGAGCCTTCGACGGTACGCAAGCTGCTGCGGCGTGTGTCGGACGGCGAGCTCGGTGTTCAGGTGCGCCTGCAAGCGAACGACGAGCACAGCGTCATGGCCAGTCTGGCCCACACGATCGAGCGCTTGCGCCGCACCGTCTCGAACGTGCGAGACAACGCCGACAGCGTGGCCAACGCCTCAGCCGAGGTCTCTGCCGGCAGCTCGGACCTGTCCAACCGCACACAGGACCAGGCAGCGGCGCTGGAGCGGTCGGCATCGGCACTGGAGCAACTCTCCAGCACCGTTGGACACAATGCAGACAGCGCCTCACAAGCCAGCCAATTGGCCCAGGGCGCCAGCGACGTAGCCGGGCAAGGCGGCGTCGTGGTTCAGCAACTGGTGACGACCATGCAGGCCATCAGCCAGTCCTCGCAGAAGATCGCCGACATCATCGGCGTGATCGATGGCATCGCCTTCCAGACCAACATCCTGGCGCTCAACGCGGCCGTGGAAGCCGCGCGCGCCGGAGAACAAGGCCGTGGGTTTGCGGTGGTTGCCGGTGAAGTACGCAGCTTGGCACAGCGCTGCGCGGCTGCCGCCCGGGAGATCAAAACCCTGATCAACGCCAGTGTGGAGCGTGTGAACACGGGCGCAGGACAGGCCGATCAGGCTGGCAGCACGATGAAGGAGATCGTCACCGCCATCTCGCACGTCACGGACATCATCGGCGAGATCAGCAGCGCCAGCCGCGAGCAAACTGCCGGCATCGCCCAGGTCACCGATGCCGTCAACCAGATGGACCAGGGCACGCAGAGCAACGCCGCGTTGGTGGAGCAAACCGCGGCAGCAGCCGAGAGCCTGCGCAACCAGGCCGATCAACTCGCCCGGTCGGTGGCGACGTTCAAGCTGGCATGACCCTGTCGCTTGCATTGGCAAGGCTACCTACCGTACAGTAGGCGCATGAGCAAAACAAGCCTCGCCATGAACCTCGCCGACGACGGCGACGCCAGCGCCACCCGCCTGTCCATCCTGCGCACGGCGCGTGAGTTGATTCAGACCCGCTCCTACCTGGGGCTGAGCTTTCAGGAACTGGCCGACCGGGTGGGCATCCGTAAGGCCAGCCTGTACCACCACTTTGCATCCAAGGAGGCGCTGGGCATCGCGGTCGTCGACCGCAGCGCGCGTCAGTTCGACGAGTGGGTGGCCGGCCTCGGTGGCAGCCCCCAGCAACAGCTGCGTGCCTACATCGCCATGTTCCGCGATGTACTCGGCGCGGGCCTGCGCGTATGCCCGGGCGGCGCCATGGGCCCTGGCTGGGACTGCATCGAGCCCGATCTGCAAAGTGCCGTGCGCCAGATGAGACAACGCCAGATCGACTGGTTGACCCTGATCATTGGCCAGATCAAATTAAGCAAGGCCGCCGCAACCACCACACCGGCCCAGATCGCAGCGCAGTTGTTTTCGCTCTGTCAGGGCGCCCTGCTGTCTGCCCGCATCAGCGGACGGGCCGCAGATTTCGACGCGGCACTCGCCCCCTTCATCACACAGTGGCGACTGGATACTGCTCACTGAGTTACTTCCCCCGGTGGCCGCCCGAACGGCCTTTTTTTTGCAACCACTAAACTACCGATTGGCAGGTAGATTATCAAAGGACGAGTCATGAAAGCCGTGATCACCACCTACGCCCGCTCACCCTTCCACTTCGCACGCAAAGGGGCGCTCGCCACCACCCGTCCGGACAGCCTGGCCGCGCAGGTCGTCGCGGGCATGATGAAGCGCGTGGACCTGGACCCGGCCTTGATCGAAGACCTGATCGTCGGCTGCGCCTATCCGGAAGGGCCGCAAGGCAACAACGTCGCCCGCCTGGTCGGCTTCCTGGCCGGTCTGCCCCAGCACGTCGGCGGCATGACCATCAACCGCTTCTGCGGCTCGTCCATGTCGGCCATCCACATGGCTGCGGCGCAGATCGAAGCCGGCATGGGCGACGCTTTCATCTGCGCAGGGGTCGAGTCCATGACCATGGTGCCCCAGGGAGGCCTCACCTTCGACCCCAGCCCCGAGTTGCTCGATCGCTACCCCGAGGCCTACACCAGCATGGGCGACACCGCCGAGAACGTGGCGCAGCGCTACAGCGTCAACCGGGCAGACCAGGAGCTGCTGGCGCTGCAATCCCACCAGAAAGCGGCGGACGCGCGCGAGGCCGGCCGGTTGCGTGACGAGATCGTGCCCATCACCACACCCGATGGGCAGATCGTGGATGCGGACGGCTGCATCCGCCCGCAAACCACGCTGGAAGCGCTCGCCTCGCTCAAACCCGCCTTCCGCAGCAACGGTGTGGTCACGGCGGGTACCTCGTCACCGCTGACCGATGGCGCCGCCGCCGTGCTGGTCACCAGCGAAGACTTTGCCGTGCGCCATGGTTTGCCCATGCTGGCCCGCATCAAGGCCTTTGCCACCGTGGGCTGCAACCCCACCGAAATGGGCATGGGCCCGGTGCCAGCCACACGCAAGGCCCTGGCGCGCAGCGGGCTCACGGCCTGTGAGCTGGACCTCATCGAGATCAACGAGGCCTTCTCCTCCCAGGCACTGGCCTGCCTGCGCCAACTGGGCTTGAACCCCGACAAGGTCAACCTCGATGGCGGCGCCCTGGCTTTGGGGCATCCACTGGGTGCCACCGGCGCGCGCATCACCGGCAAAGCCGCAGCCTTGCTGGCAAGGGATGGTGGCCGCTACGCGCTGTCCACGCAGTGCATCGGTGGCGGGCAAGGTATCGCCACGGTGCTGGAGTCGCTGCGCTGACGCCAGCCCGGCCCCACGCGCCTCACCCTTCAGTGCTGCACGCCGCTGTGTACACGGGCCAGCACCCGGCCCTCAGACCAGGCGAAAGGCGTGACAGCCTGGGTGGCCTGCACGCCGTGCTCCACACGCAATTGGTCTACCAGCTTGACCAGCACAGCCTCCAGCGGTGCCGCCGGGTCGTTACCAGGGTCCTCGAAGCGGTCCAGCGAGATCTCGGCGCCCTCTTCGTCGTCTTCCAGCACCTGAACGATGAAGATCTCTTCCTTGCCCGGGCGGCCATGCACCGTGGCACGGAAACGGTCGCCGCCATACCAAAACTCTCTCACCATGATTGCGCTCCTCGTTGTACGCGTCGCCCGCGCACCGTTGCGTGGGCAGGCGCATCCTATATAACCATTTTCATTTTGTGGTTAAAGCCCAGCAGCGCGATCAGGTAGCCCTGATCAGGCCCCTCAAGCCACAGCGAGCCAGGCCCAGGCCCCCAACACATTGAGGATCAAGGCAGCGGCCACGCCCAGGCCGAAGCGCCGCCCCCCGGACAGCGTGGCAGCGCCCGCTCGCGTCAGGGCATTGGCGCTCACAGCCACCAACAGCCCCGTCATCAGGTGAGACACACTCAATTGACCAGCGCCATAGAGGGACAAAAGGCTGGCCATGGGTGCATGCGCGTCGGCCAGAGCCGCTACCGCCGCCCCCCACAACAATCCCCCCACGCCGTACTGCTGCGCCAGGCTCACCACCACCGCACCCGCCAGCAGCAAGGCGGCCATGCTCAGGGCCTCTCGCAAGCGCAAAACCGCAGGCTGCTCGGGCCTGGCCAGTACCGCCGTTTCAACATGGCGCCACAACAAGCCACCCAGCACCAGCGGCACGGCCACGCCAACGGCGACCAGTGGCCAGACCTGCGCCACCGCCACAGGCGACACCACGGCGGCCATCAACAGCAACTGCACCCAGGTCGCCACCATGGACAGCACCGCCGCACACCAGGCCAGGCGCAGTGACACCTGCCCCGTCTTGACCAACCCGCCCATGGCACTGATCGTGGCCGTGCTCGACACGAATCCACCCAACAGGCCAGACAGCGCCAACCCGGCCCGCGCACCCAACAGCCTTTGCGCCACATGCCCGGCCGCCTGCATGCTCAGGATGACGATCACCAGCATCAGCCCCCGCTGAGGCGACAACTGCCCCAGCCAGGACACCGGCGCCGTGGGCAACAAGGGCAACAGCACCAGTGCCAGCGCCGCCAGCAAGAGGCCGTCGTGCAGCTCTTGTTGCGTGAGCCAGTCGGTGGCGAAATGGTGCAGGCGTTCGCGCGCAGCCAGCACCGCGGCCAGAACGACAGCGCAGGCCGCTGCCAGCACGGGTTCAGACACCGCCAGCATGCCGATCAGGCTGGTGGCAATCAGCGCCAGTTCGGTCGTCAGTCCCGGGTCCTGGGCCCGGCTGCGCACATAGGACAGGGCCGCCAGCACCGCCACCGCAGCCAGCACCACGGCGGCCAGGGCCGCCGACACGATCTGCGCCACGGCCCCGGCCAAAGCCGCCACCATGAAGGTGCGCAGGCCCGCCGCGCGCCGATCAGGGCCCTGCCCTTTACGCCGTTCGCGCTCAAGCCCGATGAGCAAACCACCGCCCAAGGCCACCACCAGGCCGATCTGATCTGATCCCAAGAAACTGTCCACCATGCGCCAACGCTGTGCCACCGAATGAACAGTATGTCTTCCCCGAAGGCGGCGCGCCCCTTGCACTGCCTTAAACTCTGGACTTTCTCAGCGCCTGCCGTCCATGTCTGCCGCCTCACCCGGGAACGCTTCCGCCCTGTTCGACCTCAAGAGCGCCTCGCTCACCCTGGTCGCCTTCGTGCTCAAGACCGGCAACATCCAGGCCCTGGGTCAGGCCATGGCCGACCGCTTTGGCGACACACCCGATTTTTTCAGCCGCGACCCGGTGGTCATCGACCTCACCCACCTGGCCAGCCTGGACGCCACCGTCAACTTCGATGCCCTCATCGCCCTGCTGCTGAGCTTCAAGCTCAACCCCGTGGCCGTGCGCGGCGGCACCGTCAAACAAATGGCCGCCGCACTCGAAGCCGGCCTGGGTGAAGCCCCTGACAGCCACGGCGCACCAGCCCGCGTCGAAACGGTGGTGCAAGAGGTCATCAAAGAGGTGATCCGCGAAGTGAAGGTCGAAGTGCCGGTTGAAGTCCCCGTGGCCGCCAGCACCATGGTCATCGACAAGCCCTTGCGCTCCGGCCAGCAGGTCTACGCCAAGGGCGGCGACCTGATCGTCACCGCCGTGGTCAACCATGGTGCCGAGGTCATCGCCGATGGCAGCATCCATGTGTACGCGCCCCTGCGCGGCAAGGCGATTGCCGGCGCCAAAGGCAACACCGAAGCCCGCATTTTCTCGACCTGCATGGAGCCCGAATTGCTCTCCATCGCCGGCACCTACCGCACCACCGAAAACCCGCTGCCGCCCAATGTGAAAGGCAAGCCTGCCCAGATCCGTCTCGACGGCGAGCGCCTGGTTTTCGACCCCATCGACATCTGATCCCAGATTTGACCCGTACAACTTTGAAAGGACCGCCATCCATGGCCAAGATCATCGTGGTGACCTCCGGCAAGGGGGGCGTCGGCAA
>Ga0209066_10008211_pt1 | contig 10173 bp, 7 predicted proteins | sample All_14_2_FD_187198 | JGI IMG/M metagenome (GOLD analysis project Ga0209066, IMG submission 187198) | Freshwater microbial communities in response to fracking from Pennsylvania, USA - Allegheny Zone_MetaG_DW_15 (SPAdes) (version 2) ... | reverse complement strand
GCCATCCAGCCCGGCGAGATGATCGGCCTGGTGGGCCACAGCGGCTCGGGCAAGAGCACGCTGGTGAACCTGATTTGCCGCTTCTATGACGTCACCGAAGGCGCGATCCGGGTGGATGGCGTGGACGTGCGCCAGTTCGCCGTCTCCGACTTCCGCCGCCACATCGGCCTGGTGCTGCAGGAGCCGTTCCTGTTCTTCGGCACCATCGCCGAGAACATCGCCTACGGCAAGCCCGACGCCAGCCGCGAGGAAATCATCGCCGCCGCCCGCGCCGCGCATGCGCATGAGTTCATCCTGCGCTTGCCGCAGGGGTATGACTCGCTGGTCGGCGAGCGCGGCCAGGGCCTGTCGGGCGGTGAACGCCAGCGCATCTCGATTGCCCGCGCGCTGCTGATCGACCCGCGCATCCTGATCCTCGACGAAGCCACCTCCTCGGTGGACACCGAGACCGAGAAGGAGATCCAGAAAGCGCTCGACAACCTGGTGCAAGGCCGCACGACGATTGCCATCGCCCACCGCCTGTCCACCCTGCGCAAGGCCGACCGGCTGGTGGTGATGGACCGCGGCCAAGTGGTGGAAGTGGGGCCGCATGAGGAACTGATGGCCAAGCAGGGCGCCTACTGGCGGCTGTACGAAGCGCAGGCTCGCAACGTCGACACCGAAGGCGAAGAAGCCGACCGCCCGGCCGTCACCGCCGCCCACCCCGCTGGCGCGGTCTAAGGAGTCACGGTCATGACGACTGCCATCGATTTCCAACTGCAACGCAACGCCTTCGGCCGCCTTGTCTTCACCGATGCCGCTGGTCAGGTGCATGACGGCGTGGTGCCGGTGCGCAACTTCCCCATCGCCTCACCCGACACCTGCCTGTCGCTGATCGGCCCCGATGGCCACGAGCTGGCCTGGATCGCCCGCCTGGCCGATGTGCCGGCCGACCTGCGCGCCCTGCTCGAAGCCGAGCTGGCCCAGCGCGAGTTCGTGCCGCAGATCCGGCAGCTGGTGGCGGTCTCCAGCTTTGCCACGCCCAGCACCTGGACGGTGGAGACCGACCGTGGCACCACCGACTTCGTGCTCAAGGGCGAAGAAGACATCCGCCGCCTTGGCAGCGGCCAGTTGCTGATCGCCGACAGCCACGGCGTGCAGTACCTGCTGCGCGACCTGAAGGCGCTCGATCGTCCGTCGCGCAAGCTGCTCGACCGCTTCCTCTAGCGCGTCCGGCTCTGTCGCACGAGGGTGCCTAGAATCGCGCCCCGAATCAGCTCTCATACCCCAACCCTCTACCCTCGCTCAGGAGAAACCGAATGTCCGACAACGACGACACCAGCACCCGCACCGGCCTTTGGGTCGTTTTCACCGTGGTGGCCGTGCTGCTGATCAGCGTGCTGACCTGGCAGGTGAACCGTGCCCTGCACCGTGGCGCCGCTGCGCCGGCCGCCTCGGCGGCTTCGGAACCCACCAGCTTGACCGCCAAGGTCGAAGCGCTGGCTGACGAACTGCTTGACGTGCCGCTCACCGGCGACCTGGTCGGCGTGCTGTACTTTGAATCCGGCGCTGCTGCGCTGCCGGCCGATGCCGCAGCCGAAATCTCGAAGGTGCAACATGCACTGGAAGCTGCGCCCAAGCTGAAGGTGGTGCTCTCTGGCTTCCACGACGCCAGCGGTGACGCTGCCCAGAACGCCGTGCTGGCCCGCGAGCGTGCCAAGGCCGCGCGTGAAGCCCTCAAGGCCGCCGGCATCGACGCCGCCCGCATCGCCCTGCGCAAGCCCGAGCAGACGCTGGCCGATGGCAGCCCGCAGGAAGCCCGCCGCGTGGAAATGCGGTTGGTCGAGTAATTCCCGCGTGTCGGCGGGGCGGCGGGCCGAGCGCCGGCCGCCCTAAGCCGGCCCGCAGTCCCCGTGGGGGACCGCCCGCTGACGTCAGCGGGCGAGGGGCTCTTTCAGCATCGCCTTGATGCCCCGCACGGCCTGACGAATCCGCGCCTCGTTCTCGATCAGCGCGAAGCGCACGTGGTCATCGCCATGGTCGCCGAAGCCGATGCCCGGTGACACCGACACCTTGGCCTCCTTGAGCAGCAGCTTGGCAAATTCAAGCGAGCCCATCGCCCGGTAGGCCTCGGGGATCTGCGCCCAGATGTACATCGAGGCCTTCGGGCATTCGACCGGCCAGCCCGCCTCCCGCAAGCCCTTCACGAGCACGTCGCGCCGCTTCTGGTAGGTGGCAGCGATGTCCTTCACACATTGCTGGTCGCCTTCCAGCGCGGCAATGGCGGCCACCTGCAGCGGCGTAAAGGTGCCGTAGTCGTGGTAGCTCTTGATGCGCGCCAGCGCCGCCACCAGCTCAGGATTGCCCACCATGAAGCCGATGCGCCAGCCGGCCATGTTGTAGCTCTTCGACAGGGTGAAGAACTCCACCGCGATGTCCTTCGCGCCGGGCACCTGCATGATGCTGGGCGCCTTCCAGCCGTCGAACACGATGTCGGCATAGGCCAGGTCGTGCACCACGAAGATGTCGTGCTTCTTCGCCAGCGCGATCACGCGCTCGAAGAAGTCGAGCTCTACACATTGCGCCGTCGGGTTCGACGGAAAGCCCAGCACCATCATCTTGGGCTTGGGGTAGCTGCCGCGAATGGCGCGCTCCAGCTCGGCAAAGAAGTCGACACCCGGCACCAGCGGCACCGAGCGGATATCGGCGCCCGCAATCACCGCGCCGTAGATGTGGATCGGGTAGCTGGGGTCAGGCACCAGCACGGTGTCGCCGCGATCCAGCGTGGCCAGCATCAGGTGCGCCAGGCCTTCTTTCGAGCCGATGGTAACGATGGCCTCGGTGTCGGGGTCGATGTCCACCTGATACCGCTCGGCATACCAATGCGAGATGGCCCGCCGCAGCCGCGGGATGCCCTTGCTGGCCGAATAGCCGTGGGTGTCGGGCCGCTGGGCCACTTCGGTGAGCTTGGCCACGATGTGCGGCGGGGTGGCCCCATCGGGGTTGCCCATGCTCAGGTCGATGATGTCTTCGCCACGCCGGCGGGCCGCCAGTTTCAGTTCGGCCGTGATGTTGAAGACGTAAGGGGGAAGGCGATCGATGCGCGCAAAGCGGCGCTTGCCTGGGGAGACAGACATGGAGAGGTCTTTCACGTGAGCGCCCGGAACCGTCCGAGCGACGTGGGGTGCAGTGGGGCACCCCGAGCCGGATGATACGGGGGCTCGAAGCCCGCTCAGCGTGTTGCGTTCAGGGCGGGCGTGGCTTGCCCGGCGTGGGCGCGCAGCCCGGCATGCACACGCAGCACCTGCCGTGGCCGCAGCGTGATGTGCATGGTGGGCTCGGCCGCTGTGGCGCCCGCCGGCAGCGTCATCTCGAAGCGCTGCAACACCATGGCTGCCACCAGCGTGAGCTCGGCCATCGCAAAATGTTCGCCCAGGCAACTGCGTGCGCCAACGCCGAACGGCAGATAGCAGCCTGCTGGGCGCGCTGCCTGGGCTTCCGGCGTGAAGCGCTCGGGATCGAAGGCCTCTGGTTGTGGAAACCAGCGCGGGTCGTGATGCAGCACCCAAGGCGAGATCCGCACCAGCGCACCCTCCTGCACCTGCCAGGGGCCGAGCTGAACCGCTGCCGTTGCCCGCCGCAAAAACAGCCCCGGCGCGGGCGGGTACAGACGCAGCGTTTCCTTCAGGGTTCGGGTGAGGTAGGGCAGGCGTGCCACATCGGCAAAGCCAGGCCGCCACCGGCCCACCACCTGATCGACTTCTTCCGTGGCCCTGCGGGCCAGCGCGGGATGGTTGGCCATCGACCAGATCCACCAGGTGAGCGCTGCCGCGGTCGTCACATGGCCGGCCATGAACAGGGCCATGCACTGGTCGCGGATCTCCCGGTCGCTCAGCATGGCGCCGGTCTGCTCATCGCGGGCCTGCATCAGCATGCCCAGCAGATCGTTGCGTTGTGCGCGGCCTTGCGCCAGGGCGCGTTGCCGGGCATGCAGATGGCGCCACACCAGACGGTCCAGCGCGGCGCGACCCTGGCGGGCGGCGATCAGCCTGGGTAGCGGAAACCAGGTGGGCAGCCGCAGCGGCGAGAACAGCTCGCGCATGCCGTTCTCCAGGATGTGCCGCACGGCGGTGTCAGCGACCAGCGCTTCTTCGGCCATCTCGCTGCTGAAAAGCGCTTGCAGGATCACGTCCATCGTCAGGCGGGTGGCGGCGTGTTCAATGTCGACACCACGGGCATCGCCGATGGGCACCGCATCCAACGTCCGGCTGGCGGCTTGCACGATCTGGTCGCAGTACAAGGCCAACCGCTTGGGGCTGAAGCCCGGGGCAAGGATGCGCCGCATGCGTTGGCCGGCGTCGCCCTCCAGCACCATCACGCTGTGATCGCCTTGGGTGCGGGCAAAGACGGTGGCCGATCGCTCCCAGCGTTGGAAGGCGGCGGACTGGCGCACCAGCACCTCCTGGGCCCAGCGGGGATCGAAGACGTCGTAGACGCTTTGGCCCAGCACGCGGGTGTGGCAAAGGTCGCCGTGCTGCTGGTGCAGGCGGTGCAGGAAGCCCAGGTAGTCCAGCCGCTGGTTGCGCAGGTCTTGCAGGCCCCACCAGCGTGGGCGGGGGCCTGGGGGAAAGGGAGAACTCATTCGACGGTTACTGCTTCAATCGGCGGGAGATGCGCGGCTCATCCCCACAAGTCCAGGGCGCGTTCGGTGGCCATGGCGCGCATCAGGTCGCCCCGGGCGATGAAGCCCGCCAGGGCACCCCCGGCGTCGATCAACGGCAGGCCTGGCAGGTCGGTGGCCACCAGTGCGGCTGCCACTTGATGCATATCGATGTCTGGCGCGGCGCTGGTCACAGGGCTGCGCATCCATTGATGGACGGTCGCCTTGCGAGCATCGGTGTCGGCAGCCGCCGTGTCCTTGAGCAGCAGCAGGCCGACCAGCTGCCCCGCTGCATCCAGCACCGGCGCCTGGCTCACGCCGCGGTCATGCAACTGCACCACCGCTTCGGCCAGCGGCTGTTGATCGCGCAGCGTCACCACGGGCGAGCTCATCCAGTGCAGCGCCTGCGATCGCTTCGTCCGCGCGCGGTCTGTGGTGGTGCCTGCCTGCTGCACCTCGGCGTAGGCTTGCAGCGCTGGCGGACGCGTGCCGTTGTCGTGATCACCGTGGGGCGCGTGCTGATGCAGTTGCACCAGGGCTGATGGGTCGGCCGCCTGCCAGTCCTGCACCGGGGTCACGCCCTGGGTACGGGCCACGGGCATGGCGCGGCTGACCAGCCGCAGTTCGTCGATGCGTGCCCTGGCGATGCGGCCGGTCAAGCCGTGGATCTGGAACATCGCGTGCAATCCCGGGTGGTGGGGTCCTGGTGTCGGGGTGATGCTGTGCTCAAAGCAGCGCTTCTTTGCACAAACCCCTGGTTGACTGCACTTGTATCACCTCATGCCGTGTTTCCCGCGGCACCATCGGGTATCCGCCCATGCATCAGACACGACAGGAGTGACGATGTCCGCAACCCAAGCCCGCAAGATCCTGGTCGCCCAAGGTGGTGGCCCCACCGCCGTGATCAACCAGAGCCTCGTCGGCGTGGTGCTGGAAGCACGGCGCCATCACGGTGTTGATCTGGTCTACGGCGCCCGCCACGGTGTACGCGGCATCGTCGATGAAGACCTGGTTGACCTCACGCAAGAGACCAGCCACAACCTGGAACTGGTGGCCGCCACGCCCGGCTCGGCGCTGGGTTCCACCCGCGACAAGCCCGACGCCGCCTACTGCCACGAGATCTTCAAGGTGCTGCAGGCCCATGGCATCGGCCAGTTCTACTACATCGGCGGCAACGATTCGTCGGACACCGTGCGCATCGTCAGCCTGGAGGCGCAGCGCGCCGGTTATCCGCTGCGCTGCATCCACATCCCCAAGACCATCGACAACGACTTGGTGGGCAACGACCACACGCCGGGCTTTCCCAGCGCGGCGCGCTTCGTGGCGCAGGCCTTTGCGGGTGCCAACCTCGACAACGCCGCGTTGCCGGGTGTCTACGTGGGCGTGGTGATGGGCCGCCACGCCGGCTTCCTAACGGCCGCAGCCGCGCTGGGCAAGAAGTTCGCTGACGACGGCCCGCACCTCATCTACCTGCCCGAGCGCGACTTCGACATCGAGCGTTTCCTGTTGGATGTCAAGACGACCTACGAGCGCCTGGGCCGCTGCATGGTGGCGGTCTCCGAAGGCATTCATGACGCGAGTGGCGTGCCCATTGCTGCGCAGTTGGCCAAGGCGCTGGAGCACGATGCCCACGGCAACGTGCAGCTCTCGGGCACCGGCGCGCTGGCCGATCTGCTTTGCGAGGAGATCAAGGCCAAGTTGAAGATCAAACGCGTGCGTGGCGACACCTTCGGCTACCTGCAGCGCAGCTTCATCGGCTGTGTCTCTGATGTCGACCAGCGCGAGGCCCGCGAGGTGGGCGAGAAGGCGGTGCAGTACGCCATGTGGGGCGCCCAAGATGGTTCGGTGAGCATCCAGCGCACCGGCACCTACAGCGTCGACTACGAGCTGCTGGCGCTGGACGCCGTGGCTGGCAAGACCCGGGTGATGGATGACGCCTTCATCACGTCCAGCGGCACCGATGTCACCGATGCCTTCCGGCTCTACCTGCGCCCGCTGCTGGGCTCGGGCATGCCCGATGCGTTTCGCCTGCGGCCCAACCCGGTGGCCAAGGTGTTGCGCGCCAAAGGGTGAGTCGAGGTGCGCTCAAAGGGGAATGGGGCGCTGCTCGGTGATGGCCAAACCATAGCCTGACAGCGCCACGAAGCTGAGCTGGTTGTTGGTCAGCAGCACCATCTCCTGCACGCCCAGGTCAGCCAGGATCTGCGCGCCCACGCCGTAGTCGCGCAGGTCCATCATCTGTGCGTCGTGGGTGCTGCCAGCGGCGATCTGCTCGCGCGCCTTCACCAGGCTGCTGAAGAACGGGCCCAGCGGCCGGTTGATCACCACCACCACGCCACTGCCGGCGTCGCCGATCATTTCCATGGCCCGGCTCAGCAGCGTGCGGCGCTTGCTTGCTTCGCCAAACAGATCGGCAAACGGGCTGAGTGTGTGCATGCGCACCATCGTCGGCGTGCCCGGCTCGATGCGGCCCTTCACCAGCGCCACATGCTCGGTGCCGGCGGCCTTGTTGAGGTACACCTTGAACGTCCAGTCGCCGCCCCACTCGCTGGTGAAGGGCTGCTCGGCCACCACCTGCACCAGGTGATCGTGCTTGTGGCGGTAGGCGATCAGATCGCGGATGGTGCCGATCTTGAGGTTGTGCTTCTTCGCAAACTCCACCAAGTCGGGCAGGCGAGCCATCGTGCCGTCGTCCTTCATGATCTCGCAGATCACGCCCGAGGGGTTCAGGCCGGCCAGGCGCGACACGTCTACCGACGCCTCGGTGTGCCCAGCGCGCACCAGCACGCCGCCATCACGCGCGATCAGCGGGAACACATGGCCGGGGGTGACGATCTCGTCGCGGCCCTTCGACGCATCGATGGCCACGGCGATGGTGCGGGCCCGGTCACCGGCCGAGATGCCGGTGGACACCCCTTCCTTGGCCTCGATCGAAACGGTGAACGCCGTCTCATGCCGCGTGCCGTTGTTGCGGCTCATGAGCTCCAGCCCGAGCTGCTCCACGCGCTGGCGGGTGAGCGTCAGGCACACCAGGCCGCGGCCATGGGTGGCCATGAAGTTGATCGCATCCGGCGTGGCGTACTGGGCCGGGATGACCAGATCGCCCTCGTTTTCGCGGTCTTCGTCGTCGACGAGGATGAACATGCGGCCATTGCGGGCCTCGTCGATGATTTCTTCGACGCTGGAGAGGGCGTACTGCGACATGGTGGTTTGCGCGGGCGAGGGTGCAAGACAGGGGCGTGATTGTGCCGTGGAGAAGCGCCCGCCCGGTGGCAGGACGGCGCATCAACCCAGCACACGCCGTGGATCCGGCTTTGCCGGTCCGCCGGCGTGGCCCCCTTGAGGGGGCGCGCGTCAGCGCGTAGGGGGTGGGCTATCCACACTGGCCGACATGGCCGCAGCTGGTGCAGAAATCGCAGCCGTCCTTGTGGATCAGCGTGGCGTTGCCGCATTCGGGGCAGGGCCGGCCGGCCATCGGGGCGGTCTTCACCGGGTCGCGCTTGGCGGCGGGGCTGGCGAGGATGCCCATGTCGTGCAGCGGGAAGCCTTCTTCATCCAGCACACCCAGCATCGCGTAGCGGTGGATCACCAGGCGGGCGATGTAGGCCACGGTGGAGGGCCAGATCTGCTGGCGCTTCTCACCCGGCACCGGGGCCATGAAATGACCGAGCGGCTCGCCCACGTTGAGCAGCTTGCGCAGCTTCATGCCGATCCAGGCCGGGTCGATCACCCGCATGTCCAGCGACAGCAGGCGCGCCAGGCCATCCAGTGCGCGCGGGTAGTTGCCCGAGAAGCCAATGGCGCAGGGCCGCGTGCTGCGGCCGCCGCTGGCCGCGGGCAGGCTCACTTCCTTGAGCGTCACGGTGAAGCGCTCGCTGGTGGCGGGGTTGTCCACGTCCACCGCCCAGGCCAGCGTGCCCGAGGTGCCGGTGCGGGGTTCTTCGCGGCTGAACATGGCGTCCAGCATCGGCGCCGGGCCGCCTTCCTGCAGTGCGCCCAGCGTTTCGCAGCGCCAGCGGATCACCGCGGCGGTGGCTGCCACTACGCCGGGGAACAGCCGGGCTTCGCCAGTGGGCGGGAAAGGCATTTCGAACGATCGCTCTTCGGCCACCGTGGCCAGCGCGTCGAGCTTGAGCTTCAGCCAGGCGGCGTCGTTCACGCGCATGTCCATCGACAGCGTCTTGGCCAGCGCGCCCAGGCCGCGCGGCTGCTCGGCGCCGTTCACCCACACCTCGAAGGGCAGGGTGCTGGCGAACAGGCCGGTGCCCGGCCCGGCCTCGGCCGGCAACTCGCCCACGAACAGCGAGAAGTCGCCATGCGGGTGCTGGATCATGTAGCTCCAGGCCGGGTTGCCGCCGGGCATCTCGGGCCGGCCGGGCCAGCGCAGCGAGGCCAGCACCGGGGCGGGCAGCTTGTCCACACGCAAGCGCTCGTTGGCGCCTTCGGTGGTCAGGGCGGGCGCGGCATCGGGCGACAGCGTGCTGGGCTCGGTGCTGAGCGTCACCCCCAGCACGCTGTTGGGCCGGTAGGTGGCCAGGCCCTTCAGGCCGCTGCGCCAAGCCTGCAGGTACAGGTCCTGGAAGTCTTCGTACGGGTAGTCGGCCGGCACGTTGACGGTCTTGCTGATCGAGGTGTCGATGTACGGCGCCACCGCGGCCACCATCGCCTCGTGCGCTTCGGCGCTCATCTCCAGCGCGGTGACGAAGGCATCGGTCAGCGGCGCGTCGGGGCCCAGCAGGTGCTTGTACAAGCGCCAAGCATGGTCTTCCACGGCGTAGTGTTTGAAACTGCCGTCGGCTTCGCGCTTCTTGCGGGTGTAGGTCCAGCTGAAGGCAGGCTCGATGCCGTTGCTGGCGTTGTCGGCAAAGGCCAGGCTGATGGTGCCGGTGGGCGCGATGGAGAGCAGGTGCGAGTTGCGCAGCCCCTGGGCGCGGATCTGGTCTTTCAACGCCGGCGGCAGGCGCGAGGCGAAGCTGCCCTTGCGCAGGTACAGGTCGGCGTTGAACAGCGGGAAGGCGCCGCGCTCCTTGGCCAGGTCCATCGACGCGGCATAGGCGGTGTCGCGCATCACCTCGCTGATCTGCCGGGCGGTTTCGCGTGCCGCCGGGGTGTCGTAGCGCAGGTTCAGCATCGCCAGCGCATCGCCCAAGCCGGTGAAGCCCAGGCCCACGCGGCGCTTGGCACTGGCTTCAGCCTGTTGCTGGGGCAGCGGCCAAACGGTCACATCCAGCACGTTGTCGAGCATGCGCACCGCCACTGTGGCCACTTCGGCGAAGGCGGCTTCATCGAAGCGGGCCGCCACCGAGAACGGGTCGCGCACGAAGTGGGTCAGGTCGATCGAGCCCAGGCAGCAGCAGCCGTAGGGCGGCAAAGGTTGCTCAGCGCACTGCCCGGTGACCAGGCCGTTGAAGATCACCGTGTGGTGATCGGCTTGGGTGGTGTCGAAGACGGGTTGTCGCCCGATCGACTCGATCGATGCGATGCGGCAAGTGAAGCGCTGGGTCTTGCGCAACACCTTGTCGCTGACCCAGGAC
>Ga0209066_10008210_pt1 | contig 10174 bp, 9 predicted proteins | sample All_14_2_FD_187198 | JGI IMG/M metagenome (GOLD analysis project Ga0209066, IMG submission 187198) | Freshwater microbial communities in response to fracking from Pennsylvania, USA - Allegheny Zone_MetaG_DW_15 (SPAdes) (version 2) ... | reverse complement strand
CTGGCCCGGCTGATGCATCGCCTCGGCGGCGGGGATGTCTGGGTTTCGTCGCTGTTCGATGTCGAGACCTACGAAAGCCTGCTGCAGATGACCTCGACCGTCAAGGCCAGTCCCGGCAGCGACCGGGCCGGTGCCGATTTCGGTCTCTACGAGCTGTTCCATGCCCTTTTCCCCTGCGGCTCGGTGACCGGGGCGCCGAAGATCCGGACCATGGAGATCATCAACGAACTGGAAAAGGAGCGGCGGGGTGTCTACACAGGGGCCATCGGCTATCTCGCCCCCTACGGCGCCGCGGTCTTCAGCGTCCCGATCCGGACGGTCGTCCTGCGCGGTACTCGTGGCGAGATGGGGATCGGCTCGGGGATCATCATCGATTCCGATCCCGAGCAGGAATGGCAGGAATGCCTGCTCAAAGGCCGCTTCCTCACCCACTGCCGCCCGGGATTCGAGCTTCTGACGACGATGCTGTGGCAGCCCGATGCGGGATACTGGTGCCTTGACCGCCATCTGGCGAGAATGGAAAGATCGGCGGCGGAACTGTGCTTTTCCTGGCCGGAGGCCGCGATCCGGCACGAGTTGGAGCGGCAGACCGCCGCTTTTGCCGGACACTGCATGCGGGTGCGCCTGACCCTGGCCAAGGATGGGGCGATCGCGGTCGCCGCCATGGCCTGCGCGGCCCCAGCTCTGCTGCGCCTGCCGGTCCGTCCGGAGCCGGTCGGCCTCGGTCTGCCGGAGATTGCGTTCTCCTCTGAGGTGGTCGATGGCGATTCGCCCTGGCTGCGGCACAAGACGACCAGTCGGGATCTGTACGACCGGGAATTCCGGGCGGGGCGGGAGGTGGGACTGTTCGACCTGCTGTTCGTCAACCGCCGGGGCGAGGTCACGGAGGGCTGCATCACCAACGTCGTGGTCTATGCCGACGGCCGCTATAGGACCCCGCCCCTGACCAGCGGCCTGCTGTCGGGGGTGATGCGCGAACAGTTGCTCGACGATCGGGAGCGGCCGGTTGTCGAGGCGATCCTGACACCGGCGGATGTGATGGCCGCCGAGGCGGTCTACCTCTGCAATGCGGTGCGCGGACTGGTGCGGGTGAGGTTGCGGCAGGGGGCGGGGAAGGCGGTCGAGTCGTCCTGACCGCTAGGCCGGTTAATGCACCATCCCTGGTCCCGGAGCGGTCTCCATCGGCATCGGGGGGATGATCAGGTTGTGCTGACGGCCCAGCTCGCGCACCATGGTCATGAAGGTCGACGGGAGCGGGATGTCGCGGTCGCGGTCGAGGATGCCGAGGGCGTCGGCCCTGGCCAGGGCGGTGGCATCGTCGCCGAGCCCTTCCTGGCTGTCGCAGAGGGCCTGGACCCGCAGGGCATCGGTGATCGGGGCGCGGAGGCCGGGGCTGTCGATGCCGAGGCTGAGGAGTTCCTGTTCGATGGTGCCCCAGTGTTCCCGGCGGAAGCGGACGAACTGCTCCTCCGGGTTGGGGGTGCCGAACAGCTCGTTGGTGATGGTCCCCGCCAGCCGGGACAGGTAGGTGGCATCGCCGTCCGGTTGTTTGCGGGCGAGCTGGGTGCGGATCTCCTTGAAGACAATCATCTGGATGACGCCGAGCCCCTCGCGGAGGGCCGGGATGAGCTGGGATTTGATGGCGGCTGTGTTCTCGGTCATGGCGTTACAGGAGGATCTTGACTGCGGGATGGTTTTTCAAACGTTGAAAGATTGTCAATCGGGTCTGTTCGTCTCCGATCTCGATGGTGGCCTCGAGGCTGTGGTATTTACCCCCCCGGCTCGACCGACCGGCTGCGATCTTCACCGGGTGCGGGGCGCAGGCCAGGATTATGGCCTGGCGCAGGAGATCGGCCTCCTCGCCGATGACCTTGTAGCTCCAGATGCAGGGGTAGACGATGTGCGGCCGGTTGTGTTGATGGTCCATGAACGGATGTCGAGGTTGGAGACGGAGGTTGTTGGGATCGGGATCAAGTAATACTGATTTGTCCGGCAAGAGTCAAGGGAAAGGGCGCGGAAACGCCCTGCGGCCGGCCGCCGCTGAAGAGCTGAAAACGGCGGATTGCTCTTGTCATCGCCGTGACGGCACGATATCGTTGTAACGGCAAGCTGTGACAGGTGCGAGTTTCCCGGACAACGGCGCGGTTCCAGCCAGGGGAAAACGGCGTACGGCACGGCACAGCAGGCAGGAGGGTGCAGAGAATGGCGAGCGACGAACACAGCCGGCGGAGATCGTCTGGCGATGGGCTTCATACGGAGGTCATCAGCGACCGGGAGCGGCGATTGCTCGACGCTGTCGCCGCCGCCGAACGGCAGCGGCAGGCGATCGAACAGGGTTTTCCCGGTATCCTCGGCTATTTTGACCGCAATCTGCAGGCGGTCTGGGTCAACGACCGGGTCCGCAGTCTCTGCGCCGACCCGGTCGGCCGCAGCTGCCGGGAGATATTCTGCCGCCGCCGGGCCTCCTGCAACCACTCCTGCGCCGCCTGGCGGGCGATGCAGTCGGGGAAGATCGAGACCAGCGTCAGAGGCATCCGGATTTCGGCCGAGGACGGCGAGGATCTGGTGTATGACGTCACCGCTATCCCGGTGCGGTGCCCGTCCGGGGAGATTGAGGGCATCGTGATCATGGCTGCGGATATGTCAGAGCGCCATCAGCTGGAGAAACAGCTTCGTCATACCCAGAAGATGCAGGCGATCGGGACCCTGGCGGGAGGAATCGCCCATGACTTCAACAACGTCCTCACCCCGATCATGGGGTATTCCGAGATCGTCCGGCTGAAGATGCGCCGGGACGGATCTTTCGACCAGACCATCAGCGATTATGTCGACGAGATCCTCAAGGCGGCGAAGAGGGCCAAGAGCCTCGTCGACCAGATCCTGACATTTTCCCGCAGCTACGAAAAGAAGGAACTGCGGCAGCATATCCATCCGATCGTCAAGGAGGTGATGAAGCTGATGCGCGTCACCCTGCCGGCGACCATCCAGATCAACGAGGAAATCGACGACCACTGTGGTCTCGTCTCGGTCGATCCAGTGCAGATCCACCAGGTCCTGATCAATCTCTGCACCAACGGCGCCCACGCCATGGCCGGCCGACACGGCACATTGACGGTGCGGCTGGCGAAGACCGACCGGGACGAGGAGGGCAGAGATTGGCTGGAGCTGAGTGTCGCCGATACCGGCTGCGGCATAGAGGCCGAGATTCTGGAGCGGATCTTCGAGCCCTATTTCACGACCAAGGAAAAGAGCCGGGCGACCGGCATGGGGCTGGCGATGGTGCACGGCATCATCACCCGCCAGGGCGGGCGAATCAGCGTGCAGAGCCAGGTCGGCGTCGGCACCACCTTCCGGGTCCTGCTGCCGATCGCGCGTGAATCGACCCAGTTGGAACAGATCATCTCCATGACGGAGATCATGCAGGGGGAGGGCCGCATCCTGCTGGTCGACGATGAGGAACAGGTCGTCAATGTCACCGGGCAGATGCTGCGCAGCCTCGGCTACGAGGTCGTCGGGATGACCTCGGCCACTGAGGCGCTGGGGCTGTTCTCCGGGACGGACCGGGAGTTTGACCTGCTGATCACCGATCTGACCATGCCCGATCTGACCGGGATCGAGTTAAGTGCCCTGTTCAGGACGATCCGCCCCGATCTCCCGGTCATCCTCTTCTCCGGGTATGCAGAGCAATTTCCGAGGGAAGCGGCGGAGCAGGCCGGGGTCCGCGAGTACTGCACCAAACCGCTGACGCTGCGGCAGCTGGCGTCGGTGGTCCATCGGGTCCTCCACCACACCGATTCCACCAGCCGGGGCTGAGGCCCGCGGCGGCCCGCCTCACCGGTCCCCATCTCATGCGCGACGGCCGTTGATCAGGCTGATCTGGTCGTTCAGCGTCCACAGATCATAGATCCAGCCGATGCCGAACAGGCCGGCGGTGCACAGATAGAGCAGGCCTGTCAGCCACTTGCCCATGTACATCCGGTGGATGCCGAGCAGCCCGACGAAGGCGAGCAGCAGCCAGGCGATATTGAAGTCGATCCTGCCTTCGTTGAAGCGGATGTCGGCCTCCCTGTTCATCTTCGGGATCAGGAAGAGATCGACGATCCAGCCGATGAAGAGCAGGCCGAGGGTGAAGAAGTAGATCGTGCCGGAGATCTGCCGGCCGTAGTAGAACCGATGGGCGCCGAGAAAACCGACGAGCCAGAGGAGATACCCGACGACGATCGAATGGGTGGGGGGATTGTCCGTCCGCATGTTCCTTACCTGTAGATGAAGTTTTGCAGTTTTCTGACCCGCTGCCAGGCCGCGTGTATCCGCTCCTCGGCCAACCGGCCCTGCCGCACCGCCTCGACGATCCGGGCGATGAGCTTGCCGACGATCAGCGGATCATACTGAAGGTTATTCCCAATGATGATGATGTCGGCCCCCGCTGTCAAGGCCATGATGCAGGCCTCGGCCAGGCCGTAGCGGTCGGTGATGGCCCGCATCTGCAGATCGTCGGTGATGACCGCGCCGTCAAAGCCGAGATCGCGACGCAGCAGACCGCCGATTGCCGCCGGCGACAGGGTGGCCGGCAACAGGGGATCGATCCGGCTGTTGAAGAGATGGCCGACCATCACCAGATCGGCCATGCCGTCGGCGATCAGGGTGCGGTAAGGGGCCAGTTCCTCCTCCCGCCAGGCGGCGCTGATATCGACGAAGCCGAGATGGGAGTCGGCGAACGCCGAGCCGTGGCCGGGAAAATGTTTCAGGCAGGTGAGGATATGGTGCTGGCGGTGGGCGGTGATCCACGCCGCCGCATGGCGGCCGACGACGGCCGGGTCGGCGGCGAAGCTGCGTTGATACCGGGCGATGATCGGGTTGTCGTTTTCGACATCGAGGTCGACGACCGGGGCGAGGTTGAGGTTGATGCCGAGAGTGCGAAGCATCTCGGCGGTGCAGGCGGCGTTGATGGCTGTCAGGCCGACATCGCCGGACCGGCCCAGGCACCTGGCCGAGGCCGTGACCGGGAAGCCGCGCTCGGCCTTGAACCGGCTGACCATGCCGCCCTCCTGGTCGACGGCGATCAGCAGCCGGCCGCCGGCGCAGTCCTGCAACGCGGCGCAGAGCCGGGCGGTCTGGGTTGCCGAGACGATATTGTTGTCCGGTTGTTTTTCAGCGAGGAGGCGGTCGAAGAGGATGACTCCGCCCAGGGCCCGCTCGCGCAGGTCGGCGGCGAGGGTGCTGTCCGGCAGGAGCCTGTCGCCTTTGAAGCCGACGATCAGGAGTTGGGCGATCTGCTGGGGAAGGTCCATGAGGCGATGGCGGTCCTGTCAGGGCGGAGAAAGTATGCGGACCTGCCGGCGCGGCCTCCTGCGTGGTGCCGGGGCCCCGTTCGGATCAGACCGTTTCGAGACGGATCTTCAGCGGCACGACATGGAGTGACCGGCTTTGCTGTTCGGTGGAGCCCAGCGACCATCCGCTGCATCGGGCCTGGCCCTGGAGCAACTCGCCGATGTTGTCGACCAGCCGGTTGAGGTTGATGATCGGATGGCGGGAGAAGACCTGGGGCAGGCCCTGGGTCAGATTGCAGGCGAGACAGCGGCCCGGCCGTTCGTGCAGGCGCAGTTCCATGACCAGCTCGTTGCCCTGCAGGCCGCGGTATCCCAGCTCGATATCGTAGGCACCCTCGTCGGCGTCGCCGAACAGGGCCTCGAAGAACTCGTTCGCGCGGTCCCGGGGAAAGAGGCGGAGCAGGGTGTCGGGGGTGAACAGGGTCGGCAGGGTTTTTGCGTCCATGGCGGTTCTTGTCGTGGGGGAATTGGCGGTTTCACGGACCCCGTCCGGCGGGCGGCGGTGCCGATTTCAGCTGGTAAGCCGTTGTACAGGAATAACCATGATATTGGAGCGTCGTTACCGGCATAAGGGGCCGTAACGAAATGGGTGAATATGGAATGGTTATCTCGTAACGGCCCCTAACTATACCGGCAAAGAGCATTTTGTCAACCGACGTTGCGGGGCTGCGGGGCCTGTGTTAGAGTAGCGGCCATGAACAGCGAGGGACCATTTTCAGGGGCCAGAGGCGCCGCCGCCGTCGATCTGAGCGAACTCAACGATGCCCAGTACGAGGCGGTGACGACGGTCGACGGCCCGGTCCTGGTCATTGCCGGGGCCGGCAGCGGCAAGACCCGGACCCTGGTCTACCGGGTGGCCTATCTGATGCAGCACGGCATCCCGCCGGAGAAGATCCTGCTGCTGACCTTCACCCGCAAGGCCGCCCAGGAGATGCTGTGGCGCTCCGGCCGCCTTCTCAACGACACCTGCGGCCGGGTGGTCGGCGGCACCTTCCACGGCACCGCCAACATGCTGCTGCGCCGCTACGGCGCCTGTCTCGGCTTCGCCTCGAACTTCACCATCATCGACCGGGCCGACGCCGAGGGGATCATCAACCTCCTCAAGTCATCGCTCGGCCTCGGCGGGGCGTCGAAACAGTTTCCCTCCAAACGGGTCCTGATCTCGATGATCAGCGGCGCCGTCAACAAGTCGATGGAACTGGAGGACCTGGTCTTCGAGCAGTACGCCCATCTCAGCGAGCATCTCGACGACATCCTCCGGCTGCAGCGGCACTATGGGGATTTCAAACGCGACAACGGCCTGATGGATTACGACGACCTGCTCGTCAACTGGAAGCGGATGCTGCAGGAGTCGGAGGAGGTGCGGCGGCTGATCTCCGAGCGCTTCTCCCACATCATGGTCGACGAGTACCAGGACACCAACCTGATCCAGGCCGATATCGTCCGCCTGGCCGCCTCCACCCATGACAACGTCATGGCGGTCGGCGACGACGCCCAGTCGATCTACTCGTTCCGCGGCGCCGACTTCTACAACATCATGCGGTTCCCGAAGGTCTACCCCGACACCCGGATCATCAAGCTCGAGGAGAATTACCGTTCGACCCAGCCGATCCTGGCGCTGACCAACGACATCATCAGGAACGCCGCCGAGAAATACACCAAGACCCTGTTTTCCCGGACCGAAGGCGGGGTCCGCCCGGCTCTCTTCGCCGGCCGCGATGAGCGGGAAGAGGCGCTGTTCGTGGTCCGCCGGGTGCGCGAGCTGCTGGCGCGGGGCACTCCGATAAAGGAGATCGCGGTGCTGTTCCGTTCCGGTTTCCACTCGTACAAGCTCGAGCTCGAACTGGGGGCGACGGGCATCGATTTCGAGAAACGGGGCGGCCTCAAGCTCACCGAATCGGCCCACATGAAGGATTTTCTCTCTTTCCTGCGGGTCGTCGCCAATCCCCGCGACAGCCTGAGCTGGAACCGGATCCTGCTCCAACTCGACAAGGTCGGGCCGAAGACGGCGAAGAAGATCACCGAGACCGTCATGACGGCCGGCGACCCGTTCCAGGCCCTGGCCGGTTGCCCGGCCGGGAAAAGCTGGCAGCAGGGTTTCGACCGTCTCAACGAGCTCTTTGCCGATCTGCGGGAGAGGGAGCGCAGCCTGCCGGAGTTGTACGAGGTCGTCCTCGCCTATTACCAGCCGATCTTCGAGCAGCTGTTCGCCGATGACTACCCGAAGCGGCAGAAGGATCTCGACCAGTTGAAGGGCGTCATGGCCGGCTACCAGGACCTGCAATCGTTCATCGACGATACCGCCCTCGATCCGCCGGAGTCCGACCAGCACGGCCACCGGCGGGCCGAGGAACGGCTGGTGCTGTCGACCATCCATTCCGCCAAGGGGCTGGAGTTTGATGCGGTGTTCGTCATCGGCCTGGCCGAGGGCCGCTTCCCCCATGCCGCGGCGATGATCGGCGAGCAGTGGGAGGAGGAGCGGCGGCTGCTCTATGTCGCCGCCACCCGGGCCCGAAAATTTCTCTACCTCTGCTACCCGCGGGAGTTGATGACCCCGGATCGGCAGTTCCGCCGGGCCGGCATGTCGCCGTTTCTCACCGAACTCGGCCTGGGGCTCTACGAGCGGATATCGGCGGAGGCAGGCAGCACCGGGGAATGGTCGGAAGCGACGAGTCATCCGGACCCGGCCGCCCCTCGGCTTCCCGCCGCTCCGGCCCGGCGGCAACCGCCGGCGATTTCGGAATTCGCGAAGGGATGCAAGGTCAGCCACCCCTTTTTCGGCGAGGGCAAGGTCACCAAACTGTCCGGGCCCCGGACGCTCGACGTCCTGTTTGACCGGCATGGGATGAAGACCCTGCATCTCGACTATGCCAAGCTGACCATTCTCTGACCCCCGGCCCCGGCGCCGCCTCGGCCCTATCCTTCCCTCAACCCCCGAAACCGATATGGACTACCAGGAAGCCGTTGACTATCTCTATAGTCTGCAGATGCACAAGATCAAGCTCGGACTCGAGGCGATGCGGAGTTTTCTCGACCAGGTCGGCAGTCCGGAGCAGGGCCTGCGCTGCGTCCATGTCGCCGGGACCAACGGCAAGGGCTCGGTCAGCGCGACCCTGGTCGCGATTCTCGGCCGCGCCGGCTACCAGGCCGGGCTCTACACCTCACCGCACCTGAGCGACGTGCGGGAGCGGTTCCGGCTGGGCGACCGCTATATCGACCGTGAGGCCTTCGCCCGCCTGGCGACGCGGATCCGGAAGGTCCTCGGGCCGGAGCAGATCACCTTCTTCGAGTTCTGCACCGCCCTGGCCCTGCTGTGGTTCGCCGAGAGACAGGTCGACGTCGTCGTTCTCGAGACCGGGATGGGCGGCCGGCTCGACGCGACCAACGTGGTGACTCCGCTGGTCTCGATCATCACCAGCATCAGCATGGACCACGAGGCCTACCTCGGCAACAATCTGACCGAGGTGGCGGGGGAGAAGGCCGGTATCATCAAGGCCGGGGTGCCGGTGATCTCCAGCGCCACCGTGCCGGAGGCGGCGGCGGTGGTCGAGCAGACCTGCCGGGAGCGGGGAGCGGCCCTCTACCGGCTCGGGCGGGATTTCGATTACCACGACGACCCCGACGGCCGTTGGACCTGGAAGGGGCTGGCGCCGCCGCTGCAGCGCACGATCCCCGGCCTGCGCTGCGCCCTGCGGGGCGGCTACCAGCGGCAGAACAGCTCGGTCGCGATCGCCGCGGCACTGCTGCTCGGGCAATTCGGCTATCCGCTCGAGCCGGCGGCGATCACCGCCGGGGTGGCGGCGGTCTCCTGGCCGGGGCGAATGGAGTATTTTCAGGCCGATATCGTCCCGGAGCCGGGGGAACTCGGCGGCGCCGGCCCGGACAAGAGGTGGTACCTGCTCGACGGGGCCCACAATCCCGACGGGGTGCAGCGCCTGGTCGAGGCCCTGGTCGCCGAATTCGGCGACCGGCGCCTGGTCTGTGTCTGGGGGGCGATGGGCGACAAGGACCTCACCACCGCCCTCGCCGCGATCTCCCCGGTCGTCGACCGGCTGATCCTGACCAGCGCCCCGGGGGAACGGGCCGCCACACCGGAGCGGCTGCTGGCCTGCCTGCCGCCGACAGGGCGGGCGAAGGCCGACTGCGTCGCCGGCATCCGGGCCGCCCTCGCCCGGGCCGGGGCGGTATCGGCCCCGGAGGACTGCATCGTCGTCGCCGGATCGCTGTATCTGCTCGGCGAGGTGCGGAAGATCCTGCGCGGCGAGGTCGTCGACGGATGAGCGATTATTTCGGCTTCGACGGGGTCGACGAGGCGGATCTGCGCCGGGAGAAGGCCAAGGCGCGCGAGCTGCGGCGGACCAGATGGTGGCAGCACAAGATCGCCCACGGCGTCTGCCACTATTGCGGCGGCCGGTTCACGCCGACCGAACTGACCATGGACCACCTCGTACCGTTGGCCCGGGGTGGGCGGAGCACCAAGACCAACCTGGTGCCGGCGTGCAAGGACTGCAACAACCGCAAGAAGGTGATGCTGCCCCTCGAATGGGAGGAATACCTGCTCCAAGGACCCAACCCCCCGCCGCCGAACCACGATTGACGGCCGACGGCCTGATTCCGGCCGGCAGCGGCGACGATAATTGTATTGCCAACACCGTTTTTTGTGGTACTATGGGCCTCGTTTTCAGAGGGTAAGCCCACAGCACCCTCTTCCTCGAACGACCCCAGGGACGGGTAGCTCAGCTGGATAGAGTGTCGGCCTCCGAAGCCGAAGGTCGCGGGTCCGAATCCCGCCTCGTCCACCAACGATAGCAGCCGCTTGGATATATGTCCAAGCGGCTGTTTCT
>Ga0209066_10008209_pt1 | contig 10174 bp, 5 predicted proteins | sample All_14_2_FD_187198 | JGI IMG/M metagenome (GOLD analysis project Ga0209066, IMG submission 187198) | Freshwater microbial communities in response to fracking from Pennsylvania, USA - Allegheny Zone_MetaG_DW_15 (SPAdes) (version 2) ... | reverse complement strand
CCCCTGCCCTTCGCCAAGAACGCCCTCGCCCCGCACATGTCGGAAGAGACGCTCGAGTACCACTACGGCAAGCACCACCAGGCCTACGTCACCAACCTCAACAACCTGATCAAGGGCACCGAGTACGAGAACCTCGACCTCGAAGGCATCGTCAAGAAGGCGCCGGCCGGCGGCATCTACAACAACTCCGCCCAGGTCTGGAACCACACCTTCTTCTGGAACTGCCTGAAGCCGAACGGCGGCGGCGCCCCCAAGGGCGCGCTGGCCGATGCCATCAACAAGAAGTGGGGCTCGTTCGACGAGTTCAAGAAGGCCTTCCAGACCTCCGCCGTCGGCAACTTCGGCTCCGGCTGGACGTGGCTCGTGAAGAAGACCGACGGCAGCGTCGACATCGTCAACATGGGCGCCGCCGGCACTCCCCTGACGACCGGAGACAAAGCCCTGCTGACCATCGACGTCTGGGAACACGCCTACTACATCGACTACCGCAACCTGCGCCCGAAGTTCGTCGAGACCTTCCTCGCCAGCCTCGCCAACTGGGAATTTGCGGAGAAGAACTTCGGCTGAATACCGAAGTGTGTTCCGCGGGAATAAAGCCGTAACCTTTCGCGACCCGCGCTCGAACAAAGCCGTAATCAAGAATGGGCACCCGCGGGTGCCCATTCTCTTGGCTGCTACTTTGCCGTTGCGGCGCGGTGCTGCCAGGCGGCTAGCATCGGCCGCGGACAGCTCGCCTAAGGACCCCGCCTAGCTCGTCAAAGCTAAATGGCTTCAAGAGTCGACAAGGGATGCCAGCCGCATCGGCCAAGTCGTCCAGGTCATGCGCGGCGCTTACCATTACGACCGGGACCAGTATTCGTTCTGCCCTCAGCTTCCTGACGACTTCAACGCCGGTGAGACCAGGCATGCGGTGGTCAATGAGAAGGACGTCGGGGCGAAGTTCGCGCGCGCAGTCCAGTGCCTGCCGGCCGTCACTCGCCTGGCACACACACCAGCCGTCCAGCTCGATCAAGTCGGCGACGGCACACCGGAACTCGTCGTCGTCGTCCGCGACGAGGACTCGCCGAGGGAAATCCGTGTCGCTCGAAGTTCGGCTCATCGGAGGTCTCCGCGCACCCCTTCCGGTTCGATGGCGGTCGGACGCAGCGGAACGGCGAGGGCGGTTTCGCGCGAACCGTCGAACGAAACGGAGGCAACGCCGATAGCCTCGTTCACCACGGCTTCAATCCGCAAGGTCCGTCCGGCGGATGAGCCTTCAAACGCGTGCAGGAAGGCACGGAATATCCGGCGCCTCAGGTCGCGTGAGTCCGCGAACACCATCATCGGCGCATCGGTACCGTGCAGCTGCAGTTCTATCCCACGGACCGAGGACTCGGTCGTCAGCAAGGCGGCAATGTCCTGGAGGTACATGGCGAAGTCAAGGTATTGTGGCGGGCCAATGTCGGACGAAGCGATCTCGCGCCACAACTGGGATCGCTGTTGAAAACGCCGCATCAGTTCCGTGGCGGTCGCGAGAAGGCGCACGGCGTCGTCCTGCCGCTCGCTGCGGGCCAGCAGGACTGCCTTCTCGAGCCGCAGCCTGGCCGCCCCCTGCAACTGGACGACGTCCTGCTCGAGTTCCTCCAGCAACTTGCCATCGTTGTTCGACGCCAGAAGTTGCGCAACGTCAGCCATCAACCGCCGGCGCATGAGCTCGGCCTCGATCCCTTTGGCAGCACAGTAGAGGATTTCGCGCATGCGGTCGGACACCTCGATGCGGCGGACGGACGTGCTCAGCACCCCCGCCGTCTTGCCGTCGGGGCCGTTGATCGGTACGCCCTGGCAAGTGAATAGGTGGAACCCCTCGATGAAGTGTTCCGGTCCGATGAGCTCTATGTACCCGCCCTCTGCCAATGGGCTTCCAATGCCATTGGCACCGGCATGCGACTCCGAGAGCACGGCGCCGGGCCCCGGTACGCGCTGCCGGCCATGAACGCTCTCTGCATCGCCGACGACATCGAGGACCACAGCATTGTCATCCCCGAGCATTGCCGCGTGGCGTTCCGGGCCGGCCGCCTGGGACAGCGCATGCATGTAAGGACGGGACGCCTCGATGAGGTCCGAGCGCTCCTGCAGGAGGGCTTGCGCCTGTAGCGGCGGCAATTCCTGGGCATTCATGGCCAGGGGACTGGCGCCGGCCAGGTCGCACCTTCTCCACGCTCGGTCGACCGGTCCACGCAGGACGTCATCGGGCAGGGTCCTGGCGGCGACGTAGTGACGCCAGACTTCGTTGGTGATACGTGCATTGGGTCGCATTTTCCAGCGCCTCTCAGGCGGCAAACCGCTCCCGATACCACGCCGTGAATTCGCCGGCGGGCATCGCGTGGCCGAAGTAATAGCCTTGAGCATGGTGGCATCGACGGCGGCGCAGGAACTCGAGGGACTCTTCCGTCTCGACGCCCTCTGCGACGATCTCGAGATCCAGCGTGCGTCCAAGGGCGATGATGGCCTCGACGATGGCTGGGCTCGGGCCGCCTCGCTCGAGATTGCTGATGAAGGAGCGGTCGATCTTCAACTTGTCGAGGGGCAGCTGAGTCAGTTGGCTCAGGCTCGAATATCCGGTCCCGAAGTCGTCCAGGGCGATCTGGATGCCTGCTTCGCGCAGGGAGCGCAGTTGCTCGACGGAAGTCTCGACGTCCTTCAGCAAGGTACTCTCGGTCAGTTCAAGCAGCAAACAGTCGGAGGGGACGTTGCGGTGCTTCACGAGCCGATCGATGCTGCTACGGAAGTCGCGGTGCCGAAACTGGACGGGAGAAACATTGATGGCGACGCGAATCGGAGGCAGGCCCTCACTCTGCCACTGGCGGTGCTGCCGGCACACTTCGGAGAACACCCATTCGCCCAACGGCTGGATCAGCCCGGCCGTTTCGGCAACAGGAATGAAGACCTCCGGGGAAATGCAGGTGTTGTCGGGCTGCGGCCATCGCAGCAGGGCCTCGACGCCGGTCAGGCGGCCCGACGAGGTGTTAACAACCGGCTGGTAATGAAGCTGCAGGCCCTGACGCTCGATCCCCTGGCGCAGGCGCTGCTCGATCGAGATCGAGGTCTGCGCCTGCCTGCCAAGGGAGCTCGTGAAGAACTGGTAGCAGCCGCCCCCCATTTCCTTCGCGTGATACATCGCCGCGTCGGCGTTCTGAACCAGCATGTCGATCTTGTCGCCGTCCTGGGGAAGCAGGCTGATGCCGATGCTGGGTACCGTGTAGGCCTCGATGCCGTCGATCAGCAATGGCGCCCGCAGAACTTCGAGCGTGTGTGCGGCAGCGCGGGCCGCGTCGTGTGCCGAGTGTAGGTTGGGCAGCAAGGCAACGAACTCGTCGCCCCCGAGCCGCGCGACCCAGTCCTCCTGGCGCAAGGATTGGCAGATCCGGCGGGTCACCTGCCGCAACACCTCGTCGCCCACCTTGTGTCCGTACGTGTCGTTGATCGGCTTGAATCGATCGAGGTCGAAGAAGAGCACGGCAACCATGTAATTCGCTCGCTTCGCCGCAGCCAGCATGTGCTCGCCGACTTCGTAAAGCAACGCCCTGTTTGGCAAGCCGGTAAGGGGGTCGTGACGCGCCAGGTGCAGCGCCTTTTCTTGCGCGGCCTTCCGTTCGGTGATGTCGCTGGCAAGGAGTACCAAGCCTTCAGACGATGGATAGACGTCCGTCCTCCACCAGATGTCTCCAACGGCCCGCTCGAGGGTCGCGGCCTGGCGCATTCCCATCGCCTGTGTCAGCGCCGTGCGGAGCTCTTCCTGCACGTGGTCGCCCATGGCTTCCAAGAGCGGCTGGCCGATCAATTCCTCCTTGGGGCGCCCCAACCACTCCCCGGCACGTCGGTTCGCAAACGTGATGCGCCAGGACCGGTCCACCGCGACGAACGCCTCGTTGACGCTTTCCAACACCACGTTCATCCGCGACCGCGCGTCTTCGGCTTCGGCCCGCAAGGAACGCTCCACGCGTGCCCGCTGTGCGTGCTCGACGAGCGAACTGACCCTCGCCAGCAGCTCGCGCGAACTGAACGGCTTCGTAAGGTAGTCGTCGGCTCCTGCCTCTAGCGCCTCGCTGCGTGCTTCTTCGGTGGCTTTTCCGGAAATCAAGATGATCGGCAGGCCAGACACGCGCGAGTCGGAACGAACTGCCTTCACGACGTCCAGTCCGCTGACAGGACGCATCATCACGTCGGCGACAAGTACTTCCGGCGGATTCTCGAGAATGTCGCGGAGCGCCGCCCCGCCGTCGCTGGCGACCTGTGTCTTGTAGCGATCGGCTAGCAGTCGTGAAATGGCGGCACTCACGTCGCGGTCGTCGTCTACGACGAGTACGCGCGGTGCCTCCGCACTTGCCTTCTGCTCATGGCGGGAAGTTTCCGGGGCCGGCAGCCAGCTCTCGGCCGAGTTCTCGGGCTTGGCGCCGGCAGACGGCGTCTCCTTGACCGACCCGGCCGGCAGATGCCGGCTGCCGTAGGGGATGGTGACCAGAAACCTCGATCCCTTGCCGAATTCGCTTTCGACCGTGACGTCCCCGCCGTGCAACCGGGTCAGCTCCCTGACGAGCGAAAGGCCGATGCCGGTGCCTTCGGCGCTTCGGCTTTGAGTTCCCTTCGCGCGGTAGAAACGCTCGAAGACCTTGGGCAATTCGTCGGCAGGGATCCCGCTGCCCGTGTCTTCCACGACAAGCTCCGCGCGATCGCCTGCCTCATGGAGTGCGACCCGAATCTCCCCTCGGAGCGTGAACTTGAAGGCGTTCGAGAGCAGGTTGTACACCACCTTCTCCCACATTTCCCGGTCCACATACACCGGCTCGGGCAGCGGCCGACAGTCGACCGTCATGCGTAGTCCTGCCTCCTCGACCGCGGCGCGGAACTGGGCGGCAAGTTCCGCGGTGAATTGCGCAAGGTCCGTGGGCTGAAACGCGGCTCGCACGCGTCCGGATTCGAGGCGGGCGAAGTCGAGCAGTGAGTTGACCAACCGCAACAGGCGTTGCGCATTGCGTTTTGCGGCGTCGAGCGATTTCCGCTGTTCGTCGGTGAGCAGCGCGGCTGAGCGCAGCATATGCTCGATGGACCACAGCAACAGGGTCAGGGGAGTGCGAAGCTCGTGGCTGAGGTCGTTGAAGAAGTCCGTCTTCGTACGATCGAGCTGCGCCAGCATTTCGTTCGCATGGCGCAGGCGCGCGTTAACCTGGTCGAGCTCCCGCCCGCGGCGAAAAGCCTCCGCTGCGATTACCTCGGCCTGCGACTGTGTAGGCCCGCACCCCTCGCCCAGCAGCCGGCCGCCCCTCACCATTTCCGTTACGTCTTCGACGCGATGCACGAAATAGGCGATTTGTCCCGAGTCGTCAAAGACCGGCGCGTTGACGGGGCTCCAATACCGCTCCTCGAACGTGCCGTCGGGGCCAAGGATGTCGTACTTCTGTAGCGGCATCGTGTCGGTCTTGCGCGTCGCGCGCACTCGCTCCAGCGACGCGCGCAACCGGTCCGCGCCCAGCGACTCGGGGTCGTCGGGGTTGTCGGGGAATACATCGAAAAGGGCTCGGCCGAGGATGTCTTCGCGGCGCCTCGCGGTGGCACTCAGGTATGCATCGTTGGCGGCAACGATGGCAAAGTCAGGAGCCAGAATCAGGCACGGCGACGGGACGGCCTCGAATATTCTCCGGAACTCGCCGTCGACATGCTGTGCCATGTGTGTGCCTTTCGGGTCCCAAAGGGCGGTGGACAAAAGCAGGCACAAATAGTTTGCGCGAGACCGGATTACGCGGGTGTGCGCTTTCGCGCTCAGCCCTCATCTTGAGCGAGCGCCGACCTGAAAGCATAGGAGAGCGTCACAGTCCTTGGCGATCAGGGGACGCGACGCTCGCACCCGGTTCTGCGACACCGGTTGCTGACGTCGCCACGACCGGCGGACGGCCTTGCATGAGCTTCGATTCTGAGAATGGAAGCCAGCCAATTCCCAATGGTGGGACCGGATTGCATCCTGAAGTGCCGACCAACAGCGTTAGCCAGCCCGGGCGTATCGGCATGACTATTGCTCCGGCATAGGATTGTCGCTCGCGGACGGAGCATGATCCGGTGAGGGCGAGCATCGCGGAATGCCTAGAACATGCATTCAGGAGGGCTGGGATGGAAGACCTGCATCGTGCCGCTAAGCGCCGAGAGGCGTCAGCGCTTTTTGCCGTGGGTATTGGCGCGAGCGTCAGTGTCTACCTCGGGCACGACTGGTTCCACCAGACCTTCCTGCCCGCGCTTGGGGTGCGCAGTTCCTTGGGGGATGCGCTGGGTGGGCTTCTTGTCGTCGTCGTTGCACACCTTGGGCAGCGCATCGCTTCGCTCGCCCTCTACCGTGACGGGCATTACGGCTTGCTGGATGCGACTCGGACCCTCCAGGGTGCCGTGCGAGACCTGTCCACCGAACTGGATGAGGTTGGGCAACTTGCCCGTCGAGATCGCTTGACAGGGTGCTGGAACCGCCGCGGCTTCGAGGAAATCGTCGACGGTGAAATCGCGCGAATGCGACGCCATGACAACACCTTGACCGTTCTGTTGCTGGACATCGACCACTTCAAGCGTGTCAATGACACCCATGGGCATCTGGCTGGCGACCGTGTGCTCGCACATCTGGCGGAGCTGCTGCGGTCCTCATGCCGGCCCTCCGACTCGGTAACCCGTTGGGGCGGTGAAGAGTTCTTGGTTCTTTGTCCGAACACCCGGCTGGATACTGCCATCGCGCTTGCCGAACGGCTCCGCACAGCGGTGAGTTCTACCGAAATCGTTGGCGTCGGTCGCATAACGGTCAGTATCGGAGTAGCCGAGTGCTTGGTCGGCGACGAGGCGCAGCAGTGGCTTGGCCGGGCGGACCGAGCGCTCTACCGAGCCAAGGAAGAGGGGCGTAACCGCGTCTGCTTCGCGCCGGAGAGCCCGGAGGAAACGGACGCAGCATCGAGCGTAAATCCCTTCATGAAAGTCGTGTGGCGCGACTCGTACAGCAGCGGCAACGAGCTGATAGATTCGGATCACCGGTATCTCTTTGCCACAGCGAACGAACTCTTGAACGCCATTGCGACGGACCAGCCTCGCGGCCACATCGGGTACATGGCACACCAGCTACTTGTCGAAATCCAAAACCATTTCGGAAGAGAAGAACAATTGCTACAGCAGAGCGGCTACGGCGGCCTCAGAGAGCACCAGCAAATGCATCGCGTACTACTCGCAAAGGCCATCGACACCCTGGATGGCTTCCATGCAGATGGCAATGATGCCGGCCCCCTGTTTCAGTTCTTTGCGCACGATGTATTGCTTAAACACCTTATGGGCGAAGACAGAAAGTTCTTCTCTGCCCTTGGCCAGGACGCTGCACACTGAGCAATCCGGGTGGGAAGCAGAGGAGATGCTCGCCCCGGGCATCGGCCGACCCAACGCGGACATTCAACAAACAGCATCCTTAATGGCCGCTTTCTCGTAGAGTGTTACCTTTATGTCGTTGCCTTATTTTGATATCGGAATATGAAATGAAGTCACTTGCTTTGGTTTTGTCTTTCTTGGCTTCCTTGATTGGCCCTGTCCAAGCGCAAGAGGTGTTGCGCGACCTGCCGGCCAGCATTGACGCCACCAAGAAATTCCTGTTCTTCCAGCATGGCCTGTCAGTTGAACAACTCGGCCCTGACAGTTATAGCAAAGAGTTCCGCAAGACCTACGATACGACGGGTCTTACCAATGCCTTTGCCAAGGCGGGTTATGTCGTCATTGCCGAATTCCGCCCAAAAGGTAGTCGCGTCCCTGTCTACGCTGACAAGATTTCTGGCCAGATCACGCAACTGCTGGCTGCAGGCGTCGCACCAAAAAACATCGCTGTCGTGGGGCACTCGAAAGGCGGCTATATCGCTATTGCAACCGCAATCCGACTAGCCAACCCCGACATCAACTACGCCGTTTTGGCTGGCTGTGCTTTGCCTTCGGCTCGCAATATCGGTGGTGTTGATGCTCGTGCAACGTACGAAAAGCTGATCGCCGATGCCCACGGGAAACTGAAGGGTCGCATCCTCTCGCAATACGACTCGACGGATGATTGGATGGGCAGTTGCAACGAACTACAAACTGCCAATCCTGGCCTAACGATCGAGGAAACCGCCATCCAAAGCGGCTACGCACCGGGAATGGGGCACAGCCTTTTCTACATGCCAGATCCGACCTGGTTCGAGCCGCTGGTCAAGTGGCTGAGTCGTTGAAGCACCGCCTTCAAGTTTCAAAGCAAAGCGGCCCCTCGCCTGTCGTTTCAGAAAGTGGGTAATCGAGCGGTTGTGGCCGACTGCCGCCGGCTGCCGTTACATTCCTACTGACTGCGCCAACTCCATGTCCGCGTTCCTCGGGTCCTCCCGCGGAACGTGACCCGAAGGGGCCACCGATCGACGGGGACGCAGCCCTTCAACGTTTGGCATTGCCCGACGCCAGAACAATGGCCGGCGCCCGTTCGCTAGCAGGATGCGTCTCGAACGTCACTCCGCGAACGTCATGGCGGGGGCATTTGATGGCCGTAAGTACCAAGATCCTTGCTGAAACCAGATCGATACTGTCGACCGTCTCGAGCGGCAGCTTGAGCGAGCAAAGCCATGCCACTTTTTCCTTGTACGGAGAAAAAGCATTCCCGATTGCTGGAGCTGCGAATCGATGCAAGCCGATGGCCAAACCGTACGACATATGCTTTTAGCAATATCCAACCGCATCCCTGGCCCGCAGTTCACATAGGTAGTCGTGCCTCATCCTTGATTTTTCTGTAAACATGGCCCGCAATTTGCGGAAAGTGCGTTCGTCGGTCCGAACAATCCTGGATTCGCACCCGTGAGCAATGCCGTTGGCGACGAATCGCGCGCGAGCCTTTACTCCGACGAAGAGATTTGCATCCTCCGCCGGTCGGAGGCGATTTCCAACGCTGTTCGCGCTGTGTACACACTGTCGATGGCGCACGTGCCATCGATAGGGCCGCCTTGTCAGGCGCATTGCATGATGGGCAGTTAGCCGTTTGTGGGTTTGACATCCCCCGACATCCTCCGGTGGGATCCGCTCTTTCGGGCGCGACGGCTTCGCCAACGCCAGCTGCAGTGTCCGGCAACGATGACGAGTACGCACATCACCTGAAAGGGAGTTCACGTGTTCAAGAACCTAAGAATCGGCGTCCGCCTTGGCCTCGCGTTCGGCCTGATGATCGTCCTGCTGCTGTCGATTTCGGCAATCGCCTACCAGCGTCTCGGGGCCATAAACACCGAGATCGAGAACCTGATGACCGACAAGTTGGTGAAGACCGTCCAGGCCAACGACATCATCGATTCGCTCAATGCCATCGCCCGCGCCATGCGCAACATGGTGCTGGTGAAGAGCGAGGAAGACGTCAAACGCGAGGCCGACCGCATCGTCGAGCAGCGCAAGATCATCGGCGACCGGCTCGAGAAACTGACGGCCACCATCCATTCCGACAAGGGCAAGGAAGTCCTGAGGAAGATGACCGACGCCCGAACGGCCTACGTGCCGGTACAGGAAAAATTCATCGAACTCGCGCGCGCCGGCAAGCGCGACGAGGCTATCGACTTCATGTTGACGGTCGTGCGCAAGCAGCAGAGCGATTACCTCACGGCCGTCAGCGACCTGATCGCCTTCCAGTCCCAACTGATGAAGGAGAGCGGGCAGGACGCCGATGAATTGGCGGAAGGCGGCCAGGAGATGATTCTCGCCCTATCCATCGCAGCGATTGTGCTCGCCTCGGTATTGGCCTTCTGGATCACGCGCAGCATCACCAAGCCGCTGAACAAGGCGGTGGGCGTCGCCGACGAGCTGTCTGCCGGCAACATGACAGTCAATATCGAGGTCGATTCAAAGGACGAGACCGGGCAACTGCTCGCCGCCATGAAGAACATGGTCGGCAAGCTGTCCCACATCATCAGCGAGGTGAACACCGCCAGCGGCGCGCTGAACAACGCCGCCGGCCAGGTCTCGGCCACCGCCCAGTCCCTCTCGCAGTCCTCCAGCGAGCAGGCGGCGTCCGTCGAGGAGACCACCGCCAGCATCGAGCAGATGACGGCCTCGATCACCCAGAACACCGAGAACGCCAAGGTCACCGACAACATGGCGACCAAGTCCTCGCAGGAAGCGGTCGAAGGCGGCGAAT
>Ga0209066_10008208_pt1 | contig 10176 bp, 9 predicted proteins | sample All_14_2_FD_187198 | JGI IMG/M metagenome (GOLD analysis project Ga0209066, IMG submission 187198) | Freshwater microbial communities in response to fracking from Pennsylvania, USA - Allegheny Zone_MetaG_DW_15 (SPAdes) (version 2) ... | reverse complement strand
ACCTAGATGCAGCCTTTTATTTCCGGCAAGCCTTCGGCTTTAAGGCCGCCCAGAAGATCATCGGGCACCGAGCGAGACGCCGCCCGAACCTTTGAAAGAGGATGCAATAGTGCCACCAGCGGCGAACACGACAACGCGCCCTGAAACCGGCATCCGCCCCTCCGCATGATCTTCCATTGGCGCGAGACTTACATGAAGTGTGCGGCAACGGAAGAAGTGCGGATCAGTTCATATATTGCTCATTGCCGACAAAGCCGATTTTGGTGACACCGAGGCGCTGGGCCGCCGACAAGACCTTGGCGACCGCGTCATAGGCCACATCACGGTTTGGGCGGAGGTGGATCTCTGGCATCGGGTCGGCAATGGCGGCGGCAGCGAGCTTGTCCTCAAGCGCCAGTTCGTCGGCAAGTTTCACACCGTTCCACCACGAAAAACCCTCGGCATCGATTTCCAGTTGCACGACGCTTGGTTTTTCAGGCTCCTTCTGCAGGGTCACCGCCTGTGGCATGTCGAGTTTGATCGCATGCGTCTGGAGCGGGATCGTAATGATGAGCATCACGAGGAGGACGAGCAACACGTCGATCAGAGGCGTCGTATTGATCTCCATCATCGGATCGTCTTCGGCGCCGGGGCCGCCAACATTCATAGCCATGGGATATGTCCTCTAACTGCCGGGCTGGGGTTCGGTGACGAAGCCGATTTTGGCGATGCCTGACCGCTGAATGTCGAGAATGAGCCGCCCGACCGCTTCAAAGCGCACGGCCTCGTCGCCGCGCACCTGAATTTCAGGCTGCGGCTCCATTGTTGCGAGGCCTTCGAGCTGTTTCATCATCGCCTCGCGGCTCGGCACCAAAGTCGCATTCCAGAAATAGCGGCCCTGCGCATCGACCGCGATGGTGATGTTTTTGGGCTGTGTCACATTGATAACGCTGCTTGCCTTGGGCAGCGTGATCGGCACGGTCTGGATCGCCACGGGGATCGTGATCAGAAAAATGATGAGGAGCACCAGCATCACGTCAACGAGAGGCGTTGTATTGATGGTGGAAATGACTTCCTCGTCATCCTCGCTTTCGAAGGTCATGGACATGTGCTTTCTCCCTTTAAAAGACCATTCGTGTGCGGATGGTCCTCATGCGACCTTGCCGGTGAGAATGCGGAGGTGAACTTCTGTCGCAAAGCGCCGCGCGTAGCCAGTGATGGCCTTGTTGCGGCGGGTGAGCAGGTTGTAGCCCAGCACCGCAGGCACAGCGACGGCGAGACCGATAGCTGTCATGATCAGACTTTCACCGACGGGGCCTGCGACTTTATCAATCGAGGCCTGACCCGAGACACCGATGGCAACGAGCGCGTGATAGATGCCCCAGACTGTGCCGAAGAGGCCGACAAAAGGCGCGGTGGAACCCACTGTCGCAAGGAAGGCGAGGCCGCCCTGCAATTTTGAAGTGAGTGTATCCACGGCACGCTGAAGGGCCGCCATCGTCCAATCCGACAATGTCACTTCGCTCAGCAGACCTTTGGAGAACTGCACGACGGCTTCTTCGCCACTTTCGGCAATGCCACGATAGGTATTGTTGCGCGGCAGCGCCGCGATGCCATCGCGCAGCGTTTCAGTTGGCACGAAGAGTTTGATCACGCGGTCGAACTGTCTGAACTGGCGACGTTGTTCGATCAGCTTGGTGATGAGGAAATACCAGGTGCCCATCGACATGAAGCCAAGGATCATCAACGTGCCCTTGGAAACGCTGTCACCCTGCGCCCAGAGCGCACCAAGACCGTAAGGATTGACCTCGGCCTCGGTGGGTTCAGACGCAGCGGCGTCAGGCGTCGTTGTTGCGGTGGGTGTCTCTGCCGTTGTCGTGGGTGTCTCTGCTGTTGTCGCGGCGACGGCGGGGGCAGCAGCATCTGCGCGTGCCTGCATCGACGGAGCAAAGAACGCCATGCCGATGACAAGCGTCAATGCGAGTGCTGCGGCCTTGAAGGTCTGGATGGTTGCGGGGGTCTTCATTCGTATCGTTCCTTATACTCTATACTCTGATCACTTCAGATTTGACGCTTTTCAAATTCCGTCACGGGCGGGCTTCAGTTGGTGAGCCTGAACACCACCGAATATTTCACCCAATGGCCGACGGGCTGACCGTTCAGCAACACCGGCTTGAAGCTCCATTTGCGGCGCGCATGGATGAGTGCCACTTTGTCGAGACGTTCAAAGCCACTCGAAAATTCAACTTTGCCGTCTGTCACCTTGCCGGTTTCGGACACGTAGAGAAGAAGACCGACGCGGCCTTCCTCACCATTGCGCCGCGAGGCGGGCGGATAAGGTGGCTGGGTGTTGCCCGCGACCGGAACAGCCTGCGGCACGGCGGGAGCCACATCGCGCACGACCGGCACGACTTCGGGTTTCACCTGCTGCACCTGCTTGATCGTATTCTGCGGCGCGACCGGCGGCGGCTTCAGCTTTACTTTCGGCGGCGGCACGTAAGCCTCTTTGGGCTTCACGATTTCCGGTGGCGGTGGTGCCGGCGGTGCGGGGGCCGGTGGCTCGGCAATGAGCGCCACCTGTAAAGGTTCCTGTACCGCTTTGATCACATCGCGGGCGAGCCCGCTCATTAGCGCCCAGATAAGGAGCAAGTGAATTGCAGCCGCGACACCTAATCCGATCATGCGCCGCGTCGGCGGCGGATCTTCTGAATAAGTCAACATAGTCGTTTCCTATTCTTGTCCTTCAGCTTTGCCATGCTGGGGGCTGCGTGGCATATGGTTGTTTCATTGCATTAGTGGTGCCAATTCCGGCGTCGCTTCTCTATTTGTTTTCTTCCGTAAGACCTGCGAAGGCACCGCGGTAATAGACAAGCGGCGCAAGCATCGGCGCCACGCGGGCAGCGCGCACAAAACCAACGAGAATGTCATGGTCGCCGCCGCGAAAGCAGTCATCAAGATCACATTCGAGCGAGGCACTGACGCCGGCGAATATCGGCGCGCCGTTCTCACCATGTCCGTATTCAATGCCGCCGAACTTCGCCGCACCTTCGGTCGTTGCAAATTTCCTGGCGATATCGCCCTGACCTGCTGAAAGAATGTTCACCGCGAAGAAGCCTGCCCGTTTTATGTGCGCGAGCGTTTCGCTTTTGACGGCGAGTGACACGAGCACGAGCGGCGGCACGAGAGAGAGCGCTGAAAAAGCGCTCACCGTTGTGCCGACAGGCGCATTGCCTGCCCGCGTTGTGAGCACGGTGACGCCGCTGGCAAAACTGCCGAGGGCGTGGCGATAGACAGTCGGGTCCATAAAGGCTCCGGTGTCGTCGAATGCAGAACTCTGATCCATAAACTTTACTCGTAATCGTCAGAACGGATTGTCGCCATAGACAGGCTTGTAAGCGACTTCGCCCGCACCTTCCGGTGCGCGGCCGCAGATGGCCAAAGCCGTAATCGCATAGATGAGCGCGCTCTTTTTAAGATCGGCCGGTGTCGGCCGCCAGCGCGGCATGCCTGTCGTCACCGCCGGAATGCGATGCATGTTGAAGACATTCTGATCGCGCCACATGCTGGAATAGACGGGGTTTGCGCGTTGCAAGGGCTCGTCAAGCGTGAGCTTTGTTGCATCTGCCACCGCAGCAACGAGCGGCGAGACGGCGTCGGCATCCGCCTCAAATCCGTGACGGACGACTATCGGTTCGATGTCGAAGCCTTCGATGTCGAAAGTCCGCATCAACGCGTTGAGCTCATGAAGAATGTCAGCAGCTTTTTGTTTGGGTGTGAGCCCGACTTCCAGATAGATCGAGACAATCTCGGTGCCGGTGCCAAAGGAATAAGGGATACCGGCTTTGATGCTGTCGATCTGCGTTTTCGGAATGGCGACGCCACCCTCGCTTTCATAGCGGTGACGCTCCGGCAGCGTCTTTCCCCATTTGTGGAGCGCGTCGATGATGGGTCCCAGACGATAGATCGGATTGGGATGCTCGGCGATGTTTTCAGGATGCTCCATGATCGGCGTGAAAATGCCCTGACCATAGATGCGGATGCGGAAAATGGCATAGCCCGAGCCGATCCATGTGAGGCCAAAGTCGCAACCCTCAGCGGCAATCGCATAATCAGGGGCGACGCCACCATGATGAAAGAGGTAATGCGCGCCGATGTCTTTGCCGAGATAGTCGACGCCCTTGCGGTCTTCGATGGGCTCGGGGCCGATCTCACCGGGACAAGCGGTGAGATAAAGCTTTCCGGCGAGCGAAATGCCCGCTTTGCGAAGCGCTTTGGCGGCAATCATGAAACAGCTCATGGGACCGCGATCATTTGCAATCGGATAGCCGAAAAGTTTGCCGTCTTCGAGCCAGCATTCGAGCCATTCGCGGTTGTCGAGCGTTTGCGGGCGATATTTGGCGCTGTCGAGATCCGGCTCGTAGGTCGGGCTCTCGGTATCGAGATGCGCGGTGAAGAGAAGATTTGCGCCTTCAGCTTTTCCGCCATATTCACCGATGACGTTCTGGCGCTCGGGTGTTGCCCCGACGGAGCGCGGCGCAAAGCCTTCGCGTTTCATCCAGTCGAACACATAGGCACTCGCCGCCGCTTCGCTTCTTGACGGACTCGGAATATTGCCGAGTTCGAGCGCCAGCGCCGTCAGTTCGTCGCTGTCAATGGCCGCCTCAAGCGCTTTATACTCGGCTTCGCTCACCTTGTAGGGCGCTTTGCCTTTGATCGTGAAATAGTCGCTCATACGCGACCCTCCCACACGGCGGCGATCTTTTCTGTCGGACGGATGATGGCGCAGTTAAGCTCGAGCATGCGAAGGGCTGCCTCGTGAATATCCGCGCCGTAAGCCGCGCAGGCATCATCCGCAATGATGATATGGTAGTCACGGTGAAAGGCATCGCGCACCGTGCAGTCGATGCAGCATTCGGTCGTCAGGCCGCACATGACGAGCGTGTCAACGCCGAGCGTCTTCAACAGGGCTTCAAATCCGGTTGCGTAGAAGGCGCTATATTTGGGTTTCATCACAACCGGATCGCCCGCCTGTGGTTGCGGTCCGTAAAATTCGACGCCCTTTGTGCCTTTGCGACAGACGTTGCTTTCGGCATCCGGGTCGCCTTCGCGACGACGCATGCGTTCGGCCCAGACCGGACTGTCTGTTTCGGGGGATGTCTCAAGGCCGACAAAAATCACGGGAACATTGGCAATGCGTGCGGCGGCAATGAGCTTTTCGGTTTGCGCAATTGCTGCCGGAACAGCGCTCATATCGACGCCGTAACCGCCGAGCACGCCATTGGGCGAGGCGAAATCAACCTGCATATCGATGACGCAAAGTGCGACACGGGAAGGATCAATCCATTCGGGCAATCCGCCAATTTCAGACATGGTATAGCTCATGAAAAGTCCGGTCATGCGAAATGAGCCTTCAACTGCGGCAACACTTCAGCACCCATGATCGAAAGGCCTTTGACATAGTCGGGGAAAATCAGCATGACGCCGTCAAGCTCGCAGCCCTCGATCTGGGCTTTGAGCTTCTCAAGGCAGGTCTCCGGCGTGCCGAAGACGGTGTGCGTCATGAACGTATCCTTGGCATTCTCCCCCATGATTGCGGGGCGGCCATCCGCTTCCATACCGTAGGAGCGCATCATGCCCTGGACCGCGCCCCAATCGAGGCCCTCTTTGTAATATGCAACTGTTCGGGCTGCTTCTTCATCCGTCTCACCGAAGACGACCGTGCTCATGGCAAAAACCTTGATCGTCGCGTTGTATTCCGAGGCAACGCGGTGCGCGAGACGGCTGATACGGAGCGTGTCGGCGGCGTCCTTGCCCCCGATGAAACAGGCGTCGGTATTCTGCACCGTGAAACGCAGACCGCGCTCGGACTGGCCGGCGCAGATCAGATAAGGGCGTGGCGAAGAAAGCGGCTTCGGTTCCGACACGCAATCCTTGAAATTGAAAAACTCGCCCTCATAGTCCACGTGATCCTTGTTCCACATGGTCGTGACGAGCTTCGTCCACTCTTCGGCATAACGATAGCGGCCGTCATGGTCGAGTTCGGGCCAGGCGCCCATCTGGTCGAATTCGTCCTTGTAAGCACCTGACACGATGTTGAGACCGGCGCGGCCGCCAGAAATGTGATCGAGCGTGGTGATCATCTTTGCAACAACGGCGGGGTTTTGCAGCAGCGTGTGGACGGTCGCAATGATGCGCGCATTCTTTGTCACTTCGGCGATACCCGCCATCATGGTGACGCTTTCGAGCGATGTGCCCCAATGTTCTGTCTCACCGCCGAAGCCGCGCCATTTCATCATCGACATAATGAAGTCGAGACCGATGTCATCGGCAAGGATCGCTGCTTCGCGGTTCTGCTTGTAAGACGCATCAAGGCGTGGCGCGTTTTTGGAGATGATCCAGCCGCCATTGGCAATGGGAAGAAAAACACCAAATTCTTTTTTTGACGTGGGGGCATTCATTGTAGGAAACCTTTTGTTGTCGGAATTTTCTGAAAATCAATAGAGCGATGATTATTTTGCGAGCGCCTCAATGCCTCCCTCGGAGGGCAGAACCTCATCGGCGTCTTCGCGCAGAGGCGGGCGCATGAAGACGACGGCGACGAGGATGGCGGCGGGAATGATCGTGTAGAGGAAGAAGGCATAGGAGAAGGTGCCTGTCTGGTCACGCAGATAGCCGCCGAGCACAGGGCCGAAGGAGGCGAGCGTTGCGCCGACATTCATCAGCGAGAAAAGCTCAAGATAGGCGCTGCGGCCGAAGTAATTCATCAGGAGAACGCAAGTTGTCAGGAACGTCATGCCATAGCCGACACCAATGCCGATCGCGTAGATGATGAGCACAAACCAGTTCGTGCCGATGCCGAGCCCGATCATGCCGGCAACGAGAAGGGCGAGCGCGATGATGAGCAGGATTTTCGGATCGAGATATTCGCCGACGAACCCGCTCACGGCGCGCGACGCCGAATTGAGAAAGGCTTCAAAGCTCAAGAGCCCGCCCGCGACGCCCATTGCAATGCCGAGCTCGGAAAGATGGGCGACTGACAGGCTGTTCACTGTGATGCCGCAAAGAAGAAACGACATATGCGCGGCGGCGATGATGTAGAATTGCGGGGTGCGGAGCGCCTGTTTCGTCGTCCATTTCTGCTTCGTCACATAAACACCGGACGTTGCTTCAACGATGGCTTCCTCAGCGAGGGTTTCGGCTTTTTGGTCTTCGTCTTTGCCTTCGCGCAGGAAAGCGGCGCAAAGGAGGCCTGCTGCGGCGGTGAGAACCGCGACAATGACCCAATGCATGCGCCAGTTATCCCAGAGGCCGACGGCGGCGAAATAGATCAGTGGACCGGCGATGCCGCCGACGCCGCCGATGGTGAAATAGATGCCGAAAGCAAAGGACTGTTTCTTGAAGGTGCGCGCGATCATATAGGTGCCGGGCACAGTGGCGACGAAGGAGAAGCCCATGCCGGTGAGCAACATCGAAAGAAAATAAACGGGCACGCTGTGGAGCGAATAGAGAAGATAGAAGCCCGAACAAATGATGGCCGTGCCGAGCACAAGCGTCAGGCGCACGCCGATTTTGCGGATGAGAAAGGCAGGCGGGAAACTCGAAAGACCACAGGAAATGCCCATGATGGTGAAGCCGAGACCGGCGGAGGTCCAATCCCAACCGAGCTCCTTCACCATCGCCGGAAGCACCACACCAAGCGAGGTGAAGGTTCCGGCGGTGACGAGGAAGAAGAGTGCGCTGAAGGACAGCAGCACGAACCACGGATAGACTTTAGAAGTGTCGGAGTTCATGAGCTGTCCTTCAGGCATTTATGCGCGTTACAAACGTTCAGATATTTTTAGAAACGATAGGTCGCAGTGGCCCGCCATTCGCGGCCCTTGCTCGGCAGGACGGCAACGTCGCCATAGAGATCCTGAAGAGGCGTGTAGTATTCTTCGTCGAGAACGTTGTCGATGTTGAAGGCGACGCGCCAGTCGGCGAAGTCCACATAGGCTGAAGCCTGGACGAGGAAGTAATCGGGATACTTCACAGGAGTAGCGGCAAGACCCGCAGTCGATGACACGTAACGCACGCCGACTGTTGAACCGGCATGGCCCCAGTCGTAAGTGTCGGTCGTGTAGGTGCCGAAGAGGCTCGCAACAACTTCAGGGATGCGACGATCTTCGATTTCGCCCGAGTAGTAGCTGTTGCCCGTGATGCCTGCGATGCCGGAGAACGAGTAACCGACAAGACCCGCACCGTAATAATCGGCGGGATTGTAGCCGAATGTCGCCGGTGTGAAGTAGTAGAAGGCATCATAGCTGTCGAGAAAGGTTGTCTTCTGCACATTGCCCGCGAAGGTGAAGCTCAGGTTCTTCGTGGCGAGATAGCGCAGTTCGAGTTCAACACCGCGACCTTCGGTTTCGTCAACGCCACCGCCCACGGGATCAAGCACTGTGCGGTGCTGGAGGTAGTAGGCAAGAGCACCCGTCAGCACGCCGTCGAAAGCATCAAGCTTGATACCTGCTTCGGTGAGATCACCGTCGGAGAGCCAGTTCTTGTTGGCGATATTGGTGGGCGACACGTCACCCGCCTGACCGAACTCGATGGCGGAGGTTTCGGCATAGGTCACATAAGGACGGATGCCATAGGGCGCTTTGTACATAGCCATCGCGCTGTAGGTGAAGGCGCCGTCATTGTCGCTCTGGGCACCGGGTGTGCAGTAGCAGAGCGCGCCCGTGTCGTTCGCATCAACGGTGTAACTGTCGTAACGACCTGTGAGCGTGATCGTCATCTTGTCGTCAAGGTCGAAGTCACCCATAGCGAAGAAGCCGAGATCGTCCCATGTTGAGTCGTTGTTGTAGTCCCAGTCATAACCGGAACCCGCTATGAAGGGGGAGCCGAGCGTATCCGTCGGCGTGGCACCGACGGAGATATCGCGGCGGTCGAGCGCGATACCGCCATAGTTGAAGGACTCTTTTTTGGTAGCTTCGTAGTAGCGATAGCTCGTACCGACATTGAATTTCGCATTGATCGGCACAGTAGTTGCCTTCACATCAAAGCTGTAGCTGATGCGGCCTTCCGTGGTGGAGGCATCATAGTCAGCGGGAAAGCCGTAGCTCACGAAGCGTTGGTTCTCGAGCGAGTCGTAGAACATCTGAAGCGCGAGCTTCGAGCCGTTGCCGAAGGTCTTGATGAGATCGCCGTAAAGCGTCAGCGTCTCGGTGCTGGAGAAGTCAGCATCACTTGTATAGACGTCACGATGAGAGAGCTGTGTGGTGCCGACGCCAGTATCAAGTTGGCGGTAAACGAGTGGCACGTCGCAGAAGCCGAAGCATTCAGGCGCATGTGTCAAACCACCTGGCGGCAGTTCGGAACGATCAATATAGCCATTGCTGTTGGCATCGATAACGCCAGTATTTTGACCAGTCGTGTAGGTGCCGTTGTCGATCAGGCTTTGGGTGACACGGTTCCAGCCCGGTGTCTGCACGTAACCGTCCGAGTTGTAGTACATGGCACCGCCGCCATAGGTCCAGCCACCCATGGTGTCGAATTGGGCTGTTGTCTGAAGGAGCTGATGCTCGGGCTCGATGCCGTGATAAAAGCTCTCGGAGTCTTCGATTTCGCCATAGACATAAACGCCGCCGCCCGTGTCGCCGAAATTGAGCGGAATACCGACTTCGAAACTGCCGTTCTTCTTGTCATATGAGCCGAGTGTGCCTGTCACCTGACCGGACACATCCGTCATATAGCCTGCTTCTTCGCTTACCTTGGCGGTCTTCGGCTCAAGGTTGAGAAGCCCACCCACTTTGCCCGGACCAAAATTGGAGGTCGGCGGTCCGCGCAGAATGTCAATACGCGAGGTGGCACCAAGCGGCGTCTGATAGGTGCCGCGGTTTTCAATGCGCTTGAAGCCGTGGAAATAAGTTTCGGCGAGGAGACCGCGCACATTGAGCGCGCCTTCGACACCATAAAAAGACGAGGTGAAGGTGCCGGGTGAGACAGCGGCGAGATCATCAACCGTGGTAACGCCGTAAGCGGCCATCGTTTCGTCACTGACGAAAGTGGCCGAGCGCGGTGTTTCGAGCAACGGCTTTTCGATGCCCAGAAGAAGATTGCTCGGCTGCTTTTCGAGAAGGCCCGCTTTGTCGCGTTCGGAAATGACAACCATTTCCTCAACTGCGGCGTCATTCTCCTTCTTGTCTTTTGACTCTGTTG
>Ga0209066_10008207_pt1 | contig 10176 bp, 9 predicted proteins | sample All_14_2_FD_187198 | JGI IMG/M metagenome (GOLD analysis project Ga0209066, IMG submission 187198) | Freshwater microbial communities in response to fracking from Pennsylvania, USA - Allegheny Zone_MetaG_DW_15 (SPAdes) (version 2) ... | reverse complement strand
CGGGAAGCCCATACGGAGCTTCCATAGAATCGACGCATGTTCCCGTAATGTCCTCCAAAGACGACCTGCCCCCGCTTTCCCTGTTCGACGACGCCCTGGCGCCGCCGCCCGCCGCGCCGTTGCCGGCGCGCGAGCCGCACGTCGAGGTCCCAGCCCGCGCCGCAGCCCCGCCGCCGCCTTCCGCAAGCCCTGCGCCCGCCTCGTCGGGCGGCTATACCGCCAGCGACATCGAGGTGCTGGAAGGCCTGGAGCCGGTCCGCAAGCGGCCCGGCATGTATATCGGCGGCACCGACGAGCGGGCCCTGCACCATCTGTTCGCCGAGGTGCTGGACAACTCGATGGACGAGGCCGTGGCCGGCTTCGCCAAGACCATCGAGGTCAAACTCGACGCCGACGGCTTCCTGTCGGTGAAGGACGACGGCCGGGGCATGCCGGTCGACCCGCACCCCAAACACCCCGGCAAGTCGGCGCTGGAGGTCATCATGACCGTCCTGCACGCCGGCGGTAAGTTCAGCGGCAAGGCCTATGAAACCTCCGGCGGCCTGCACGGCGTCGGCGCCAGCGTCGTCAACGCCCTGTCAGAGCGGGTCGAGGTCACCGTCTGGCGCGACGGGTTCGAGCACCTGCAGGTCTTTTCGCGCGGCAAGCCGCTGGGTCCGGTCGAGAAGATCCAGCCCTCCAAGAAGCGCGGCACCATGGTGCGCTTCAAGCCTGACGACGAAATCTTCGGCGAGGGCACCAACTTCAAGCCGGCGCGCCTGTACCGCATGGCCCGCTCCAAGGCCTATCTGTTCCGCGGCGTGCAGATCAAATGGTCCTGCGCGCCGGAACGCATCCAAGACCAGACGCCCGCCGAGGCCGTCTTCCACTTCCCCAACGGCCTGGCCGACTTCCTGGCAGAGCGCACCAAGGGCCTGGAAACCGTCACGCCTGAAAGCTTCGCCGGCCGCATCGAACGTCAGGGCGAGGCCGGCGCGGTCGAATGGGCCATCGCCTGGACCCCGCGTGGTTTCGGCGAGCACGATGGCTTCATGCAGTCGTACTGCAACACCGTGCCCACCCCCGAAGGCGGCACCCATGAGAGCGGCCTGCGCGCCGCCCTGACCAGAGGTCTCAAGGCTTACGCCGAGCTGAAGGGCGAGAAGCGGGCGGCGATCATCACCGCCGACGACGTGATCGCCCAGGCTGGAGCCCTGATCTCGGTCTTCATCCGCAACCCCGAATTCCAGGGCCAGACCAAGGAAAAGCTCTCGTCGAGCGAAGCTCAACGCTTCGTCGAGGCGGCGTTGCGCGATCCCTTCGACCACTGGCTGACCGCCTCGCCCAGGAACGCCCAGGCCCTGCTCGACTTCGTCATCGAGCGCGCCGAGGAGCGCCTCAAGCGCCGCAAGGACAAGGAAGTCTCCCGCGCCTCGGCGACCCGCAAGCTGCGCCTGCCGGGCAAGCTGGCCGACTGCGCCGGCGGCGCGGTCGACGGCGCGGAACTGTTCATCGTCGAAGGCGACAGCGCCGGCGGCTCGGCCAAACAGGCCCGCAATCGCAAGAACCAGGCGATCCTGCCCCTGCGCGGCAAGATCCTCAACGTCGCGTCCGCCACCGGCGAGAAGATGAGCGCCAACAAGGAGCTGTCGGACCTGATGCTGGCCCTGGGAGCCCAGGGCGGGAACAAGTATCGCGAGGAAGATCTGCGCTACGAGCGGATCATCATCATGACCGACGCCGATGTCGACGGCGCCCACATCGCCTCCCTGCTGATCACCTTCTTCTACCGCACCATGCCCGAGCTGATCCGGGGCGGGCACCTGTTCCTGGCCCTGCCGCCGCTGTACCGCATCAGCCACGGCGGCAAGAGCGCCTATGCCCGCGACGACGCCCACAAGGACGAGCTGCTGGCCACGATGTTCAAGGGCAAGAAGCCCGAAATCGGCCGCTTCAAGGGCCTGGGCGAGATGATGGCCGCCCAGCTGAAGGAAACCACCATGGATCCGGCCGTCCGTACCCTGGCCAAGATCACCCTGCCGCGTTCGGAAGAGGCCGTGGAATCGCTGGTCGAGACCCTTATGGGTCGCAAGCCTGAGCTGCGGTTTCGGTTCATCCAGGAGAACGCGGAATTCGCGGCGGCGGATCTGGACGTTTAGGCCGCGCCTGCCCAACACGAACGGGCGGCCTGCCGCCCTGTCCTATGCCCCGCCGCTGCTCAAGTCTCTAGGTCGCCGCGATGATCGCCAGGAAGTCATCGGCCTTCAAGGCGGCGCCGCCGACCAGCGCTCCGCCGACCTCGGCCGTGCGCAGGATCTCCGCCGCGTTGTCGGGCTTGACCGAGCCGCCATAAAGAATGGGCGGCGTCTTGCCGGCCTCATCGAAGATCGACACGAGCTGGGCGCGGATTGCTGCGTGCATTTCCTCGATATCACCGACCGTCGCCGTGCGCCCCGTGCCAATGGCCCAGATCGGTTCATAGGCCACAGCGAAGGCTCGCCCCGCCAGGCTGGACGGCAACGATTCACGGAGCTGGGTGGTCACAACCGCCAGCGCCGAACCCGCCTCGCGCTGCTCCAGGCTTTCGCCCACGCAGATGATCGGCTCCAGGCCCGCGGCCAGCGCAGTCTCGACCTTTGCCGCGACCAGCGCGCTGGTCTCGCCGTGATCCACGCGCCGCTCGGAGTGGCCCAGGATCACCAGGCTGGCCCCGGCGTCGATCAGCATGGACGCCGCGATGTCGCCGGTGTGGGCGCCGCTGGTCTTCACATGGCAGTCCTGTCCGCCCGAAAGGACGCAGGAGCCCTCCATCGCCTGGCTCAGACGGTGAAGCAGGGTCGCCGGCGGGCAAATTGCGACACGGGCGGCGGCGGGACTGGCGTCAAGGCCAGCGACGATCGCACGAGCCTGATCAAGGCTCTCGGCCAGGCCATTCATTTTCCAGTTTCCGGCGATCAATGGCCGGGGCGTCAGGCTAGAAAGGGTCATAATAGGGTGTTGAGCTTGCCGTCCCTCGGGAAGTCAAGACCGCCGTGGCTTGCCCCCCTACCACAGGCTCAACTATACCCGCTGCTCGCGTCCGCCGCGTCGCTCCAGGTTCAGGCCCGGGGCCGCGCGGATACGGCAAGTCAGGAAGGTCTTCGAAAATATGCTCGCCGGTTTCCGCACCTTCGCCAAATCACCCTTTGCGGTGATCCTGTTTGGCCTGCTCATCCTCAGCTTCGCCGTTTTCGGCATCAGCGACGTCTTTAACGGACCGCGCATGTCAGGCGTGGTCTCGGCGGGGTCGCGGACGGTCTCGGCGACTGATTTCAAGACGCGATACGAGAACTACCGCAAGGAAACCGAGCGTCGTTCCGGCGAGGCCCTGACGCCTGACCAAGCCGTCGAGCGCGGCGTCGATCGCCAAATCCTGCAGGAAATCGCCCTTCAGGAGTCCATGGCCGCCGTGGTCGAAAAGTTTGGCATCCGGCCCTCTGACAAGCTGATCGGCAACATCGTGCGCGAGCAGATGAGCAATCTGCACCCCAATCAACGTCCGTTCGATCCGATCACCGGCAAGTTCGATCCCAAGATGTACGAGGCTCTGCTTCGCGAGAACGGGCTGACGCCGGACAGCTATCAAGCGGCGCTGAGTGACGAGATCGCCCAGACCCACGTCTTCACGGGCGTCGCCAATGGCCTGCACGCGCCGCGCATCTATGCCGCGCTGCAAGCGGCCTATGGGCTGGAGAGCCGCGATCTGGCGGCTTTCGCGATCAATCCGGCCACTATCGAACGTCCGACCGATCCGACCGACGCCCAGCTGACCGCCTTCATGAAGGAGAACGCGGACCGTCTGACCCGGCCTGAAACTCGCGTCCTGTCGATCATGCGCGTCAGCGCTCAGGTGCTGGAGCCCTCGGTGACGATCAATCCGGCCGACGTGCAGAAGACCTTCGATTTCCGAAAGGACACCCTGGCCACCCCGGAAACCCGCTCGCTGGTCCAGATCCTCGCGCCCGACGCCAAGGCCGCCGCCGTCATCGCACAGCGTCTGGCCAAGGGTGACCAGCCGGCGATCGTGGCCAGCGCCTATGGCAAGCAGCCGGTGATCATCAACGACAAGCCCAAGTCAGCCCTGCCTGACCGCAAGGTTGCTGACGCGGCCTTCAGCCTAGCTGTTGGTCAGGTCAGCGGCCCCATCAACGGAAACCTTGGCCTGTCGGTCATCAAGGTGACCAAGATTACGCCGGGCGCCGGCCCCACCCTTGAGAGCGTTCGTCCCCAGATTGAAGCCGAGCTTCGCACCCAGGGTGCTCAGGCCAAGGCTTACGAGCAGACAGAGGCCTATCAGGACGCCCACGACGCGGGCTCAGACCTGGTGGCCGCCGCCACCAAGGCCGGCGCTATGGTGATGACCACGGCCCCCATCACGGCTCAGGGCGCTGACCAGACGGGTCAGCCGATCCCCGGCTTGACCCCGGAGATCCTCAAGACCGCCTTTGATCTTTCGGCGGGCGGCGAGAGCGAACTCGTTGAGCTCGGTAAGGGCGAATACTACGCCGTCAAGGTCGAGAAGATCATTCCGGCCGCTCTGCCTGCTCTGGCGGATGTTCGCCCGCAGTTGGTCCAGGTCTGGCTCCAGAACGAGATGGGCGAACGTCTGCGCGCTAGGGCAGACGCCCTGGCCGCTCGCGTCAAGAAGGGAGAGTCGATGGACGCCGTCGCGGCTTCGGCCGGTTCCAGGGTCCAGCGCGTCCCGGGCATCAGCCGCGAGAACGCCCAGCAACACCAGGGCCTTGGCCGCGACCTGCTGATGGCCACGTTCAACGCCAAGTCGGGTGACGTCTTCGCCTCGCGAGCTGGCCAGATGGCTTTCGTGGTCGCCAAGCTCGAAGCTGTTCGCACGGGCAAGATCGCCGACATGGCCCGGATCACCCAGGCCATGCGTCCGCAGGTCGACCAGGGCCTGATGCGCGACCTGGGCGACGCCGCCCGTCTCGGCGCGCAGGCTGACCTGAAGACCAAGACAAATCTAACCCTCGCCCGTCAGACCATTGGCGTCGATACTGACGCCCTGGCCAAGGCCGAGGCGGCCAAGACGGGCGCGGCCAAGAAATGAGCCTTGAGCCCGCCTTCGACGCTTTCGCCCAGGCCTATGACGCCGGCCAGCCCCAGGTGGTCTGGACCCGGCTGATCGACGATCTTGAGACGCCGGTCTCGGCCTATCTGAAGATCGGCCAGGGCAAGCCTTATGCTTTCCTGTTCGAAAGCGTCGAGGGCGGCGCCTGGCGCGGCCGCTATTCCATCGTGGCGATGAAGCCGGACTTCGTCTGGCGCTGTCGCGGCGACGTTGCGGAAATCGCCGAGGGTGACGCCATCGCTCGCGGCGAGTTCACGCCTCAGGCTGGCGGCGCGCTGGACAGCCTACGCGACCTGATCTCTCGCTCGCGCATCGAACTACCCAAGGGGCTACCGCCCATGGCCGCCGGTGTGTTCGGCGCTCTGGGCTACGACATGGTGCGACTAGCCGAGCGTCTGCCAGACATCAATGAAGACACCACCGGCCTACCGGACGGGATCATGACCCGGCCGTCGATCGTGGCCGTTTTCGACGCCATCGCCCAGGAGATCATCCTGGTCACGACCGTGCGTCCGGCCGCCGGCGTCTCAGCCCAGGACGCCCACCACGCCGCCCGTGCGCGCATCGAGACCGTGATGGCCGATCTGCGCCGCCCCCTGGCCCATGACGCGCCCCGCAAGGGCCACGCGCCCATCGAGTTCACGACGCCCGTAAGCCGCGAAGACTATGCCGTCGTGGTCGAGAAGGCCAAGGAGTACATCCGGGCCGGCGATATCTTCCAGGTCGTGCCCAGCCACCGTTTCCGCGCGCCCTTCGACCTGGATCCGTTCGCCCTCTACCGCTCGCTGCGCCGAACCAATCCGTCGCCGTTCCTGTATTTTCTGAACCTGGACGGTTGTCATCTGGTGGGCTCCAGCCCCGAGATTCTCGTGCGACTGCGCGACGGCAAGATCACCATCCGCCCGATCGCCGGCACCCGCCCTCGCGGCGCGACGCCGGAAGAGGATCTGGCGCTGGAAGCCGAGCTGCTGGCCGATCCCAAGGAGCGCGCCGAGCACCTGATGCTGCTGGACCTGGGCCGCAACGATGTGGGCCGCGTCTCCATGCTGAAGGAGCCGGGGAAGAACACGCCGGCTCAGCCGTCCAAGGGTCCGCGCGTCAAGGTGACCGAGAGCTTCAAGGTCGAGCGCTACAGCCACGTGATGCACATCGTCTCCAATGTCGAGGGTTTCGCGCCCGAGGGCGTGGATCCGGTCGACGTGCTGATGGCCGCCCTGCCCGCCGGCACGCTGTCGGGCGCGCCCAAGGTTCGGGCGATGGAGATCATCGACGAGCTGGAGATCGAGAAGCGCGGCCTCGGCTATGCTGGCGCGGTCGGCTATATCGGCGCGGACGGCTCGGTCGACACCTGCATCGTGCTGCGCACGGCGCTGGTCAAGGACGGCATGATGTACGTGCAGGCCGGCGGCGGCGTGGTCGCCGACAGCAACGCCGACGCCGAATATGACGAGACCCTGCACAAGTCCCGCGCCCTCAAGCGCGCGGCGGAAGAGGCCTGGCGGTTTGCCTAGGCAAGCGTGACAGCCGAAAATGGATGCCGGTTTCGGCGCACGTCATGCGCCAAATATCAGTAACCCAGGCGGTCTGCCGGCAGGTGCTGGGTGACCGCCGGCGGCGCCAGCACCATCACGGTGGCGAAGCTCAGCGCGCAGATCGCCGCAAAAGCGGCCGCCGCCAGCACGGGGCCGATCTTCTGGCGACGCTCCTTGGGCCGCAGCAGGGCGCGAGCATAGGCCATGGCGACGGGGTCGAGGGCGGAATCAGACGAAACCATGGATCGACCATGCCCCACGCCAAGCGATCTGTAATCGGCTTAAGGCTTTCTCGCGCTCAAATGCCGCAAACCCCCTCCCGCTTCGGGCGCGCCCGTTCTAGAAGCTAGGTCATGATCCTGGTCATCGATAACTACGACAGCTTCACCTACAACCTCGTTCACTACCTGAACGAGCTGGGGGCCGAGACGGTTGTCCATCGCAACGACGATCTGACGGTGCAGCAGGCCCTGGCCCTGCGCCCGTCGGCGATCCTGCTGTCGCCTGGACCCAAGGCTCCGGACCAGGCGGGCATCTGCCTGCCCCTGCTGCGCGGCGCGCCCGAGGACATGCCGATCCTGGGCGTGTGCCTTGGCCATCAGGCCATCGGCCAAGCCTATGGCGGCGAGGTGATCCGCGCCAAAGAAGTCATGCACGGCAAGACCAGCCCGATCCGACATGCGGACAAGGGCATCTTCGCGGGTCTGCCCAACCCCTTCACCGCCACCCGCTATCACAGCCTGGCGATCCGTCGCGAAGACCTGCCCGCCGAGCTGGAAGTCACCGCCTGGACCGACGACGGCGAGATCATGGGCGTGCAGCACCGCACCCGCCCGGTGCATGGCGTGCAGTTCCACCCCGAGTCGATCGCCACGGAAGGCGGCCACCAGATGCTGGCCAACTTCATCGACCTGGCCGGGATCAAGCGCGACGCGGCGGTCTGGGTCTAGGCGACAACCATGTCCGACACTTTCAAGCCGCTGCTGGCCAAGCTGGCCGACGGCCAGACCCTGTCCGAGGATGACGCCGAGGTTTTCTTCAGCGCCTGCCTGCGCGGCGAGCCCACCCCGGCCCAGGTTGGCGCGGCGGTCACCGCCATGCGCCTGCGCGGCGAGACCGTGGGCGAAATCGCCGCCTGCGCCCGCGCCATGCGCCGCGCCGCCGTCATGCTGGACCATCCCTATGACGTCATCGACGTCTGCGGCACCGGCGGCGACGGACTGCATACGCTGAACATCTCCACCGCCGTCGGCTTCGTGGCGGCGGGTGGCGGGCTGAAGGTGGCCAAGCACGGCAACCGTGCGGTGACCTCCAAGTCCGGCACCGCCGACGTCCTGGGCGCCCTGGGTGTCAATATCGACGCCAGCCGCGAGCAGCAGCGCAAGGCGCTGGATGACGCCGGCATCTGCTTCCTGTTCGCCCAGGCTCACCACGGCGCGATGAAGCACGTCGCGCCGATCCGGCAGCAGTTGGGCTTTCGCACCATCTTCAACCTGCTGGGCCCGCTGACCAATCCTGCCGGCGCCCGGCGCCAGGTGGTGGGCGTCTCGGCCCCGCGCTTCGTCGAACCCATTGCCCGCGCCCTGGGCGCCCTGGGCGCCGAGCGCGCCTGGGCAGTGCATGGCCAGGGCATGGACGAGTTGACCACCACAGGCGAAACCGAGGTCGCCGAATGGCGCGACGGCGTCGTACGCTTCTTCACGATCACGCCCGAAGCCGTGGGCCTGCCCCGCGCCTCACTGGCCGACCTGACCGGCGGCGAGCCCGACTTCAACGCCGCCGCCCTCACCCGCCTGCTGGACGGTGAAAGGGGCCCCTATCGCGACATCGTCCTGCTGAACGCCGCCGCCGCCTTCTTGGTCGCCGACAAGGTGGAAACCCTGGCCGAAGGCATAGAGGCCTCTGCAGCCTCCATCGACAGCGGCGCGGCCAAGGCGGCCCTGGCCGGCCTGGTCAAGGCTACCAACACCGAACTGGCGAGCGCATGACCGACATCCTGGCAAAGATCTCCGCCTACAAGCGCGACGAGGTCATCGATCGCAAGCGTCGCCGCAACCAAGCCGCGCTGGACAACGCCGCCCGCAACGCCTCATCGCCGCGCGGCTTCAAGGCGGCTCTGAAGAACGCCCATGCTCCTGGAAAGCTGGCCCTGATCGCCGAGATCAAGAAGGCCTCGCCCTCCAAGGGCTTGATCCGCGCCGACTTCGATCCGCCGGCCCTGGCCCGCGCCTATGAGACCGGCGGCGCGGCCTGCCTGTCGGTGCTGACCGACGGCCCCAGCTTTCAGGGCGCCGATCCCTATCTGATCGACGCCCGCGCCGCCGTCAGCCTGCCCTGCATCCGCAAGGATTTCCTGGTCGATCCCTGGCAGGTCGCCGAAAGCCGCGCCCTGGGCGCCGACGCCATCCTGGTGATCCTGGCCATGATCGACGATGTCCTGGCCGCGGAGCTGATAAGCGAAGCCGAGCGCCTGGGCATGGACGCTCTGGTCGAGGTGCATGACGAGGACGAGATGGCCCGTGCGGGCGCCCTGGGCGCGACCCTTGTAGGCGTCAACAATCGCGACCTGAAGAGCTTCGTCGTGGATCTGGCCGTTACCGAGCGTCTTGCCGCCCAGGCGCCCGAGGACGCTTTGCTTGTCACCGAAAGCGGCCTGTTCACCCATGATGACGTGGTCCGCATGGAAGCCGCCGGGGCCACGGCCATGCTGGTCGGCGAAAGCCTGATGCGCCAGGCCGATGTCGCCGAAGCCACCCGGGTCCTGCTGGGCTGACACCGGACCGGGTAGAGCCGCTCTGGCGTTTCGGCGCCGCCCCATCCACAATCGGTCTTTAACGGCCCGCGAAGTGGCCGGAATCACTCGGGAGGATCTTGAATGCACTGGATCGCCCGGGTCGTGAACTGGTCGCTGGTCGCCTTCTTCAAGCACGAGGGCTGGACCATCGAGGGCGAGGCCCCGACGATGACCCGCAAGTTCGTGATCATCGCTGCGCCCCATACCAGTAACTGGGATTTCGTCTATTTCCTGGGCGCGGCCGACGCCCTGAACCTCAGGCTGAGCTTCATGGGCAAGGCCTCGCTGTTTCGCTGGCCGTTCGCGAAGCTGATGCGCGACCTGGGCGGTGTGCCGGTCGACCGTTCCCGCTCGGGCGACACCGTCCAGGCCATGGCCGACGAGTTCGCACGCCGCGACGAGTTCATGCTGACCATCGCCCCAGAGGGCACACGCGGCAAGGCCGCGCAGTGGAAGACCGGCTTCTACAACATCGCCCTGAGGGCCGGCGTGCCGATCGTGCCGGGCAAGATGGACTACAAGCGCAAAGTGGTGGCGCTGGGCCAGGCGATCATGCCGTCGGGCGACTACGAACAGGACCTGGGGAAGTTGGCCGTTTTCTATCGCGACTGCACGCCTAGACATCCGGAACGGGCGACAGTCCTCTAGCCGGCCGCGCCACGATTTGGCCAAGCTCTGCCGTGCATCCTGCGGCTGAGGCAATCATCGGGGCTGACGTGGACACCAAACGCAAGACGACCCTCCTG
>Ga0209066_10008206_pt1 | contig 10176 bp, 9 predicted proteins | sample All_14_2_FD_187198 | JGI IMG/M metagenome (GOLD analysis project Ga0209066, IMG submission 187198) | Freshwater microbial communities in response to fracking from Pennsylvania, USA - Allegheny Zone_MetaG_DW_15 (SPAdes) (version 2) ... | reverse complement strand
GCGGAAAATATTTTCAGCAGCATGCTCCCATCCGCAAGCAGACTGTGCCAGTCGGTCACTCTGTCCGCTTTGCGTATCTCGAAACAGCCGTGGCCATGCTGGCCCGAGAGAACGGAGACAAGACTCTCATCCACGCACTTGAGCAGGTGTGGGAACGCATGGTCACCCGCCGCATGTACGTCACTGGCGGAATTGGTTCAGTGCCTGGTTCAGAAGGCTTCGGCAATGACTACGAACTCGACCCCGAATACGCCTACGCTGAAACCTGTGCCGCCCTCGCCAGCCTGTTCTGGAATTGGGAAATGGCGCAGCTTACGAGCGAAGCCAAATATAGCGACCTATTCGAATGGCAGCTTTACAACACTGCCGCAGTTGGCATGGGATTGGACGGCACGAGTTATCTTTACAACAATCCACTCACTTGCCGTGGCGGAGTCACGCGCAAGCCGTGGTACTCCGTTCCTTGCTGCCCATCCAACCTCTCGCGCACATGGGCAGACTTGGGAAAATATATTTACTCGGCCAATCGAGACGAGATATTCATTCACCAATACATCAGTAGCGAATACGACGGTGAATTAGCTAAAATAGAAATCCGCTCCGAGTTGCCATGGATGGGAAAAGTGAAGATCACTGTTGATACATCTGTGCCATCCGAGTTCACCTTGAACCTTCGCCTGCCATCGTGGTGTGAAACCGAGTCAACTCGTGTTACTTGTAATGGAGAATTCTTTCCCGTTACTCCTGCGCCTCAACAAAGCGAGATCACTGCTTCGGGCTACGATCCACGCGAAGGCAGATGGTTAAACCTCAAACGAATTTGGAATTCTGGTGATGTCGTTGAATTGAACTTTGACATGCCCATTCAATTGCGCCAAGCTCATCCTAAAGTCAAAGGGCATCGAGGCAAAGTCGCCATCACTCGCGGGCCTTTGGTCTACTGCCTCGAAAGCATAGACAATCCCAATGTTGATATTTTTAGCGTCGCGGTAGTACCAAAATCCCTTGAAGCTGTGTTTGAACGAACTGCATTAGGTGGAATCACCAAGATCATCGGACAGGCAAAAACAGGGCAGCCGCTTACTTTCGTTCCTTATCATCTGTGGGGCAATCGCGGCGAGTCTACGATGACGGTTTGGGTCAACGAATAAATAAAAGGAGGCATCATGCAAACTGAATTAACACAAGCGGGGCCGCTGCTGCAACCGAACGGGCAACTTGCTCAAATTGGTTGGGCACGTCAACCCATTCTTGATTGCAACCTTGAGGCCGCTCACTTCTACGCGCTAAAACCCTTACAGCACTTCCGCATCAAACGCTGGGATTATTACGCCGTGTTCAGCCCGCGGCGTTTCTTCTCCGCCACCATTGCCGACCTTGGTTACGCGGGCAATCTCTTCGTCTACACATTGGACTTTGAAACTGGCGAACTGCACGAAGAAGGGATCGTTGTTCCATTTGGAAAAGGAGTGACGCTGCCACGTAACTCCACCGAAGGGAATAGTCACTTCGAAGACGCCCGCCTCAAACTGGACTTTAGCCTGTACACTGACCATCGGCATTTATCTGTCTCCTGGCCCTCCTTCCACAATGGACGCGGCATCCAAGCTGAGATCGATCTGCGAACACCGCCTGGACACGAATCCATGAACATCGTGATTCCTATCGGCCAAAAAAGATTCTATTGGAATCGCAAGATCAACTGCCTGCCCGCCAGCGGAACAGTCAAATATGGGGATATGACCGAAACCCTCGCACCAACAACATCACTTGGCTCGCTGGATTGGGGACGTGGTGTTTGGGAATATCAATCCTTTTGGAATTGGGCAAGCGCCTCTGGCTTTCTCCCTGATGGCCGCACAATTGGATTGAATATGGGCAAAGGCTTTGGTGATCTTTCCAATGCTGGTGAAAACGCTCTTATCCTGAACAATCGCATTCATAAACTTGAACAAGTCAAATTCGATTACACCTCAAGCGATTACATGAAACCCTGGAAGTTCACCGATACCGAAAACCGCCTCGACCTGACTTTCACTCCCTTCAAAGACCGTCTGGCAGAAACCAACCTCGGGATTATCACAAGCAAAGTCCACCAGATGTTTGGCCGCTACAACGGATTTGTCGTCACAGATGAAGGCGAAAAGATAGAGATCAAAGACCTGATCGGTTTCGCAGAAGAGCATCACGCCAAATGGTAAATCAATGAGAACTCCCTGGTCTCCTGCTACACCGATTCCCTTGCCTGAATATCCCCGCCCGCAGATGACACGGCCTGATTGGGTCAACCTCAATGGGCTGTGGGATTACGCTATTCGACCCAAAGTAAACTCTGCGCCAGAAACTTTTGATGGAAAAATTCTCGTCCCATATTGCGTTGAATCAGAACTCTCTGGCGTACAGAAGCCATTGCTGCCGAGTCAACGCTTGTGGTATCGGCGGACTTTTCTTGTGGAAGCAGGCAGGGGCAAAAGAGTCCTTCTTCACTTTGGCGCAGTGGATGATGAGTGTAATGTCTGGGTCAACGGAAAATATGTTGGCGAACATTGCGGTGGTTATCTTCCCTTTACCTTCGATATCACAGACTCGCTTGTCGATGGCGAGAATGAATTGACAGTCTCTGTTTGGGACCCAACCGATACTGGTTTGCAGCAACGCGGAAAGCAGGTGTTGAATCCCAAAGGGATTTGGTACACGTCTGTTTCTGGAATTTGGCAAACGGTCTGGCTGGAGGTTGTGCCTGAAGTGAGCATTGAGTCAATCAAACTCACACCTGACCTTGACTCTGCGGCGCTCACAGTGGAGGTCAAAGTTCGGGGTGAGGCGGAAAGTCTCAGCGTGGTGGCAGAGATAAGCAGCAGCGGAGAGAAAATTGCCTCGGTCAGCGGGCAGGTGACGGGGCGGTTAAGAGGCGCGGTTCCACATCCACGAGTATGGACTCCTGATGATCCGTATCTGTATGATTTGAAAGTCCAATTGATTCGTAATGGTCAAGTTGTGGATGAGGTGGGGAGTTATTTTGCAATGCGTAAGTTTGGGCTGGTGAAAGATGGAAAGGGCCATCAGCGATTTGCGTTGAATGACCAGACATTGTTTTTGTACGGCCCGCTCGATCAGGGATATTTTCCTGACGGGTTGTATACACCATCATCGGAAGAAGCGATGTTGTTTGACATCGAATACACAAAGCGGATCGGCTGCAATATGATCCGCAAGCATATCAAAGTGGAGCCGCTGCGTTGGTATTATGCCTGCGACAGATTGGGGATGATCGTTTGGCAGGATATGCCGAACGGCGGTTTGATTGATGGGGAAGTGGTTGCTCCGCTTGCCTTGCTGCTTGGTTTTCATCGCAACGACACACGCCGCTTGAGCCGCTTCGGGCGGGATGACGCGGAAAATCGTGCGCACTATCGAAGTGAATTGCAAGGCATGATCGATCATTTGCATAACGCGGCCTGCATTGCGGTATGGGTTCCGTTCAACGAAAGCTGGGGACAATTTCAATCTGCAGATGTTGCGAGGTGGGTCAAAGAGTACGACCCGACCCGTTTGGTTGATCATGCTTCGGGCTGGTTCGATCATGGCGCTGGGGATTTTCAGAGCAAACATATTTATTTCAAAAAATTGAAGAGACCCAAACCAGACAAGCGCGCCTTTGTGATTTCAGAGTTTGGCGGATACAGTTTAAAGATGGCTGGTCATCTTTGGGATGAGAATAAAAAATTTGGCTATCGCTTTTATGAGACATCTGAAGCGCTGACAGAAGCTTATCTCGCGCTGTTGGAAAGCGAGTTGAAGCCACTTATCCCCAAAGGCCTAGCAGCGGCCATATACACTCAAACCACGGATGTGGAGATCGAGATTAATGGTTACTTGACTTACGACCGTAAAGTAGAAAAGATGGATGTTGAAAAGATTAGGAAGGTGCATGCCGAACTGCGTCGCTTGTTGGAAGAGCACTAAAAAATCTATTTTCAATCCTCAGCATATCCTTGATCGTGTGATTGTAAAAGATTATGTCTCCTTCCTGCGTTGATCGGTGTTGGATTCCTTAAAGACTGTATGTGGCGTTGGCAATAGACATGTGTGAATCATACAGCAGAGCCAAAATGTAACAACCTGCATAAGATACAATATCTTTGTTGCTTTCACCCCAGATACTCTTTTTAGTGATTCGTTTCTAAATTAATTCGCCGCAAACGACAGTGTTCGTTTTGTTTCCAGAATCTCCTTTAGCAGCGCCAGGTTTTCCTTGAGTTGTTTTCTCATCTTTTTTTCAAGAATGATTTCGTTAAGCTGAAACGAATTAGTCACATTCAGCTGGGCGGATATATTTACTTTTGTACCGCCGCCTTCCATTTCAAAGGTGTAGGAAGTATGAGAATTCAACGGACCGCTAATGGATCTGAATCCATATTTTCTGTTTGGTTCATATTCGGTCACTTCAAAGGTGCTTATAACTCTTTGTCCCATTAAATGACCAACGCTTCGAAAAAAAGCCCCTAATGCGCCGACATCCATGGAAAGCTTGTTTGCTGCCAATGTTCCATACTGCCATTGAAAGTCGTTTTCTGGTGTACTTACAAAATCGAAGATCTGCGTGACAGGTTTGCAAATCACTGTGCTTAGATTTAAATTGATCATTCGAATTTCTCCTTACTTAACACCAAGTTGACCAAGGATCGCCTTCAAGCCTGCGCCATCGGTTGGTTCAACCACCCATGAGGTAATCTTATTCTCTTTAACGGTTACCTTTGTCTTTTCGGGCTTGGAGGAAAAAGTTTTGTTCGTAGCAGGGATTATTCCCATATTTATGTTTGTTAAGTTGAATGAACCGCTGTGAGTTCCACTTAACTGAGTGGTGGAGCGGACAATATCACCCTGTGTGCCAATTACCTTGAAGTGATAGTTAATATCTGGAAAGGCAGCCTTCAAATTGACACTCATTCCGAGCCAGGTTTCCTTATTGATTGGATCAGGAATAGAGCCACTGAATTGGAAATCATCTGCGAGCATGGTCTTTGTGCTTTCGAAATCACCTTTCTGGATGGAATCCATCATGGCTTGTACGATCTCTCTTTTGTTCAAAATGTTTTTCCTTTACTACTAAACGAGCAATTACTTTGTAAATGGGCCTGGATGTTAATGGATATCCCCTATGGAATATCCTCCGTTTCCCCGAAAAGTGCCTCCTTTACTGTAACACACTATTACTCCAAAATCCGCGGTGGAAATCGGTGCGAAATTGACCATGTATTGGAATCAATTATCACCTGGCCTGGGCTTGATCAAGCGTGATCGCGAAGTAGCATTGTTAATGAGTAAAGGTTTGAGCAGCATTCAGGTTGCAGGGCCGATAGCTGTCAGCCGATCTGTCACCAAGTTGCATGTTAGGAACATCTTGGGCATTTTCAGCCAATCGAGGCGTGGCGTTGGCTTTAAGAGACCACAACGTTTCCTGATTTTCCAATACAAAGCTCCCCCAAGTGGCGTAGATAAATACTCCCCAGTCGGACGATGTGACAGGGGAGTATTTATTTTAGGATAAATATACAATTCGCGCATATACACATTGGTGAAACCACAAATGCCCCGCCCTCAAAGTTTTAAGTGCACATCACATTGGGCATAATCTGGTAGCGTTGTTCTCGAATTTTCATCTCGTGTTTGTGACGCTTATTTATGGCCTGATCGCATGGGCTGTTGAATGAATTGTCTGGCTGATTTTTTACTGTCCACGCGGTTTGACGGTGGTGGTTGCTGAAACCAGACCAGTGAGTATCACACCAACCGCTAGGTCAAAGATATAACAATAGCATAAGGAGAAACATTATGAATTCAGGTCAATTGAAATGGATTTTGCTCGGAGTCTTTTTAGTCATTACAGGGCTTGGTCTTCTAGGTGTAGGCCTGGGTGGACTATTAAGCATTGTCGCAGGAGTCTGCGCGTTAATCGCGGGTATCTTGTTTATCATCAATCGCTAATTACAAGCCTGTTCTGGAACGTAGCTCCCATAAGGAATTATGTTCCAGAATAGGCTTTGTTTTGATGCTGATCAGAGTAGCGAATAATAAGGATTGTTCGATGACAAATTCTGTTATTAGGTTTATTAAACTTGTACTGACTCATGGTGGCTGCAGGGGAAGTTCTCCTATATCCTGGTTGATTGATTGGGAATGATAAATTAGAGATAAATAATAATTTACGAGAATTTTTTCATGCCATTACACGCTCGAAAATAGTTCTCTAGTACTTGATCTATCTTCAACTGAACAACCTGTTCAGTTGTGAGATTCGTTTTGCCGACAAACTGACTCAATAAAGAAAAAGGCAAAATATTCTTTCCGAGATTGGTCATAAGCTGATTGTATGCTTTCTGCACTTCAGCCTGCATCCAATAATAACGTGTACGATCACTTAAGCTATATTTGCGCTTGAACGCCAGATCACGTTCGCTGCCTTGGTAATATTTTTGCCAATATTTGGGGTGATCCACCATGGCATAATCCAACACCTGAATAATATTTGAACGACGGTCTTTTGTAATCATTTCATCTTCGATCATTGCTAACGCAAAGATCCCTTCACGATATGCGAATGTAAGCGCAGGGCCAACTTTCAGAATGGCAAAATGATCTTCCACTAAATTCTTCAATGCTTCACAAGTTTGATAATCGGTTGAATGTGCCTCGTAAACTACTTTCTGTGATTTGATAAATGTAGATAAATTATGAGCAGCTTGGGGAATATAGGGCAAAACAAAATCATCGCCAAATTCCAGCCCTGGTTGCACCACCACTCCAATGACCCTTTCCCAAGCTTCCGCTAATCCTTCTCTCAAAAACGCTTCCTGAGTGACCTGAATGGTCTGCTGAACATCTGCCACATTCGTTACGCTGACAATTTCTTCATGTTCGTGCGCTCCACCAGGGACAGGAACTTCTGTGCCGATCACATAGCGCAAAGCGTTACGGCGTTCTTTTCCAGCTGAATCTTCTGCTATTTTTGCCAGTTGAGCAGTGCGTTTTGCGGATACTTCTACATCAAGAATCTGAGGGTCATTGCCAAGGCGCATGCTGCAGTCGAGGTGTATTTTTACAAATCCTGCTTGTATATACTCCTGCATCATCACAGCAGATTTCTGCATAGCTGATTCCGAAGGCTCGTTTTGCCAAACATTTGGACCGAGATGATCGCCGCCTAAAATAATATCTTCGAATGGAAAATCGGTTTCTTCTGCAATGCCGCGCACGTAGGCAATGAAATCCTTCGGTCGCATGCCCGTGTAGCCGCCATATTGATTGACTTGATTGCAGGTCGCTTCAATAAGTGGGGAGATACCAAAAGACTGAGAAATTTTCAATGTCTGCTGAATGACAAGTGGATGTGCTGAACATACAGATGTAATTCCACGTGCTTCCCCGCGTTTTTGGGCTGCAATGATCTCATCCAGATACATATTTCTTTGCTTCCTCAAGAGTCGGTTGTCCATTTGTGCCGCCAGCAAATTGGGTGGAAAGTGCGCCGCAGACTGCCGCGAGCTGAAGAGATTTTTCTATGCTCCATTTATTGAGATAGCCAAACAGAAAGCCTGCATCAAATGTGTCGCCTGCACCGACCGTATCGACTACTTGAACAGGAATGGACGGGACCGAAATAAAAGTATCTTGCATTTGTGCCAAAGCGCCGTCTGCGCCGCGTTTGATGGCAACTAGTTTCGATTTTGATGCGAGATGTTTGCATGCCGAATCAACGTCTTCTTTGTGTGCAATGGCTTTTGCTTCGTTTTCATTGGGCAGAAAGATATCCACTTGTGAAAGTAACTCATCAAAGCCGCGCCATTCATTGGATGGATCCCAGTTTGTGTCGAGGGAGGTTGTGAGCCCAAGCGAGTGAGCGCGCGAAAATAATTTTGGCAGGTCAGGTTGGAGCGTGGTTTGTAAAAAATAAGATGCAATATGCAGGTGTCTTGCATTGCTCAATAAAGCGTCAGAGATGTCTGATGCCTGTAGTGCGGCGATCAGACCAAGGTGAGTCAGAATCGCGCGGTCTGCGCCCTGATTGAGAATTACACTGAGGCCAGTTTGGTCATTGGAACGAACGATTACATTGCTAATATCCACATTTCGCTTGGACATTTCATCAAGCATGAAATGTCCAAAGACATCGTCACCGCATACGCCGATGTATGCAACCTTCAATCCTAGCCGCGCCGCACCACACGCAAAAATTGCCGACGACGAACCAACAGTAAGTGCGGCAGAGTCGACCAGTTTTTCGGCTTGCCCGAATTCTGGGGTGATATTTCCTGATAGGATCAAATCAGGGTTTATTTCACCAGCGACGAGAATGTCAAACATATTAGTAATTTTTGTGCCAATCAAATGGCGCATCGGCTTTGTAAAAGTCAGTGTAGGGTTTTGCGAGCGCATGGCACAATGAGGTGAGGCGTGAAATGCGCTGACGACCGACAGATCGCAAGAATTTAATGCGTTCCTCCTGTCCCATTGTGACGGCTTCCTTCCAAACTGCACGCCCCACTGCAATGCCGCTAGCGCCTGCGTTGCATGCAACGACCACCTGCTGGAGGAAGGTTTCGAATTCGACTGCGGCGGAGAGAAGAATCCATGGGATGTCGGTTGCGGCGGAAATTTCTTCGCACGCTTCCTTCCATAACAATTGATCTGATTCGGTCACGTCAAGCGGGAACTCTGCTTTAAGGATGTCCGCACCCAGAGGTGTCAGGCGTTTTGCACTTTCGACCACTACATATCTTTTTTCTTCGGAGGAGAGTTTTTTATTTTCGTCGAGTGAATAAGATAGCGGTTCAAGCATAAGCACGAGATCAAGCTTGTTGCATTCGTCGGCAATATTTTTGGTGAAGGATTCGATTTCGGATGCGGTGGGTGAGTCGGGATGGTAATAGACCAGCAATTTGATGGCGCTTGCGCCCATGCGTTTTGCTTTTTCAACAGACCACCCTGGGATGATCTGTGCCTGACGGGCAGTCGCGTCACCTGCATAGCCCGTGGACTCTACAGCCACCACCAAACCGACATTATTCGGAATGGCGCGTTGTGCAATAGCTTGCGCTGCGGAGACTTCAGGGTCGAGCAGTACAGCGGTTGACCTTGACGCCAGTGTGGCGGTCACGTCTGTTTTGAAACGAGAGAGTTCTTCGTTGCTGACGAAGGCTGGGTTGGCTTTTCGTAAATTTTGACGATGATCTAATGCAAGCGCTGTGAATGTGCCGCGTTGGGAAGAAATTTGTTGAAGTCCGCGTAGTTTGCCGATGGTAATGGGTTTCATGTGATTAGGTTCCGGGTATCAGGTTCAATGTTGATAGGTTTCAAGTTACAGATTTATGGGCAGGTTTGAATCCAGGCATCCAGGCCACGTTTTTTGAGGATGGTGCTGAAGTTGAGTTGTTTTGATTTTTCGCAAAACGAATTGAAGTCGCCAGGCAAGTCGGTGTATTCGGCGGCGAAGACGGGTTTGCCTGCTTGAATATATGGCAGCATGGATTCGACTTCGTTGTAATAGAAGTAATCCTCAGTAATGGCAAAATCATAAACATCCACGAGTTGTGAGACCTGGTCTGAGGCGTTCTTCTGGCCGATGGCGAGTCCGCGTTTGTGGGCTTCATCCGCGAGCCAGAGGGCGAACTTCAACTGATCTTCGTAGGTGAGTGGGAAGCCTGTATCGTTGGTGTAGATTTCCATGTTATCTGGCTCAAGCGCATCGAAGCCTTTAGCTTTGCACAGATCAAGGCGGGCAAGCATGATGGGGGCGAGTTTATCTATCGCACGGATATCCAGCCATTTTTCACCTGGCCAGCCGTCGTAATCCTTGCCTAGTACTTCCGCGGGGAATTGGTCTTTGTCTGGCCGCCAATCTTCCCATGAGCCAACGCTGATGTAACAAATGACCTTGCGTCCTTTGGCGTGAAGTTCATCAATAATTGCTTGGTCAACGTAGAGGTCAATGTCGTAGACATCGGCTTCGATGGATGTGTCGATATCGAGATCGCCGATCTGCCATTGCCAGGTGAGTCCTGCAGTGGGATGCCACCAGTCAGTTACAGGTTGCAGGTTGGTAGGTTGGATGGTCGAAGGCATTAGATTGGATTCTTTCGTTGAAACAGGAGCAAGCTCGGGTGAGTCGGATTCGGA
>Ga0209066_10008205_pt1 | contig 10176 bp, 8 predicted proteins | sample All_14_2_FD_187198 | JGI IMG/M metagenome (GOLD analysis project Ga0209066, IMG submission 187198) | Freshwater microbial communities in response to fracking from Pennsylvania, USA - Allegheny Zone_MetaG_DW_15 (SPAdes) (version 2) ... | reverse complement strand
GGGTAGCACTACTTTGGCAGAAGTGTAATTTTTGGGATTCCCCTTCGGAGGAATGCGTGATTCATAGGGAGCCAGCTTTTGTGGAGGCTGGCGATGGAAGAGGATTGGCGGCGGGACCTCGAACAGTGGCTTGAGCCGTATTTGCAGGCTCTGGCCAACAAGACGCGGCGGCGGATGTGTCCGGCTTATATCGCCGGATTGATAGGCCCGGGCGATCGCAAGAGTATCCAGCCGATGGCAGCACGCATCGACGCGCTCAGCTATGACCGGCTACACCATTTCGTCGGAGCAGGGATCTGGGACAGCGCGCCGCTGGAGGCGACGTTGTGGCGACAGGCTGATGAGCTGGTCGGCGGCGACAAGGCCTGGCTTATCATCGACGACACAGCGCTACCCAAGAAGGGCAAGGCCTCGGTCGGTGTCGCGCCGCAATACGCCACGGTGTTGGGCAAGAACGCCAACTGCCAGACCTTGGTATCGGTGACGTTGGCCTCGGGAGAAGTTCCGGTCATGCTGGGTTTGCGGCTGTTCCTGCCGGAAAGCTGGACCAGCGACACTGCACGGATGGCCAAGGCGGCTGTGCCCGAAGCATTTCGGGCCTATCGCACAAAGCCTGACATCGCGATTGAGGAGATCGACCGCATCATCGCTGCCGGCGTGCGCTTTGGCTGCGTCCTGGCCGATGCCGGTTATGGCCTGTCCGCACCGTTCCGGCAGGCGCTCAGCGCACGGGGCCTCTGCTGGGCGGTCGGCATCCCCCGCCACCAGAAGGTCTATCCCTCAGACGTGCAGTTGATCTTCCCGGTGGCGGGACGTGGACGACCGCGTGTCCGGCACGTACCCGACGTCAAATCCCTGGCCGCCCATACCATGCTGGAGGAGGCGAAGTGGCGGAAGATCAGTTGGCGCCGCGGAACCAAAGGCCGTCTGAGCGCCCGCTTCGCTGTCATGCGCGTGCGGATCGCTGATGGCGCGCCACAGCGGATCGGTGCTGCTGGCGCACAGCACATGCCAGGCGAAGAGGCTTGGCTGGTGGGCGAGCATCGCTCCAGCGGCGAGCGAAAATACTATCTTTCCAACCTTCCCGCCGACACGCCAGCCAAAGATGTCGCCGGCGCCATCAAGGCGCGCTGGGTCTGCGAACAGGCGCATCAGCAACTCAAGGAAGAACTTGGTCTCGACCATTTCGAGGGCCGCTCGTGGACCGGGCTGCATCGCCATGCGCTCATGACAATGATCGCCTATGCCTTCCTGCAAACACGAAGGCTCGCTCAGACGGGGCGGAAAAAAAAGAGTCTCCGGTCCGCCCCCTCAGCCGAGCCTACCGGCTGTACGCCAAGCTATCCTTGACCGCTTATCGCGCGCGCCGCCGCGCCATTGCCCTCATTGCGGAGGATGCCTGGCAACTGCACATCCTGCAATTCTGCCAAAGTAGTGCTAGGCTGACATTTCCATGAAACATTGTCCCTCCTCGTGGCCACCCTATCGCGCCATTGCCTGCCTGTCGTCAGTTTCACCGATCAGCAGATCACAGGCCGTCCACCAAGCCTGCCAAGCTGTGCAAGTCCGCCAGCCCCATCGAAGGAGTACACTGACGCAAGCCCGACCAGATTTGTGACGGCGCCGATGGTCACGTCGCCAAAGGCGAAAGCATCCCAGCAACCAACCCGGAAAGCCCGGTTCGTGCGTCATCCAGGCTGCCCGACATATCGACCTGCCCCAACACGAGTAATTCCCTGCCGCCATCCATACCGAACTCCCGCACCACGGCGCCTCCCGATCCCGGACGCGCGGGATAGAGGAGCATCAGGCGGTCGCAGCGGTAGAGCCGCGCATAGGCCATCATCTGGTAGACATCGGCCTGGCCGACGCCCTTGCGGCGATCGAGCGGATCTCCGCTCAGAGACTTCCACTTGGTATCGACGATGGCCACCACCTCGCCGTCCCGGCGCAGCAGGATGTCGGGCCGCGTCTGGAACAGGTGCCCCGTGCAATCCTCGTCCCCACGCCAGTCGCCCAGGCAATAGCGCAGGCCGCCCTGCGCGACGACATCGATGCCGCTGCCGGCAAGATCCTGGCGAAGCAGCGCGGCGACCGCAGCTTCGAACAGGTCGTTCATCGCGAACAGCAGCGCAACACCCTCCCCGCCGCCGGCGCTCGCCGAGGTCGATTGCCAGTCGCGCCTCACAAGCAGACGGGCGAGGGCGAACAGGCTCTCCCAGCGCCGGTTGGTCCGATCTATACTGACCCGATCCCACGGCAATGACGACAGGGGGATATCGGAGACGCCGGCGAGCACGAAACGAAGCTCATCCAGCAGCCGCTGGGTGTCGGGCGCGCGGCTCAGCCGGCGCAGCGCAAGCACGGCCGCTTTCATGACCTGCAGCAGCGGAAGATCGCTCGAGAGCTGATCGTACCGGCAGGCGAGCCGATCGGGCCGGACCGCATGATGCGTGAACTGCCGGGTGACATCGAGACGCCCCCGCAACGCCGACAGATCGTCCTCATGCGGCAGATAGCGCCGCGGGAGGCCTCGCCGGGTTTCGACAAGGAGCCGGTCGGCGAATATCCTGATGAGAATCTCGAGCAGATTCCCGGCCCCCCACCCCATCGCCGTCGCGGCGCCGGCGCCGATGTCGAGACCCAGGGCGAGGTCGAGGAGCGCGACCAGCCGCCGGCGGACCGTGGGCATGTCCTCGTGCGGCGCGTCGGGATCGACCTTGGGCAGGATTTCGAGGCTGCATCCCGGCGCGGCAAGCACTCCGACCATCTGGCGGGCCTGCAGGTAATGACGATGGTCGGAGACGATCCCCGATCCATCCGCGCCGCCAAGCGGATGCCCCCTCGCCGCGGCGACAAGCGCCTCGGCCTGCGCGACGGAGAAACCTTGCGGGCCAACCGGCGCCCGGCCCCATTCGGGAACCGCAAGATGCGTCACGCCGTTTGCGGTGCCGGATTATCGGCCACGCCGTCCTGTGCCGCGGCAACCTTCCCGACCAGCGCCTCATAGGCATCGTCTGCGAAGGGCACGCGCACGAACCAGCTCTTGCGCTCCAGCCCGTCGATTCCCGGCGGCGCCTTCAGCACGCGCTGACCGATGAAGCCACTCCCGAGCACCGCATGGATCCGTCCCCAGTCCTCGAAGAAATACTCCTGGAGCAATGGAATGATCTTGTCGCGCATGACCGCGTCGACATCGGTGCGCGACGCGCAATGCATGAAGAAGGCGTGGCCGATGCGATGCTCGCGATCGACCAGATATTCGATCCGCTCGTTGATGGTTTCGAGAGCCTCCCGAAGCGGCACGGCGGAACGCCCCTCCGCGTCCACGAGCAGTTCGGGGTCTGGCGCGACCTCCCGGAAGGTGAAGCGCCGACGCAGCGCGGTGTCGAGCAAGGCGATGGACCGGTCCGCCGTGTTCATCGTGCCAAGGATGTGCAGGTTGGCCGGCACCCCGAACGGGGCCTTGGAGTAAGGCAGGCGGACGGTCAGGCCATTGCCCATGCCGAGCCGCTTGTCGGGTTCGATCAGCGTGATCAGCTCTCCGAACACCTTGGAGATGTTGGCGCGGTTGATCTCGTCGATGATCAGGACATGGCCTTCGGGCGTCCCCGTCCCGCTCCCGTCGTCGCCGGTCGCCACCGTCTGTTCAAGACCGTCCCAATTCACATGACGGCTGTCCATCTGGTAGACCGAGACCTGGCTCAGCTCCTTATTGTAGACCTGCTCGCGGGGCAGGCTTTCGTCGCTGTGCCAGAGCCAGCGAACCGCCCGGCGATGGTTGTATTCGCCGTTCACGCCGGGCACGAACCGATAGGGTCCGGTGACTTCGCCGATCGCACGGAACTTGCGGTTGCCGTCGGAGACGACGACCAGCGATCCGATCTCCATGTTGATGCGGAAGGTGAACATCTGCGACATGTTCGGGTCGTTGCCGCTGGCGTCGGGATGATCCTGCCGCCACCGCTCCTTGATCGCGTCCCATTGATCGTAGCGCGGATCGGACCAGTCGACGTCGCCGCCCCAGCCGAGGACCACATAGCCCTCGCGAATGGCTTCCTGGTAGATGAGGTCGTCACGTGACGACCAGCTCCGGCCGAGCGACATCTTGAACACCTTGCGGCTGCGATCGATTACGGCCCGGTCGCCCTGCCCCACCTTGCCGCGGTTGCTCCCGGCAACATCGGCGATCCGCTTGAAGATCCCGTCCTGGGGCTGAAGGCTGAAGCCGGCGGGCGCATCGGCGCCATCCTCGCCCTCGCCCGACACGGGACGCAGGCCTTCGACGAAATCCTCGTAGCTGAAATTCTGATGGAAGGTGACGAACTCGATGCGGCCCTTCTGGCTCAGTGCGCGATAAAGCGACATCAGCTCGTCACGGTCCTCCGGGACCGCCTCACCGCACAGGCGCACGGCCTCCCGCGCAGTCTCATAGGTCTTGCCCGTCCCCGGAGGGCCGTAGAGGATGAGGTTGGTCGGCATGGTCATTCTCTTTCTCGTTCCAGCCCGATCGGCCGGTTTCTCCTCGACGGGCGGCAAACGCTCCTGGCAGGTTTCCCAGATGAAGCCCTGCACGTCCCACAGGTCGCGCGGCCTCCAGCCCCATTCCTCCTCCATGATCGCGAAGATGCGCCTCGCCAGATCCAGCACCGCCGCCAGTTCCGCCGCACCGAGAGGCTGGGCGCCAAAAGCGGGGGAGCCCATCAGCATCCGCGCGGCATTGTCGGTGGGTCTCGAGCGAATGCCGAGCATCGCCCGTGGATCGACCAGGGCCCGGATCATCGTGGGGATCGTGCGGCTTTCCGCCAGAGGCCGGCTTGTCGTCCATTTCTCGCAGAGATGAGGCCAGATGCGCTCGGCGCATTCGGTCACCGCAGCGATCGCATCGGGCGCGCGCGCGAGCTTGCCAGCGGACTCTTCCATCACGCCCGGGTCGCTCGCGCGGATATCGGCGACCATCCTGGCCACGCGCCAGTCGAGCAGGTTGCTCTCAAGCCCGGCCTTGCCCGACGCGAGATCGAGCAGAGCAGCGCCAAGCACCGCATCGTCGGACGAGCGATGTTCCTCCATCATTTCTTCGGCGCGAATGAGAAGCGCGCGCTTGTAGTTATCCTCGGCCGATGCATAGCTTGCACTGTCGCCGAAATCCCGAAAGTCGGGATGCTTCTCGACGAACAGCTTCCGCAGGCGCTCAAGCATGCTTCGGTCGAAGCGGGTCAGCGTGTAGCGGAAAATCGTGAACGGGCTGTCGTTCTTGCCCGTCCGCACCGGCGGCGGAACATCGGCGAGCGCCTGCATCTTGGGACCGGCAAGGGCCTGGCAGATATTCTTGTAGTGGTTCTTGAGCTCGAGCGCGGCGTTGATCTCGCGGACGGGGATCTCCACAATGGCCTCGCCCGCCCCGCGCGCCGGCGCAAAATAATGCTCCATCGCATGCCGGCGAACCCGGTCGGCGTCTCCCTGCTCTTCCCCCGCCTCGCCCCGGCAAAATTCCCGATAGGCCTCCGCACCCCGCAAGGCCGTTCGCAACCGCTCATCATAATTGTTCGAACGCGGAACCAGCACGGCAGGCGGCGTATTGTGCGGCAGATCGTCGATCGATTGCCGCAGCGCCGCGAGCAGCGCCTCCATCGCGTCGCGTTCATAGGCCTGGTCCAGATCCCGGTCGACCAAGCCATAGTCGGGCATCGCCGCCTCGACCCGGCGCATCCGGCTGATGTCGCTGGTTACCGAATGCTCGGCATAGCCCTTGGCCATCAGCCACGCTCGAAATTCGTTCTCTCTCACTGTTCCTCCGGCCAGACCCGACTGTCACGCCGCAACGATCCATTAAGCATCGTCTGTTCACATTCCGTAAAGCGCCCACGAATGTGGTGCCGCAATGGCGGCCGAAACCAGTCCGCTGACCCAGGGTTCACCAAACGCCCGACCTCTTTTGCGGGCACCGCGCCCCTCGCAGATGGATACTAACGATTTCTCGCGCCAGCGAGCAGCAGGGCGTTTGTCGTCCGCGGATGCGCCGCGATCACTTGGGTCGCCCATTGTCAGTATCTCACGGATCATTCACGCCGCGGCAGCCGCGTTTCAAGCCTCAGGCGCCACCCTGGCAGCCTGCGTCTCCGCACAAGCTGCATCCAGGCTACTACTCCGTCCACACTTCCGCGCAGGCGCTGGAGGACGGCGAACGATGCATCGCTGAATTGGGGTGGAAGCTGCAAAGCGCAGGTGGCCAGCGCACAACCTTAGGTACGATCCCAGTGTTCGCTGAAAAGGGTTGACCTCGGAGGGCAGATGCAGCGAACGGGCTGCCTGCCCAGCCTTGGAGGCCAGCATTGAAAGCTATTCAACCGCTTGTATTCATCGCCCAAAACTACTTCACCAAGTTCCCGCAGCTTGCCGCAAACACGTCCGGACCAAACCGCCGACGCATGTGGTTTGCGACCTTCTTCGCATAGGGTCAACGATAATAAGTCAGTTCATCGGTATCTGGGCGTCAACAATAGCGCGAGCGACGAGCTCGGAGCGCCGGAAAACACCGTAGCGTTGCTTGGCTCTGGATATGAAATACCGCACCGAGGTCTGAGCAATTCCGAGGATCTCGCCGATCTCCCAGTCGGTCTTGCCGAGCGCGATCAGCGCAGTGCATTCGGCCTCGCGGCGCGTAAGCCGAGGAACATTGCGGCCTTGCATGGCGTGATGAAGATAAAGGCCAGTCTTGAACGCGAAGCCTGCGACGATCTGGAGCGTGGTCATCAAAGACGGTGTGATCGCGATCGGCGTCGGGCGGGAAAAGGTACAGGATGCGTATGTCTCGCTCGGTATGTGCAGCGGCACAGTGATGCCGTGAATGATCCCGTAGCCCTGCGCTTCCTCGAAAAGGGCATGCTGGTGATCGGCAAGCTCGACGTAGTTGGTGATCTCGTCCCAGCCGAACGGTCGGTCGAGTTGATAGCTTACCTCATATACCGGATCGATGATGAAATAGTGGTTCTCGATGTAGGATTGGACGAATTCCGCAGGATAGTTAGTGACAACCATAGAACGCTCGACCAGCCGTGGAAGACCGCCATGCTGAACGAGCGCAACAAAGGGGAAGCCCATCTGCCGCGCGGCATCGGCTAGTCCGTCGCGCAGTGCCTCGATCGAGGATGCCCTGTTGAGGCGTGAGAGCGCTTTGCGCAGGTGCGGTCCGACATACATGGCTTCCTCCTCGTCGGGCGCGTGGCTCTTTGTCCGCTCACCCGTTCCTGAAACTAGTCGTGCAATGGGTTCTCCGAGACGGTAGCGTCGGATGTGAGCGGTGAAAGCAAACGCACTGTAATCTGCGCCAAGGATGCCAGATGGGCGCGAAACGCATCGAGCGTCCCGAGGCAATGAGCGGCGATAATCGTCAGCATGGCGTCGGCATAGAACTGGCGGGTACGGGTCATTGAACAAAGATGATTATGGAATGACCGCACAGGCGATTCGCTCGCCGGCGCCCCCCGATCGGTTGCGTCCTATAGTCATCAGGATTGGCGTGGATTACCGGCGCCGACCCGTCCGCATCTTTGAGCGCAGGTCGACCATCGGCACCACTGGCCGAAACCAGCGTGGAGTAGAGCTCGACCGTGACACTGCCGTCTTCCTGCACATGGATATTGGGCAGGTCGCCGGCATCGTTTGCACCCTCGACCCGGAATCCATGCACGATCGGCTTTTCCGAATGGACATGACCACCGGCGCCCTGGAAAGCCGCGTCTCCGCAATCCGCCTTCTCGTGGAAATGGACGCCGTGCCAACCCGGCGGCAAGCCGCGCGCCTCGATCCGAAGCAACGCGCCTTTGGACGCATCGGTAAGGCGAGCGCCGTGTCCGCGGATCAGCTTGCGACCGTCAAGAAACTGATCGCCTCGCTCAATGCGGATGCGCGCATCCTGACCTGCGATCACGGCCGCGTGCCGCTCGACGCCATTCTCGACACCGGGCTGTTCGATGAAGAGAAGGCCGCGCAGCATCCGCTCTGGGCCAAGGAGCTCTACGGCTACGCCAGCCATCAGCCGGAGACCGAGGAATATGGCATCGAAAGCTTCGTCTACCGTGCGCGCGCACCCTTTGACCCAGCGAAGCTCCATGCATTCCTGGTTACGGATGGTCTCGACAATGTCGTGCGCGCCAAGGGGCATTTCTGGCTGGCGACGCGGCCCGAGTGGGTGGGCGAGCTGGCCGTTGCTGGCTCGCAGACGATGACCTCGCGCATGGGGTGCTGGTGGGCGAGCATTCCCAAAAACCAATGGCCCGATGATGATCGCTTCGAGCGGTTTGTCGCGGCCCACTGGGACAATGTGTGGGGCGACCGGCGGCAAGAACTGGTGTTCATCGGGATCGGCATGGACGAAGCCCGCATCCGGCCCCGGCTCGATGAATGCCTGATGCCGGTCCGCACGTTCACCCCGGAACTCTGGATGGGCCTGAGGGATCCATTCCCGTCATGGACGCCCGCCGAGGCCGAGGCCGCCTGACACAGGCGCCCTTGGGCCGGGCCGGAGGCCAGGGTGCCGTGCTGGATGGCAGGAACATATGCTAGTCCGCGCCCGTTGCTGACCAAAGTGACATGAGCCTGCCCGCCCTGATGCTGATTATTTCTACGCCTCCCGATTGCCGGACGAGCCCATTGGAGGATCGAGGGCATTCATAGCCGCACAGTGGAGCCGTGTACGATCCGGTCCGGCGCCACTGCCGACCGCGCTCACGGCCTCATCCACTCTACCTCTTTCGTTCCGAACTACGGGGCGCGAACACATCTCTGCCGTATAACTTGCGCATGTGGGTGGCGACCTTGGAGGCATAACTGCGCTGCCGCCACGCAGTGGGACTGTGGTAGATGCCGACCGCCGCCCAATAATTGCCAGTCGCCTCCAGCCCGGAGAGGAAAATCCAGCGTGCGGCTTCGGCGTTGAAGCAGGCGTCGTAGCGCAGCCAGTGTCGGACCTGATGCTCGGGCCTATCGATTACTCGAGCTAGGCGCGGCACCCACCATGTGTTGATCTGGAGTGGCCCGAGATCGTGCGTTCCGTTGGTATTGGCGACCTCTGCGCCGATCCAGCCCGCCTCTTGCTCGCGCAGGCCCCAGAGCGTCTTTTCGAGCCAGCCATAGCCGCGCGCGGCGACGCGAATGCAGCGAGCGATCTCAGCCGCCTCGCCAGGCGCGCCCGGTTTCGCCAGCGCAGGCGCGGGCGTCAGCGCGGCGGGCAGGAACGCAATCGCCGCGAGCACCGTGCCGAACATCGACTGGCGGTTCGGGCCTCGTCGACGACCGCTCATAGCGGCGTCCGATCACGATAGCTGGACGGTGTGCGTCCGACGCGATCCCGCGGCGAGAAGCGGCCGGGTTCGAAGGGCCCGCCAGTTAGAAGCGCCAGCAATCGCTGTCCCGACACGATCTCGATGCCGTCCGCGCCGGAACAGACTGTGCGGCTCATCCCGCCGGTGCGGCCGGTGTGGACAAACATGCCGCGCCGTTTCCGGGTGGCGCAGAGCATAGCGAACTCACGCACATGCTCGGGCTTGATGGCGTCGCGATAGCGCTTCGCCTGGATCAGCCAGCGCTGGCCATCGATGATGACTTCGCCATCGACCCCGCCGTCCCCGGTATAGCGACGATTGCGGATCACGCGGTGCCCGCGCCGCTCGAAGGCCTCCAGCAGCAATTCCTCGAACGCCAGCGGGTCCATCGCGCGAAGCCGTGCATAATGCAGCGCGGCGGGCTGGTCGCGATCGCGTCCGCATAACTGCTCGCACATCGTGCGCGCCTGTCGCCGTCGCCAGCGATGGGTGATCGGTATGCGATAGCTGCGGTATATCAGGGTAAGCAGAGCGGCACCGAATATCGCGATTAGCAGCTGTTCCATCATTCTCTCCTATCGGTCATGTCCACCACCATGACCGCCATGATCATGCTGCGGTTGGGGATCTGGCCTAGCCTCTGACTGTTGGGCAGGTTCGCGAGCGCCGCCGCGATCGGGCTCCGCCGGTGCGTGCTGACGGTCTCGTTCGATCGTGCCGCGCAGGAAGCGGTCGACCAGCGAAGCAGCCTCCTGCGCGCGGCCGGCGAGTATCTCGGCAAGACTGTTCGGGCGGGGTTCGGAGCGGCCCTGCCGTTTCCGCTCGCGCTGCTCCCGCTCGGCCTTGCGGGCGT
>Ga0209066_10008204_pt1 | contig 10177 bp, 9 predicted proteins | sample All_14_2_FD_187198 | JGI IMG/M metagenome (GOLD analysis project Ga0209066, IMG submission 187198) | Freshwater microbial communities in response to fracking from Pennsylvania, USA - Allegheny Zone_MetaG_DW_15 (SPAdes) (version 2) ... | reverse complement strand
GGAGCGGCTGACCATGCATGCCACGCCCATCAGCTTCACGGTGGCGACGGACATGAACAGCAGGGACGCCAGCTCCGGCGCCAGGCGGGTCATGACCTGGACGGCTGCCGGCCCTTGCAGCGCCAGCAGCGAGTACTCGGACAGCACCTCGACGCCGCAGTGTGCGCCGAGGCGCTCGCGCATGTGCGAGATGTCCTGCTCCTTGCACGCCGCGTTCACGACCACGAACAGGCGGTCCCCGAAGTTGGCCACCATCAGGTCGTCCATCACGCCGCCGCGCTCGTTGGTGAATACCGCGTACCGCTGCTGGCCCACGGGCAGATCGATGATGTCGACGGGCATCAAGGTTTCCAGCGCCGCCGCCGCACCCGGGCCGGACAGCAGGACCTGCCCCATGTGCGACACGTCGAACAGGCCGGCCTGGGACCGCGTGTGAAGGTGTTCCTTCAGGACGCCATCGCGGTACTGGACCGGCATCGAATAGCCGGCGAACGGCACCATGCGCGCGCCCAGTTCGAGATGGAGATCGTGCAGGGCGGTGTGCGCCAGCGGCGCGGTGGTCGTTTCAGTCATTGCATCCATTCCACTCAGTTTTCGATCGCGTTGATGGGCCGCCACCTTCCTGCCTGGCCGGTGCCGGGAGGGGGCTCAGGCATCCCCGCCGGTAAAGCGCAGTCCCATGATGCCGATGAACGTCAACGCCAGGAACAACAGCCGCATCGGGTTCCCTGGTTCGTTGAAGAACCAGATGCCGATCACGACCAGCCCAACCGCACCTGTGCCGGTCCATATGGCGTAGGCGGTCCCCACGGGCAGGGACCGCATCGAAAGCGCCAGCAGGTAGATGCTGGTCAGCCCCGACAGCACCGCGATCACGCTGGGTACAGGACGCGTCCATCCTTGGTTCAGCTTGAGCGACAGCCCCATGACGACTTCGAAAGTCGCGGCCAAAAACAGGTATGCCCATGCCATGGTGTTCTCCTTCAGCACTCAATCACATTGACAGCAAGCCCGCCACGGGCCGTTTCCTTGTACTTCGCCTTCATATCGGCGCCGGTCTCTCGCATGGTCTTGATGACGCGGTCCAGCGACACGAAATGGCTGCCGTCACCTTGCAGCGCGATTCGGGCGGCGTTGATGGCCTTCACCGACCCCATCGCATTGCGCTCGATGCAGGGCACCTGGACCAGGCCACCGACCGGATCGCATGTCAGCCCCAGGTTGTGTTCCATGCCGATCTCGGCGGCGTTCTCGACCTGCGGCGGCGTGGCGCCGAGCACTTCGGCCAGGCCAGCCGCGGCCATCGAGCAGGCCACGCCCACCTCGCCCTGGCACCCGACCTCCGCCCCCGAGATCGACGCGTTCTGCTTGTACAGAATGCCGATGGCTGCCGCCGTGAGCAGGAAGCGAACCACGCCTTCGGGCGTGGCGCCGGGGATGAAGCGCATGTAGTAGTGCAGCACCGCAGGCACGATGCCCGCCGCGCCGTTGGTGGGCGCCGTCACGACCCGCCCACCCGTCGCGTTTTCCTCGTTGACGGCCAGCGCATAGAGGTTCACCCAGTCGATCACGGTCAGCGGATCGCGCAGACTCGCTTCCGGGCGGCTCGTCAGCTTGCGGTACATCTCGGCGGCGCGGCGCTTGACGCGAAGGCCGCCGGGCATCACCCCTTCCTTCTGGCATCCGCGCCGCACGCAGTCTTCCATCGTGCCCCAGATATGCAGCAGGGCGGCACGCGTTTCGGCCTCGGGACGCCACGCCTCCTCGTTCTTGAGCATCAGCGCGCTGATCGGCAGCGCCGTCTCCCGGCAGCGGGCGAGCAGCTCATCGCCGGTATTGAACGGATGCGTCAGGGGCCGGTTGTCCTCCACGATCCGCGATCCCTGCGTCGCCGACTCGTCGAGCACGAAGCCGCCGCCGACGGAATAGTAGGTGCTGGTGCGCAGCACCCCACCCGCCGCGTCGAACGCGGTGAACCGCATGCCGTTCGGATGAAACGGCAGGCTCTCGCGCCGGTACATGACGAGGTCGGCCTTCTCGTCGAAACGGATCTCGTGGGTGCCCAGGACGCGGATGCGCTTGCGCTCGCGGATCGCCGTCATCCGGGCCGCAACAGCTTCCGTGTCGACCTGGTCGGGCACCTCGCCCTCGATGCCCAGCAGGACGGCCACGTCGGAGCCGTGCCCCTTGCCCGTGGCGCCGAGCGAGCCATACAGCTCCGCCCGGACGCGGCCGACCTCGCCCAGGAGGCCGCTGTCCTGCAGGCCGCCCGCGAACTTTCTTGCCGCCTTCATCGGTCCCACCGTGTGGGAGCTGGAAGGACCGATGCCGATCTTGAAGATGTCGAGGACGCTCACGGACATGCCAGCCCTCCTACCGCCCGTAGACGGGCAAGCGCCTGGTCAGGTCCGCGACCTGGGCGCGCACGCGATCGGCGACGGCCGGATCGTCGATCGCATCCAGGATGTCGCAAATCCAGCCGGCCAGTTGCCGCACGTCCGATTCGACGAAGCCGCGCGTCGTGACCGCTGGCGTGCCGATGCGGATGCCACTGGTGACGAAGGGCGACTGCGGATCGTTCGGCACCGCGTTCTTGTTCACCGTGATGTGCGCCCGGCCGAGCGCCGCGTCCGCCGCCTTGCCCGTCAGGCCCTTGGAGATCAGGCTCACCAGGAACAGGTGGTCGTCAGTCCCGCCCGAGACGATGTCGTAGCCCCGCTCGACGAAGACCGCCGCCATCGCCTGTGCGTTGCGGATGACCTGCGCCTGGTAGGTGCGGAAGGCCGGATCCAGGGCCTCCTGCAGCGCCACCGCCTTGGCCGCGATCACGTGCATCAACGGACCACCCTGGGCGCCCGGGAACACCATGGACGCGATCTTCTTCTCGATGTCGGGCCGCGCGCTGCGCGTGCACCCCATCACCAGGCCGCCGCGCGGGCCACGCAGCGTCTTGTGCGTGGTCGTGGTCACCACGTCCGCATGGGGCAGCGGGCTGGGATACAGCCCCGCCGCGACCAGGCCCGCCACATGCGCCATGTCCACGAAAAGAAGTGCGTCCACCGCGTCCGCGATGGCGCGAAAGCGCGCGAAATCCAGGTGGCGCGAGTAGGCGGAGAAACCCGCCACGATCATCTTCGGCCGGTGCTCCCTGGCGAGGCGCTCGACCTCGTCGTAGTCGATCAGCCCCTGGGCATCGATGCCGTACTGCACCGCGTTGTAGAGCTTGCCGGAGAAGCTCACCTTGGCGCCGTGCGTCAGGTGTCCGCCATGCGCGAGGCTCATGCCGAGGATGGTATCCCCCGGGCTCAGCAGCGACAGGTAGACCGCCGCGTTGGCCTGGGACCCGGAATGGGGCTGCACGTTGACCCAATCCGCCCCGAAGAGCTGCTTGGCGCGGTCGATGGCCAGCTGCTCGACCTGGTCGACGAACTCGCAGCCGCCGTAGTAGCGCTTGCCCGGGTAGCCCTCGGCGTACTTGTTGGTCAGCACGGTGCCCTGCGCCTCGAGCACGTGGCGGCTGGCGTAGTTTTCCGAGGCGATCAACTCGATGTGGTCCTCCTGGCGCTGGGTCTCGGCGGAGATTGCGCGCCACAGCGCGGGGTCGAATTGCGAAATCTTGGATGAGGCGTCGAACATGCTGGGCTCCTTGGTGGCTCTCGATCCCTCAGTGGGATTCCTCGTAGTCGGACAGTGGGGGGCACGAGCAGACCAGGTTGCGGTCCCCATACACGTTGTCCACGCGCCCCACGGGCGGCCAGTACTTGGCCTGCTGCAGTGAAGCCACGGGGTAGGCGGCCTGCTCGCGGGTGTACGGCCTGTCCCACTCGCCCATGGCGATGTCCAGGGCGGTGTGCGGCGCGTTCCTGAGCGGGTTGTTGTCGCGGTCGATGTCCCCGCGCTCCACGGCGGCGATCTCCTCGCGGATGCGGATCATGGCGTCGCAGAAGCGGTCCAGCTCGGCCTTGGGCTCGCTCTCGGTCGGCTCGATCATCAGCGTGCCCGGCACCGGGAAGGACATGGTCGGCGCATGAAAGCCGAAGTCGATCAGCCGCTTGGCCACGTCCTCGCCGGACACGCCCGTCCGGTCCTTGATCGGGCGCAGGTCGATGATGCACTCGTGGGCCACCAGGCCGTTCGCGCCCGTGTACAGGATCGGATAGTGCGGGGCCAGCCGGTGCGCGATGTAGTTGGCGCTGAGGATGGCGGCCTCGGTGGCCCGCTTCAGGCCCTCCGCGCCCATCAGCGCGATGTAGGCCCAGGTGATGGGCAGGATGCTGGCGCTGCCCCAGGGCGCGGCGCTCACGGCGCCGTCCTTGCGCCGTTCGAGTTGCCGGTGCCCCGGCAGGAACGGCGCGAGATGCGCCTTCACCCCGATGGGGCCGACACCCGGTCCGCCGCCGCCGTGCGGAATGCAGAAGGTCTTGTGCAGGTTCAGGTGGGAGACGTCGCCGCCATAGGCGCCGGGCTGCGACAGGCCGACCTGCGCGTTCAGGTTCGCGCCGTCGATGTAGACCTGGCCGCCATGCCCGTGGACGATCGCGCAGACCTCCACCACGTGCTCCTCGAACACGCCGTGCGTCGAGGGATAGGTGATCATGATGGCCGCCAGGTGGGCGGCGTGCTTCGCCGCCTTGACCTTCAGGTCCTCGATGTCGACGTTGCCATCGCCGTCGCACGCGATCACGACCACCTGCATGCCCACCATCTGGGCCGATGCCGGGTTGGTGCCGTGGGCGGACGAGGGAATCAGGCACACGTTGCGATGGCCCTGGCCGCGGCTCTGGTGCCACTCGCGGATCGCGAGCAGGCCGGCGTACTCGCCCTGGGCGCCCGAGTTCGGCTGCAGGCTGATGGCGTCGTAGCCGGTGCAGGCGCACAGCATCTGTTCCAGCTCCGTCACCAGCTGCAGGTAACCCTGCGCCTGGTCGAGCGGCACGAAGGGGTGCATGTTGCCGAACTCCGCCCACGTCACCGGAATCATCTCGGTGGTGGCGTTCAGCTTCATCGTGCACGAACCGAGGGGAATCATCGTGCGGTCGAGCGCGAGGTCCTTGTCGGCGAGGCTGCGCAGGTAGCGCAGCAGATCGGTCTCGCTGTGGTAGGTGTTGAAGACCGGGTGGGTCAGGAACGCGGACTGGCGCTGCAGCGCCGGCGGGAACTGGTCGTCCACGGCGGCCTCGATCGCGTCGAAGCGGGGCATGCGCGAACCCGCGGGCGCGAACGCCGCCCACAGGGCTTCCACGTCCGGGACGCCGGTGGTCTCGTCCAGCGAAACGCCGATGCGGGCCGCGTCGATCTCGCCCAGGTTGATCCCGCGCTCGCGCGCCGCCTGGTGGATGGCCTGCGTGCGGTGGCCGGTCTTCACCGTGATCGTGTCGAAGAACACCGGCGTGGGCACGTCCAGCCCCAGCTCGCGCAGGCCCGCGGCCAGCGTGGCCGCCAGCCGGTGCGTCCGCAGGGCGATGGTCGCCAGGCCGCGCGGCCCGTGGTACGTGGCGTACATGGCGGCCATCATGGCCAGCAGCGCCTGCGCCGTGCAGATGTTGCTCGACGCCTTCTCGCGCCGGATGTGCTGCTCGCGCGTCTGCAGGGCCAGGCGGTAGGCCTTGCGGCCCTTCGAATCCACGGACACGCCCACCAGGCGGCCGGGGATCTCGCGCTTGTGCGCGTCCCGCGCCGCGAAGTACGCGGCATGGGGGCCGCCAAAGCCCAACGGAACGCCGAAGCGCTGCGCCGAGCCGACCACGACGTCGGCACCCGCTTCGCCGGGCGGCTTCAGCAAGGTGAGCGCCAGCAGGTCCGCGGCGACGGCCAGGAGCGCGCCCTTCGCGTGCACCGCGTCGGCGATGCCGGCCAGGTCCCGCACCTCCCCGCCGGTACCCGGGTACTGGACCAAGACACCGAAGCAGTCGGTGGCGGCGAGTTCGCTGCGCTCGTCGCCCACCACCACGTCGATGCCCAGGGGTTCGGCGCGCGTGCGCACGACGTCGATCGTCTGCGGGTGGCAGTCGCTGGACACGAAGAAGCGGTTCGCTTTGTTCTTGGACAGGCGCCGGCAGAAGGTCATCGCCTCCGCCGCCGCGGTGGCCTCGTCCAGCAGCGAGGCGTTGGCGATGTCCATCCCCGTGAGGTCCGCCACCATCGTCTGGAAATTCAGCAAGACCTCGAGCCGCCCTTGCGAGATCTCGGGCTGGTACGGCGTGTAGGCCGTGTACCACGCCGGGTTCTCCATCAGGTTGCGCAGGATGACCGTGGGCGTGTGGCAGCCGTAGTAGCCCTGGCCGATGCAGGACTTGAGCACCTGGTTCCTGGCCGCGATGCGCTTCAGATCGGCCAGGACCTGCGCTTCGCTGCGCGCCGGGCCCAGCGCCAGCGGCGCGCGCGAGCGGATCGACTCGGGAACCACCTTCCCGGTCAGCTCGTCCGCCGACGACAAGCCCAGCAGGCCCAGCATGTCGGCCTGGTCCGCGGCGGACGGCCCGACGTGACGGCGGATGAAATCGTCCGACTGGACCAGCTCGGCCAAAGGGATTCGCCCCGCTGGGCGGTTGGTGCACTTCGTCATGGGGCTGCCTGGTTTTATGCTTCGATGAGCTTGGCGTAGGCGTCGGCGCTGAGGAGCCCATCGAGCCTCGACGGATCGTCGAGCTTGAGTTTCACGAACCAGCCGCTGGCCAGCGGGTCGCTGTTGACCTTGCTCGGGTCCTCCACGATCGCCTCGTTGACCTCGGTCACGGTGCCCGACAGGGGCGCCTTGATGTCGCCCGCGGCCTTGACCGACTCGATCACGGCCAGCTCATCGCCGCCCTCGAAATGCTCGCCGACGGCGGGAAGCTGCACGAACACCAGGTCACCGAGCGCCGATTGCGCGTGTTCCGTGATGCCGACGACGACATGGCCATCGGCCTCCGGCCGCAGCCATTCGTGATCCTCGGTGAAGCGCCAGTCGTGGGTGGGTGTGGACATGAAAAACCTCTGAGTGAAACAGGTCCCGCCATTCTGCAAACGGCCCTTCATGCGATCAAACGATTTATACTGAGGAGCCCATTAGTCTGAGTGTGAGTAGAGGAGCCGGCATGCGGCACAGACACATCAACAGTTCCGTGATGTCCTGGCTGCGCTGCTTCGAGGCAGCGGCCCGGGCACTCAGCTTCACCAAGGCGGCCGCCGAACTCTGCCTCACGCAAGGCGCCGTCAGCCAGCAGGTTCGGGAACTGGAAGACCGGCTCGGCGTCGCCCTGTTCCGGCGCCTGCCGCGCCAGTTGGTTCTCACCGAAGCAGGCGAGCAGCTGCGCACCACGGTCACGTCCGCCTTCGACGATCTCGAACTGGTGCTTTCGCGGCTGCAGGACCGCAGCGCCGACGGCCCCCTGGCCCTGAACTGCTATTCCTCCTTCGCCCTGCTGTGGCTGATGCCGCGCATCGGGAGCTTCTACCGCGAATACCCGGACATCGACTTGCGCGTGTCCGCCGAGCACCACCGCCTCGAGCGGGCCACGATCCTCAGCGAAGGCATCGATGCGGCCGTGCGCTACGACCTCGGCCACTACCATGACCTGGAGTCGGAGCTGCTCCTCGATGAATACCTGCTGCCGGTGGCCAGCCCGCGCTTCGTCGAGGCGCACCCGCAGATCCAGCAGCCCGCGCAGCTCGACCGCGCCCTGCTGCTGCACGACGCGATGGCCTGGGAAGGCGCCACGCCCGACGCCGAGTGGCTGCATTGGCTGCAGGCCACCGGCCTCCAGGCCTCGCCCCCCTCGCAAGGCAAGCGCTTCAACATGGCCCAGCTCGCCATCGATGCGGCGCTGGACGGCCAGGGCGTCGCGATGGGCCGTGTCGCCCTGGTGTTCGACCACCTGCTGGACGGCCGCCTCGTGCCGCTGTTCGGGCACGCCGTGCGCTCACCGGCGGCCTACCGGCTGGTGCACGTGGCCCAGCCGCTGTCGCGCGTGGGCGCGCTGGCGCAATGGCTGCGGGACGAATGCGAGCAATTCCGCCAGTTCCGTGACAAGAATCTGCCTGCACTGGCGCAGCTGGCGGCCTGACCCAAAGCCGCACCGGTTTTTCACCGCGCGTCGCACGGAACCGTGCCGGCGCGCGCCCTCACCCCAACCCTCTCCCAGAGGGAGAGGGAGCAAAGACACGCAACGCGCGAAGTGTCTTCACCAAGAGACGGCAAGGGACGGCTACGCCGGCCCAAGCCGTCGTCCCCCCTCCAAGCGCCGCGCAGCGGCGCGCCAGAGAGGGGGGAAGCCGCAAAGCGGCGCAGGGGGGTGTTCCCTTTCAGCTCTCGCTGGCGAAGCGCAGCCCCATGATGCCGACGAAGGTCAGCACCAGGAAGAAGATGCGCAGCGGGCTGGCCGACTCGTGGAAAAAGAGCATGCCCAGCGTCGCGATCCCGACGGCGCCGGTGCCGGTCCACACCGCATAGGCCGTCCCCACCGGCAGCGACCGCATCGACAAGGCCAGCAAAAAAATGCTGATCAGACCGGACGCCACGGCCAGCACGCTGGGCACCAGGCGGGTCCATCCTTCGTTCAGCTTGAGCGCGATCGCCATGCCGATCTCGAACGTGGCCGCCAGAAACAGATACATCCATGCGAGGGCCATTCAACCCCCCTTGGCCGTGTTCGCTGGGGAGGCCCCGGCGTCGGAGAAAAAGACGCCGGCCGTGGACCAGTTTTTCTTCGGCACCTCGAAGAACACGACGTCCACGTGCTGGGGTTCGGACTTCAGTTCCTTGACGGCGGCATCGCTGACGGCACGCGCGAATGCCTTCTTCTGGTCGTCGGTGCGGCCTTCCAGAAGTTCGACACGGATGGTGGGCATGAAAAGGGCTCCTTGATAAGTTATGCAGAGACAGAAGAGGAAGGTGCGGCCACCGGCTGCGCGTGGTTGGCGACGAACGAATCGGCATAGAACGCTTCGGGCGGCAGGCCGCACGCCGTGGTGAATTCCGCGCGTGCGGAATCGACCATGATGGGTGCGCCGCAGGCGTACACCTGGTGGCCGCCGAGGTCCGGGAAATCCGCCATCACGGCCTGGTGCACAAGGCCGGTCCGGCCGGTCCAGCCATCCTCCGGCCGCGGCTCCGACAGCACCGGCACATACCGGAGATTGGGCAGTTCCTCCACGGCCTGCAGGGCCCAGTCGTGGAGATAAAGATCGGCCTTGCTGCGGCAGCCCCAGTACAGGGTCGCCGGAACGGTGATGCCCTTGCGCTTGATCTGTTCGATGATGGCCTTGATCGGTGCGAAGCCCGTCCCCGATGCCAGCAGGACAATGGGCTTGCCCGCATCCTCGCGAAGGAAAAAAGTGCCCAGCGGGCCTTCGAGCCGCAGCACATCCTTGGGCTTGATCTGATCGAAGACATGGCCGCTGAACTTGCCCCCGGGCATGCGCCGGATGTGCAGCTCCACGCCGCCTTCGTCGGCCCGCGCCGTGGCCATCGAATAGCAGCGGCGCGTGCCATCCTTCAACGCCAGCTCGAGGTATTGCCCGGGGTGATAGGCCAGGGCCTCGCTGCCGGGCAATTGCAGGCGCAAGATCGCCACATCCGAGGCCGGCTTCTCGATGGCCGCGACGCGGCAAGGCATCTTCTTGATGGGGTGCATGTCCGCTGCGACCACGCGTGGTGCGTCGAGCACGATATCCGAATCGGCCAACGCGCAGCAGGCCAGCGTAAAGCCCTGTTCGCGGTCGTGCACCGACAGCGCGCTGTCGCTGTGCGGCCGAAGCGTGATGTCGCCCGACACCAGGCGTGTCTTGCACGTGCCGCAACTGCCATCGCGGCAACTGTATGGAAGACCGACCCCTTGCCGAATGGCCGCAGCCAACAGGGTTTCTCCCGACTCGACGCCATAGCGCCTTCCACTCGGAAGAACCGTCACCTCGAATTGCATCGCTCACTTTCCAAAGAATGACCCCGCGACGGCTTCCGGGCGACGGAGGGGACACCATGTCCCCTGGGTCAGCTAGAACGTCGGGGGCGTGTTGATCCAAACGACTTTCGTCGTGATGTGCCCCGGGTTCTTGTAACCATGCGGGAGACTGGAATCGAAGAAGAAGGAATCGCCGGCGGACAGGTGGTACGTCACACCATCCACGCTCAGATCCAGTTCACCTTCGAGCAGGTAGCCGATCTCCTCGCCCTTGTGTTGAATGTCACCTTCGCTGC
>Ga0209066_10008202_pt1 | contig 10178 bp, 3 predicted proteins | sample All_14_2_FD_187198 | JGI IMG/M metagenome (GOLD analysis project Ga0209066, IMG submission 187198) | Freshwater microbial communities in response to fracking from Pennsylvania, USA - Allegheny Zone_MetaG_DW_15 (SPAdes) (version 2) ... | reverse complement strand
ATCTTCGAGTGCGGCGGCACCGCCTACCGGCTGCTCCCGGGCAACGTGCTGGTCACCCAGCCGGACGAGTGGCACCGCCTCTCCACCAACCCCAAGGGGCTGGTCATGTACTGGCTCTTCTTCCGGCTCGAACCCGCACACCCGTCCATCCTGCACCTGCCTCCCGCCGAGGCCGATGTCCTGCGCCAGGCCCTGCGCGCCCTGCCGCGCCGCCTCTTCAAAGGCGGCGAACGCCTGCGCCTCGCCTTTCAGCGCCTCTTCAAGCTTTACGACGAGCTTCCGCCGGGGGCCTTCCGCAGCCTCGCCATGCGCGGCGCGACCCTCGACCTCCTCCTCGCGCTGATCGAGGCCGCGCGGTCCGAACCCGCCCGCCCCGGCGACGAGCGCATCGCCCGCATCATCGACACCCTGCGCGAACACCCCGAGCGCGACTATTCCTCCGACCGACTGTCACGCGACGCCGCCCTCTCCGAAAGCCAGCTGAACACGCGCTTCAAGCAGCTCACCGGCCTGCCCCCCTACACGTTCCTGCTGGCCTGCCGGATGCACGCCGCGCAGCGCCGCCTGCGCGAGAGCGACGCCCCCGTCACGCAGATCGCACAGTCGCTCGGATTCTCCTCCTCGCAACACTTCGCCATGCAGTTCAAGCGCGAGTTCGGCATCACTCCCAGCGCCTGGCGCGCCGGACAGGCGCCGGTCATCCACTACCCCTGACCGCGAGAACGCTCAACGCTTCGTTTTATTCGTCGGGGACTCGACGTCCTTCCGCAAGCGCCGCTTTGACGCGTTCCGCCCGAACGCGCATGTCGCGCTCGCGTTGCCTGCGCGCAAGGTCGACCGGGTTGCGCAACGCGAAGTTCGTCATGTCCGCCCGCGTCGTCTCGTAGAGCACGCGGCGGCCTTCCCGGATCAGCGCCAGCGCCTCGACATATTTCGGATCGCTTGTGTCCGGAAAACCTTTCAGACACAGGCTCAGCTCCGGCCGCGTGAAGTTGATTCCCGTCCCCGCCTCCGGACCTTCAACCGCCCCTTTTGCTTTCACCGCCACCCCCGCGCCCGTCAGCGCCGCGAGTCGGTCGATCTGCGCAAAGGTCAGCGGACAGCGCCCGTAGGGGTTGTTCGGAAAATTGCAGGCGTACGTGCCGTAATACGACGTGTTGAGATCGACCCACGTGACGATCCGGTCGAACGCCTCCTGCGGCAGCTTGACGCCGCGGTGGCCGCCGCGGACCACGTCGACCAGCCGGCTGCGGCACGCGCCCCACGCGTAAGGCGGCAGCACCTCCGGCGGCCCGTCGTCCACCGGCTTGACCAGCTCCTTCATTTGTGCAAGATTCCCAGAGACGGCGCTTGCAGCACCTGCCGCGCCCGGAGGTCGCGGGCCACCGGGGTGGCGCGGGCTCTCCGAGCCCGCTTCAGGCGACAGGGGTTTTGCAAGCACATCGGGATACCAGCGCAGCGGAGAACGCTTGCGGAGTTCGAGATACGACACGTTGAAGGCGATGCCCAGATCGCCGCAGAGGTTGAGCGCCTTTTCGCCCTCCTTCCCATAATCGTGGCAGCGTACGCAGTGCGCGTCGAACACGGGCTGCACCTCGGCCAGGTAGCTGAAGTCGCGCTCCGGACCGTACCACGGCTTGAGCGGGCTGGGCGCGCGCCGCAGCGCCAGCGGCAGCGTGCCGGTCAGCGGGGGCTGCGAATCGTAGCGGCTCTCGTGGCAGCCCGTGCACCCCGTGTGCTCGCCCGGCTGCACGGAGGTGCCGCTCCGCATGGACTGCACCATCAGGCCGTCCTTGTCGAGCGCCTGAAAGAAAACGAAGCGCTCCGCGGGCAGCTCGAAGGACGCGGACCCGTCGGCCTCCACCGGCACATCCCCGAGAATGCGCTTGCTGCTCGTGCAGTTGTAGTTCATCGCCGGACGCTGCAAGGTGTCGGCTTCCCAAAGCGGCCCGGTCCAATACCGCTTGGCCGGCGCTTCGACCACCCGCAGCGTCTTGATCGACCCCCGCGGCACGCGCTCCATGCCCGTACCCTTGTAGATGTCGGTCACATAGAACGTCCCCGTTTTCGCCGCAGGCTCGACCTGCTCCGGAATGACGGGCGGGCGCGGGCGCGGCCTCAACGGCTGCGGATCGAAGCACCCCGGCCCGTCCGTGTGCAGCAGCGTCTCGCTGCCGTCTCCGGCGTCCAGCAGAAAAATCCCCGTCTGCTCCTTTCCGGCCTCGACCATTCGCGAGCAGAGAAAACGCCCCTCGTCCAGAGGATAAGGGTCTTCATACTTGATCGGGAGGCTCACAAAACTGTCGATCTGTCCGACCATGGCGTTCCGTAACGCCCGTCCGTCGCCATAGTCGGTGCGGTTCGACAGACGGGGTGCAAGGTCTCCCGGCCAAGACTTTAACACCGGCTCCACGCCGTCCAGCCCGCGCCGCCGGTCGAGAATCACGATGGCGCCCCACGGCCTGTCGTGGCACGAGCCGAAGGTGCAGACCACCCGCTCGGCGTAAAAACCGCCGTCCGCTTTCGGCAGCGCCCTCGCATCGAAGATCGCGCCCGGCGACCAGGCGTTGTTGCCGTAATACAGCACGGGGGTCCTGCCGTCCGGCATCATCGTCCACAGACCGAACGAAGGGCCGAAGTGCCGGTCCACGTACTCCCAGCGGTCATACAGAATCCGCCCGTCCGGCAACACCGAGGGCCTCGACTCGTAGAGCGTGTTGCGGCCGAGCTGGCGGATGTTGGTGCCGTCGGCGCTCATCGCGAACAGGTTGGCCTGGATGTGCTGGTTGCAGCCGCAGTACTTCGCGTCGCGCGTGGAGGAGAACACGATGCGCCCGTCCGGAAGATAGGCCGGATCCATGTCCGCCGCATCCGCCCGGAACGTCAGTTGCCGCAGCCCGGAGCCGTCCGCGTTCATCTCGAAGAGGTGGAAGTTCTCCGCGCCGCTGCGCCGCATCGCGAAGAGCAGCCGCGTCCCGTCGTACGAAACCTCCAGATCGCGGATCAGCCCCTGCGGCATCTCCAGCAGCGTCACGGTCTTGCCGCCGTCGGCGAAGTCCACGGCGCGGAGCGCCGCGCCCAGACGGACCCGGCCCGCGCTGACCTCTCCCAGCGTGTAATCCGTTCCCGTGTTGTGGTGGTCCTTCGCATACTGCTGCCGCGTCACGTAAACGACCTTGTTCGACAGCAGCACCTCCGGTAACGGCGCGGCGGCCGCCGCCACACCGGCTACGCAAAGTGCCGACCGTAACAACAGCCGGATGGTTTCAGATGATGGTCGAAGCATGTCACTCTTTCTTTTCAGCAGGCTGGGACCAAGGGCTGCGCCGCGCCGGTTCCGTCGGCGGAAGCCATCGTCCCTCCATCAGTCGAACAACCCGATTTCCCGGAGGGCGTACCCGTACTTCGACACGCGGCGGGTAAAGTCAAACCGGACGAATTGCGCCGTTGCCGGGGCGATCGTGATCGTGTCCCGCCGGTTCCAGCCGGTTCCGTTTGTCAGGCTGTGCACCTCACGCCAAGTCTGTCCGTTTGGCGAAACCGATATGGCATACGCTTCAGCCGGAGCTTCCCAGTGCAGGCTGATCCGTGAAAAGGTGCGGCTCTGCCCGAGATCAAACGTCACCTGCTGAGGATCGCTGAACCGGCTGGACCAGAAGGTCTCCGGGTTTCCATCCAAGGCGTGTTCGATCGGATAAGTTTTGCCGTTGCCCGCCACAAACGTGCTGGAGACCGTCGCTTGGCCACCGGCCGCATAATTCACGAACGGCTCGAAATTCGCCGAGAGAATCCGTTCGCGCGGCACGCCGGACAGGCGCGGGGCTTCGCGGAACCAGTCCGACGTGAACCTGACGCGCAGCACGCCGTTCGATGCGGATTCTGTAGAACCGTCGCCGTAATGGACCGATCCGGACACCGCGGGGATCCGAAGCTCGCCTCCGTTCGGCCGAGCTTGCTCCAGCCACAGATAAGCCTGTTCCTCGCCGTCATCGCGGCGGAAGCTTCGCCCGGAGACGGGGCCAACGGTGAACAGCGTTTCGCGGACCGGCCGCAGGCTCCCTTTCAGCCCGATCACCCATTCGGTTTTCCCGGCCGGGACCTTCTCAATCACGGCCACGCCGTGGAGATTTCCCGAGGAACCGTCGACCAGCGGAATGAACCGGGCCCCGCGCGAACAGGAATTCACCTTGACGGTGTCGGCGTCGAACGGCAGCTTCCAGACCGCCACAGGCAACGCGCCGAGCGCTCCGGGCGTCTCAAGCGTTATCCGGATTTCGCCGTCGGCCTGCTTCACTTCGACGCCGACTTTGCGCAGATCGACGATTCGAGGAACGGTGTTGTCCGGGGTAAGCTCGTCGGGCGAGGGCTGCCCGTGCTTTTTCCGGATCGGTTTCTGATCATCCCATTCGGGCTCATTCCAGGGCCGGGTGAAATCCCAGAGGAACTTCGGCAGCGCTTCGCCCTCGATGTGCAGCGAATGGAAAAGGTGATTGCTCAGCTCGATGTTGTCCGGCACGCGGTGAGGCTTGTGCCCCACCCGGAGACCCGCGTAGACATCGGGCCAGTAGAACCAGTTTTCGGGCTGGCGCTTGAAATGGCGCAGGTAGTATTCGCCGACATCCTCGCCGCGCACGAAAACGATTCGCCGCGTCCCGGCTTTCCGCGCGAGGTATTGGATGCCGAGACGGTTGGCGCCGTTCCAGTCGTCGCTTCTGACGAAGTTCTCCAGTCCGACCGAAACGAACATCGGCCCGTTTTGAAACCGGACTTCGTTCAGCCACAGGTCGACGGCCGTTTCGAAACGGTCGATATTGTGCGTCTCCGCCATGTCCTCCGTCGGACGCCGCCGCTGGAAGTTAAGCTGCGGCTGGCCTTCCAGATAGTTGACGTAGTAGAGGCGGATCGCGGAGGTCGTGCCCTGCGTGAAAGCGACGGTCGCCTGTCCGGGCGCGACCTTCCGGAAATCGTCGTCGGCGACATAATAGGGAACCGTCGGCGCACCGCAGTGGTTGATGAGCCAATGGTTGTCCGTTCCGCCATCGCGCCAGTTCTGCCACTGCACGAGCGAGTCGATCATGATCCCCCCCGCCTCGCGCACCGCCTTCGGAACGGAATGCTTGTAGGTGTAGCTGCCGAACGCTTTCATCGGGCCGATGCCCAGCAGATCCCAGAGGCGCGAAGCCTGTTTCACGCCGCGGGCGATGAGCGCGTCGTCGAAGCTGACGAGATTGAAATCGGGCGAATTCGGAAACATCCAGTTCGCGTTGCAGAGCGGGAACGAGGAATCGCCCCAGCGGTTGCGATTGTCCGCGACGATACGGAACAAATCCAGCGTGGCTTTCGGCACCGTAATGCCGGGACACCCCCACTCCGACCCGCCCCAGTAATCCACCGGAAGCCCCAGCTCGTGCGCCGCATCGGCGGCGGAGGTTTTCCCCTGCCGAAGATAGCCGTCGTTCGTCACGAGCAGGCGGCAGACCAGATAACGTTCGTCGATGACCGCAAACGTGCGGGAGAGTTCCTTCCCGCCGACCGTCCAGCGGACCCGCCACGTGCCGGTTCGGCGCGGTTCGAGTCTGACGGACGCACGGCTGCCGTCCGCCTCTTTCCGCCACTCCAGTTTCAAAGGGACGGTCTCGCCGGGGCTTTCGCTGAGGTAATCCGGGGTCATCAGCGCGTTGCTGTCCCCAGGGAGTTCGCCCTTGAATGAGAACGCCAGCGTGACGCTTTCGCCCGTTTGGATCAGGGCCGGAGACACCTTCACGTCGGCGGCAGTTCCCCAACGCCCCGCGGCCGTTTCTTCGGCAATGTGGTTCTCGAGCGCATCGAGTCCCTTGTCGGCGCGGTCCAGCGCGTGTGCGGCCCACCGCTGGGTTTCGGCGCGGCGCTCTTTCTCGGTCAGCGGCATCCGTGCTCCCGAGTGTTCCAGGCTGAATCCGCGAATCCGCACCGTTTCGCCCCACGCTTGCTGAAAACCCGAGGCGACCATCGAGAAATAGCCGGCGGTCAAGCGGATCTTGTAGACGCCGTTTGAGGTGATGACGAGCGAGCCCTTGCCCGCAGCGGGACGATCCCATTCGAAGGGCTTTCCCCAGACAAGCGTGAGCTTCTGCTGCGGCTTGTCGAAGAGGACTTCGACTTCCGCCGCAGCGCCTTCGAGGTTGTCCGGATGGACGGAGGTCCCGCAAAGCGTGACCTCCGGCTCGTGCGGCACGAGTTGGAGCGTGCCGTCGCGAACGGGTTGGAGCGAATTGCCGTGTCGCCACGCGGCGGACGGTCCGGCGAACGACGCTGTGAAAAGTTCCGCAGACACCGCAAGCGGAAAGAACAACAACACCCGTTTCAAATTGATGACTCCTTTTTATGGGGCGCGCTTAACGGTTCCGGTTCAGTTCCGAGCGTGCCGCGACGGCCAGGATAAAGAAGGCGTTGTGCGGCTCCCATGATTCCGCTGTGCTGTAATCCGGCAGACTCTCCGGAGGGACGTCCAGATCAAACCACGGTTCGTCGGGTCCCGGATGTCCGCCCGCGCGCGTGATGCCATTCGCGACGGCGCCGGGCACCTTCCCGGTTTTAGGGTCCAAGCCCCAAGCGTGATGCCAGCGCGGCGGATTGAAACTGCCCTGGCCTTCCATCATGCAGAGATTCAGCTTGTTCAAGCCCAGCACCCAGTCCATCTGGCGGTCCGCCAAACGCCGGGCCGCGGGATCGTCCAGAAGCCGCGCCGCCTGGTAGAGCGCCCATGCGTCCGACAGATACTGGCTGTTCTGCCCCCACAGGTAGCAATTGCCCTTTCCGTCGTTTCTTTTGACGCGCGGGCAGAAGAAAACCCCTTCCGCGAAGGGCACAATCCCGAAGGGGCTGTCGGAGAGTCCGATGAGGCCGTCCGTCCATTTCCTCAGCAGGGCTCTGGCGTTTGCCGCGGTCTCGGTTTTCGGGTTGTCCCGGCAGTAGAGGGCCAGCGCCGCTGCCGGCATCCCCTGCAGGACCATCCGCGAATACGCGTCCGTCGGCCACAACCCGTCGGAGCCCTGTTCGGCCTGAAGGATACCCACGCATCGCCTGGCCGACTCCGCGAACCGCGCCTCTCCTGTCAACCGCTCAAGCTCAACAGCGGCAAAAAGCAAGTCAGCCGCCCGCCGGACAGTGCGGCCTTTCACATCCTGGCCCAAATCCAGCGCATGCTGCCCCTCCCAACCGTTCCAGATCTCTTCCGTGTCCTCCTCCAGATGTTCTGCCGCGCCACGCCAGAGATCAACGGCCGCTTCACGGAAATCCTTTCGCCCCGTCTCGCGCGCCACAGCGGCCAGCGCGGCGGCGGCCATGGCGGAGTACCCTTCTCCGCGCAGCGTGCGGTCGTCGCCGGTGCCGACCACGTTGTCCGTGGTCAGGTCGGGAGAGGCTCTGTGCCCATAACCGAACCACACGTCCTGATAGACCTTGCCTTTCCCCGGCTGCCACATCTTCAACAGAAACCCGCACCCCCATACGGCTTCCTCCATGACCTTCAGCCGGTCGGCGGCGGACAGCCCGGCCTTCCGGTTGCGCGCCGCCTCCGCGAGCGCATAAACCGACCGGCAGGTGATCAGGGTGTACTTGTTCCAGTCGCCCGCATTATGCCAGCCGCCGGTCCTGTCCCGATGGACCCGGGCTCCGTCGTTCGTCAGCGCCGCGTCGTCTAAGTGACACGGCGCGTGCCAGCCGGCCACCCGATCGCCGCACCGCTGGAGGCGGAACCAATTCACCGCCGGCATCACCGTTTCACGGAAGACCGCATCCTCCCCCACGGTGAAGGGGGACGAGCAAAAAACGCCGTGCTCCGTTGTCACCTCGACCGTGTAGCGTCCCTGACGCCGCACCCCGCTGAAGTCGCCGGTCCAGTATCTTGCCCCCCACATCGGATTGGCCGCCTGAGCCACGCCCGCAAGGACGGCGTTTTGGCCGGCGTCCAGAACACGGAACTCCACGCGCATAAACCGCTGCTCCGCCGGCGCCTGGAAAACGAACGGCTTCGGCGCGTCCGAATCATAGCCCACCTGATTGACCAGCACGGCGGCCCTCGTCACGGGAACCGCCGCAAAGCGGCCGGCAGGCGACCCCGAAACGGGCAACACGAACAGCGGCGCGGGCAACAGGGCGACGAGAAGCATGAGCGTTTGGTTCATATCCGTACCTTTCTGTTCCTAGAGTCTCTTGCAGAACCTCTTGGCGCGGGTGGCACCGCGTCATAGCCTTTTTCCTCGGCCTCACTTCACGCGTTCGCCTCCCTGTAATCGCCGCAGAAAGGAACGCCGAGGTCAATTCCGCAGGCAAACGTGTCGAACTCCTCACGGGAAAGAATAACGCCTTTGTGTTTGGCACACAAGAACCCGGTCATGCGGCCACGCGCCGTCCCACAAAACCGCAACCGCCAACATGCCGCATGCGGTGACTCGCCCCATCGTTTCCCTCACTGCTTCGCCCGCATTAATGAATCCGGATCAGCGTCCCTTTGGGCGACACATACGCCGAGCCCGCGCCCGTCAGGAAGGGCGTGTTCGAAGCATCCAACGTGCCCGAGTAAAGGTTCCCGTTATACCAGATCTCCTTGAACACGGTCTGGCCGGGGAAGTCGAGCGCCAGCTTGCTGCCCGCCGCCAGATGCACAACCAAATCCTTATACGAGCCTGGTGTCCCCGCATCGTCGACCGCCGCCTGCTTCGCGATCCGCACGTCGTCGAGGAACGAGGCGTGGTCGTCCGCCAGGCCCAGTTGGTTGTTGATGCTGTTGAGGCCGTAGAACACCAAGTTGTTTGTCACACCGGCCGCCGCGTAAGGCAGCCGGAAGGTGTAGCGCCGCCACGTCTCGTCGAACGTCTGCACGGTACCCACCAACTCGCCGTTGAACAGCACCTTGAAATCGTGCAGGTAGTAATACGGGGCAGGCCGCATCCGTGCGGCCGCCAGGAAGGAGAGCGTATAGAACCCGTCTTCGCTGAAGGTGATGGGCTGCGAAATCTTGGACGACATCTGGAGAATCGCCGCCGCCGTTCCTTCCGGCGCGTTCGGCCCATACCACATCGACCCGTTGCGCGTGATCCCGCTCGCGTTGCGAACGAGAGGCCTTGCACCATAGTCGAACGTCCACGCCGTGTTGGTCAGCCCGCTTCCCCAACTGTCGCTGTTTTCGGGAAGCGCTCCGGCCGGCACCTCGAACCCGCTGTCCGCCACCGGATTTCCATCCTCCCGCCGTTTCACTCGCACATCGTCGAACAGCGACGTCCTGTCGCCGCCCAGCGTGTTGATGCCCTCGAAACGGAGTTCCTTCGAGACCGGCGCATTCGTGATCGCGGGCAGCCGGAAGGTGACGCGCTCGAAGTATTTCTTATACGTGAGCCATGTGCCGACCTGTTCCCCGCCCAGTCTGACCTGGTAGTCGTGCATGTTATAAGGGGATGTCGGATACTTTACCCAGTCGGGCCGAGCCGAGGTCAGGAAGGAAAGATCATACACCCCGTTCGTCGGGAAGGCGACCGTCGTGGACATGACGCCCTGCTGCATCAGAAACGCGCACCGCGTTCCTTCTGCGGCGAAACGCTGCGACAGAAACGGAGAATATTCTTCCGTGATCCCGCTCCGGTGAACGCCCGAAAGGGAGAAATCCCAGCCGGCGTTTGTCACCACATAGGTGTAGCTGTAGTTCCCGGGATCCGTGGTGTTGCCGGCATCATAGTTTGTCACGGGCCCCGAAACCTCGAAACATCCGTTGGTCACAAAGCCGATCACCGCAGCCGTTTCGATTTTCTCGATCCTGATGTTATCCAACACCGACGTCCGGTCGGCCCCCTCGTTGACCCCCTGAAAGGTCAGCGTATGCTGCCCCTCCGACAACTGCGGCAGGACATACTCTTTGCGCTCGAAGTAGAGAAGCTTCGGTCTGACATGTGCGATCTCCTGCCCATCGATCAGAATGTTGTACCGGTGCTTATTATCAACGTAATTTCTGACGGCGGTGTGGAACACCAAGCGATAATATCCGGCCTTCGGCACATTGAACGTGGTCTGTAATCCACCGCCCTGCTTGATCAAGGCCACCCACGCTCCGTCCGGAGCAGGTTGTGGTTTGCACCAGATATCCGCCGTGTCCGGCTTGTAGATGCCCGCCGCGCTCGGCGATGAAGAGGCTGTGGGGTTACCGA
>Ga0209066_10008201_pt1 | contig 10179 bp, 7 predicted proteins | sample All_14_2_FD_187198 | JGI IMG/M metagenome (GOLD analysis project Ga0209066, IMG submission 187198) | Freshwater microbial communities in response to fracking from Pennsylvania, USA - Allegheny Zone_MetaG_DW_15 (SPAdes) (version 2) ... | reverse complement strand
TGTCGAGCGAGACGGATGCCGTAACCGAGGCCGACGCGGGCGATGCCGCCGAATCGGGGGCGCCGGCAGCCCCTCGCCCTCGCAAACCCCGCCGCCCGGTGCGCTGGGCCGATCTCATCGTCTCGATCGTGCTGCTTCTGCTGTTGGCCGCAGCCGCAGTGACGGCATCCGTTTTCGGGGCGTTCCTCACGTTTGCGTCGGACTCGTGCTCGCCCACCGGGTGCAACTTCAACGTGATGACCATCGGCATCTGGGTCGCGGTGCTCTCGCCGTGGGTTGTCTTCCTCGTCGCGCTCGCCGGCTCGATCGTCATGATCGTGCTGCGTCGGATCTCGTTCTGGATCCCGATCACCGCCTTCGTTCTGATGGTCGCGCTCTGGCTAATCGGTGCCGTCCTGGTCTGGGCTGGTACCTGACCCGAGCCGTCCTACACAGGCAGCGTCCAGCCCGCTGTAACCTGACGCCCGTACCGTGGCGGCGTGCATACCGCGACAGCAGACGGTTCTTGGCTGACGCATCTCATCGACTGGTCGGTCTCGCTCATGGAGATCATCGGGCCGGCGGGTGCGGGTCTCGCGATCGCGCTCGAGAACATCTTCCCGCCGCTTCCGAGTGAGGTCATCCTGCCGATGGCCGGCCTCTCGGCGAGCCGGGGATCGTTCTCACTCGCGGAGGCGCTGATCTGGACGACCCTCGGTTCGGTCGTGGGCGCCTTCCTGCTCTACGGCATCGGCGCGTGGCTCGGTGTCGACCGGCTGCGCACGATCGCGGCGAAGGTCCCGCTGCTGCGTCCGGATGACATCGACCGCACCGTCGCGTGGTTCCATCGCCACGGCGGCAAGGCAGTGTTCTTCGGGCGCATGGTGCCGATCTTCCGCAGCCTGATCTCGATCCCCGCAGGGGTGACACGGATGCCGCTGTGGAAGTTCGGTCTATTGACGTTCGCAGGCAGCGCCCTGTGGAACACGATCTTTGTTCTCGCCGGCTTCCTGCTCGGCGAGGCCTGGCCCGTGATCGAGCGGTACGCCGACATCCTCCAGTACGTCGTGATCGCGGCGGTGGTCGTGGGAATCGCCTGGTTCCTTGTCGTTCGTATCCGCGCGCTCCTGGCCGATCGGCGCGCCGGCGATCCGGAGCCGTCCGCCGACTGAGCCGCCGGCTCTCTCAGCCCTCGCAAAGAGAACCCCCACGTAGACTGGGGATGTGCCCGCTGACCGTGTCCATCTCGTGCGTCACGGGGAGGTCTTTAACCCGAATCGGGTCCTGTACGGACGACTCCCCGGTTACGGGCTGAGCGACGACGGCCGGCAGATGGCCGAGCAGGCTGCGGCCTGGATCGGTGGGCTCGAGCGCCCGCTGTCAGCCCTCATCGTGTCGCCGCTCCAGCGGGCCCAGGAGTCCGCGCAGCCCTTCATCGACAGGTTCGGCCTGCGCGCGACGACGGATGAGCGCGTCATCGAGCCGACCAACGTCTTCGAGGGCAAGCGCATGAAGCGTGCCTTGATGAACCCCCTGAACTGGCGCTACCTCGCTCGTCCCGCGGTGCCCAGCTGGGGCGAGCCCTACGCCCAGGTCGTCGCCCGCATGGATGCCGCCATGATGGATGCCTGGGGTGAGGCCGACGACGGCGACGTTGTCGTGGTCTCCCATCAGCTCCCCATCTGGGTGACCCACCTCGCTGTTGCCGGGCTTCCGACCCAGCACGACCCGCGCCACCGGCGGTGCGCCCTGTCGAGTGTGACGAGCTTCGAGCGTTCCGGGGACGGATGGGTCGAGGTCGACTATGTCGAGCCGGCGGCAACATCCGATGCCATCGACGTCGGGGCGGTCTGAGATGACGATCCGTCGTCGCCGCAAGACGGCATCCGTGGCGCTTGTCCTGGCTGGCGCTCTCGCGCTGGGCGGAGCGCTCGCCGGGTGCACAGCCGATCCGCTCGCCGAGCAGTACCGAGCCGGCGACAACAAGGGCTTCATCGCGCAGAACGGAATGGAAGCTGTCACCATCCCCGTGGATCAACGCTCCGCGCCGCTGAACTTTTCGGGCATCACCGATACCGGCGAGACGGTGACGAGCGATGACTACCGCGGCCAGGTGCTCGTCGTGAACTTCTGGTACGCCGCATGCGCGCCGTGCATTGTCGAGGCGCCCGAACTCGAGGCTGCGTACAACGAGCTTGGTGGAGCGGATGTCGCGTTCCTTGGCCTGAACACCTCCGACGAGGCGCCGACCGCACGCTCGTTCGCCGAAGACAATGGCATCAGCTATCCGAGCCTCATCTCGGTCGGTGACCGTGAGCTGAAGCTCGCGTTCGCAGACGCGACGCCGCTGAATGCGACGCCGGTGACACTCGTGATTGACCGCGAAGGCCGCGTCGCGGCCCGGGTCATCGGTGCAATCTCGAGCTCATCGATCCTCACGACCCTCGTGAAGGAAACACTCGCGGAGAACGGATGAACGTCAGCGAGCTGATCGGAGGCGGAGCCCTCTGGGTTGCCGTCCCGATTGCGTTGGCGGCAGGCCTCCTGTCCTTCCTCTCGCCGTGCGTGCTGCCTCTGGTGCCCGGCTACCTCGGGTTCATCGGTGGCTCGGTGACGTCGGCCCGCAACGCGGACGGGGTCCCGGTTCCGAGCCGCGGCAGGCTGCTGGGTGGCGTGGCTCTGTTCATTGCCGGCTTCACCGTCGTGTTCCTGGCGATCACCATCCTCGGCGGTGCGCTCGGCCAGTTCTTCATCCGTTATGGCGATCTCATCACCCGGATCCTCGGCGGCGTGATCATCTTCCTCGGCCTTGTCTTCATCGGCCTGTTCGGCTTTGCGCAGCGCACGATCAAACCGCAGGTGCGGGGCAACATCGGGCTCATCGGGGCTCCGCTTCTCGGACTCGCGCTCGGCCTTGGCTGGGCTCCGTGCATCGGCCCGACCCTGGCCGCGATCACCGCGCTGTCCTGGAACTTCGGCGACCCCTGGCGCGCAGCACTCCTCGGCCTGACGTACTCGCTCGGACTCGGCATCCCGTTCGTGCTGCTCGCGCTCGGCCTCGGCTGGGCAACAACAGCGGTCGCCTTCCTGCGCCGCCACATTCGCGTCATCAACATCACCGGCGGCATCCTTCTGGTGCTGCTCGGGGTCCTTATGCTCACCGGCGTCTGGACGACGCTCATGATCTCGCTCCAGGGGGTGCTCATCAATGTCCCCCTCCCGCTCTGACGACGTGACTGTCGATCCGCTCAGACCAGCTGACTACGCCGACACCGCAGCAGACAGCACGGATGCTGGTGGTTCGTCCTCCGACGACACCGTCAACTCGCCCGCGCTGGGCGTTGTGGGATGGGCGCGGTGGGGATGGCGCCAGCTGACGAGCATGCGCACGGCGCTGCTGCTGCTCCTGCTCTTGGCCATCGCGGCAATCCCCGGGTCGTTGGTGCCCCAGCGCAGCGCTGACCCGAACGGCGTGAGTCAGTACTTCACCGACAATCCAGACCTCGCGCCGATCCTCGACGGACTCCAGCTGTTCGACGTGTACACGTCTGCCTGGTTCTCGGCGATCTACATCCTGCTGTTCATCTCGCTCATCGGCTGCGTCATCCCGCGCACGCAACACCACTGGAAGGCGCTGCGAGCCAGACCGCCGCGCACTCCCGCCAGGCTTGAGCGGCTCTCGACCCACCGCGAAACGCTGGTGGAAACGGAGGATGTCGATCCCGCAGCCTACGCAGGCGATGCTGTCGCCCTCGCCGAGCAGCAACTGCGCCGCGGCGGCTACCGAACCGAGCGCTACGACACCGCGCGCCGGGGCGCCCCGAGCTTCAGCGTCTCGGCAGAGCGCGGCTACCTGAAAGAGACCGGGAACCTCATCTTCCATGGGGCGCTCGTGGGTGTGCTCATCGCCGTGGGCGTCGGCGGGGGATTCACGTACACCGGACAGACCGTCATCATCCAGGGCGACACTTTCACGAACGCTCTCGTGGACTACTCCTCGTTCAATCCGGGGCGCTTCGTCGACGAGAACTCTCTCGTCCCCTACGCGATGACCCTCGACGAGTTCAGCGTCAGTTACGTCGCGCCCGATGAGAGCGGGGCGGGTCAGGCCGGAGACTTCGTCGCGCGCCTCACCACCCAACGCGCGGGCGAGGAGCCGACTGCCGGTGAGGTGCGGGTGAATCATCCGTTGGATGTCGCCGGCGATCGGATCTTCCTCATGGGCAACGGATACGCGCCGACCATCACGGTTCGAGGTCCCGACGGCGAGGTCGTGTACTCGGCATCCGTTCCGTTCCTGCCACAGGACCGCAACCTCACCTCGCTCGGTGTCGTCAAGGTCCCCGATGGGCTGCCCGAGCAGCTCGGACTCGTCGGTTTCTTCTACCCGACAGTCGCGGAGCTCGAGAGCGGCGCCCTCACGTCGGGATGGCCGGCGCTGGTCTACCCGGAACTCACGTTCAACGTTTTCGAGGGCGACCTCGGGATCGACGGGGGCATCCCGCGCTCGGTGTACGCCCTCGACACCACCGACATGACCCAGCTCACCGGCGGAACCACCGGGGTCGACTCGATCCGGCTGCTGCCGGGCGAAACCGCCGAGATCCCCGGCGGCCGCGGCACGATCACCTTCGAAGACGATTCAGCTCTCACTCCCACGGGAGAGCCGGTCAAGCGCTTCGTCTCACTGTCGATCCATCGGGACCTCGCGGCGACCTGGGTGCTGGTCTTCGCCTCGATCGCCGTCGCGGGGCTCCTCGCTGCCCTGTTCGTACCCCGCCGGCGCGTGTGGGTGAAGGCGACAGTGCAGGGCTCGACCGTGAGGCTCGAGTACGCGGGACTCGCGCGTGGCGAGGACCCGACGCTGGAAGCCACGGTCGAGCGGTTCGCCAGCAACCACGGCGCTTCCCTCGCGGGGCGCGGCGCCAGCCAGCCCACGTAAACTGGCACCATGCCCGTCGATTCAGCGCTGTCTCTCGAGTCGGTCTCGTTCCTCTTGGTGTGGACCGCGATCTCGATCTACGCGCTCGCGTTCATCGCCTACGTCGTCGACCTCTCCCGTCGCTCGGCGGTAGCCGTCGATCGCTCTGCACAACGTGAGCTCGTCTCGGTCGGCGCAGGGGAGGCATCCGTTGGGGGCGTGACGGATGCTGCATCCGCCGCGGAGGAACTGCGAGCCGAGGGGCTGGCAGCAGAGCAGAACCTCAATGCAGCACCCGGTCGCCGCACCCGCCTGCTGTGGGCGCGCATCGGCACGAGCCTGACCTGGCTCGCCTTCCTCTTCCACCTTGGTGGCGTAATCACCCGCGGCATCGTCGCCGGTCACGTGCCGTGGTCGAACATGTATGAGTTCTCCCTCACCGGAACGATGCTCATCGTCGCCGTCTACCTCGGTGTGCTCTTCCGCTACGACCTGCGCTTCCTCGGGTCGCTGATCACGGGCATGGTCGTTCTCATGCTCGGCGGGGCGTCATTGCCGTTCACGTTCTACGTCGACGTCGTGCCGTTGGCTGATCCGCTCAAGAGCGTGTGGCTCGTCATTCATGTGTTCGTCGCGTCGCTCGCGACCGCGCTGTTTGCCATCGCGTTCGGTCTGTCGGTGCTGCAACTGATGCAGGCGCGCCGTGAGCAGCGGGCGATCGCTGCCGTTGGCACCGGCGTGACAGTTCGCACAGGCCCCGGATTCCTGCGGACTCTTCCCGGCTCCGAGGCCCTCGAGTCGCTCGCGTACCGCTTCGCGATCATGGGCTTCGTGTTCTGGACGTTCACACTGATCGCCGGATCGATCTGGGCGAACGACGCGTGGGGTCGCTACTGGGGCTTCGACACGAAGGAAGTCTGGACCTTCGTGATCTGGGTCCTCTACGCCGGCTACATCCACGCCCGCGCGACGCGCGGTTGGCGCGGTTCGCGCTCGGCCTGGCTCTCGATCGTCGGGTTCACCGCCGTGATCTTCAACTTCACGATCGTGAACATGTTCTTCAAGGGGCTGCACGCCTACAGCGGCCTGAGCTGAGGCTCGGTTCTCCCGATCTCCGGGGGTGGGTGCGATATCCGTGGCTGAGTCGGCGCCGGCTCGGTGCTGGGCTGGCCAGACATTTCAGTCGCGCCTTGACCCGGGTGCCGAGACGTGAGACCCACACCAAGCCACGACTGAGCTGATCGTTCGCGGCCCTCAGGGGCGGGCAAGGTACTTCGGTCGCGCCTTCGCGCGGGTGTGCGCGGATCTGACCCACATCTCGGCGCGACCGAACAGGCCGCACGGATGCTGCGCATGGTGCTCGTCAGCTTTCGGTCGCGCCGTGACGCGGGTGTCGGGACGTGAGACCCGCACCAAGGCGCGACCGAACGGTGATGGCGGGTGGGTTAGCTAGCCCGCGGCCGGGGAGACGAGGATGGTGCGGGCTGATGTCGTTCGCTTCCTGGCTATCGCGAGGATGGTCGCCACCAGGCCGAGGCCTCCCCAGATCGCAAGGCCCGCGATCCCGGCACCCACACCACCGGAATCGGTGAGCGCGCCGAGCATCGCGGTATACGCGGGTGAGGTCGGCATCAATCCGTCGATCGCCAGGAGGACCCCCGGCACCGTGGACACGATTCCGGCCGCGACCGCGAGCACACCGATAAGCGCCGCGATCCAGCGGCCCGCGCCGCCGAATACGGCAACCAGTGCCTGGTTCACGGCGGCGAAGGCGACACCGGCCAGGATGCTGACACCCGCGAAGATCGACCAGTCACCCCAGTCGTAGCCCGCAGAGATCTGCACGATCCCTGCCACGAGCAGACCTTGGATGGCCCCGATCGCTGCTGCCGGCGCCAAGGAGCGAAGGGCGAGAAGCGCCGACGGCGACCGGGAGGCGAGAGTGCGTGCGGGGAACGCGCGCAGCGCGATGAACGTACCGAGCGCGCCGAACCACAGCGCGAGCGCGGTCAGCAGCGGAATCGCGGAGGCGCCGAACAGGTCGGATCCGACGCCCTCGGCCTGCACCGGATCGGCGACGACCTCCGCGAGGCTTGCGGCCTCGGCATCCGTGTACGACGGAAGCTGGTCGACAGCCGTGTGCAGTCCGTTGGCGAGGTCGGTCGTTCCGCTCGCGAGTTGGGTCAGGCCGTCGGTGAGGCTTGTCGCGCCGGTTGCGGCCTGGGAGGCGCCGCTCTGCAGGCTCTGCGCACCGGACTGCGACTGCGTTGTTCCCTGGGCGAGCTGTGTAAGACCGTCGGAGAGACTCTGCGTCTGCGCGGCGACCTGACGAAGGCCGCCGCTCGTCTGCGAGATCAGGGTCGAGATGCCCGGAACGACCTGCCCGCCGTAGCCGGCTGCGGTTCCTGCCGCGGTGGCCGCGGATCCAGCATTCTGCGCGACCGTCGCGGCCGCGTCGGCAGCAGAGGCAACGCTCTGGCAGTAGGAGGGCGACCCGTCACAGGTCGCGGCGAGTGTTCCGAGTGTTTGCGCGAGGGCGCCGGCGCCCTGCGCGACAGTGACCGTTCCTGTGGCAGCCGACTGCATGTAGCCGTACATCGTGTTCGCGGCCGCAGGGAGCGGCGCCGCATCCAGCCCGTCGGCGATCTGGTTCTGCGCGGCAGCAAGCTGCGCTGCACCCCCAGCCGCCTGCGACGTCGAGCTCGCGATCGTCCCGAGACCGGAACCGAGCGCACCCGCGCCAGAAGCGAGTTGGTCGATGCCGCTCGCGAGCTCGGCGGATCCGTCGGCCGACTGCTGGATCCCGTCAGCGATCTGATCGGCGCCATCCGCGGCCTCACCGAGCTGCTCACCGAGGGTCGTGAAACCGAGGAAGACGTTCTCGAGGTAGGCGGTCGAGATCTGCTCGCCGGTCAAGGATGCCGCTGTCGAGGTGATCTGTGCGGTGATGGCGTCATCCACGATGCGGCTGTCGGGGGGTGTGGTGACCTCGATCGTTGCCTTCTCGGGCGTCTCGCCAGGTTGAGTGGATGTCGCGGCGGCCGAGAAGTTCTCGGGGATCGTCACGACCGCGGCGTAGGTGCCGTCGGCAAGGCCCGCCGCGGCATCCTCGGCGTTGGAGATCGTCCACGTGAGGTTGCTGTCGGTGTCGTCGGAGCCTTCGACCAGGCCCGCCGTGAGCTGCCGCCCGAGCGGCACGGTCTGTCCGTTGATCGTGACGGGCTCGTCGTCGTTCACGATGGCCGCGTTCATGGCATCCAGGCGCGTGGTCGGGTTGTAGAGCGCAACGACAAGGATGCCGCCGATGAGGGCAGGAAGCAGGATGACGCCGAGGATCGTCAACCAGGTGATCGGCCGCCGAGTGCGGGCGCGTTCGAGGGGAATGCTCATGAGTGCTCCTCCGCGGATGCGGAAACTGTCATATCGGATCGAGTCGACACGGTGATCGAGCGCAGGTCGGGCCGGTGGGCGTCAGCCATCAGGCCCAGGGCCGGTCCCTCGTGCTGGGCCGAAGCCAGGATCGTGAGGGGAGGGTCCGCGTCGCCGGCGCGCTCGCGGCGAACAAGCGCCGCATCTCGCAGGAGAGCTGCCGCCTGGTCTCGGACGGCTTCTCCCTCCAGCCGGTCGAGGCCGTCGATCACGATGATCCGCGCCGATCCGCGCAGGGCCTGTGTGAGTTCGGTGAGGGGTTCGTCAGTGTCGGCGAGGAGCGCGACACCCACGTGCGAGCGCACCCACGCGGCGCGCTCGGGGAGCAGGTGCCCGGCAACTCGCAGTCGCCCGTCCGTCGGCGCGAGCCTTCCCGCGATCGTCATCAGGAATGCCCGGGCAGCGCGGGGGTCACCGGTGACGACGACGGTGTCGCCGTATTCGACACGGATGCCGACCCCGGTGAACAGGTCGGTGTCGGTTCCGTGTCGTGAACCGAAGGCGTGCACGGCCAGGTCCTCGGCAACGACAGCCGCCGTCGTCCTCGGTTCGGGCCAATCCCGCAGCGAGAGCTCCCGCTCCACTGCTTCGCCTTCGATGTCGAAGTGGGGGAGCACCCGATGCATCCATCGCGGCATCCACCACGCCTTTTCGCCGAGGAGCGCCATGACCGCGGGAACCAGGGTCATGCGCACGAGGAACGCGTCGATCGCGATACCCGCGGCAAGGCCCAGCGCGATGGGTTTGATGTTGATGTCGCCTTCGGGGACGAACGCGGCGAACACCGCGAACATGATGACCGCGGCGGCTGTGACCACGCGGGCGGATGCCGTGAATCCTGACCGGACGGCGCTGATCGCCGTCGCGCGGTCGGCTCGCCCACCGCGAGCGCGCCGCAGGTGGACGTAGTCCTCGCGCATCCGCGACACGAGGAAGACCTCGTAATCCATTGCGAGGCCGAAAAGGACCCCCATGAGGATGATCGGCATGAAGCTGATGACGGGACCGGTCTTGGACACGTGAAGGGCGTCGGCGAACACCCCCCACTCGAAGACGAGCGCGACGATACCGAACGCGGCAGCTACCGAGAGGAGGTACCCCGCTGCTGCCTTGAGGGGAACCCAGATCGATCGGAAGACGATCGTGAGCAGCACGAGCGAGAGACCCACGACGAAGACGCCGAAGGGCAGGAGCGCCCCGCCGAGTCTGTCGGAGATGTCGATGGCGACCGCGGTGAAGCCCGTGACCTTCAGGTCGACGCCGTATTCGTCCAAGAGCCGATCGTGCTGTGCCCTGAGCTCTCGCACGAGCTCCGCCGTGGCGGGGTCATCCGGTGCGGTCTCGGGAACGATCTGCACGATCCCGGTGTCGGCGGTGCGGTTCGGGGTCGCGAGCGCTACCTCCTTCACGCCGGGAATCGTGGCGATCTCATCGCCGAGATCCTGCATGAGCGTCAGCGGGTCGGTCGAGGTGACGATCGTGCCGGTCATGATGAGCGGTCCGTTGGCGCCGGCCCCGAAGTGCTCGGCGACAAGGTCGTAGCTCTGCCGCGCCTCGTTGTCTTCGGGCAGCATCCCGGCGTTGGGAAGGGCGAGCGCGAGGCTGCCGGCCGGTATCGCGAGCGCTCCGAGGAGCGCGACCACCGAGACGGTCGTGACGATCGGATGCCGGGTCACGAGCTTCACCCACGGATTCGTCTTTTTTCCGTGCGTGATGGTGGGTGCGGGTTCTGCCTCCGGTGCGGATGCTGCCGCGGCATCCTCGCGGGCTGATGTGCCGCGTCGGCGTCGCGAGGCTCGCGGTGCGCGTCGGGGCCACCCGGCAACACGGCCCTTCACGAACCCGAGGAA
>Ga0209066_10008199_pt1 | contig 10179 bp, 10 predicted proteins | sample All_14_2_FD_187198 | JGI IMG/M metagenome (GOLD analysis project Ga0209066, IMG submission 187198) | Freshwater microbial communities in response to fracking from Pennsylvania, USA - Allegheny Zone_MetaG_DW_15 (SPAdes) (version 2) ... | reverse complement strand
CCCCTGCGGCGAACAGCAGAGCGGCGATGCGCGTCTTGGGCAATCCCGACCGGATGATGCCGCCCGCAAACGTCCCGAGCATCGCCGTAGCAACAAAGCCCAAGGTGCTCAGCACCCACGTATAGGCGGGCGCATCGAGCGTCCTCAACACAAGCACATCGACATAGTGCGCGAAATTCCCTTCCGCCGTAAGGACCCCGGCACCGAATCCCGGAACCGGCGCGAAACGGAGCAAGAGGCCGAAGAGAACCACGCAGCCGACCGTCAGTCCGATCTGCCACATTTTACTGAAGTGCAGTAGAAAGACGGTGCTGAAGAACACGCCGGCCGCGATCGACTGCAGGGTGTTGCTGTAGAAAACCAGCCGCGACCAGTCGTACTCCAGCAGGCGCCCCTGCAGCATCATCCCGAACACCCACAGGATCAGCAGGCGCTGAACCGTGTGCCGATAGATCTTGGCCGTCGAGTCGCCTTTTTTTTTCCTGCTGTCGATGGAGAACGGCAATGAACATCCGGCCAAAAAAATGAACAGCGGCATCACCAGGTCGATGAAGCGGAAGCCTTCCCACGGGACATGCTCTAACTGTGCATCGATGAAAGCGCCCGCGTCCGGATGGATGACAGCGGCCAGACGGGTCAGCAGCTCACCGCCGCCGATGATCCAGAACATGTCAAACCCCCGCGCCGCATCCATGGAGAGGAGCCGCTCGCTCTTGCTTTCCCCCATATCTCACTCCTTTGGGATTTCGCGCTTCACTGCTTTTTTGTCGAGCAGGGTATTCCGGTAATAGAGAACGCCGTCACTCGCCACCATCACGGCGTTCAACAGATAAAGCCAGACAACGCCGTCGACCTTATCCTGCCACCACAGTTTGTGGATCAGGCCGGAAAGATAACCGGTGAAAACGATAAGCAGGAAAAACCAACTTTTTCCTTTGTTGGTCCGCGAACGCCAGGACTTCAGAATGGAGACCGGCCACGCCATGCCAAAACAGACCAGCATGATCGCCTCGAAAATCGGGAATTTCATTGTATGCCTTTCTCGCCAAACACGGTCTTCCGACCGAATAAAAGGATCAAACTTTCAGAAAAATCCTTTTCCGGTACAGGATGTACAGAAAACACCAGATGACAACCATATAGGCTATTGCCGCAAGGAGGGCTGACCACTCCTTGGGAAAGAGAGCCAAGAGACCGCCGAAGATAAACTGTTCTGCTTTGTTGAAATCGACTATTTTAGGAGCCATATAGACGGTGATGGAGTTCATGCCGATGACCACGAAAAACCGGGACCACCGCTCGATCCCCCAGACGTCGATGACCATGTAAAACAGAGAGAACAGGAGCAGGCTGAGGCCACCGACGAAGCAGACGAAGGAACTGGTCCACAGATTCTTATTGATCGGGAACACGAAATCCCACGCCAACCCCAGGAGAATCAGCCCCGTTGCCGCAAGAACCATTTTAAGCACGGTGTCGGACGGCTTGCCGTCCTTAGGCTGACGCATCACAAAGCTTCCCGTCAACATCCCTAGCAAGGCCGTTGCGATGGCCGGGATGGTGCTCAGTATACCTTCGGGATCATGGATTTTCTTGTAGAGTTTTCCGGGCAACAACAACCGGTCCACATAGCCCACCAGACAGCCTTCCATCGAGAAGGGATCGGTCGCGCCCAAGTCGGGCGCAAGAGAAAACCGCAACAGCAGCCAATAGCCGACCAGAATGCCGATCACCCAAATCAGGCATGTTTTGAAGCGGCTGTTCATGAAGATCAGCGCAGCGAACATCCACGCCAACCCGATGTGCCCCAGAACGCTTCCATACCGCAGCTCGTTGAAATCGAAGCGTATCCCGCCATTGCCATGAAGGATACCCAGAAGAACGAGCGTCAGTCCCCGCCGCACGATATGAGGATAGAGCGCACGCCGGCCTTCTGCTCCCGCTGTCCGCTTGACCATGGAATATGGAAAAGAAATTCCCGCAATGAAAAGAAAAAGCGGAAAAATCATGTCTTCGAACCGGAACCCGTGCCATTCCACATGGCTCAGCTGGCTTTTCCACCAGACCAACACAGGCCAGCCCGTCAGATTGGCAAGAGCAATAAAGATGCCGCCTCCGCCGATAATCCAGAACATGTCAAACCCGCGTAACGCATCCAGAGCGTGCAGCCGCCGAACATCCGATTTGTTTTCGTCTCCCATTCGTCCCCTCGTTTACGCCCCGGCACCAACGTTCATCAGGGTTCATCCGCCAAAAGCTTCCTCGTGACTGACGGCGGCGGAGAAGAGATCCGGCTCTTACGGACTATAGGTCTGGTACACCAGCAAAGGCCCGCCCGTAAACGAGAGGGTGAAGGCTGCCCCACATGCCTCGTTCAGGGCCGCTTGCCACCAACGGGTCAGCCGCAATCCGTTTAACGGATACCTCAGCCCATCGGCAGACACAACCGTACCCGTATCAAACGAGAAGATCGAGACCTGCTGCCCCACACACGACGGCAACTGTGCCGCGCCCGTCAGCGGCGTGAACCAGCCCGTATCGGTCAACAACAGCACCGACGCCTCTTCCGCGAAATCCGCCAACAAGGAGATATTGCCCAACGTGTGATCCTCACGCAAACCCGTTGCGCCGATAATTGTCAGTTCGCGCCAACCTTTCGACAGACAGAACCGGAACGCCTTCGCCAAATCGTTTGTTTCCTGCTCGCGCACGCAAACCAGCTTTTCCCGATACCGAACGCAGTCTGCGGCCGACAGGCTATCCATATCCCCCACGATCCAATCCGGCTCCAGCCCAAGGCCCGCCAGATTTTCAACAGCACCGTCGCAGCACACAATATTCGCGGCTCCATGCAGCGCCGCCAAAGGCACCGCATGGGAAGGGAACTGCCCATTCGCAAGGATCACGGTTTTAGGCAGATCAAGTTTCATCTTATAACCTTACACTGCGGCTCTTTGCCCGTCAATCCGCATTTGCCGCATCCCTGTGCCTCGCGAAACCATGCCTCTCGTCCTTGGCCAACAGAACCGGGGCACGCTCCACTTCGGACCTTAGGGACAGCCCTTTCCTCTGCCCGCCATGCATCTTGCAGCTCATTGATGCTGTAAGGATTCTAAACCGCGTGTTCATCGTTTGCCTGTGAGGTCGGCCGTCGTCGTCTGCATGCTTTTTGCAGCACGGTCCGACATTCGGGCCGGCACCTTTCTCAAAGCCAACCCGACGACCACGAGCGTGAACGTTCCGGCTCTCACGCGGCGCAAAGCTACGTTTGGTGCCGTTGGTGGTTGGCGTCTTGTCGTTCGGTTGGCACTACTTTTTTGGTGCCGGTATGCTCGGTGCCGGCGGTTGAATCAACATGACCCAGCGCCCTGTGCCGCCCAGCGGCCCGAAATGCGTGTCGAACGGTTGGTCAAACACATACCATTTGTTGTCAACGCCACCCCACCCGCAATTCAAATGAACCTCGAATCCTTTCTCCCCGATGCGAACCCCGTCGATGACGAACGCATGAGGGTGTGCGTAGAGCATCATCGGTCTCTTAGCCGTCAACTCTGACACGACGGTCTTCTTGACAGCGTCCATACCGCCTGCATCGCCGCTCCGAACCCGCCTTGTGGAGCATTTGAAGTACTTCTTCAGCCCGGGCCTCGCCAGGTCGCTGAATGGCGTTCTGGGCTGAACATTAGTTGGTGCAGCGACTTTCTCGTTGATCGCAAGGTATGTGTAGTAGGTGTACGTCGCAACCTCGTCCTGACTTGCCATCGCAGTCGCGTTCGATATTGAGTTTACAAAAAGGCTCCAGTCAAACTGGTGGTCCAGCGCAACAACCTTGTTCGACTGGCCGCCTTCGTGCCAAAAGGTCACCTCTCCAGACGGTTGCACACGGTGGTAATAGAGAATTTGGGCAAGCGCAGCAGCCCAGCACCCTGTCCGCACCTTGGTCGGCGTGAACTTGGCATAGGCCCCTCTTTGCCCCCACTGTGTGGTAAGCAACGGTCCGATGTCAGTCGTGTACAACATATTCGACTGAGCAACCGCAGAGACAACGATTCCTGCAATCAGGAGGAGTGTGAGACTGAGCTTCTGCATGTGTCTGGACCTTTTCTTCTTTCGCCAGCGTCAGCGACTTCCAACCACCGGAGCCGAAGGCGTACGGTGACTGGAAGCGTCGCTTTGTCCGGAGTTATTGTGTAACAACTTCACATGGTTGTCTTCAAGGAGTTTTCGAAGCTCCGGATGGATGATTTGCCCACATCCGATGGCCTTGTTGGCGGCTTCTTGTGCCTTACCCCACTCTCTCTTATAGGCGTAGTAGTTCGCGTAACTCACATAGGCTTCTCCGCAATCGGGTTTCAGTTTCAGCGCTTTGTCCAGCATCTGCAACCCTTCCTCGAACTGATCTTTTTGGAGCAACGCATACCCAAGATTTGCGAAGGTATATGGGTATGTCTGGTCGCGCTCCAAGGTGAGCCGATAGTACTTGATGGCCTCCTCTAGTCGGCCTTGTACACTATGGACGTAGGCAATCCCATAGTATCCAGGGGCATAGGCCGGGTCGTGTCGCACGGCCATCTGGAATCGGCGTAGGGCAGTTTCATAATCCCCTTTGTTGAAGCATTGCCAGCCGAGTTCCACAGCGCCAGTCGCAAACTTCTGCATTCCGGGGCCACCGAGTGGTTCCTGCTCTTTAGCAGCTGGATCTTTCGAACATCCGACTACGCATGCACAGAGCACCGCGACTGTAATGATCTTCATTATCTTCCTCCGAACGCCTAGACAACCTGTGGTTTAGCGGAGCAGAAGCATCAGGTTGATCTAGATGTTAGGTTCTTTTCATCTCTATTCCTCGGCCCGAAGGGTCAACCTACCTTTTGATTACACCTCAAGAATAACATGAGCTATATCAAGGTTCTTCTTGCTATCCTTCAAACGCGCCGTTCAGTTGCAATGGGGTACAGCCCATTCTTGAGGTAATACGTCTCTGCCAGGCCTCATTGATAAACTTCAGGGCGTACCGTCCGGACGGCTGACGGGAACATTCGCGCCCGCACTTGCCCTTGTCGAACTGTATTCAGATTACGAGGTGACATTACCAACTTGGAAATGTCTTTGTCAAGAAGGCACGTCGCTCGCCCTGAGCCGATCTATCAAAACGAGTCCAAACTCACCACCGGTTATTGAACGGCTCATTCTTTGTTATAAAACACCGCGACAGCAAAAAGGCAACAAGACGTTTGGCCACAGATGAAACGCGGTTGAAATACAGATTCGTACCCCTTTCCTCTTCATCCGTGTCGACTCGCGTAACTCTGCGGTTAAACCGGAGAGTTGCCGGACCATTCGAAGGGACAGCTGCGCCTTGACGAGGTCCCTGTTTTCGGGCATGATACGGGCTTTTTGCAAAGGAACCCGATCATGAGCGAACAGATTAAGGCCAAATTAGAAGAGTTGCGTGGAATGTTGCAGGCGGATGGCGGCGACATGGAACTGGTCTCCATCGAAGGTAAGACGGTCAGCCTGCGCCTGCGCGGCGCCTGCGGCAGTTGTCCGCACGCGACCATGACGCTGAAACAAGGCATCGAGCGCATCCTGCGCGAGTCAGTCGATCCGGAGATCGTGGTCGAACGCGTCATCTAATCTTGAAAGAGGGGCGCTTCCTTTCAGTTCGGCGAGCCCGTTTACCGTTCGCCGACCTGTAGGCAATAGAGCCGTGCGCTGTCGCGCAGATACAAACGCCCCTCTGCAAGCGCCATGGGGCCCCATGCGTCACGCCCCTTTCCGCCCATCAATGCGTGACGTCCCAGCACTGTGAAACCGTCACGCCCCACACGCGCCAGCGAGAGCGTGCCCGTGTCGTCGAGCAGATACATCAGCCCTCCGGCTGCCGCAACGTAAGGCCCCAGCCCGAAGGTGTTCGTTTTCCCGCTCGTCCAAAGCCGCACGCCCTCAGGGGTCATGCAGGCCAGCTGTTGCCGCTCTCCACCGCCATCGCTGGGCAACACCGCGTAAAGCAACCCGTCGAGAAAAACCGGGGTCTGCTGCTCACTCGCAAACTGTTTCCGGTCGGTCTTATACAGCACGTTGGCTTGCCACACACCGTTCTCGCGCGTCACGCGGAACATCGCGCCACCCGAGCCATACCCCGCTGTCATGAAGAACCGTCCGTTGTCAAGCGGCACCGGCGAGGGCGCAATCACGCTCGGACGAAACGCGTCCGTCCGCCACAGCAGCCGGCCTCGCTCAGCCCCTTCCGCGCCGATGCCCACAATTCCGCCCAAAGCCGCGTACACGTATTGCCGCACGCCCTCCGCGTTCAGAATCATGACCGATGAATGCGACATCGCCAACCCGCCAGGATTGGGCGTCTCAAACACCTTTTCCCCAGTCGCCAGATCGACCGCACACAGCAACGCCTGCGAACCTGCCGGAGCCAGGACAACGACGTTTCCATCGATGAGCGGACACTGCCCCGCATACCAGAGCGGCACAGCGGCCCCATAGCGCCCAACCAAGCTGAAGCCCCAGCGGTAAGCGCCGTTGCCCGCCGACAGGCAAACGACATGCCCTTGCGGACCCAGTGTCACCACCACCTGACCATCCGTGGCCGCGACGGTCCGCGAGATTCCGTGGTTGCGCTTGGTCTTGACCGCATAGAAATGCTCCCAGCGCTCCTGGCCGGTATCCGCGTTCAAACACCGCAGGCAGTCGCCCCCCCGCGACTCATCATAATCCAACACGTAGAGACATCCCCCTGTCAGGGCCGGCATCGCGTGCCCGTCTCCCAAGGGAACGGACCAGACCACCCGCGGCCCGGTCTCCGGCCAGCGCTCGAGCAGCGTTCCCGCCCCGACCGCGACATTGTCACGGGCCGAGCCGCGGAAACCGGGCCAAGAGCCCTCGCCCGTCCCCCGTGGCACCGCGTGATCCACCTTGAAGCAACCGGCCAGTTCCGGCTCATTTGCCGCCGCGGCGGCAACCGAAGTTTCTGCCAGCGATCCCGACGCCGTGGCCTGACGAAGCGTCATCGGCGGAGCCTCGCGCGCAAGCCACGTCACCACAACGCGTCCGGCAAACAACACCGCCAGCGCTGTTACTATCCATGGAATTGCCTGTCGCATAACCCCCTTTTCGTGCGAAAGCTCTGTGTCGGCACGAGTCTGCTACCGAAGTATCTTCGTCATCACCCGGCGAAGCAACCGTTTCAGCCCAGCATGCTGAAGGCCGGAAATCACGCGCTCCGTCTCATGCCGGTAGTGTTGGTACAACAACTCAACTCGAGCATGCAATCCGGCAGCCCCGATCGCGTCGATCAGAAGCTGCCTTCCCTCGCGGTCATCCCCCCACACCGACCCCAGGGCTGCGCACACAGCCGGATGGTCACTCGTGCAGGCAGCCGCAAGAAAAATGGTCGGCCGCATGGCCAACAGATCTGCCGCACGCCCGCGTACCGACTGAAAGTCATCGATGTCGTCCCGTATCTGGTAGGCCGTCCCAACCGCACGGCTGAACTCCGAAAGCTGTGCGCACGTCGCCTCGTCCACGCCTGCGGCAATCGCCCCCACCAGCACCGCCACTTCGAATGCGGCAGCGGTCTTCTGCTCATAAATACGCAACACCGCCGGCTCAGTCACCGGAGAGGGCTGCCGACTGAACGCCAGCTCTTCGCCCTGGCCCAGGCAGAGCTCCCGATGGCCTCTTGACGCAGCCTTGACCATCCCCGCCCGGATCTCACCCGGGAAATCAGCCTCCGCCAAAAGCCGGTATCCCTCGCCGATCAGGTAATCACCCGCATTGATGGCCGCGGGCACACCGTAGCATCGGTGAACGGTGGGCGCGCCATACCGCTCGTCGTCGTTGTCCTCGATATCGTCATGGATGAGCGACGCCTTGTGAAAACACTCGACCGCCAGCGCGGCCGGCATGATCTTCTCGATGCGACCGCCCGACGCCTCAAACACAGCCGCCGTCAGCAGCGGGCGCCAGCGCTTGCCGCCGGTCATCAGCCACTCTTGCCCGATCCGCTCTGCCTCGGTCTCCGCACGCCCCATGACCGACTCGAGCGAAGCGCGCCCGAACCAAGTCTGGACCGTGCCGGACACCGCCTCAAGCTCAGCAACGCGTTGCGCGAATTTCGGCTTGCCCGCACGGAGGATCTCGATCGCCCAAGCGACATCCGTCTCGGTGTTCTGGCAACCATCGGCAAGCAGCGGGATTCCCTGCCCGGGGATCGCATGCGCGTTCATGATCGGGAATATTCGCTTGAGTGACTCCATGCAGCCCACGCCGATCACCGCGTCGACCTTGCCGCTCGTAAGCAGCTTGCTGACCACCGTGGTGCCCTCGGCCACCAGCGTCACATACCCCAGCCGGTCGGCCTCGGCCTGCAACACGCCGATCGAGCACCCGCCACACTGCGCGCACAAAAGGCCCAAGCCGTCGCGGTCCGCACGGCAGACCGCCTTATTCGCAAGACACTGCGGCAACAGCAAAAGACGGCGCTCATACGGCACTCCCGCGATCACATCAGACCAGAGCACATTGTTCAGCAGAACGGAAACGTACGACAGCTCCTCGCTCTCCGCCTGAGCGGCGGACGCCGCACATCGGGAGTGCGCGTCCAACTCACCGGAGGTCAACGGCGGCACCAGCCGCTCCCGCTCAACATAGCCCGCGACCGCCCGTTCCAACGTGATACGGCGGTCGCGGCTTTGCGGCACGACAAGTCCCGACTCCATTACACGCAAACTATCCGATTCCCTCTGCATGATTTGGCCATTATAGAAACCCCGTCCAAAAAAGGGAACGACGAAAACCGCATGACCTCGCAAAACGGCGATTGGACGAAACTCCACCTTGACCCCGACAGCCTGTTTTCGATATATTGAGCGCACGTTTTTGCCGGAGAGGTGGCAGAGCCTGGTTGAATGCACATGACTCGAAATCATGCGTGCCGCAAGGTACCGGGGGTTCGAATCCCTCCCTCTCCGCCACTCTCCCCTGTCGCCGTATCGGGCTCGTTAACGGCCTGAAGCATTCCGCACCCCCGAACACGTCTCGGCCTGCCATGCGTTGTCAACACATCATCTGGGATTGGAACGGCACTTTACTGGATGACACGCAGGCCGGCGTCAATGCCGTCAACGCCATGCTCTCCACCCGAGGCCTGCCGACCCTCGATGTGACGGTTTACCGTGAACTCTTCGGGTTCCCCGTTAAAGACTTCTACCGCACCGTCGGGTTTCGCCTGGAAGAGGAGAACTGGGACGCGATGGCCCGTGAGTTCCACACCCGTTTTCTGGCAGACACCACGCTGCGTCTTCACGAGCAGGCCCTTCAGACTCTGACCGCACTCCAGCAGGACGGCATTGGCCAATCCCTTCTCTCCGCGTCAGAGCAGACGATTCTCGACACGATGCTGTCAGACTATGGGGTCGCCCGCTTCTTCGACAACATCTGCGGGGTTGACAATCTCTATGGCCATTCAAAGTTGGAACTGGGACACGCGCTTTTGCGCCGCCTCGGGCTGACTCAGGACAAAGTCTTGATGATCGGAGATTCGCTGCACGACCACGAAGTGGCGGACGCTCTGGGTGTCCGATGCCTTCTGGTTGCCCAGGGCCATCAATCACACACGCGCCTCGCAAAAAGCGGCGCACCTGTATTGCGCAGCCTTGTCGAAGTGCCGGACTGGCTGCGCGCCACCGGCTGACGCCGCTATTTCTGACTCTTCTCCACCGCTTCGAGCGCGCTCTTCACGGCGCGCTCAGCCTGCACTTCAGGCTTCGCCGCATCGCCCTTCAGCTTGTTGCCGTAAGAGATCACTCCGAAGGAGACAAGCAGCGTCAAAATGCCGAGGCACAACAACAGCTTGGTGCGCCCACCCACTCCCCGCCATTCGCCCAAAAGAACGCCGACCAGCGAGCTGAAAAAAATCGCCGACCCCATCACGATCGCAAACCCAATGTAAGCGATATCCCCCATCGCGGGCTCGCCGACCTTCTGGCAGACGAACTGCATGGCCCAGATAACACCGGCCAGACCGGCGAAGAGAATATTCCCCAGAACCGGCGTGCGACGGCTGACGTAGTCCCCAAGCGTCTTGTTCTTGACGTTCTGCGCCAAACACCACATCACGTTCACCACAAAGCCGCCCAGCAACACCACCACCAGCACCGGCAT
>Ga0209066_10008198_pt1 | contig 10180 bp, 15 predicted proteins | sample All_14_2_FD_187198 | JGI IMG/M metagenome (GOLD analysis project Ga0209066, IMG submission 187198) | Freshwater microbial communities in response to fracking from Pennsylvania, USA - Allegheny Zone_MetaG_DW_15 (SPAdes) (version 2) ... | reverse complement strand
AGGTCGACGGATGAGGGGTCGCGCAATCGTCGACGCCCTCATCGCGGCTGACCTGATCTTCAACCCCTCATCCGGCCGCTATCGCGGCCACCTTCTCCCGCAAGGGGAGAAGGCAGATCAAGCCGCCTCCACCCCGAACTGCAGTTTCGCCAGGCGCGAATAGAGCCCGCCGCGCGCCGAGAGCTCGGCGTGGGTGCCCTGCTCCACCACGCGGCCGTCCTCCATCACCACGATGCGGTCGGCCTTGAGCACCGTGGCCAGGCGGTGGGCGATGACCAGGGTGGTGCGGCCGCTCATGGCCGCATGCAGGGCCTGCTGGACCAGGCGCTCGTTCTCGGCGTCGAGGGCGCTGGTGGCCTCGTCGAGCAGCAGGATCGGCGCCTGGCGCACGAGCGCCCGGGCGATGGCCAGGCGCTGGCGCTGGCCGCCTGACAGGGTCTTGGCGCGCTCGCCCACCGGGGTGTCGAAACCCTGCGGCAGGGCCTCCAGGAAGCCGGTGGCCTGGGCGGCGGCGGCCGCTTCGCGGGCCTCGGCTTCGGTGGCGTCCTCACGGCCAAAGCGGATGTTGTCGAGCGCCGAGCCCGAAAACAGCGGCGAGTCCTGCGCCACGAGCGCCATGCGCTCGCGCACCTCCGCCGGGTCGGCGTCGCGCAGATCCACGCCATCGAGGCGGATCACGCCCTCCTGCGGGTCATAGAAGCGCAGGAGCAGGCGCAGGACGGTGCTTTTGCCCGCCCCCGAGGGGCCGACCAGGGCGACGGTCTCGCCGGGCCTGACGGTCAAGTCAAAGCCTCGCAGCGCCGGCAGGTCCGGACGGCCGGGATAGGCGAAGGTGACGTTCTCGAACGTGACCGCGCCGGTGGCGGGGGTCGGCAGGGTCCTGGGCTTTTCCGGCGCAGCGATGTCCGGCCGCGAGTTCAGCAGTTCGGCGATGCGCTCCATGGCGCCGGCGGCCTTCTGGACATCGCCCCAGACCTCGCCCAGGGCGCCGATCGAGCCGGCGGCCATGATGGCCAGCAGGGCGAACTGCGCCAGGGTGCCGGGGGTCATCTCGCCGGCCAGCACCAGCCGCGCGCCCGTCCACAGCAGCAGGGTGATGCCGCCAAAGGCCAGCACGATCACCACCGCCGTCATGCCCGCCCGGGCGCTGATGCGGCGCACCGAGGCCTGATAGGCCATCTCGACGGCCTCGCCGAACCGGCCGACCGAAGCCTGCTCGCGCCCAAAGGCCTGGACGGTGTCCAGCGCATCCAGGCTCTCGCCGGCATAGCCCACGGCGTCGGCGAAACGGTCCTGGGCCGTCACCGACAGCTTGCGCACCCGGCGACCCATCAGGAACATCGGGGCCAGCACCACCGGCACCATCAGCACGATGAAACCGGCCAGCTTGGGGCTGACCACCGCCATATAGCCCAGGCCGCCGACAAGGCTGAGAAGGTTGCGCACCGCCACCGAGGCCGAGGTGCCGACCAGTTGCTCAACGATGGTGACGTCGGTGGTCAGGCGCGACAAAACCTCGCCGGTGCGGGTTTTCAGAAAATAGGCCGGATCCAGCGTCAGGGTGTGGCCATAGAGCGCGCGACGCAGGTCGGCCACGACCCGCTCGCCCAGCCGGGTGACGAAGAAGAACCGCGCGGCGCTGGCCACGGCCAGCACCAGGGCCACGGCCCCCAGGCCCAGGAACGCGCCGTTGACGTCCGCCTCGGCGCCGGACGCAAACCCCTTGTCGATAACGCCCTTGAAGGCCGCCGTCAGGCCCAGGGTGGCGGCGGTGGAGAACAGCAGGAAGAAGCCGGTGGCCAGGACGTCGGCCACATGGGCGCGCATGAACGGCAGCAGATGGGCCAGGGGGCGGATGTCCTTTCGGCGGGGCCGCCGGGCGGCCGCATCGGCCATGCCCTGGACCAGTTCAGCGCCGGCGCCGGGGCGTCCCTCGACCGAAATATCCCCGCCGTGTACGTCGGTCATCAACTGTCCCTTGCCAAATTCGCGCGTGTTCTTTATAGCCGCGCCTCTTCGAGGGCCACCCGCAAGGGAGTCCGCTCACCAACTTTCACACCGCCAGTCGGTTGGACTCGCCCGATGAAACAAGACATTCACCCCGACTATCACTTCATCACCGTCACCATGACCGACGGCACCAGCTATCCGACCCGTTCGACCTACGGGAAGGAAGGCTCGGTTCTGGCGCTGGATATCGATCCGCGCGTTCATCCGGCCTGGACCGGCGGCAACGCCCACCTGCTGGACCGCGGCGGTCGCGTTTCGCGCTTCAACGCCAAGTTCGCGGGCTTCACCAAGAAGTAAGCGTTTCTCGCCGTAAGGGCGACGAAAAGCCGGCGCCGCGTTTGCGGGCCGGCTTTTTCTGTGTCTGGTGCTTCGGCATCAAAAAACCCGCCATCTCGGCCGAGATGGCGGGTTTTTTATTGAGATGACGGGATGGCTTAGGCCGCCCCGAACGCCGCAGCCAGGCGGTCGAACTGGGCCTGGACCGGGCGGGGCGCCTCCTCGAGGGCGACCTCGACATACATGCGCTTGTCCAGGTGACGCACGCGCTCGTACAGCCGCTCGGAGCGCTGCAGCAGATTGACCAGGCCGTAGGGCAGTTCCTCGACCGCGGCGCCGATCACGACGGCCTCCTCGGCCAGGCGATAGCTCTCCGCACAAGCGGCCTCGGCGGCCATCTCGCCCTCCTTGACCGCGCGCTGCACCAGCAGCCACGAGGCTACCTGCATCAGGCGGGTGGTCAGGCGCATGCTTTCCGTGGCGTAGGCCAGGGCGGCGTTTCGCGAGAGAATCTTGCTGTCATGCCGGCCGGCGCCGTCGAGATAGCCGGCGGTCTCCTCGACCAGCATCATGCCTTCCTCGAACGTGCGGTCGAACAGCTCCGACTTGGCGAAGTCCTGGATGACTCCGGCACGCCAGGGCGTCGACGCGGATGCGTTCAGATCGGTCATAGGTACTCAATGCCCCTTCGAAAGGCCGCGAGAACGTCTCGCCTGACGCAAGGACTGCAACCCCCGTGCCAACCGAACCCGTCCCGTTTCGCGACCCGCCCCCTTCGAACCTCGACACGCAGAACAAGGCGGCTGACCGCCTTTAGATATTGATTAGGGTAAATAAATTCCTAGTCGAGGCGACCAAACAGCGCATTGGCCGCGTCGCGCCCGGCGCGCTTCTTGTCCAGCTGCGCCCGGGTGCGGGCGATCTCGGCCTGCAGGGCCTCGATCCGCTCCTCAAGCTCGGCAACCCCATAGATCTCAAGGTCTTCGTGTGTCGTCTCACTGAGGGCGCGACCACTGAAAGCGCGCGGCTCGACGGGTTCCTCGAACATCGACTGGCTCCCCAAGACCTATGAACGTCCTTTTCGATCCTCCATCTGACGCCTACCTAGGGCTCAAGGCAAGCTTGAGGGACCAGAGACCATGTCGGATACGATGACCGCGATCGCCATCGACGGCGGCAAGGGACCGGCGCAGGCCCTGGTTCCCACCACCCTGGAGCGCCCGACGCCCGGCCCCGGCGAGATCCTGATCAAGGTGGCGGCGGCCGGGGTCAATCGTCCCGACCTTATCCAGCGCCTGGGCTATTATCCGCCCCCGCCGGGGGCGCCGGCCACCCTGGGCCTTGAGGTCGCTGGCGAGGTGACGGCCCTTGGCGAAGGCGCGGGGCGCTGGAGCGTCGGCGACAGGGTCTGCGCCCTGTTGGGCGGCGGCGGCTATGCGCAATATGCCGTGACCGACGCCCGTCACGCCCTGCCGATCCCGGCCGGCTTCGACATGGTCCACGCCGCCGCCCTGCCCGAGACGGTTTTCACCGTGTACGCGAATGTGTTCGAGCATGGCGCGCTGAAGGCCGGCGAGACCCTGCTGATCCACGGCGCAACGTCCGGAATCGGAACAACCGCCATCGCCATGGCCAAGGCCGCCGGCGCGCGGGTGATCGCCACCGGACGCGGCGCCGACAAGAAGGCCAAGGCCCTGGAGCTGGGCGCCGATATCGCCGTCGACACCAGGACCGAGGACTTCGCCGAAATCGCCCGCGCGGCCGGCGGCGTCGATGTGGTGCTCGACATGGTCGGGGCCAGCTATTTCGAGAAAAACCTGCAGGCGCTGAACGTCGGCGGTCGCATCGTGTATATCGCCGCCCTGGCCGGGCCGGTGCTGGAGGTTCCGGTGATGGCGATCATGCAGAAGCGCGCCACGATCACCGGCTCGACGCTGCGCCCCCGCTCGGCCGACGAAAAGGCCCGCCTGACCGCGCAGATCGAACGCGTGGTCTGGCCCTGGATCGCCGCCGGCAAGCTGACGCCGATCATTGACGCAACCTTCCCGCTGGAAGACGCCGCCAAGGCGCATGCGCACCTGGAGGCGGGCGAGCATGTGGGCAAGGTGATGCTGGTCGCCTAGGGCAGGCAGGGCCCTGCGCGCCGGAAGCCGAACCCAGGCGCAAACGCCGGGGGCTCCTGCGCGACTTAGGTCTGGCCCCGGCATACGGGTCCAGCCTAAGGTAGAGCTTTCTCATAGGGGGCTTTTTATGTTCAAGCGCACGGCGGCCATGGTCGCGATCATGCTGATGGCGGCGTCGCCATCGCTGGCGGGTGACCAGGACTTCACGCTGAAGAACCGCACCGGTTATACGATCGACCAGGTTTATGTCTCGCCCAGCAAGACCGACGACTGGGAAGAAGACGTCATGGGCAAGGACACGCTGGGCGACGGCGAGTCTGTGGACATCACGTTCGGCGCCTCGGAAGGGGCCTGCAAGTTCGACCTCAAGGTGGTCTATGACGACGAGGAAGAGGCCGTCTGGGAAGGTCTGGACCTGTGCTCGATCTCGACGGTCTCGATCAGCTACAGCCGCAAGACCGGGGAAACCTGGGCCACCACCGACTGATTGCGACTGGCGGTCAGATCGGCGGATCACTCTGATCCCGGTTCCCTTTCATCACGAACCGGATTATAGGTCCGCTTTGAACATCCCGCCCGGCCGAAAGGCCGGGCGCCGTCATTTCTGGAGGACCGCATGTCCGAGATCCTGATGCCCAAGGCGACGGCCGTCTGGCTCGTGGACAACACGTCGTTGAGCTTCGAGCAGATCGCCGATTTCTGCAATCTGCACCCGCTGGAAGTGCGCGGCATCGCCGACGGCGAAGTGGCGCGCGACATCCGCGGCGCCGATCCGATCGGCAACGGCCAGCTGACCCGCGAGGAGCTGGACCGCGCCCAGGCCAATCCCGACTATCGCATGAAGGCCCAGGTCAGCCGTCACGCCGAGCTGCTGAAGCCGCAGAAGAAGGCCCCGCGCTACACCCCCGTGTCGCGCCGTCAGGATCGCCCCGACGCCATCGCCTGGTTCCTGCGCCACCACCCCGAGGTGACCGACGCCCAGATCTCCAAGCTCTTGGGCACCACCAAGTCGACCATCGACCAGGTGCGTCAGCGCACCCACTGGAACGCGGCCAACATCAAGCCGGTCGATCCGGTGACCCTGGGCCTGGTCGGCCAGCTGGAGCTGGACGCCCTGGTCAAGAAGGCGGCCGAGAAGAAGGCCAAGGACGACCTCAAGAAGGGCATCCTGCCGGAAGATCCCACCCTGCGTCCCGCGTCGGAGACCGGCGTCGCCGAGATGCACGAGGAGGACGAAGAGGCCGATTACCGCAAGTCGCGGGCCGAGCCCAAGGCCGAGGACGTGTTCGGCAAGTCGACCTATGTGGCCGACGACGAGGACGACGACGACGAGGACTGATCCCGTCTCGCGCCCATGAAAAAGGCCCATTCCAGGACACTGGAATGGGCCTTTTCTATTTCATCTTCAGTGCAGCTGGGATCTGAGACCCTCGATCTCTTCCTTCAGCCTCAGCTTTTGTCGCTTGAGCTCTCGAAGTCGGGTCGCATCGCTGGCGGGACGCTTGGTCTCTTCCTGGATCGAGCGATCAAGGTTCTCGTGACGGGACCCAAGTTCGCGGATACGGGATTCGATCGCCATGGCTGTCGGCTCCTTGCTGTTGACCTTAAGGAGTGAACACCCGCTGCGCTCGCCTGTCAGATCACATATGGTTGCACTCGGCCCCGCTTGACGTAGCGCGCTTTACTCCCGTGTCGGACGAAAATTCACCATGCCGGACCCCATCAAGACCGTCGATCGCCCCAGACTGATCGTCGGAATCTCAGGCGCTTCGGGCATTGTCTACGGCATTCGCGCCCTGGACGCCTGCCGCGAGCTGGGCGTCGAGAGCCATCTGGTGCTGTCCAAATCGGCGGCCCTGACCCTGTCGCAGGAGACCGATCTTTCGGTGTCCGACCTCAATGCCAGGGCCGATATCGTGCACCGCGCCGCCGATGTAGGCGCCGCCATCGCCTCGGGCTCGTTTCGCACCCTGGGCATGGTCATCGCCCCCTGCTCGGTGCGCACGATGAGCGAGATCGCCAGCGGCGTAACCTCTTCCCTGCTGACCCGCGCCGCCGACGTGGTGCTGAAGGAGCGCAGGACCCTGGCCCTGATGGTGCGCGAGACGCCGCTGCACCTGGGCCATCTGCGCACCCTGACCAAGCTGTCGGAAATGGGCGCGGTGATCGCCCCGCCGCTGCCGGCCTTCTACGCCAAGCCGGACTCGATCGCGCAGATGGTCGACCAGTCGGTGGGCCGGGTGCTGGACCTGTTCGACCTGAACTGGCGGCCCGTCAAACGCTGGGGCGAGGACATCGCCGCCATAGCCGGAAAAGAGTGAAGGTTAACGCCATGACCCTGTGGGACTGGGCTTTGCAAGTCTATGCGCGACAGGATGTCGCAGACGCCTGTCTGAGCCTGCAGGACGCCCATGGCCAGAACGTGCCCTACCTGCTGTGGGCCGCCTGGGCCGCCGGCGAGGGCCGGCTCGCCGACGCCAAGGCCGCCGCCCGGCTGATGAAGCAATGGGACGCCGAGGTCGGCGCGCCCCTGCGCGGCGTACGCCGGGCGCTGAAGGCGCCCTTCCCGGCGGTCGCCGATACGGCGCGCGAACCCTTCCGCGAGGCGCTCAAGAGCGTGGAGCTGCACGGCGAGCGCGTGCTGCTGGAGAGCCTGGAAGCCCTGAGCAGCCCCGCCGGCCCGCCGCTGGACATTCTGGAAGGCCTGCTGGCCGCCGCCGCGGCGTCTGGCGATCCGCCGCGGCGATCGGCGCTTGAACGCCTGGCCAAGGCTTTGGCGTGAGGCCCTTTACGCGCCATCAGCCTTTGCTATCTATCGATTTCGGCGGGCCGGCCGGGGGGAACCATCCATGACCGATGAACCGTCGACAAACGACGACGACCCGTCGGACGAATCCGATCACGCGATCGAGCGCCGACTGTCGATCCTGCGCGAGGAGCACCAGGATCTGGACGCCGCCGTCCGGGCCCTGGAAGAGCGCCCCCAGCCCGACATGCTGCAGATCGCCCGGCTGAAGAAGAAGAAGCTGGCCCTGCGCGACAAGATCGGCCTTCTTGAAGACATGCTGATGCCGGACATTATCGCCTAGGCTAGGCGGGCAAGCGCCCCTTCGCCTCAACCTCCGACGCCGGCCGCTTGCGCACGACGAACTCGATGGCGCATTCGGTGGTCGGCAGCCGCGTCTGATCAAGGCGCCCGACCCCGTGATAGAAGGTGCTGTTGAGGCACTCGATCTTCTGGACCTCGGCCTGCGGTCCGATATGGCGCAGCAGGTCGACCACGTTCAGCGACCGCTGGCTCCAGGACTCGGTCTTGAAGACCGTGAACGTCCACTTGTGGTCGTCATTGAAGGTGCTGGGAAACACGCCCTGCTCATAGAGGTCCTCGTCGGGGACGATCACCACCATGTGGCCGCCGGGCTTGAGCACGCGCAGCCAGTTGCGCAGGCTGGCCATCGGATCGACCAGATGCTCCAGACAGTGGCTGGAATGCACGAAGTCATAGGTCTCGTCGGCCACCGTCTCGAGGAGCTGGCCGTCGCCCTGCGGCAGGTCCCAGGTGTCGCAGCCGGTCATCAGCGGAAAGAACGGCTTGAAGCTGGCCAGCGGATCGGGCGCCCCGCCCACGTCAAGGCCCTGACCCACGAAATAGTGGCTGGCGAACTTGGGGTCGTGCATCCGGCGAACGATCGACTTGGCGCATTCGTGTGTCATGCGGCCCCCCTGTGACGAACGTCGTTCATCGCCCAATTCGCCGGCCTTGTCAGGGGCCCCTGTCAGTGACCGTGGCACGCTTCCAGCGCCCGTACGCCGCTGAGCAGGCGGGCCGGGGTGATGGGCTTTTCGAGGCGGGCGTCGGCCCATTCGTCCTTGTGCAGGCGGGCCGGATCGACGGCCGAGGCCAGCAGGGTGCAGGTCAGGTCGCCGCGCCGCTTGCGGACGGCGCGGATCAACTCGCCGCCGGTCATGCGCGGCATGAAGAAGTCGGTGATCACCAGATCGGGGGCGAAGCTGTCCAGCGCCTCCAGCGCGTCGACGCCGTCGCGGCAGATCAGGACATCGAAGCCGGCTTCGCTCAGCGTGATCTCGTAGATCATCGCCAGGATCGGATCGTCCTCGGCGATCAGAATTCGCTGCATCTCGCGCCCCACACGCCCCAACCCGCAGTCAGAACGCCTTTGCTTAACCAACGATTAACTTGGTAGCGCGCGGCGCCGACCTGAGTCCCCGGGCAAAACGTCGCAAGGCCCAGAGGCGCGTTGCGACAGGTCAGGCCTGCCGGCGCTTGCGTACGAACATGGCCGCATCGGCCTCGGCCAGTGCCACCTCGGGGTCGCTGCCCGGCGCAATCTCGCGCACGCCCCACGAGATGTGCAGCGGCGCCGACCATTCGCCAAACTCGACCGGCGTGTCCTGAACCGCGGCAGCCAGACTGGCGGCCTTGAGCAGGGCGGTGTCCTTGTCGGCCTGGGCCAGCAACACGGCGAACTCGTCGCCGCCCATCCGCCCCACCACGTCGCTTTCACGCACATTGGCCAGCAGGCGGCGCGCCACGGCCTGCAGGGCCGCATCGCCCGCCGCATGGCCAAAACGGTCATTGACGCTCTTGAAGCCGTCCAGATCGAAGAACACCACGCTGGCCGGCGAGCCATAGCGCTGGGCAAACGCGGCCACGCGTTTCATCTCGCGCAGGAAGGCGCGGCGGTTCAGCACCGGGGTCAGCACATCCTGGTCGGCCTGGAACTGGGCTTCGTTCAGCCGCAGCTTCAGCCGCGAGACCTCGGCCCGCAGGTCGTCGATCTCGCTCATCAGGGTGGTCAGCGCTTCCTGCACCTTGGGCGTCAGGTCCGCCTCGGTCAGACCCAGAAACGCCGCGCTGTCGGCGCTTTGCGTCTCGCGCACGGCAACCTGGGCCCCCGCACGGGCCAGGGCCCGCTTGCGAATGGCGGCGAAAGGTTCGGTTCGGGCGCCGGAAATCTTCATCAGGTCGGGAATCGCTTGTTGCGCAGCTTCGTCAATTGTTAACGGGAACGCCGCGCTACGCAATCGGGGCGCGTTTTGGTCGCAGGGACTTGAGGTCGCGCGCCCGCTCCAGACCAGGGGGCGCCCGTTTCCGGGGCGCGCATGGCGTTTTGCACTTGCGCAAATGCAAGTGTCGCGCATACGGGGCGGCTTTCAGGCCCGCCGCCGCCAAGGGGACCTCGACGCCATGCCTAATGCGATCCTGGACAGGACGGGCACGCCGCCTGTCGCCATCATCATGGGCAGCCGCTCCGACTGGCCCACCATGAAGGCCGCCGCCGACGCGCTGACCAGCCTGGGCGTCGCCTTCGAGGCCAAGGTGATCTCGGCTCACCGCACGCCAGAGCGCCTGTTCGACTTCGCCAGGGGCGCGCAAGCTGCGGGCTTCAAGGTGATCATCGCCGGGGCCGGCGGCGCGGCTCACCTGCCGGGCATGGCCGCCTCGATGACCAACCTCCCCGTCCTCGGCGTGCCGGTGCAGTCCAGGGCCCTGAGCGGTCTCGACAGCCTGCTCTCCATCGTCCAGATGCCGGGCGGCGTGCCCGTGGCCACCCTGGCGATCGGCGAGGCGGGGGCCAAGAACGCCGGCCTGCTGGCCGCCCAGATCCTGGCCCTGGCCGATCCCGCCCTCGCCGACCGTCTGGCCGCCCTGCGACAGGCCCAGACCGACAGCGTCGCCGAAAGCGTCGAGGACTAGATGGCCGACGCGGTGTTTCCCCTCCTCCCCGGCTCGACCATCGGCATTCTGG
>Ga0209066_10008197_pt1 | contig 10181 bp, 8 predicted proteins | sample All_14_2_FD_187198 | JGI IMG/M metagenome (GOLD analysis project Ga0209066, IMG submission 187198) | Freshwater microbial communities in response to fracking from Pennsylvania, USA - Allegheny Zone_MetaG_DW_15 (SPAdes) (version 2) ... | reverse complement strand
CTATCAGGGTGGCGGTGCGGCGGCGTGGCTGGTAGGGGGCGGGCACTACTTCGCCGGCCGCGGGCTCGTACTCGGAAATTTCTTTAACCTTGAGCAGCGAGAGGTCGTCGGCCTGTTTGGCCTGCGCTTCCACGATGACGGCCTTGCCGTCGAAGCGGCGGGCCTTGCGGTCGCTGAGGTCCAGCTTGAACAGGCGGCCGTCCACCGTGTTGAGGAAGGGACCGGCTTCGGTCAGCGAAACTACGCCTTTAAGTATATAGTTCACGCCCCAGCTCTTGTCGGAGGGCAGCTGCAGGTCGGGCAGCTGCTGCTCCCTTATCTGGGTAGCGTCGAAACCTTCGAGGGCTGCGAAATCGGAAATCTGGGCGGCGGCGGGTACGGCTAAGGCTATGACCAAGAGGAAAGAGAGGTTCTTTAGCATGTATATATGATAGCGGTTGCGGCGCCGTCACAGCAGGTGCCAAGGACCCCCTATTTACAGGCAAAGTTCCCAAAGGGCCCTGGGCCCTTTGGCCGCCCGCTTCACTGCTTTACGGTATAGCCTTTGGCCCGCAGCGCGGCGGCTACCTGCTCCAGGTCCAGGCCCAGGTGGCCGCAGCCGGTCTTTAGCGTCATCTGCTTGCCGTGGGTCTCGCGCATGACGGGGTTCTTCACGCCCATGAAACCGAGCTCGAACAGCACTTCTATGATTTCAGGGTGCTCGGTGGTGAGGTCGTACAGGGTCTTGTTCAGGTCAGCGATCTTTTCAGCCATATTAAGCCAGCCTCTTTTCGCCTTCTATCTTTTTGATGTCGGTAATGTCCTGCGTCACTTCCAGCGAGCCCAGGTATTTGCCGCCGGGGTCGCGCAGGGCGAAGTAGCGTATGTGGATAACGCGGCCCTTCATGTTGATCCAGAATTCCTCGGAGTTCCTGGTGCCGGCCCTGAACCCGTCGAGTATCTTCTGCACCGCGCCCAGGCTGGCCGGCGGGTGGCAGTTCTGTACCTTGCGGCCGATGATGGAGCGGGCGCGCAGGAAAACTCGCTCCTTGCCCTCGGAGAAGTATTTCACCGTGTCGTCGGCGTCCACGAAGGTCAGGTCCACCGGCAGGGCGTTGAGCAGGGCGGTCAGGCCGGTGACCGAGAGATTGCCGCTGGGCAGGTTCACCACGGCGCCGGAGAGCGAGCCGGTGTTCTGCGCTATGTCGAGCGCCTCGGCCACGCCCTCGGGCGGGTCGATGAAGATATAGCCGGTCTGCGCGCTCTCCTTGAAGATCTCGGCCCAGTCTGCGGGCTTGAGCTTCTCCAGGGCGGTAGGGAAGAGGATGCTCTCCTCCTTGAAGATCATGCCGTCTATCTCCTCCAGCGCGGCCTCGGCGGCGAGCGGGAAATCCTTGGCTTCGGCGGCCAGCGCCTTCTTCAGCAGTCCCCGCACCTCGTCGTGCTTGCCCCACATCACCTTGGACGGGCCGTAGAAGCCGGCCTTCTCCAGATAAGGGAACAGCAGCTGCTCTTTGCGCTCGTAATGCTTTATCACGGCGCGCAGCTCCTCTATGATATTGCGCACCCAGTCGCCGCCCTTGCCGTCCCTGAGGGCCGGGAGGAGAGCTTTCGCGGAGTCCACCCGGCGCTTGATCTCGGCGTTCTCGGCCTTGAATAGGGCCACCGGGTGGCGCGGGTCGGCGGGGTCGGCCATGCTGACTTCGAGCGAGCTGTCGAAGAGCTGCGCGTGCACGTTGCAGAACTTCTTGATCTCCTCGGCCGGCACGCCGTCCTCGAGCAGCGACTGCTCCAGCTCGAAGATCTCCTTCGAGGTGACGGCGCCTATCTCGGCGAGGAATTTCTTCTTCGCGTCCTCCAGCGGCAGGCCGGCGTGCAGCTCGCCCAGTATGCCTTTTAAAATTATTTTCCTGTCCTCGTATCCGCCCATAGTACCCTCCTTGGTCCAGCTCCCCATGATACCAAAAACGGCTTTTTAGTTGGAGGCCCAATTACATATAATAAAAAAAGCCGTAAATCCCGCAGCAGGAGGACCAATGAGCGTGCTTTCCAAAATCCAATTAGAGAAATACGCGGACGCCCTGATCTGGGGCCTGACCACCGCCCGCCGCACCGGTTTCAAGAAGTACGACAACGTGCTGCTGCGCTGCGACCTCGAGGCCCGCGAGCTGGGCGAGATCGTGTACCGCAAGCTGGTGCAGCGCAAGTACAACGTGATCTTCAATTTCCTGCCCACGCCCGCTCTGGAGCGGGACTTCTACCAGTACTCCGACGATAAGCAGCGCGGCCTGCTGGGCGCCTGGGACAAGGAGCTCTACAATAACCTCAACGGCTACGTGTTCATCCACGCCCCTGCCTCGCTGACCCACCTCAAGGGCATAGACACCAAGCGGCAGAGCCAGGTGGCCATAGCCCGCAAGCCGCTGTTCCGCATCCGCGACGAGCGCGAGGAGAAAGGCAAGTTCGCCTGGACCCTGTGCACCTACCCGACGGCCGAACTGGCAAAACAGGCCAAGCTCTCCATCAAGGAGTACGCCGCCCAGATCGCCAAGGCCTGTTACCTCAACGAGCCCGACCCGGCCAAAAAATGGGGCCAAATCTACAAGGACACCGTGGCCATAAAGAAATGGATCAACGGCCTGGGCATAGAGAAGATCCGCACCGAGTCCGCCTCCATGGACTTCGAGGTGGCGCTGGGCGAGAAGCGCAAGTTCCTTGGCGTCAGCGGCCACAATATCCCCAGCTTCGAGATCTTCACCTCGCCCGACTGGCGCGGCACGCGCGGCACCTACTACGCCAACCTGCCGGCCTTCCGCGGCGGCAACTACGTGGAGAAGATAAAACTGGAGTTCAAGGACGGCCACGCGGTAAAGATAGCCGCGGCCAAGGGCGCCGACTACGTGAAGAAGATCATGGCCACTGACCCGGGCGCCAGCCAGCTGGGCGAGTACTCGCTGACCGACAAGCGCTTCTCCAAGATCGACCGCTTCATGGCGGACACGCTGTTCGACGAGAACCACGGCGGCAAGCACGGCAACTGCCATGTGGCCATCGGCAACTCCTACACTGACACCTTCACCGGCAACCCGGCCAAGCTGACCAAGGAGATCAAGGCCAAGCTGGGCTACAACGACTCCGCGGTACACTGGGACCTGATCAACACCGAGGATAAGCGGGTGACAGCCACCCTCAAGAGCGGCAAGAAGGTGACGCTCTACGAAAAGGGCCAGTTCAAGTACTGAGCAGCCTGTCTGGAAGATAAAAGACTCCCCGGCCCCCCGGGGAGTCTTTTTATCCCGCGCCGCAGAGTAGTCTCAGTCCATGTTTTTAAAGCGGAAGACGGCAGGAAAGGCGTCGGCCTTTAGACCTATAAAATATAAGGACCTTTGTCCCTATCGGCCGGGCAGCCGACTTTTTATAATGATAAGGTGCCGTAACAGCCGTGCTTAAAGGATACATATGATAAAAACAATGATTTCGATAATAGTCCTGGCCTTTTCCTCCGGCGCCTACGCCGCCGAGCTCAACGGCCTCTGCGCCGCTGACCTGAAAAAAAGCGATTTTTCCGCCGTGCCCGTCCCCGCCGTTACGCGGGCTTATCCCGCGCCGGCCGCCGCGGCGGCCGCGCCCGCCTGCGCCAAGGTCGGCGAAGCCGCCCAGGCTCCCTCCCAGTGCTGTTCGCAGAAAGCCGATCCCATGCCGGGCGGAGAGTTCGAGTGCGTGGAGGCCATCCCCGCCGGCCAGCCGGACTGCGCCAGGATAGGCGAAGACGCGCAGGCTCCCTCTCAGTGCTGTTCGCAGAAGGCGGAACCTACCCCCTGGGGCGAGTGGACCTGCGTGGAAGACGTGACTCCTCCCGCGGCGCCCGCTCCCGCCAACCCCGCGCCTTGCGCGGCCGTGGGCGAAGACGCGCAGTCCCCTTCGCAGTGCTGCTCGCAGAAGGCTGAACCTACCCCCTGGGGCGAGTGGACCTGCGTGGCTGCCGCGACTCCGGCCGCGCCCGTAACCCCGGCCCCCGCGCCCCGCTGCGCGGCCGTGGGCGAAGACGCGCAGTCCCCTTCGCAGTGCTGCTCGCAGAAGGCCGATCCTACCCCCTGGGGCGAATGGACCTGCGTGGCCGCCGCGGCAAAGTAACTTTTAATTCTTTAAGGTTAAAGCAAGAGCCCGCCGGGTATACCCGGCGGGCTCTTGTTTGGGCCCGGCAACGCGGCCCCGACCGATTTAACGATCTTGGGACGCGTTAGGCGCGTTTTATTGAGGCGGCTATGGCGTCCAGCGCGCCGGGCAGGGCGGCGTCGTACCCCGGTTCGGCCATGCCGTAGACCACGAAAACGTTCTCCCTGCCTTCGAAGAAACAGAAATGGGCCAGAGAATTGTCTTCCAGCTTCGCGTACCCGGTCAATCTGCGGGGCGCTTCCGGCGAGGCGGGCAGTTCTGTTATGGCCGGGCCCGAGGCCTCTACGCCCGGGTCCTGTTTTGAGTAAGCCGTAACGGCGGAGATGAACCGCTTGGCAAAAACGTCCATGTTCCCGGGCTTTCGCCTGGTGCCCAAAAGCAGCACAGCGGCCTTGCCGGCGCCGGGGGGGATCACCACCAGCGAAGCCTTGGGCTCCGGCGGCAGCACAAAGCCGTAGCCGTTGGCGGCGGAGATATGGGAGGCGGGCACTTCTTTCCAGCCCGCTGGAAAGGCCACCGAGAAGCCGGCGGCGGCGTCCGTGTAGACGCCGGCCGGGGACATGACGCCGGCTGTCTGCACCGCGCTCTTGCCGGTGCCCCGGAAATAATACCAGGCGCCTCCGGCCAGGACCAGCAGAGCTATAACCAGGTTCTTGTTCATAACGGTTCCCCCTGAATTAACTACTCTCGAAATTATAACAGAAACAGCGCCCGCCCGCGGAGAGCGGGGAAAGGCCTGGGGGCTTACGACAATAGCCCCGCCAGAGGAGCGCGGCTGAACAGCTCATATTTTCAAATGAGAATATTTGTTCTCATTGGAAAATATTATATGCCGGCCGTTACGATTCCTGTGTTATGCCCGAATGATATACGGTTTTGGCGCTGTGTGGCATATAAATTGCTCTGTATCGGGAGAAGCACGCTGCTCCTGTTACATAAGGAAGACCATGAAAACTTATATAGCCGCGATAATGTTAATGTCGACTTCAGCCTCCCTGGCCGGCGCGGGTGAGACCCTGCTGGATTTCGACGGGCGCTCAGGCGCCGCGTCTTTCGCCGACCTGCTGGCGGAGACGGCTGCGCCCGCCGCGGCGCCCGCGGCCGCTGTGGCCGCCGCGGCCGGCGACTCCGACATTCCGGACGGCGAGCGCGCCCTGGGCTTCATTCCGCCCGGCTACGACAACTCTCATTTAAGGGGCAAGAGCATAATCCCTGCCGGCAAAAGAGGCGCGGAGAATTTCCCTCCCCGCTACGACCTGCGGGAGCAGGGCCGGGTCTCTCCGGTGAAGAACCAGGGCGCCTGCGGCTCCTGCTGGGCTTTCGCCACCCTGGCCGCGCTGGAGTCGGCGCTGCTGCCCGGGGAAGCGTGGGATTTCTCTGAGCAGAACGTCAAGAATACCGTCGGCTTCGACAGGAGCCACTGCGACGGCGGCAATGCCGGCATGGTCACCTCCTACCTCGCGCGCTGGGCCGGGCCCGTGACGGAGAGCGAAGACCCCTACAATGTGACCAGCGGCGAGTCCTCTTTCGGCCTGGCCGGCAGGAAGCGCGTGCAGGAGGCGCTCACTATCCCGCCCCGCGTGAACGCGCGGGACAACAGGAATATCAAGTGGGCCCTTACCAGTTTCGGCGCGGTGGCCTCCAGCATGTACTGGAACGGGCAGCCGCTGTTCTACAATAAGGGCTCCGCCGCGTACTATTACTCCGGCCCCAACGCCGGCTCCAACCATCTCGTCACTATAGTGGGCTGGGACGACAACTACGACAAGAATAACTTCTCCAGGCCCGCGCCGGGCAACGGCGCCTTCATCGTAAAGAACAGCTGGGGCGAAGGCTGGGGCGATAAAGGCTTTTTCTACCTCTCCTACTACGACACCGTCTTCGGCAAGTATAACACCGTCTATCCGGCGGTAGAGGGCGCCGGCAGCTACGACTCCGTCTACCAGTACGACCCCCTTGGGCCTACCGATTATACCGACGCGGCCGGCGAGGCCAACTACTTCGCCAACGTTTTCACGGCCAAGAAGGACGAAACTCTGACCGCCGCCGGCTTCTACACCAGCGACCTGAACGTCAGGTACGAAGCGGCCGTTTACGTGGACGTCTCCACCTCCAGCCCTGTCAACGGGCTGCCCGTGTCCGTGTCTAAGGGGACCATAGATATTCCCGGTTTCCACACCGTAACGGTGCCGGCGGCGAGTATCGCCAAAGGGCAGCGCTTTTCGGTGGTGATCAGGTTAGAAAAGACCAGCGCCAGCGACATGGTGGCCATAGAGAGCCCCCAGCGGGGCGCCAGCCGGGCCAGCGCCAACCCGGGCGAGAGCTATATAAGCGGCGACGGCGCGAACTGGTCTGACCTCACGGACTATTACAGCGACGCGAACGTGTGCCTTAAGGCGTATACCAGGCAGTAAGTAGCGCCGGCGGAAAAGCGGCCGCGGGGGATACCCCGGCAAAAGTTTAGGCCCCTTTACGGGGCCTAAGCTTTTGCGCGGCAGGGCTTTGCCCGCTCAATTCTTGAGCAGCAGCTTCAGCATGTTCACGGCGGGTTTCGTCAGGCGGGCGTCCAACAGGCCGCGGCTGATGGCCATGGCCTGGTAAGTGCCGGTCTTGCAGCCGAGTTTCTCCAGCCTTTCACAGATCTCGGCGGTAAGGCGGTTTATCTCGTAAGGCGAGGCCTGGGGCGCCCGGGCGCGGGGGAAAGCCGTGGCGGCCGTGCGGCGCGCGGTCAGTTCGTAAGCGGCCAGGGCCGCGGATTGGCCCAGGTTCATCGACGGCTGTTTGGGCAGGGTGGGGATATTTATGACGGCGTTGCACAGCGACAGGTCTTCTTTGGTGAGGCCGGTCTTTTCGGGGCCGAAAAGGATGCCGGCCTTTTTTACGCCGCGCCCGGCGATATAGTCGGCGGCGTCCTTGAGCAGGAGCACGTCCCGCTCTGGTTTTATCTGGTGCAGCGAGGAGGTGCCCAGCAGCAGGTCGCAGTCCTCGGCGGCTTCGGGGATGCCGCCGTAGATGCGCGCTGAGTTTATCACGTCCATCGAATTTATGGCCGCGACGGACGCTTCCTCTTTCCAGCGCAGTATGACCTCGGCCCAGTCGGATTCGAAAGGGCTGACGAGGGCCAGTTCGCCCAGCCCGAAATTGGCCATGGCCCTGGCGCAGGCCCCGATATTGTCGGGGTTGCGGGGCTTCAATAATATGAACTTGATCGGCGTGTTCATCCCGCTATAATACTAAAAGGGGCGGTATATTTTGTATCGTAGGTTGACATGGAACTGATCATAAGCGGTCTGCGCGTGCCCGTTGAGAACGACGGGCGCGACGAGTATTTGAAGGCCGCCGCGCTGAGGCTCAAGGTCCCCCGCGAAGAACTGGAGATCGTCCGTATCTTATCCAAGGTCCCGATCTTCGCGGACCAGCAACAGTTCTACTATGAGCTGTCCCTGGCGGTGCGCGTCCCGGCCGGTTTTCAAAATACTGAGAGTCTGCCCGCTTACGCTCCCGGTCCGGCGCGGGCCTACCCGCCCGCGCCAGGGGGACCCCGGCCGGTGGTGGTAGGTTTCGGGCCGGCCGGCATGTTCGCGGCGCTGGAGCTGCTGGCTTACGGGCTTAAACCCATTATCTTCGAGAGAGGAAAAAAACTGGAAGAGCGCCACCTGGACGTGCAGCGTTTCATCGGCGCCCGCGCTCTGGACCCGGAGTCCAACATCCAGTTCGGCGAGGGGGGCGCCGGTTCCTATTCCGACGGCAAACTCTTCTCCCGGATCAACAATTCTCCCAGCGCCAGCCGCGTGCTGGAAACCTTTATCAAGTTCGGCGCTCCGGCTGAGATCGGCTATGCGAGCAAGCCGCATTTGGGCACCGACGTGCTGCGCCGCATAGTGCTCAATGTGCGCAACTATATTCTCAGCAACGGCGGAGAAATACATTACGGCGCCAAAGTGACGGATCTACTGGTTTCCGGCGGCCGCGTTGCGGGGGTGGTCGTCAACGGCTCGGAGGAATACGCGGCCTCGAGCGTTTTTCTCGCGCCCGGCAATTCGGCGCGTGACACTTTCCACATGCTGCATGAAAGGGGCGTCAGCCTGGAGGCCAAGCCTGTTTCGGTGGGAGTGCGGCTGGAGCATCCGGCCGACAAGATCAACCTGATCAGGTACGGCGAAAAGTACCGCGGTTTCGCCGGTATCGGGGCGGCCACCTATTCGTTCAACTATACCGACCGCCCTGCCGGCCGCGGCGCGTATACTTTCTGCATGTGCCCGGGAGGCGAGGTGGTCAACGCCTCCTCCGAGGAGGGCGGCCTCGCGCTCAACGGGATGAGCTACGCGGCCAGGGCGTCGGCGTTCTCCAACGCCGCTATCGCGGTGACCTGCGGCCCCGCAGATTACGGCCCGGCCCATCCGCTGGCCGGGGCCGAATTCCAGCGGGCGATAGAACGCCGGGCTTTTCTGGCCGGCGGCGGCGACTGGCGGGCGCCGGCGCAAAACCTCCTCGACTTCCTGGAGGGAAAGCCTTCGGCGGTTTTAAATAACAGCTCTTATAAAATGGGATTGCGCAGTGCGGACCTGGCCGCCGTCTTCCCGGCTTTCGTGAATGAAACGCTGCGCGCCGCTTTTAAAAAGTGGGCCGTAGACTGCCCCCTGTTCGTGGCGGCAGACGCCTTGCTGATGGGACCGGAAACGAGGACTTCCTCGCCAGTAAAGATAAAGCGCGGCGACAACTATGAATCGGTGACCCTGCCCGGGCTCTATCCGATAGGGGAAGGGTCCGGTTATACCGGCGGCATAACCAGCGCGGCCTCGGACGCTATCAAGGCCGTGGAGGCGGCGCGGCAGGCCGCGGTTTAGCGGAAACTAGTCCTCAAGGAAAGCTTTAAGTTCCAGGTAGACGCCGTTCGTCCAGCCGAAGCCGTCCTGGCCGGGATATTCCCCGCCGCCGGCCTCCAGCGTGGCGTCCACGACATTGTATTTCTCCATCATTTTCCCGGTGCGCTTAAAAACTCTTTCGTTCAGCCCGGTCCAGCGCCGCGCTATCTCTTTGGCCAGGTCGCCCTGGCCGTAGTTGGCCAGGCCGCTCACGGTCACCCATTGCAGCGGCGGCCAGCCGTTGGGATAGTCCCACTGCTCCCCCGTAGCGGTCAGGGTGGTGACCACGCCCCCGTCTTTGAGGAAATTCTCTTTAAGCAGCCTGACCGTGCCGGCAATGCGGCCCGCAGGCGCCACGTTAAGGAAGAACGGGTACATGGCGGCCAGCGTCAGCCTGCCGCTGCGCGCCTTCTTGCTGAAATCATAGTCCATGTAGAACTGCCGCTCGGGGTCGTACATGAGCGCATTGATGGCTTTTTTCCGCTTCGCGGCCCGGTCCAGGTAGAACCGCGCCTTTACGCTGTCCGAAGCCTTATAAAGGCCGTAAAGCGTCAGTTCCGTATCATAGAGCAGGCAGTTGAGGTCCACCGGCGCCAGGGCCGTGGTCTCTATGGAGGCCAGGGTGCGGCCGTCGGCGAACCAGCGGCTGGAGAAATCCATGCCGCTTTCGGCCGCGGCGCGGATGTCGCGGTAAACCTCGGCGGCCGGGCGGGAAGAACCCCGGGCGGTGGCGAGGTCCTCTTTGTACGCCTCCTGGCGGGGCACCGGGCTGTCGTCCCACCAGCGGTTGAGCAGCGCGGGCCCCGCTTTCAGCACCCGGCGGACGGCGTCCCCGTCCTTCTTCAATTTGTCAGCCCCGTCCATCCAGAACTCGTATTCTTTTTCTATCGCCGGCAGATAACTGGCCGCCAGGTTCGGGGCAGCCGCCGCCTTGCCCAGCAGCTTGACCATAAGCGTGAAATACGGCGGCTGTGACCGGCTGAGATAATAGCTGCGGTTGCCGTTGGGAATATGGCCGTAGGTGTTTATCAGGTAGGCGAAATTATCCACCATGCCGCGCATCAGGTCCGTCTTGCCGTCCCGGGCCAGGCCGAGCATGGTGAAATAGGAATCCCAGTAATAGATCTCCCTGAAGCGGCCGCCGGGCACGATGTAAGGGGG